>Ga0189286_100079_pt1 | contig 64172 bp, 66 predicted proteins | sample UW69minimetaG_FD_130330 | JGI IMG/M metagenome (GOLD analysis project Ga0189286, IMG submission 130330) | Marine microbial communities from the Costa Rica Dome - UW69 mini metaG | ecosystem: Environmental > Aquatic > Marine > Oceanic > Photic zone | place: Costa Rica: the Eastern Pacific...
AATTGTTTTTTCTCTTCTGGTGTCATAATAACTGTGTGTGTTATAAAATTATACAAAAATTTAAGGCGGGTTTTAAAACCCGCCTTAAATCATACTTTACACAGTATTTTGGATACTACCAATTGTATCGAGAAGTACTTTGAAAATCTAGTGCTCCTAAGCAGATCTCGACACAAAATTTTATTCTAAAATTTCACTCGATCAGACGTTCAGGTTTCTGACGTATTCAAAATTGTTTTGCTTTTAGAGATATTAGATACGTCTTTGCGAGAAGTATAGCGACGTGGCAATCTGTCTCTTTAGTAATACTATTTTTGTTTTTATAAGCTCGATATGAGCATCTATATCCTAATTCCCTTGTAAGTATGCTTGGTAATACGTGCACTCTCGAATGACTTCTTGGTAGAATTGCGTGTCTTTATACGATTTCAATTCTTCAAAATTAGACGCGTGATCTCCACAAAAATCACCAACAGTATAATTTCCATCATTCCATATTGCATCAAAACACATTGCTGCTTTCGCCTTAAAAAAAGTAGCCTTAGCTTTTATCTCTTCAGAACTAGTAGTCTCTGTAGCTTTGTCATAATAAAACGTTGCTCTTTCTAACATTCCCGAATCAAATGCTGCATCTTCATCAGACCAATCGTCATATCCTTTGACTGCATTTCTACCATCATTTCCATAATGCAAGTAATGTAGCGTATTTACAAACCAACCCAATTCACTTAAGTTATACCAAGCATTTCCAAGCATGTAATAGTAAGCACCTGCGTTTACCTCATCTTCTTCTGCCAATGCCTCAAGCTTCATCAATGTTTTAGCTAGTAGCAATTTGTTATCTACATAATGATCTTCGTCAATTTCAGGCGCATAAAAAATATCTTTATAGTTTTCATGAAAACGATCGCTTTGTTGTAAAAAATTGATATTAAAATACTCTCTGATTGCCGCAGAAAAAAGACTGTTTCGGATTCCTTCTCGGTAAAATTGTTTCGGCTTTTTTATTTGACTAAAATAAATAATAGCTTCCTCCAAATCATTCTCTCTTAAATAATACGTTCCTAACATTTCATTGATAAAATCTTCGTTATCTTTTGGAAGCAGACTTACGATAAAATACTCCAATTCCGTTCTAGAAATAGCCGTAATTAGCTCTTTAAGCTTCAACAAATCTTTTTCTTCTTAATACTTGTGCTGCTCATAAAAGAAGTTGGAAGCATCAAAATTTGTGGTAAGTACATCGTTTTTAGCAACTTTATTTTTTGAGTAATGTTTGGATTGATACGATAAAAATTGACCTATTATTTTTTGATCATTCTCTGCATATAACTGTGATATTTTTCGAAAATAAAAACCGCGTAAACCATGATTATTGAATAGGTTTTTGTTTCCTTTTAATTCCAAAAACAGACGATCCATAGCATAGATATCAAATTCTTTTACGTTCAATACTTTTAGTACATAAGCAAAGATGTCTGCTTGATTTTTGTATGCTTTATTGTTATAAGTTTTAGAGAATGTAGCTGTTGCCGCTTCATAATCTTCTTTTGCAATTTCTATGATGCCTTTAAAGATGGACCAAAGCTCTTTGTTTTTTATCGTTGCATTGTCTAATTGATTGTTAACAATGGTTTCCGCTTTTGACAGATGATCGTATACCAACTCATCTTCTTCATTATAGAGATTACCTCCAAAATACATTTCATGAAGCGAGTCAAAATAACGCATTGCCAACACTTCTGCATACGTAGAATTTGGGTTTATTTTTAATATTTCCTGCAAGGCTGCAATGTGATTGCCATAAAATCCCTGAAAGAAATGCACCAATTCGTTTTCACTTGGATGATTACTCAAATCCAATCCCAGCATAGGCAAACGCTGCAAACTCAGGAAAACAATGCTTTTTCTGTCTTGAAGATTTTCAAATACTTGCCAAAACTGTTGCAAGCTTTCTACCTTTTTTCCGTGTTTATACAACATGGTTGCATTGCGTTCCATAGCTCTATAATAAATGTATTTTGAGTTTTCGTCATACTTCATGTACGTTTCAAACATTTCGTTGGTTTGTGCAGGATTACCCAATTCAAAAGCTAAGCGAACGATTTGAAATCCAATTCTATTTTTCAAAAAAGCATCTTGTGTATTGGCATATAAATCAACGGCTTCCTGATACATTTTTTGCAAATCTTTTTCACTATTCCCAAAACCTTCTCCTTGATACCAAGAGTTTTCCAATTCGTATTTTCCGGTGTAAATCAACTCACATTTTTTAGCAAACCAAAAATATGCTAGCAATTCTTTTTTGTTATAAGAAGCTAATATGTAGCGTTCCAATTCACTTTTTGGCGTGTAATTTTCCGCAGTATGATCTTTTAAGAACTTATCAAAATCTAAAAAAGAAGTTCTATAAAACCCTTTTCTGATTGCTTCCTTATCTAGTTTATGATTAAAATAACGTTCCCATTCGTCCAAATTATCATAAGAATTCACTTCTGTGGCATTTCCAAAAGGTGCGCAAAAGGTACTATCTAAACAATTTAAAAAAGGATATAATGACGGATCCGAAATCAAGGTTTGATCCAACAATAAGATACTACGACTTCCCATGTCATAATAACCGCCACAAAAGCTAAACTTGTATATGTTTGCCTGCAAGAATAATGGCAGAAATACTATCAGTGCAACTATCTTTTTCATACGTTTAAAATTTATTGCTTAATTGTTTAATTTCTTCTGCAGAATATTCATCTGCAACTTTAGAATTGATATGATAATAAATAATATTAAAATCCTGCGCAGCATATTTTTTGATACGCTTGGCAAGTTCAGTTAAGCTTTGTTCATCAACCGTTTCAAAACGTATTTTATCATCACCATACAAGTAGTAATTGTCAGCAAACATACCGCTGCTTTCCATAGCATAGTAATTTCCTTCCTTTTTCAAGCCTTTTAAAGAACTGCTAGGAACATCATTTAGTAATTTTCGAAACCTCCCTTGGTTAAAAACAACTCCCCAAGAAAATAAAGGCAATGCAATATCGTACTCTAGCGGATACTCTTCTAAGGAAGCGATGTATTTGTCAACGATTTCTATATTCAAAATCGAATTTGTTTCTTCTACTGAAGTGACTTCTCCTACATTATAAAACATAATAACACCACTACTTACAGGTGGAATTCCAGTCTTCTCTTTATATTTTACTTGATGTAAACGAATGGTTGCAGATAGTTTGGGTTTTCCCAAGTCCGTATAGGAAACTTGTGTTTTAATAGCTTCTAAAAATGCAAAGTAATTTTCGCGCGTAGCCATAGACCAATCGCAATCAAATTGAAGTTCATTTACTTTCAAGGCATTTAGTTTTACCAACCTTCCAATTTTATCGCTTATGTTTCTTGCCAGTTGTTCTGCTTCTGAAACATTTTTCATTTTCTTAAACACCTCATTTGTAATGTATACGACTGGAATCAATTCGTTATCACTAATAGTTTTGGTATCTTTAAATTGAATCGTTGCTGTAGGAAGCGGTCCTTTGCTACTTCCCGAATAGGTAACATCAAAAAACTTTGTGTAGAGTTTCTTGCTATTAAGCGCGTTTAATAGTTCTGTCTTTGAAGTATTTAATTCAAAGTCAGTTTTCCAATGATAGAAAAATACATCCTTCTTTTTAGATGTGCACGAATATAAAAATAGCAACAACAAGGTCACTATTCCTAGTTTACTAGAATAGTTCATACGGTTTTAATTATATAAAAATGAAGAGTGGTACTCAAAGATACAGTTTTTAAACCAAAGAAACGACAGTTATTTTTTTTATAATCTCTATCCATAAGAGTCCATTTGAAAGTAATTTCCGTAATTAACAGCTCTTTAAAGCACTTAAAACCTTATCATTATTATAGACTTACCATAGGCATACTGCATTGATTTTTAGTAATTTTCTTGTAACTTAAAACTTTAAATATGAAAAAAAAGAATTTAAACTTAGGGAAACTTACACTTACTAAATCAAATGTTGCTTCATTAGTACAAAGAGAAAGAATTATGGGAGGTTCTGGTGTCGGACCAGGCTGTAATTCAGATATTGAATGTACACACACTTGTGTTCAAAATACCTGTACTTCAGTTCCACCACCTCAACCCTCAAATAATTGCCCAACATTTCCTCAATGTTTGACACAAGGGTTTAGTTGTGGTCCTGCATGTTTCCCAACACGAGAAAATTGTGTTACACAACAAACTTGCGGTGGAAACTTTTTATGTGACAATCAACTTCCTGGCGGAGGTTTTTAATCTATATTTAAACGTATACTATGCCCAAAACCTCGAAAAAACACTTCGAGGTTTTTTTTGTAGCATTTATAATTTCATCACTAAACTTTAAACTATGAAGAAAAGAAATATCGAATTAAAAAAGTTGAAGCTTTCCAAAACAAGGATTGCATCTTTAAAACAATCACAACAAGTAAATGGGGGAAATAATACATTTGAAGCCTGTCCTCTTTCCTTTATGAATTGTCCTGATCCGCCATCACCAACAGAAGGCGCTTGTCCAACAGGTCCTACAGGTTGTCTTTGCCCATCACAACCACCTATTTGTGCTCCTACTCAACAAGATTGTTTAACGTTACAAAATTGCGTAACACAACAGACATGTGGCGGAAATTTTTTGTGCGACAACCAAATACCGAGTGGAATTCTTTAAGTTAAATTAAAAACACAGAATAGTATAAAAAACAAACCCTAAAAGTGCTGCTTTTAGGGTTTGTTACTTTGTAAGGACATTGTCAAATTAACACATTGACAAATTGCCGAATTGATATTAATATTTCATCAACTCCTCTATTTTCTCTTTCACTTTTTCTGTAGATGGAATCATTGTTTGTTCCAATGTACTGTTTAATGGAATTGCTGGCATGTTTTCGGAACCTATGACCATTACTGGTGCATCTAGGTATTTGAAACATTTTTCTTGAATCATTCCTGCAATAGAACGTGCAAAGGAATTATTTACGGGTTCTTCCGTTACTACCAAGCATTTCCCTGTCTTTTTTACTGATGCTATGATCGTTTCTTCATCTATTGGAAATAGTGTTCTTAAATCGATGATTTCGATGTTTTCACGTTGTCCTTCAGAAGCATTCATTGCCCAATGTGTTCCCATTCCGTAGGTAATCACCGTCATGGTTTCTTTGTCGTCTTGCTTCCAGATTTCTTGTAATACATTGGCTTTTCCAAATGGTAATAGATAATCTTCTGCTGGCTCAATAGAAGTTGCGCCTTTGGTTCCTGGTACTTTTGACCAATACAAGCCTTTGTGTTCTAAGATCACTACTGGATTTGGATCGTGATATGCAGCTTTCATCAAACCTTTTAAATCAGCTCCGTTACTTGGATAGGCAATCTTGATTCCGCGAATGTTGGTTAATACAGATTCTACGGAAGAGGAATGATACGGTCCACCACTTCCATAGGCACCAATTGGTACACGTAGAATCATAGAAACGGGCCATTTTCCGTTAGATAAGTAACAGGAACGACTTACTTCTGTAAATAACTGATTGAGTCCAGGCCAAATATAATCTGCAAACTGCACCTCCACAATCGGTTTTAATCCTACGGCACTCATTCCAACTGTAGAACCTACGATAAATGCTTCTTGAATTGGCGTATTGAATACACGATCGTCTCCAAATTTTTGTGCTAAGGTTGCTGCTTCACGGAAAACTCCTCCTAAACGTCCTCCAACATCTTGTCCGTATAACAAACATTCTTTGTGTTCACGCATCAACTCTTCTACTGCAAATAAAGCACAGTCTACCATCACGACTTTTTCGTCTCGTTTTGGACTACGCTCTCCTACTTCAGCAGTTACTGGTGTTGGTGCAAAATCATGTGTAAATAAATCCTCTGGTGAAGGATCTTCTGCTTGTACTGCTTCGTCAAAATTTGCTTTTACTTGTGCGATGGCATCTGCTTCAATTTTTGCGACCTCAGCTTCTGAGAAACCATTGTCTAATAATTGCTGTTTGATTACTGGATACGGATCGCGCGAACGTGCTTCTTCCAAGTCGTCACGATACCATTCCATACGCACACCTGAAGTATGATGATTTAATAAGGGAACTTTGGCATGTACTAAGATTGGACGACGTTCTTCACGAATAGTCTTAATTACTTTTTCAAGCGTTTCATAGCTTTCTACAAAGTTAGCGCCATCAATAGAAACGGCATCTAATCCTTTAAATCCTTCCGCATACTCTGCAGCATTTTGTGCTCTGGTTTCAGCGGCATTTGCCGAAATGTCCCAACCATTGTCTTGCACTAAGTATAGTATTGGTAATTGCTTTAACGCAGCCATTTGAAAGGCTTCAGCAATTTCTCCTTCAGTGACTGACGCATCACCTAAAGAACACACGGTAATCGGTTTTAAATCACGTGTATCATCAAATGGAGAATCTTTCGCAGCTTGATCTTCAATACCTTGAATTTCTTTGTATTTCATTCCCATCGCAACACCTGTTGCCGGAATGGTTTGCATTCCTGTAGCCGAGGATTGATGTGGGATTTTTGGTTTATCTATATCCTTTAAACTTGGATGCGAATAATAGGTTCTTCCACCTGAAAAAGGATCATCTTTTTTTGCTAATAATTGTAACATTAAATCATACGGACGCATTCCGATAGATAGCAACATGGCATCATCTCGGTAATATGGAAATGCATAATCTTGCGGAAGCAATTGCATTCCAACTGCACATTGAATGGCTTCGTGCCCACGTGAGGTTGCATGCACATATTTTGATACTTGCTTAAAGTTGTCTTCGTATAATGTTGCCATTGCCTTAGCAGTGCATAGCAATGAGAATCCTTTTTGTAGTGTTTCTTTATTCATAGGTGATCATCTATCTTAATCCGTTCACTTCGACTCCGCTTAGTGTACTCTGTTTTGTTTTCAGTGTACTTTGTTTGTTGTTTGTAAGTACGTTGAGCGGAGTTGAAACGTACTTTTGTGGAAACGCTTAATTATTTATTCCGCAACTGAGACCATCCAGTTGTGTTTGTCTTCTAGTTTTCCTGCACGAACACCATTGATCGTGTTCATTACCAATTGCCCTACTGGACTTTCGTCAGATACGTGAATTTCTGTGTCTTTATAACCAATTGCTTGAATCATAGCAATTCCTACCGCAGTTCCTGTTCCGAATGCCTCTTCTAAACTTCCATTGTTAGAAGCTTCGATGATTTCGGAAAGTTTGAGTGGACGTTGCTCTACTTCATAACCATTGTCTTCTAAAATTGTAATGACACTTTTACGAGTAATTCCATCTAAGATAGCGCCGTCTAAACTTGGCGTGATGAATTTCCCATTGATTTTAAAGAAGATATTCATGGTTCCTACTTCCTGAATGTATTCAAATTCATGCGCATCTAACCATAATACTTGATCGAATCCTTTGGATTTTGCAATTTCCGTTGGACGAATGGCTGCAGCATAGTTTCCTGCGGCTTTGGCTTCTCCTGTTCCTCCTTCCGCTGCACGAATGAATTTTGTTTCAGCGTATAACTTGATACGTTTTGTAAAGAATGGTCCTGCTGGTGATGCAATGATGATGAAATGATAGCTTGTTGCAGCGCGCATTCCAATAAATGCTTCTGTTGCATACATGAATGGACGCAGGTATAAGGCACTTCCTTCTTGTGGTGGAATCCAACCGCGTTCCATATCTACAATTTTCTTTAATCCTTCCACAAATAATTCTTCTGGAAATTCTGGCATTCCCATACGACGTGCACTAAAATTTAATCGTTTTGCGTTTTCTTCTGGACGAAATAGTAATGGCTCACCTTCAGCGTTTACGGTAGCTTTCATTCCTTCAAAAATAGCCTGACCGTAATGTAATGCCATCGCTGCAGGATGCGTTGGAATCATTCCTAACGGTTGAATTTTTGGTGTTTGCCATGCGCCATCTTCATAAGAACAGATAAACATGTGATCGGTAAATGTTCTTCCCAACGGAATGTTGTCAAAATCGAGTTTTGAAAGGTTAGACTCCGTAGTTTTTGTAATTTCAATCTTGTGTGCCATTTGCATCATCGTACGGGGATTTTAGTGTTTTAGTTTAGTTAGTTGTTTTAGTAGTCGCTTTGCTCCTGTTATTTGTGTATTTGTTTTTTGTTGATTTGTTTGTAGATATGACTGTTCTCAATACTAACATCTCATATCTATTTCCCGTTTCGTAGTACTTGTCAACACTATTTTTTCTGGGAAAAATCACTCGAAGTGACGTATTGTTCTTTCTTATTCACAAATCCTTTTCATTTCAAGCTCAAACATCAAATCTTTCGATTTGCGTCAAAATCTTCTAGATAATCACCTACTTTTCTCAGGAATGATCCGCCTAAATATCCATCAACAACTCTATGGTCGAATGATAATGATAGATACATCATGCTACGAATTGCGATTTCATCTCCTTTTTCTGTTTCAATAACTTCTGGCCGTTTTTTGATGATTCCCAATGCTAAGATGGCTACTTCTGGTTGATTGATGATTGGTGTTCCCATCAAACTTCCAAAGGTTCCAACATTAGAGATCGTAAACGTGCTTCCTTGAATTTCTTCTGGTTTGAGTTTGTTATCTCTTGCCGCAGCAGCCAAATGATTGACTTCCGAAGCCAAGCCTTTTAAGTTTTTATCATCTGCATTTTTTACTACAGGTACAATCAAGTTTCCACTTGGTAATGCTGTAGCCATTCCTATATTAATGTCTTTACGTTCTATGATTTTCATTCCGTCTTCCGATACCGAAGCATTGATACCTGGGAAATCGATGACTGCTTTTGCCACTGCTTCAACAAATAATGGAGTAAACGTTAAGCGTTGTCCGTATTTTTCTTGGAATGCTACTTTGTTTGCATCACGCCAATTCACCATATTCGTTACATCAATTTCAATGTATGCAGTTACATGTGGCGATGTATGTTTTGAGTACACCATGTGGTCTGCAATGATTTTACGCATACGATCCATTTCGATCACATTGTCATGACCTTCCACAAATTTGATTGGTGGCGGATTGTAACTACTTTTTGGCTGTGTTGGTTGGCCTTGTACTTGTGGTCTACTCGCCAGTGGATATTGTCTATTTTTTAAATAGTTGAATACATCACTTTTTCGAATTCGTCCTTCTGCTCCTGTTCCTGGAATGCTTTGTACTTCCTCAATCGTCATATTTTCCTTTTTCGCAATACTGACGATTAATGGCGATAAAAAGGCATCTGGATTTCGTACGAATTCTGAATGTTGAATCTTAGGTTCAGGATTGCTCGAAGTATTCGAAGTTCTAACGCTCGCTGCTTTTGGTTCGTGAGTTTGTAGATCTTCTTTAGAAATTTCTGCGGCTATTTCTCCATTTTCAGAAGCATCAATCAGTGCAATAATTTCTCCAACTGGTACTACATCATTTGGTTGAAAACGAATTTCGGTAATCACACCAGTACATGGTGACGGTACTTCAGAGTCTACTTTGTCCGTTGCCACTTCTAAAATAGTTTCTTCAATTTCAACCGTATCTCCAACATTTTTCATCCAACTAATAACAGTGGCTTCAGAGATACTTTCTCCCATTTTGGGCATTTTCAGCGGTACAATAGGCATGAGCGTTTGTTTTTTATTTAGGGTCCTGCTTTATATTAAAAAGCGAACAAAAATACTGTTTTTTCAATCAAAAAAAACAAATACACTACTCTATATTAGTATTTGCAGTGTTTTTTTCTTTATTTTTAAATTTCAATTATATTTTTTTCTTTTAGAAGCTGTCTTATGTAGCTTTTTTATATTTTTTATCTAAAACCTATGAAATTAGATCACATTGATTTGAAAATTTTAAAGTTGTTACAGCAAAATAGTAATCGTACAACTAAAAGTTTGGCTGAAGAATTAAAGATGTCGACAACACCTGTTTTTGAACGCATTAAAAAACTGGAAAAAGAAGGTTATATTGAAGATTATGTTGCTTTATTGAATGCCAAGAAGTTAGGTTTAAAACAAACCGTTTTTATTGGTATTACATTACAGGGACATACGCGCAGTTATTTGGAACGTTTTGTAAAACAGATCAATACTTTTCCTGAAGTTGTAGAATGCCATCGTATTACAGGAAACTTTGATTATTTGTTAAAATTGGTTGTAGAAGATGTAGAAGCCTATGAAAAATTTATCATTACAAAACTAACTCTACTTCCATATCTGGGAAGTGTTCAGAGCTATATTGCACTCTCTAAAGGAAAGCAAACACATGAGCTAAATTTGAACGATTTATAGTCACAAAAGTATCTTTTGTTCTCGCACTTCCTAAGAAATATTTTATAGTCATTTATTTTTTTTTCTATATTTGTATAATTGAAATTTAGTAATCAGTTGATTACATGCTTGTTTTTAAACTTTAAGGAAGACATTGGAAAAGCAAGTGAAGTTTCTACGGAAAACCTCCGTATACCTTAAATCATAAAATTGATGTTGGTGTATGGAGGTTTTTTATTTCCGCTCACCAACAAAAAAATAAACATTATGGATATTTATAACGAAATTGAAATTGCAACGCAAAGAATACGTCCATACGTGCTGAAAACACCTTTGCTTAAATCAAAGGAATTAAGCAAACTTATTGAAGGTGAAGTATTCTTAAAATTAGAGAGCGAACAACACACAGGTTCATTTAAGGCTAGAGGAAGCATGAACAAACTATTGTCGCTAACTCCTGAAGAAAGAAAAATAGGAACACTGACAGCTTCCACAGGAAATCATGGTTTAGGATATGCCAGAGCTTCTGAAATTACTCAAATTGAAGGCTGTATTTATCTCCCAACAAATGTATCGCCCTCAAAACTGAAAGCACTAAAGAATTACAATGTTACCCTAGAACAATATGGAACCGATTGTGTTGATACGGAAGTTCATGCAAAAGAAATGGCGCAAAAACTAGGAAAAATATGGATGTCTCCTTATAACGATCCGCAAGTTATTGGAGGACAAGGAACTGTTGGTGTAGAAATCATAGAACAAGTCCCAGATCTGGATACTATTTTAGTAACTATTGGCGGTGGCGGATTGATTTCAGGAATAGGAACCTATATCAAAAAAAACAATCCAACTATAGAAATCATAGGTTGTGAACCTGAAAACTCCTGTGAAATGACTTTAAGCTTAAAAGCTGGAAAAATTACAGATATGGATGTTGAATTAGACACTTTATCTAGTGCATCAGCAGGCGGCATTGAACCGGATTCCATCACTTTTAATATTTGTCAAAAAGTGGTAGACGATACCATTTTAGTTTCAGAAACTTCTATTGCTGATGCTATAAAATTCATGGTTCATACACATTATAAAATTGTAGAAGGTGCTGCTGGTGTTGCCATAGCAAGTCTTATTGAAAATAAAGATCGATTTAAAGGAAAAAAAGTAGTCATCGTGATATGTGGAGGAAACATGGATGCTGACAAATTGAAAAAAATCATCTAGAAATGGCAGAAATTATACGCTTAAAAGAGAAAAAAAACATTGTACAAAATATTGATATTATTGCTACAATGGAAGAAGGTTTTATTGTCTATAGTAATGGAAATACGGTTGTTCCTCCAGTTGGTGAATTAATTTTTGACGAACCAAAAGGAGAAGCTCATATTAAATATGGCTATGTTAAAAATGATGATTATTATGTTATTAAAGTCGCTTCTGGCTTTTATGACAATCCGAAACTCGGAATTTCTTCTAGTCAAGGATTGATGTTATTGTTTAGTCAAAAAACAGGTCAACCCGTTGCTATTTTACTAGACGAAGGTTTCCTTACCGATATTCGTACAGCTGCTGCTGGAGCGTTAGCTGCCAAATATTTTGCTCCAAAAGAAATTTCTGCTATTGGTATTATTGGTACGGGAATTCAAGCCAAATTACAACTACAATACTTGCAAAAGCATACACCTTGTAAAACGGTTTGGGTTTGGGGAAGAACGGCTAAAAATGCAGCTAAGTTTGTATCAGATTTAGCACATGACTTTACTATTCATATTGCAGATTCTCCAGCAGAAGTTGCTTCACATTCCAATTTGATTGTGACGACTACTCCTTCAACAAAACCACTACTCCACGCAGATGATATTGTATCTGGAACACATGTTACGGCTGTTGGCTCTGACACTTCTGAAAAACAAGAACTTTCTAGTGATTTAGTAAGTGAAGCAAACATTGTTGTCGCTGATAGTATTCCGCAAAGTAACAGTAGAGGAGAAATTTATCGTGCTGTAAAAGATGGAAAATTAGCTCCAAACAAAGTTGTTGAACTTGGAACAGCTGTTCAAAATACCGCTTTACAAAGAACCAACGAACAACAAATTAGCATTGTAGACTTAACTGGCGTTGCTGTACAAGACATGATGATCGCAAAAGCCGTTTACACAAACTTTAAAAATTGAAACCAATGAAAAAACTATTTGTAAAAACATGAATCAGTATTCTTCTCTTAACACCTATAATAAGTTTGGGACAAGATGAAAAACATAGCTACTGAAATTAAGTTATTGGATGCTAATAAAGACGGAATCCTTAATCCGTATGAAGCTTTGGATGTATTGCTTCAGTAACTAAATGAAAACGAAAAACCACTCTCGCTGAAAGATTTCAAGTCTATTTTTTCTGAGTACGAAGCAGTCCAAAAACAAGAATTTACAGAGCTTTTTAATGAGTTTGATGCTAACAAGGATCATAAAATTCAATATGAAGAAGCAAACGAAGATATGTTAGGTTTTATCATTGCGATGGATGCGAATAAAGATAAAGCGGTGACACTTACAGAAATGATAGATTTTGATTTTGCATCTGCTTTCCAAGTCAGCGAAGAAGATATTAACGAACGAATTGATGGAATTTTTGAAGAATACGGAATTAATCCTTTACCCTTAAAAAAAGTAAAGAAAGAACAATTGGGTCGATTTTCTGAATGGGATAAAGATCACGATGGACTTTTAACACGAAAAGAAATATATAGTTATATGAAGACAGATAATACACCTGTGAAATTCAGTGTACAAGGAGAAACCGCTTATATGACGGGAGTGATTACTGCCTCAACTCCAGCAACTGTATTGCAATTATTATTTGAACACCCTGAAGTAACTAGCATCGAAATGTTGACTGTTCTGGGTTCTATAGACGATGTTGCCAATTTACGTACTTCCTTATATGTGCACAAATTTGGTTTGAACACAAAACTAAATGCTAACATTTCTGTAGCTTCTGGTGGAACAGATTTCTTCTTAGCTGGCAGACAACGTATTGTGGAAAAAAGAGCTTAAATTGGAGTACATTCTTAGGGCAGAGGAAATGTAGCTACCACAGATGTTCCTTAGGACGATCCTGCTCATGAAAAGTATTTGAATTATTACAAAGTAGTAGGCATTCCACAAGCCTTCTATTGGTGTACTTTAGAAGCTGCACCAGCGAGTGATATTCACATTATGACAGAAGATGAAATTATAAATACAAAATAAGAACCAAAAAGTAATCGCATTATGAACATTCCAATTTTTGAACTAGAAAGAGTTCAGTCGTTATTTGAAAATATGGTTGATTATAATTTAACGGAAAGTGGATTTCATCCATATACCTTAAATGAATTATTAAGTAAAGAGCAAATTGACACACTTACCAATACGGTTTTAGGATATGGACAAACTAATGGTTCTATTCCTCTACGTAAACGAATAAGTGCTATGTACAATGGCGCCAATGAAGAAAATGTATTGGTTACAAATGGTTCATCCGAAGCTAATTTTATTGCCTGTCATACACTTTTAGAAAAAGGAGATGAAGTCGTAATGATGGTTCCAAATTATATGCAAATTTGGGGAATTGCAGAAGAAATGGGTTGTTTCCCTAAAGCATTTCATCTGAGAGAAGACAACGAATGGAAACCTGATTTGACAGAATTAAAATCTTTGGTAACTTCTAAAACAAAAATGATTGCGCTTTGTAATCCTAACAATCCTACAGGATACACTTTGACTAATGAAGAAATGCAGGAAATTGTTTCGATTGCCAAAAGTGTTGATGCTTGGATTTACTGTGACGAAGTCTACCGAGGTGCAGAACTAAATGGAAAAACTATCGAAAGTTTTATTGGAATGTATGATAAAGTAATGGTCAATGGCGGATTGTCCAAAGCATACGCTTTACCAGGCTTACGTTTGGGATGGCTAATTGGTCCTGAAAACTTAATAGCAGATACTTGGGCATATAGCGATTATACGTCTATCACGGCTGGAATTATGAGTCATTATATTGGTGAAATCGCATTACGTCCAAAAAAAAGACAAGAGATTTTAACTCGAAATAGAACGATGCTGAATGAAAATTTAGTAGCTGTCAAATCTTGGTTAGATCAGTATGGAGATTTATTTGAATATACAGAACCAAAAGCTGGTGGGATGCTTTTTGTAAAGTACAATCTGGATATCAATTCTACGGAATTAGCAGAATGGTTGCGAACTGAAAAGAGCGTTTTCATTCTTGCAGGCGATTGTTATGGAATGGATCATCATTTTAGAATCGGAATTGGAGAACGCAAAACATACATTTTAGAAGGATTGGAACGTGTAAAACAAGCATTGAAAGCACGTTTTAATTTGTAACAGGATTACCATAGCATGCGTATTATTCGTAATTTGCATGCTATGGTAGATTTTCAATTAAATTTTTTAGATCATGTTGCCATTCGTGTGAAAGATATTGATGCTTCTGTAGCTTGGCACAAAAAAGTATTGGGTTTAAAGTGTTATCAACTTCCTGAATGGGGTGACTTTCCAATTTTTATGCTGTTTGGAAAAACAGGCATTGCGTTGCTTCCTGCAAATACAAATGATCCAAAACTGGAAACAACTTCTAAAAACGTAAAGATTCATCACTTTGCGTTTCAAGTTAGCAATGAAGCTTTTTCAAAAGCTCGTAAACATTATGAAAATTTAGGACTCTCCTACTCTTTTCAAGATCATCATTATTTTCATTCGATCTACACCAAAGATTTAGATAGACACACAGTAGAGTTGACAACTTTGGTTGTGAATGCAGATACGTTTTACTCAAAAAAATAGACTTATGAAAATAGGAAAGTTATTCAATCAGCTAAGCAAAAGTCAATACATTCATTACATTGACAATCATAAAAAATATACTGACTTTAATACCTTAGGGTTGTATCGATCTATTTGTGAAAATGAAAAATTAACACTTACTGAAAAAATAGAAATTAGAGATTACGCTAATACTATTTTCGGAAAAACATTTACTTTTTTGCAGCTCAAAGATCCTCAAACGTATTTTGAACTCATTACTTTAGGTGAAGAATTAACCGTAGCCGACGAAAAACAACTTTGGGAAAATATTAGAAGTAATCAACAAAAAATATTAGCAGATAAAAAAATTAAACATCGAAACTTTGGAGAATATTCCAAACACAATTGCGGCTATGAAGATTGTAACTACAATGGTTTAATGATTAAACAAGGATCTTTTTTAACTGAAAGCGCAATACATTTTAATTCTGACAAAAATGAGTATGCGGCTAGAGATAAATCAGAACGAATAAAGAAACAACGAAAAAATAAAAAACAAATCATCAAAGATGAATTAAACGATTTTATGTGATTTATTTTAGAATCAACACGCTACCGATTGATTAGTTTGGTTGAAAATACAGATGAATTTTATTACTAAAATCATTGTTGCTTCACAATCTTTGAATTACTTTTATTTTTTAAATCTATAGTGAATGAGTACCATCTCCAACAGCAAACGAAACCTAGTTCGTATTGTGTATGATATTGCCAATGATTACGGAATTACGATTGATTCTTTTTCGTATGATTGGATATTGAAACTTTCTAAAAACAATATTCACAAACATATTTTTGGTTATAATTTTGAGTTGAATTCTTCTACTGCAAAGATGATTGCTGGTGACAAAAGTGCTGCTTCCGATTTACTCAAAGCTGCAAATGTTGCAACCGTTGAACATACATTGTTTCTCAATCCAAGTATGGGTAAATATGTAAGAAGCATTGGAAATTGGCAACAAATCCTGGCTTATTTCCATGAAAACAATCAACATATTGTGTGCAAACCTGTTGATGGAACTGGAGGAAATGGTGTATTTATGGCTACTACAGTCACTGAATTAGAACAAGCAATTCACACCTTATTTTCAAAGCATCGAAGCATTTGCCTATCTCCTTTTTATGATATCAAAAAAGAGTACAGAGCTGTGATTTTAGATGATGAAGTAGAATTATTGTATCAAAAAAATATTCCTTTTGTAGCGGCTGATGGTTCCAAAACCATTCTCGAATTACTACAAACTAAATTTTCAGGCGAAACCTTAGATAATGTAATTACATCATTTTCTGATAGAAGTGATAAAAACTTCTATGATATTCCTGAGAAAGGAGACATTATTGAAGTGAATTGGAAAAGTAATTTAGGAGAAGGCGCACAAGCTGAAATCATAGAAAATTCAGCAATAAAACAACTTGCCATCCAAGCTGCAAAGGCAATTAATATTCGTTTCTGCTCTGTAGATATTATTGAAACTACTTCAGGAGTATTTTATGTTTTGGAAATAAATTCTGGCGTGATGATTGAGCATTTCCTCAACAGCAATCCGCAAGAATATAATCGAATTAAAAGTATTTATGAGAAAGTGGTTTTGAGAATGTTTGGAATCTAATTATTCCCTTTTCTTTCAAAACCATGTAACTAAATATTTTTTTGATATACAAATAAATCATATTGTAATCTTTTTAACTTCTTTTACAACATGAACATTATATATATATTTTTGGTTCTTATATTCATAGTATATCTTTTCCGCACGGTAAAGGCTCAAAAGAAGATTACTCAAAATAAAGTACTCACCAAGACTCAAAAAGTTTTAAACTCCATATTGATATGGATACTACCTTTTGCTTGGTATTATATCATAAAAGAAATGATAGAAGACGATTTTGTAATTATGACCAAAAAGAAGAGAGACGAACTACTTGTAAAACACGATCGAAATCCTCATTCTCACATGGGCGGAGATGTTGGGGACTTTTAATAACGTCTATTAATGAATTGTATTCCAAAACATTATTGAAACAACTTTAGGAGAATTTTATGTATTCGGAATCAATTCTGGTGTGATGATTGCGTATTTATACAACAACAATCCGCAAGAATACAATCGTATTAAAGCTATTTATGAGAAAGCTGTGTTGTGGATGCTAGAAATTTAAACTAGTCATTTTTATGAAAACCTATTTCCTTTCTATTATTTCAGTCTTTTCTTTTTTTATTGCCAATGCACAATCTATTACCAAAAAAGCTATTGCTAAAAATAAAGTTAAAACGATTACTAAAAAGGAGTATTATACTAATTCTAGTGAAGGTTGTAACACTTCTACCACAACTTATGATTCAAAAGGGAATACCATTAAATGGGATATGAAACGTTTGGGATTTTTTTTTGAATATAAATACGATGAACAAGATAGAAAAATCGAATTAATTCGAAAAAGTAAATCAGATTCAACAGATGTGTATATTATGAAGACCACATATGATGAACAAGGTAATATTCTTATTGACAACGGCACTGAGTATCAGAACTTCTATGATAAAAAAAATCACCTAATAAAATCTGTAAAGCTTGATGATGATGAAGATACTGCAAATAACTTATTAAAAACTTATCAATACGATTCGTCTGGTAATTTGATCAAAGAAGTTCATTTTGAAAACACCAAAATTGTGAATACCATTTTATATGAATATGATACTTTTTGTAGATTGGTTGAAAAGAGAGAATATGATAAAAGTAGCATTAAATACAGGAATGAAGAGTATGCTAAGTATAAGAAACCTATTGCGTATTTTTTAACTAATATTAGTTATGATGAACTAGGAAGAATCAAAGAAGAATACTCATATTTCAGTGATCCTTGTATGAGCATAGATGATCATTACACTTTTAAGAATTTTTATAAACTAAGCGATTTATTAGAAAGAACCGAAGTGTTTTTTCGAGATAAACATGTATCAACTACAAACTATTCATATACTTTTTACTAATCACTTCCCCATAAAATCACGTAAGGTATCATAGAATGCTTCCTGCGTAGGACGATCTTTCGGAACTTCACGTAACGGTTCTACTTGTCGAAGACTTTCATGACAATCGGCTGGTAATTGCTGATACAACTCTGTGCCTTTGGTTTTCCAAGCAATCATTTCGTCACTCACTTCTTTGATTATTTTTGCAGGATTTCCAACTACTAAACTACGACGTGGAATGATCGTTTTTGCTTTTACGAATGCCATCGCGCCAATAATACTTTCGTCGCCTATTTCTGTATCATCCATGATCACTGTATTCATTCCAACCAACACATTTCTTCCAATATTTGCACCATGAATGATGGCACCATGTCCAATATGGGCACTTTCTTTCAATACAATGGATTTCCCTGGAAACATGTGTACGGTACAGTTTTCCTGCACATTGACTCCATCTTCTAAGATAATTTCTCCCCAATCGCCACGAATTGCTGCGCCTGGACCGATATAACAATCTTTTCCAACAATGACATTTCCTGTTATAGCTGCCAACGGATGCACAAAACTACTTTCGTGTACGACCGGAATGTATCCTTTGAAACTGTAAATCATGGTTTTAGATTTGAGATGTTACTATTGTATTTCACCTTTACTCAATATAAAAAGCATTGAGATTGACTTTTATAAAGGTACTGGATTTTTTTAAAGTGTTGCTTCTGATTTGTCTTTACAAGATAAAGTGGTAGCTACTTTAAATTTGAGTCCGGAACAAAGACGTCAGTTCGAGTTATCTAGAGCTAATTGGAAATCTAGGCTGTTCCCTATTCATTTTTATTTTGCTTTAGTGAATAAAAACACTCGAACTGACGTTCAGTAATATTATTTGAACCTTTTTAGTGTTTCTTTTGTAAACTCTGAAAGCACTAATCTTCCTGAGATTGCCGCACGTTCTGCTAGTAAGTCATCCCAGTTTTCTGTGCCTACCCAAAATGCTTTTTTCATTTCCGCCATTGCTTCTGGATTATACGTGCAAAGATGGTTTGCAAATGCAGTTACTGCTTCATCCAATTCTTCATTAGAATCGAAAACCTGCATGTATAAACCTTTGTTTCTTGCCCATTCTGCATCGTAGAAACTGTTGGCATCAATGGCAATTTGCGACATTCCGCTAAGACCTAGTTTACGTTCAACCGCTGGTCCAACTACAAACGGTCCAATTCCTACATTTAACTCGCTTAGCTTGATAGAAGCAAATTTTGAAGCCATACAATAGTCTACCGCAGAAGCCAATCCTACGCCACCACCAACGGTTTTTCCTTGTACGCGTCCAATGATGAATTTTGGACATTTACGCATCGCATTGATAACGTTAGCAAATCCAGAAAAGAAGATTCTTCCCGCTTCTGCATCGTTGATATTGATGAGTTCTTTGAAGCTTGCACCTGCACAGAATGTTCTATCTCTTCCACTTTTTAGAACAATAACTTTGATGTCGTCATTATTTCCTGCATCTGTGATGGTTTGTGCTAGTTTTGCTAAAATATCACCTGGCAACGAATTGTGTGCTGGATGAAAAAATTCGATGGTTGCTACACCATTTTGTATGTCTTGTTTTACGTATGGATTTGTCATATTCATTTCCCGCAAAAGCGAGAATCTTTTTTTGTTAATTCTATTTTATTTTATCTACTAAATCTTCCCAAATAGGATTTTCTTTTTCTATTAGTCCAACTTTCCAATCACGATTCCACTTTTTCATACGCTTTTCTCGCAATAATACACTTTCCTTAGTTTCGTGATTCTCAAAATACACTAAAGTATTCAGATTGTATCTTGCTGAGAATGTGCTTAGATGAACTTTATTTTTATGTTGTCTAATTCTTCTTTTTAAATCTTTGGTAACTCCGATATACAAAACACCATTTGGTTTGTTTGTGATGATGTATATGTAGTGAGTTTCCAATTTTGTCAGAATGCTTTTTATTACTTACTACTTTCAGTAACTTTTCGTTTCTTTCTAGACTCCCAATTTCTCGGGAGTTTTGAACAATTTGGTTTACCTAAAGCAAACCAAATTGTTCAAAATGGTGATTAAAATGCTTCGTATTCATCAAATCCCACTCAAATTTATCTAGATGTCCAAAAACTGCATTTTTAGTGGTTACTTCCGGATTTTCTTTGAAGTACAATTCAAATGCATCGTAGGCTTCTAGTAATTTCGCTTTCGCTTCTGCTAAGTTTTCATAACGCGATTCCGACATTGCTTTTTCTAATAGTTTGGGTGCGTCGTAATTTCTTGGCATTGGATCATGAGTGTATAAGGTTTCATTCACCTTTTCCAAAATCTTTTCTGGTGTTTCAATTTCAAAATCTTGGTTTTCACCAGATGCTACTACTAAAGAATACTCTAAATGCTCCACCATTTGTTGTGGCGTCATATTACCCCAAGCTGGTTTCACGTCTTCTGTTAATTTTCCAAGGTAATTTTGGATGGTACTTTTGTTGATCGTTGCGAATGGATTTTTCTTTTGAACCATCGTCAAAATTGTTGCGATTGCTACCAATTCATCTTCCTGATCGAATACCTCCACAAACCATTTTACAATTCCGCTTGGTAATTCTTTTCCACGTGAATCACGATCTACTTTTTCTTTACATGTTAAGCGTACATAGATAGTATCATTGTGATAGATTGGACGTAAGAAACGACATTCTTCCAATCCGTAGTTGGCTGCCACTGGACCTTTGTTTGGATATACGAATAATCCCGCTGCAGCGGAAATGATAAAGTATCCGTGTGCTGTGCGTTTTTCAAAAATGCTTCCGTCTAACGAAGTAATGTCAGTATGCGCATAGAAATGATCCCAAGTTAGGTTTCCGAAGTTAATAATATCTGTATCAGTTACCGTACGTTTGTGCGTTTTGATAGACATTCCGGCTTCGATATCTTCCCAATGATATGCAAAAGGATGCTTTTCTGTTTCTTTGTATTCGGCATTTGCTTGATAGATTCCTGTAACTTCTGTAATGGTGGTTGGTGAACCTTGAATAGCACATCTTTGCATATAATGTTTGATGCCTCGCAATCCTCCCATTTCTTCGCCTCCACCAGCACGTCCTGGACCTCCATGAACCAGTAATGGTAATGGTGAACCGTGACCTGTACTTTGCTTTGCCATGTCGCGATTTCCAACTAATATACGTCCGTGATGTGACGCTGCTCCAACTACATATTCTTTGGCAAGTTTATCATCATTTGTAAAGATGGAAGATACTAAAGATCCTTTCCCCATCTGTGCTAATACAATAGCTTCGTCCATGTTTTTATATGGCATAATGGTACTTACAGGTCCGAATGCTTCAATTTCGTGAACACTTATGTTTTTAAAAGGATTATTTTCTCTAAGTAAGATTGGACTTAGGAATGCTCCTTTTTCGCCATCTGCGCCAACTGCGTCAATTGTGTCTAGACTTCCATATACGATATCAGCAGTTTGTGCTAATTTGGAAACTTGATCTTTTACAGATTGTACTTGCGCTTTGTTGATCAATGCTCCCATACGAACTTCTTTGAGTCTTGGATCACCGATGGTTACTTTGCTTAACTGCTTTCCTAAAGCAATTTGTACATCTTCCACTAAGTTTTCTGGAACTACGATTCTACGGATCGCTGTACATTTTTGACCTGTTTTTACGGTCATTTCTTTACGAACTTCTTTGATAAAGAGATCAAATTCTGGAGTTCCCGGCACAGCATCTTCTCCAAGTACAGAACAGTTTAACGAATCTGCTTCCATGGTGAATGGCACAGCTTCTTGTGTGAGTCTTGGATGTGCTTTTAAGATTCTTCCTGTATGTGCGGAACCTGTAAACGTTACTACATCTTGTGATTCTACAGTGTCTAAAATCGTTTTTGTCATTCCGCTCAACAATTGCAAAGCTCCTTCTGGTAAGATTCCAGAATCTACAATTACTCTTACTACTGCTTCTGTGAGATATGCTGTTTGTGGTGCTGGCAAAACCACTGCTGCCATTCCTGCCATCCAGTTTACGGCACATTTTTCTAACATTCCCCATACTGGGAAGTTGAAGGCATTGATATGCACAGCTACTCCACGTTTTGGCACGAGAATATGATGTGCCATGAAACGTCCACCACGCGATAAATCAATAGGATCACCTTCTACATGATACGGTTGATTTGGAAATAACTTTCTTAAAGAAGCATTTGCAAATAAGTTTCCGAATCCACCCTCGATATCTATCCAACTATCGACACGTGTTGCACCCGTTTTGTAACTGATATCGTAGAATTGTTCTTTTCGTTTGTTGAGATACAAGGCTAGTTTTTTAAGCATGTTTCCACGCTCTTGAAAGGTCATTTTACGAAGTTTTTCGCCTCCTTTAGTTCTTCCGTATTGTAAGGCAGCTGGAATGTCCAATCCTTCCGTAGTTGAAAATCCAATAGTTTCTCCTGTTACGGCATCAAACATTGGAGAACCTTCTCCAGTTCCTTCCGTCCATTGTCCGTTGATATAGCTTTGTAGAATCATGTGGTTTTTATTTTTCTGGCTTTTAGCTTCTAGCCGCTAGCTGTTGGTTTTATTTTTTATTATTTTTTAATCGCTGCGCTCTTTGTTTTTTGTCAATTTGTTAATTTGACTTTTCTCAAGACTCAATACTTTCTATACACGTTAGCGATTGAGGCGGCATCCTTTACTATTTTGATACGTCATTACGAGGAGTTTGCGACGAAGTAATCTGCTTCTTTAGGAACAGATTGCCACTACAAATTAAAATTTGTCTCACAATGGACTATTTTCAAGAAAAGATACAGCCGAAAGCGCGACCCAAAGGGTAACGCCCAAATTATATTATATGTTTACATTCTCAATGATGGCAGCATAGCCTTGTCCGACACCAATACACATAGTAATTAATGCATAACGCTTGCCCGTTTCCTGCAATTGCAACGCCGCTGAATAGGCAATACGTGTTCCAGTAACTCCTAGTGGATGACCGATAGCAATGGCGCCTCCATTTGGATTGATTCGAACGTCATCATCTGCCAATCCCCATTCGCGAATACAAGCTAAACTTTGTGCCGCAAAAGCTTCATTTAGTTCTATAATGTCCATGTTATCCATGGTTAATCCTGCCTTCTTTAATGCTTTATTAGAAGCGTTTACAGGTCCGATTCCCATGATACGTGGTTCTACTCCAACAACCGCAGAACTTACAATACGCGCCATTGGTTTTAGATTGTATTTCTCAACCGCTGCTTCGGAAGCAATAATGGTTGCTGCAGCTCCATCATTTAAACCTGACGCATTTCCTGCCGTTACACTTCCTCCTTCTTTTTTAAAGGCTGCTCTTAGTTTTGCTAAGATTTCAGGAGTTGTCGTTGGTTTGATGAATTCATCTTGATTGAAAATAATCGGATCTTTTTTACGTTGCGGAATTTCTACCGCTACAATTTCCTTAGCTAAACGACCAGATTCTTGTGCTGCTGTAGCTTTCATTTGACTTCTGTAAGCGAATGCATCTTGGTCTTCACGAGAAATATTGTATTTTTCAACTAGATTTTCTGCCGTCATTCCCATGCCATCAGTTCCATACATTTCGTGCATTTTCGGATTGATGAATCGCCATCCGAAACTGGTATCATACATTTTAGCATCAGTTCCAAAAGCACTTGAAGGTTTTGCAATGGCGTACGGTCCGCGTGTCATGTTTTCTACGCCACCAGCTATGAACAAGTCTCCATCTCCTGCTTTGATTGCACGATTAGCGTGAATGATGGATGATAGACCAGAGCTACATAATCTGTTTACCGTTTCACCTGGTACCGTGTGCGGTAATCCAGCTAATAGTAACGACATACGTGCTACGTTACGATTGTCTTCTCCTGCTTGATTGGCACAACCAATGATAACATCGTCGTACGCATCTTTTGGAATGTTTGGATTGCGATCTGTTACTTCTTTGATGACCAAAGCACCTAAATCGTCTACGCGTTTGGTAGCGAGAGATCCTTTGAATTTTCCTATCGGAGTTCTTACTCCATCTATGATGTATGATTCCATTTTGAAATGTAAATTTTTATATATAAAACTGAAAAACTCTAAATGTAAAATGTAAAAGTATTGTTTGTGTTTTCAACATCTATTGTGTGCTTTTTCATTTATATTTTAGCGTATGTTGTTCATGCTGTTTGTTTAATTTAAAATGTAAAACTCTGAATACTAAATTTCAAAGTGCTTGTTTATATTTTCAAACTGCATTTAGAACTTTTTCATTGTTATTTTATTTTTTGTTTGATGTTTTTATGCTTGTTGTAAAGATAGCTACTAATTCATTACATTCTTTTTGAATTTTCTTAAACTCAGTTGTATTGTTTATTAAGTTTGCCTCCTACATAATCTCCATATTTACTTGAGATTCTCGTAATTCTTTTAGACATATTTTCATTTTATGAATAAAGTCTTTTCTTGATTCAGCCGATTGCGCTTCTGCATAGTTTAAAGCTGCTGATATTGTCGAACGAATGATTTGTTTTATTAGTTGTTCAGATGCAAATTCTTTTTTTAAAGTAGAAATATTTACAATCACGCTGGCTGAGAATTTCACCAATCTTTTTTGTAAATCGTATTGTTTTCGCTTTTCCACTTTTACATTTAGAATTTACTTACTCTTCCCAGTCCTTTTGCGTTCGATATACGACACCTTTAAAAAGTGCAATAAGTTCGTCTCCACGTTTGACTTCTATGATATTGAATCCTAGTTTGTTTTTTACTTTTTCTATGACAGATTCTGCCACAATGAAATCACCTTCTTCTAATGCTTCAATATGATTGATGGATGTTTCAATAGAAACTGCATATTTCCCATGCGTATTGGCTGCGAAACCAAACGCCGTATCCGCTAGTGAATAACTGATGCCTCCATGTGCTTTTCCCATACTATTCAGCATTTCTTTTCGGACGGTCAATCCAACTTTACATCGTCCGATTTCACATTCTAAAATCTCGATTCCCAACCATGTACTGAATGAATCTTGACTTAACATTTTGTATGGTATTTTTTCTCCTTGCATGTTTGAATTTTGAATTATGAATCTTCACATTCTATGTTATATTTTTATAAATAGTTGCTATTTGATATATTGATTCAACTTCTAAAATTTTATTTAATTCTTCTTTGCTTTTACACTCAATTAATAAACCTGTATATCTAGTTTTTATTTCCTGATATTCTAGTCAGTGTGAAGGTCGAAGGTATTCTATTCCAATAATTTTTCTGATTAAGGTCTGCGCTTCAATTTTGAATTCTATATGATCTCCTACTTCTAATTTTCCATAATACTGAGCATCCACAGCGCCCATTATGAGAATTGGAAATTCACTTTTAAATTTCTCTTTAATATCATCTCCAATATTGAATTTATCTTCAATCCTGATCTTTAAAAACTTTTCCATTAAAAGAACGTCTTGCCGTTTCTTAGCATTTTTCTGAGCAATGGCGAACAACGATATCTGTCTTCATGATATTCTTCGTATAAATCATCTAAGGTTTTTACACACCAATCGATTCCTTTTTCATCTGCCCAAGCTAATAATCCTTTTGGATAGTTTACACCTTTGGTCATGGCATTGTCAATGTCTTCCGCAGAAGCGATGTTTAAGAATAAAGCATCAGCTGCTTCGTTGATAAGCATAACTAGTACACGATCAAATATTTGTTGCGCTAGTTCTTTGTCATCTTTTGGTACAGGTTTTTCTATTCCTTCTGCATAATCATAATACCCTTTTCCTGTTTTTCGACCTAGATATCCAGCTTCAGATAAACGTTTTTGTGTGAATGATGGTTTGTATCTTGAATCGTAATAGAATGCTGTAAAAACCGTTTCTGTTACGGTATAGTTTACATCGTTTCCAATGAAATCCATTAATTCAAAAGGTCCCATTCGGAATCCTCCAAGCGATTTTAAACTCCAATCAATCGTTGCAAAGTCTGCCAATCCTTCTTCATAGATTCGTAAAGATTCTCCATAAAAAGGTCGCGCTACTCTGTTGACAATAAATCCTGGTGTATCTTTTGCCACTGCGACTACTTTTTTCCAATCAGCAATGGTTTGCGTTACTGTATCTAGTACTTCTTGAGAGGTTTGAATTGCAGGAATGACCTCAACCAATTTCATTAAAGGTGCTGGATTGAAGAAATGAATTCCAATACAACGTTCTGGTTTTTGTAAAGACGATGCAATTGAAGCGATAGATAACGACGACGTGTTTGATGCAATGATTGCTGAATCACTTAGGCATGTTTCTAATTCCGAAAATACTTTCTGCTTGATGTCTAGGTTTTCAATGATTGCCTCGATTGTCAAATCAGAATCACCTAAATCTTTTAGTGAATCTACATAGGAAATATTTCCTTGAATTCTATTTTTCTCAGCTTCATCGATACGTCTTTTTTGAATAAGACGATTTAATATTTTATCTAAAGCTGCTTTGCTTTTATCTAAAGCTGCTTGTTTTGTATCGTATAGTTTAACCATGCATCCTGCGGTTGCTGCTACTTGTGCAATCCCGCTTCCCATGGTGCCAGATCCTATGATTCCTACTTTCATGTTATTTGAAATTTTGAATACAGCATATTTTGATGATAAGTTTATAGCTAATCATCTTTTTTAGAATCCTATATTCTTATTTTTATTTTTTGATGTTTTTATGTCATTTACAAAAATCTCGATAAGCTCATTATTTTCATTTATCAATCGTTGCAACTCTTCTATATCTGAAATGTTTTGTATCCCTTTTTGAATTTTTAAGTTTACTAAAGTAGCTCTTAATTCTTTCAAGCCTACCTTCATATTATTCTCAAATTCTAAGGTAGATTCGGCATTTTGTGCCATTGCATAATATAAAGCAGGAGAAGTTGAAGACCTAATAATTTGTTTTACTAAGTGTTCTAATGCAAAATTATTCTCTGCTTCTTGAAAACGATTAATAACATTCACAGAGAATGCAATAAGCCTGTTTTCTAATTCATTTGATTTCATAATAAGTTCTTAAATCAAAATTCAAAAATTAGCAATCCGTTGATTATTTCCCTTTAAAGTTTGGCGCACGTTTTTCAACAAAAGCTGAAACACCTTCGCGATAATCTTCTGATTCGCTTGATTCTATTTGATATTTTGATTCTAATGCTAATTGGGATTCTAAATCATTTACTAAGGATTGATTTAGTACTTTTTTAGTCAATCCAAGTGCTTTGGTTGGCATTTTAGCTAACTTTTCCGCTAAAGCAACTACGTCTTCTTTGAATGTTTCTAGTGGTAATACTTTGTACAACATTCCTAAGCGTTCAGCTTCTTCTGCACCAACTTTATCTCCTAACATCATTAAGGCAGATGCTTTTTGGAATCCGATTAATCGTGGTAAAAAGAAAGTTCCTGCACTATCAGGAATTAATCCAATTTTACTGAATGCTTGAATGAAGCTTACTTTTTCATGTGCTACTACGATATCACAAGCTAAGGCAATGTTTGCTCCTGCACCAGCTGCGACACCATTTACAGCCCCAACGACTGGCTTTTCGATTTTACGAATTCTCTGAATGATTGGATTGTAATGTTCTTCTAATATTTTTTTGAATCCAGGATTCAGTTCTGGATGCGTTACTTCTTTTAAGTCTTGTCCTGCACAAAATGCTTTTCCTTCTCCAGTCAATACTATTGCTCGGACTTCATCATTTTGTTCACATTGATCTAAAGTGTCTTGTAAACGCAATGCCATTTCACGATTAAAGCTATTGAATACTTCTGGGCGATTTAGCGTTATATATGCTACATTGTTTTGAATGGTTATTGTTATAGATTGATTACTCATATATCGTTTTTATTATAAACAGAGATTCCTGCTTTTACTTCGGCAAGCTCAGTACAGGCAGGAATTATCATTTTAAACATTTAAAGTAGTCGAATGGTTCTAAACAGTCTTCGCATTTAAATAATGATTTGCACGCTGTGGAACCAAATTGACTGACTAGTTTTGTATTTGTTGAACCGCAATTGGTACACTTTACAATCCGTTTATCACCGAGCAGCGCTTCTTTATCTGCATCTGGAGTTAACGGTGGTGCTATTCCATATTCACGAAGCGCATTCCGACCACGTTCTGTAATCCAATCGGTTGTCCAAGCTGGTGACAGAATTAGTTTTACTTTAGATTCATAACCATGCTCTTTTAAGGCTTTCGAAATATCATCGCCAATAACATCCATGGCTGGACAACCTGTGTATGTTGGTGTTATGCTTACTTGTACAACTCCATTTATCAACCTTGCAGAACGTACTACGCCCATATCCATAATGGAAAGTACTGGAATTTCTGGATCCGATACTTTTTCTAGGATTGGAATTAATATTTCATCTATATGTTGCTTGGTTGAAATCATGAATAGATTTTAGGTGTTGGGTTTTAGGTTTACTTGCTTTCATTTCGAATACTTTCAATAACTACACAGGAATGACAAATGAACATTATTTACCAATTCATATTAGGATACGCTCTTTGCATGTATTGCATGTCTGCTAGTAAATATCCCATATGTTCCGTGTGAATTCCTGATTTCCCTCCTTTTTGGAAGTATTTTGATTCTGGAACGTTTAATGTTGCTTCCTCAAATAGCAAAGTTACATTTTGATAGTATGCATCTTTTATTGTTGATACATCTATTCCCATTCCTTCTTCCGCTAATGCTTTTGCTTCTTCGGTAACTTCAAACAATTCGTTTGTGTATTGCCAAAGTCCATCAATGGCTGCTTGCATTTTTTCATGACTTTCTTCTGTTCCATCGCCTAAGCGTTTGATCCAATCTCCTGTGAAACGCACATGATAAGAAACTTCCTTGATTGACTTTTTAGCAATTGCACTTAAGGTCATATCTTGGCTGAATTGTAATTTTTCAAGCAATAGCAAGTGAAAAACATCAAATAGATATTGCCTTGCCACTGTATATGCAAAATCTCGATTTGGCTGCTCTACTAGTAATACATTTTTGTATTCACGTTCATAGCGTAAGAATGCAATGCTATCTTCTGTTGCATCGCCACCTTTAATATCTGCAGCATATTGAAAGTAACTACGTGTTTGCCCAAATAAATCTAGGGATATATTTGTACACGCAATATCTGTTTCAAGGCTTGGTCCGTGACCACATAATTCTCCTAATCGCTGACCTGCTATTAAGCAGTTATCCGCTAGTTCAAGTATGTAGTTGTATAAGTTTGTTTTCATATTTATTGCCCACAAAAGTGGATAACTTTTTTGTTTTTAATTTTAGAGTACACTTCGACTTTGTTTAGTGTAAACATCACAGATTCCCAATTTTGTGAGAATAATCCGCTGCATTACATGTGTTTAATTTCGTCTGGTAACGTATAAAAAGTTGGATGACGATAGATTTTATCTTGTGCAGGCTCAAACATTTCTCCGTTGTTTTCAGGGTTTGAAGCTGTAATATTTTTCGATTCTACAACCCAAATGCTAACGCCTTCACTTCTACGTGTGTATACATCTCTTGCATTCTCTAGTGCCATTTCAGCATCTGCTGCGTGCAAGCTTCCAAAATGTCTGTGTTCTAATCCGTTTTTACTTCTCACGAATATTTCCCAAAGAGGCCAATTTTTTTCCATATTTTTCTAGTATTGAGATTCTTTACTCTTTACCTTATGTTATACCGCTTTCGCTTGATTTTCTTTTTTGATTTGTTGCTTTTCAGCATGTGCCATAGCTGCATCTCGAACCCAAGTTCCACGTTCCCATGCACCAACTCTAGCATTCATACGTTCTTTGTTACATGGACCATGACCTTTGACAACTTGCCAGAACTCTTCCCAATCAATTTCTCCGAAGTCATAATGACCAGTTTCTTCATTCCATTTTAAGTCTGGATCGGGAACTGTTAACCCTAAGATATCTGCTTGTGGAACCGTTTGATCAATGAATTGTTGACGTAATTCATCGTTCGTTTTACGCTTTAGTTTCCACTTCATTGATTGTGCTGTATGTACAGAAACATCATCTGTAGGACCTAACATCATTAATGATGGCCACCACCAACGGTTTAAAGCATCTTGTGCCATTTGTTTTTGTACTTCTGTTCCGTTACACAAACTCATCATGATTTCAAATCCTTGACGTTGATGAAAACTTTCTTCTTTACATACACGAATCATAGCTCTTGCATACGGTCCGTAAGAAGTATTACATAACGGTACTTGATTGATAATTGCGGCTCCATCTACCAACCATCCAATGGCTCCCATATCTGCCCATGTGATTGTTGGATAGTTAAAAATACTAGAGTATTTTGCTTTTCCTGAATGCAATTGATCATATAATTCGTCACGAGAAACTCCTAAAGTCTCACAAGCACTATATAAGTATAATCCATGACCAGCTTCGTCTTGCACTTTTGCCAATAATGCTACTTTTCTACGAAGTGAAGGTGCTCTGGTAATCCAATTTCCTTCTGGTAGCATTCCTACGATTTCAGAGTGTGCGTGTTGTGATATTTGTCGAATGTGTGTCTTCCTATATTTTTCAGGCATCCAATCTTTTGGTTCAATCTTTTCATCATTTACAATGCGTTGCTCAAAGATTTCTTCTAAACTTCGGCTTCGCTCTGCTCCAGTGTTTTTTAATTGTGCTTCACTCATGATTATGAATTTTAAGTTTCGACTCGACTCTTCTCAGCGAGCTAATTTTGTTTGTCTTTAGTGAGAGCGAGTTATGAAAGTTCGCCCAAAGGATAACTCCTTTATTATTTTCTACACATCAAGGTCTACAACGACTTTTTCTGTGGTTGGAACAGCTTGGCATGATAACACCAATCCGCTCGCGAGTTCATCTTCTACTAATGCATAGTTGATTTTCATTTCTACAGAACCTTCGACTACTCTACATTTACAAGTACTACATACACCTCCTTTGCAGGCAAAAGGCAAATCAGCACCAGCTGCTAAAGCTCCGTCTAAAATATTGTCATATTCTTCTTCCATGATGAAATGGAATTCTTTTCCTCCATCGACAATAGTTACATCAGTTCCATCTACTTTTTGCTCTAAAATTTCTGCAATATGTGCGTTTGACGCTTTTTTATCGCCAGAAAAGAACAATTCGTAATGGATATTTTCTTTTGGCAACCCTGCAGCTTCAAGTTCATCCCTAATTAGAAAGATCATTTCTTCAGGTCCGCAAATAAAGCAATCAGCAGTATCTGGAATATCTATAAATGTTTTTGTGAGTGTTTCAATTTTTTCAGGCGTAAAACGTCCATTTAAAAATTCAATATCTCGCTGTTCTTTTGTTAAGAAATAAAATACATTTAAACGCTGTAAGTATTTGTTTTTCAATTGTTCTATCTCTTCCTTAAAGATAATTGATTTTACCGTACGATTCAAATAGAATAGTTTAAAGGTACTTTCAGGTTCTAATTCTAAGTGTGTTTTTATGATAGATAACATTGGGGTAATTCCACTACCTGCTGCAAATGCGATATAGTTTTTCTTTCCTTGCGGATCTACTTCTACATAAAAACGACCTGCTGGCTCCATCAATTCTAAAGTATCACCAGCTTTTAATTCTGTATTTGCATAAGTTGAAAATATTCCACCTGGGATTTGCTTTACCGCTACTTTCCATTCGTTGTCCACAGGGCTGGAACACAAAGAGTAAGATCGACGAATGTCTTCATCGTTGATGATTTTTCGTAATGTTAGGTATTGCCCTTGAGTATATTGAAATTCTTTCTGAAGGTTTTTAGGAATATTGAACGTTATTACTGTACAATCTGAAGTTTCTTTATATACTTCAGCCACTTCTATTTCATGAAACTTTGCCATGTACTTTTTTAGTTGTTTCTACAAAACTAACAATTGTTAGTTTGACTCGCAACCGTTTTTTAATCAAAGAGTTAATTTAGACTGATTCCAACTTAGCATTTTACATCACATAAAAAATAAAGATAAAACACTATAATTCAAACAATTAAAAAAAGACGCTTACATAAGCGTCTTTTAAGTTTTAAAATCAGTTCAATATTACATACATGCTTTACAGGTATGCGCTAAACAAGTGATGGTAAACACATCACAGGTCAAACAGGTTTCTTCTTGCACACAAGAGTTACTCCCAGGCGGCACAGGCGGTAAGCCAGCGACAACTTCATTTAAGTTAGAGATCATACTTTTATTCAATCTCAAACCAAACTTGGATTTACTTTTCATTTTATGGTAGGTTTTTAAATTAATTAACTTGAATTTAAGTAATACAAAACCAATACAGATAAGGTTTTACAATAATCTATTTAATGTAAAACCTATCAAAGGATTATGGCTTCCCATAATTATACAGTAACTCCTGTGAGCAAAACTTGACTCAATTTGCCTAATAAATTTTCCTTGATAATTTCTTCTTTCTTAGGAATCCAAAGGTACAATGAACGTAATGTAGAGAGGATAGAGAACAATATGATTTCTGGATTTACTGTTTTTAGTTCGCCTTTTTCGATTCCTTGTTTTAGTATTTGACGAAAACTATCTTCATAGTTTCTTCGCAAGCTTAAATAATAATCTTTTTGCTTTTCTAAATGCATCCAATCATTATTCATCGTTGCCATTCGAGAAGGATTATTCATTGTAATTTTTACATGCAACTTAATGATTTGTTCTAGTTTTTCAATACTTGTTGTTTCTTCTGTTGCTACTATTTCTGCCATTCCTTCGGTAAATTGTTCACCAATTTGAATGATAATATCTGATAGTATTTGTTGCTTAGATTGAATGTGATTGTATAAACTCGCTGCTTTTATTCCCATAGCCTGTGCTATGTCACGCATGGTAACTGCACTGTATCCTTTTTTTTTGAAAAGCATTTCTGCCGTCCGTACAATTTCCTCTTTACGAGTTTCAGATTTTTGCACCATAATTTTGCCCTTATAAGTTTGTGAAGATACATATTTTATAAAATACGTTGAATTTCTTCTTTTTATTGCATCCCTATTTTATGTTTTTATAGTTTTGTGAAAATTTGCCAAATGAATCAGAATATTGAAACCAATCCGTTACTGGATAGACTTCCTCCACATTTACAACAGTATATTAAGCCACAGAATTATGAGGATTATACTCCTATCAATCAAGCTGTTTGGCGTTATGTGATGCGTAAAAGTGTTTCGTATTTGAGTACCATAGCGCACGATTCTTATTTGGAAGGTTTGAAAAAGACAGGAATTTCTATTGACGCCATTCCTGGCATGTACGGAATGAATCGTATTTTGAAAGAAATTGGTTGGGCTGCTGTTGCTGTAGATGGTTTTATTCCTCCAAATGCTTTTATGGAATTTCAAGCGTATAAAGTATTGGTGATTGCAAGTGATATTCGTCAGTTGGAACATATTACGTACACACCAGCTCCAGATATTATACATGAAGCAGCTGGACATGCGCCTATTATTGCAAATCCTGATTATGCAGAATATTTACGTCGTTTTGGAGAAATTGGAGCCAAAGCCATTTTATCTGCGCATGATAATGATATGTATGAAGCTGTTCGTAAACTTTCTATTGTAAAAGAAGCACCTGGAAGTACTGAGGCAGAGATTGAAGCAGCGGAAAATCGTGTGAACGAATTACAAGCTAAGAAAGTAGAACTGTCAGAAATGGCCATGATTCGTAATTTACATTGGTGGACTGTTGAATATGGTATGATTGGTAATGTTGACAGCCCAAAGATTTATGGTGCCGGTTTACTTTCTTCTATCGGAGAGAGCAAATGGTGTATGAGTGATGAAGTAAAAAAGATTCCATATTCTGTAGATGCTGCGTATCAAGAGTTTGATATTACCAAACCACAACCACAATTGTATGTAACTCCAGATTTTTCTTATTTGATGCAAGTATTGGAAGAATTTGCTGCTACTATGGCATTGCGAAAAGGCGGATTTAGAGGTTTGCGAAAATTAATCGAATCTAAAAAGATTGGTACTATTGAATTGAGTACTGGTTTACAAGTTTCAGGCGTATTTACAGAAATGATTATGAATGAAGATAATGAAGTTGTCTTTTTTAGAACAGAAGGTCCAACTGCGTTATCGAATCGTGAAAAAGAACTAATCGGTCATGGTGTTACGATGCATCCACATGGTTTTAGCTCTCCTTTGGGTAAATTGAAAGGTATCAATTTGGCGATTGAAGATATGAGTCCAAGAGATTTAAAAGCCTATAGTTTTTATGATGGTGAACGCATTTCTTTTGAATATGAAAGTGGCATTAAAGTAGATGGTTTAAACGTCACTGGAATTCGCAATATTTATGGAAAGTTGATTTTGATTCAGTTTACTGATTGTACTGTAACTTATAAAGATCTCGTATTGTTTAAACCTGAATATGGTACGTTTGATTTGGCTTTAGGTAAAAAGATTGTTTCCGCTTATGCTGGTGCCGCCGATTATAACTCATTTGATACGATGCATTTTAAATCAGAAACTTTGACAGTGAAAGTTCCGAAATCGAAAGAAGATCAAGATTTAGAAAATTTATATGCTAAAGTTCGTGATTTTAGAGCTGGAAAAGATACTTCTGTTTCTTTAGAAGCAATTCTGGAAACACTTACTAAAAATCATCCGAAAGATTGGTTGCTATTAGTTGAATTGTATGAATTAACTATTGATCAACCAGCTATACAAAAGCAAATTTTACAGCACTTACAAACTCTTCAAATGAAACGTCCAGAAATCGAACAATTGATTCGTGACGGAGTTGATTTGGTGAACTAGACATCTATTTTAGCTACAAAAGCTGTTCAGAAAACCGTTTTTCAACAGTTAGTTTAAAATTGAATATTCGGAAAATCTTGTTGAAGTTTTTGAATTTTGATTTGTAGGTTTTGCTTAAATTTTTGATGTTGCTCAGAGTCTAGATTGAAAGGTTTGTGCGCCAATCCTTTTTGAATGTTTGCTACAGCTTCCATTGCTTGTTCACTTTCGTGAGAGATCCAAGCGTACTGAAACTTTTCCCAAATATAATTCACCGCCAATGTATTTGGATGCAACATATCGTCGGCATAAAAGCGATAATCACGTAATTCGTCCATCATTAATTCATACGAAGGAAAATAATGCACTAAATGTCGCGCTGATATATGTTGGTGAATTCCTGCTAATAAGTGTGCTTTGCTACGTTGATTTTCCACAAAACCATCTTTTATATGACGTACAGGAGAAACTGTAAAGAGTATGGTTATTTTTGGATTGATACTTTTGAGTAACATAATACAATTTTCAACACTCGCAGCAATTTCATCTACCGACAGAATTTCTTTTAAAAACTGTTTTTGCGGCACTTTATGACAATTAGCAACAATCGTATCCGTTTCTATATATCGATACGCCCATGCAGTTCCTAAGGTAATGATAACATGGGAAGCTTCTTGCAACTGTTTATGTGTTTGTTGAATACTTGAATTTAATTTTTCCAGTATTTTTTCTTTATTTGCGTCACTTATTTCAGAATGCGCTTCAAAACAATGCCAACGTTCATTTAGATAAAAAATATCTTCTTCGGTATACGTTTCTTCATTGATCGCTTTTAGAATTACATTTTCGATAGCTTTTGGGTGAAATAGAATTCCGAATGGATTTTGAAACGTTTTGAATTTGTAATACGCCAACTTAGCACCAATATGCTCTGAAAAACAAGAACCCAATAAACATACATTTGAGTTGTAGTTTATTGGGTTGTATGGTTCTTTTACAAACGGAATGTTAGTTTGTAATAGCATATATTATTGCTTTTCCTTTTTTTCCGCAGCTCTTTTGGCTATATGATACATTAAATTGAGTCTGTTTTTCATTCCTTGTGTAAATCCAACTAACTCTTTACTTTCATAGGTAACTCCTTTTAACTTTTCCAGTTTTAAAATAGCGTCACTAGTTGCACGATCTAACTTTCCTTTTTCTACAATATCATAAGGCTTCAAAAATTTAAGATATACCAATTTGTCTTGAAAATCAGTGACCACTTTAGGCGTTGGCTTTTCTAATTTATACCATTTTCCTTTTTTATTTGGCATTACACACCAAACATACACATCGTCTTTGGTATCGTTTTCTTTTGTTTCTTCTTGCGCAAGCATTGGAATTGCAAAAAACAATGCCAATACAAGGATATAGACTTTTTTCATCTGACTGTCATATAAGGATTATTGTGTCCTAAAATAAATGCTATGTAAGATTTTTCAAAGAAAATTCTTCTTTTTTTCTAAAATACATTTACCACTTTCTTATTTAAGATATTCACGTACACGTTCTATAGCTTTTGGAATTCCTCCTGGATTCTTCCCTCCAGCAGTTGCAAAAAACGGTTGTCCGCCGCCGCCGCCATGGATTAATTTCCCTAATTCACGTACTACTTTTCCAGCATCATACCCACGCTCAGCTACCAATTCTTTCGAAATATAACACGTTAGCATTACTTTAGTATCAGTTGCTGTGGCAAAGAATAAAAATAAGTTATTCATTTCTCCGCCAAGTTCAAATGCTAGGTTTTTAATTCCGTTTTGATCTAAGTCTACTTGCTTGGCTAAAAACTGAACTCCACTAACATCTTGTAATTCATTTTTAAGATCGCCTTTTAAGTTTTTCGCTTTGTCTTTTAAAAAGTTTTGAATTTGTTTTTTCAACTTAGCGTTTTCATCTTTTAAATCCGTAACTGCTTTTACTGCATCTTTAGGATTATTTAAAACATCTTTGATTTCGTAGTATGCTCTGTTATTTTCAAAATAGAATTCTTTGGTCGCATCAAACGTAATCGCTTCTATTCTTCGAATTCCTGCTGCAACAGCACCTTCCGATTTGATTTTGAAATGCCAAATATCTGCTGTGTTTTGTACATGCGTTCCTCCACACAATTCAATTGATTGACCAAAACGAATAGAGCGAACTGTATCTCCATATTTTTCACCAAATAATGCCATTGCTCCATCTGCCATTGCTTCTGCAACTGGTCTGTTACGGATTTCTTCTAACGGAAGTTTTCCTTCTATTCGAGCATTGACAAAATTTTCTACATCACGTAATTCTTCTACGGTTAATTTTGCAAAGTGAGAAAAGTCAAAACGTAAGTATTTAGAATGCACTGCTGAACCTTTTTGTTCTACATGTGTCCCTAAAATTTCACGCAATGCTTGATGTAGCAAGTGCGTTGCTGTATGATTTGCAGCCGTACGTTCACGTTGCTTTTTATCTACAACTGCACGAAATGTTTCATTGATGTTCTTTGGCAAGTTTTTAGTGATATGAATAATCAAATTATTCTCCTTTTTTGTATCTAAAATATAGACAACATCACCATTAGGCACTTCCAAATATCCTTTGTCTCCAACTTGTCCTCCGCCTTCTGGGTAAAATGGAGTTAGGTTGAATACCAATTGATATTGCACACCTTCTTTTTGAGTTTCAATTTTACGATAACGCGTCAATTTCACATCTACTTCAAGTGTATCATAGCCTACAAACTCTTCTTCTTCATCTTCTATAAGCACTACCCAATCATCAGCTTCAATTTTAGTTCCTATTCGTCCACCTTCTTGCTGTTTTCTTAATGCTTCATTAAACTCGTCTACATTGTATGTATATCCACGTTCACCTAAAATCAACTCTGTTAAATCTTGCGGAAAACCATAGGTATCTTTTAATTCAAAAACTTTCTTTCCAGAAATTACATTTCCTTCAACATTTTTTATCACACGATCCAACAATAACAATCCTTGATCTAACGTACGTAAGAACGATTGTTCTTCTTCTTTAATTACATTCTGAATCAATTGCTTTTGCTCTTTGATTTCTGGAAATGCTTCCCCCATTTTCTTATCTAACACATCTACAAGACGATAGATAAAAGGTTCTTTTTTGTTTAAGAATGTAAATCCGTAACGAACTGCTCTACGCAAAATTCTACGAATTACATATCCTCTGGTATTATTACTTGGCAATTGTCCGTCAGCAATAGAAAAAGAAACGGCACGCACATGATCTGCAATCACGCGAATAGCAACGTCTATTTTTTCATTTTTTCCGTACTCTACATTTGTGATGGCTTCAATTTCTCGAATAATTGGCGTAAAAACATCCGTATCATAGTTCGATTTTACATCTTGTAACACCATACACAAACGTTCAAATCCCATTCCTGTATCAACATGTTGCGAAGGTAATTTTTCTAAAGATTTATCAGCTTTACGATTGTATTGCATAAATACCAAGTTCCAAATTTCCACAACTTGTGGATGGTCCATATTGACCAATTCAGCTCCTGATACTTTTGCTTTTTCTTCTTCAGAACGAATATCTACATGAATTTCAGAGCAAGGTCCACATGGTCCTTGACTTCCCATTTCCCAGAAATTATCTATCTTATTACCCATCAAAATGCGATCTTCTGGAATAATTTCTTTCCATAAATCGTATGCTTCTTGATCGAGTTTCAATCCATCTTCATCACTTCCTTCAAATACAGTTACATATAAAATATCTTTGTCAATTTCGTACACTTCTGTCAATAATTCCCATGCCCAGGCAATGGCATCTTTTTTAAAGTAATCGCCAAAACTCCAATTCCCTAACATTTCAAACATTGTATGATGATAGGTATCGTATCCTACTTCTTCCAAATCATTGTGCTTTCCGCTCACACGTAAACATTTTTGAGTATCGGCGATACGATTGCTTGTTGGCGTTCCATTTCCTAAGAAATATTCTTTAAAAGGTGCCATTCCAGAGTTGACAAACATCAAAGTTGGGTCATTCTTCGTAACCATTGGTGCAGAAGGTACAATTTGATGTGTTTTAGATTTAAAAAACTCTAAAAACTTCGCTCTAATATCCTGAGATTTCATGTGTTATACTTTTATATAATAGTGGTCAGAGAATTTATTTTTTCTATTAAATTTATCTTAACCTGCTTTAAAATTTCTAAAAACTGTAAAACAATAGCTATATTTGTTAGGTTCACAGTTGATTCGCGAATTTATTTTCACGAAAATCTGTACAAAAATAGAATAATTTAAGGAATGAGTAAGGTAAAATATTATTACGATTCAGAAACATTATCATATCGGAAGATTGAAACCAAACGCGGACGTAAAATTGGCTATGCTTTAGTATACATTGCATCGGTTGTTTTGGGTTCAGTTTTACTCATGATTTTGTTTCTCAATACTGCCTTTGAAACGCCTAAAGAGAAGATTTTAAAACGTGAATTAACACAGATGAAACTTCAGTATAACTTACTGAATAAGAAGATTAAACAAGCACAAGAAGTTTTAAAAAATTTAGAAGAACGCGATAATAATATTTATCGTTTGTATTTTGAAGCAAACCCAATTCCAGAGGAACAACGAAAAGCTGGTTTTGGTGGTGTAAATCGTTATGAAGATTTGTATCGTTATGAAAATGCTGATTTGCTAATTTCTACTACAAAAGACTTGGAAAAATTGCAAAAACGCATGATTGTACATTCTAAATCCTTAGATGAAATTGCAATACTTGCTGAAGATAAAGAAAAGTTTTTGTCTTCTATTCCTGCCATTCAGCCTGTAACTAATGAGGATTTAACACGTATGGCTTCTGGATATGGATGGCGAAACGATCCGTTTACGAAAGCTCGTAAAATGCATTGGGGAATGGATTTCACCGCTCCAAGAGGAACGCCAGTATACGCTTCTGGTGATGGTGTTGTTGTTCGTGCAGACAATTCTTCTTCAGGTTTTGGAAAGCATATACGAATTGATCACGGATACGGATATGTTTCCTTGTATGCACACTTAAGCAGGTACAATGTTCGCAAAGGAAGAAAGGTAAAACGTGGTGATTTAATTGGTTTTGTGGGAAGTACAGGACGATCGCAAGCACCGCATTTGCACTATGAAATTCGCAAGAACGGAGAAAAAATAAATCCAATTAATTTTTACTATGGAAATTTATCTGCTGCAGAGTTTGAACAATTACTTAAAAACGCTGAAAAGCAGAATCAATCGCTTGACTAATGCATATTGATTTACCAGACAAATTATATTACAGCATCGGCGAAGTTGCAAAAGCTTTTGGCGTGAATGCTTCTTTGATACGTTTTTGGGAAAAAGAATTTGATGAAATTCAACCGAAAAAAAACGCTAAAGGAAATCGTAAATTTACTCCAGAAGACATCAAACATATCGAACTTATTTATCACTTGGTAAAAGAACGCGGCTTTACTCTTGAAGGCGCCAAAGTTCACTTAAAAGAGGAAAAGAAAAAAACACTTTCCAATTTTGAGATAATTCGTAAATTACAACACATAAGAGCGGAACTAGTAAAAATTAAAGATAACTTGTAACGCTCAAGCCAAATACAATACTAACAATAGATAAACCCGAATAATTATGAGTAAAAAATCGATCATCATAATCGTTGTCCTAGCGATTATAGCCATTTTCACGTATACGAAATATAATGGAATGGTAGGATTAAGTGAAGATGCCAAGACAGCTTGGTCTAATGTTGAAAGTGAATACCAACGAAGAAGTGATCTTATTAAAAATTTAGTAAATACTGTAAAAGGTGCTGCTGATTTTGAAAAATCTACACTAGAAGCAGTTATTAATGCCAGAGCAAAAGCGACGTCTACACAAATAAACGTAGATGATTTAACACCAGAAAACATGACAAAGTTTCAACAAGCACAAGATGGATTATCAGGTGCTTTATCAAGACTTTTAGTAACGGTTGAACGTTATCCTGATTTAAAAGCCAATCAGAATTTCTTGAAACTTCAAGACGAATTGGCTAGCACAGAGAACTCAGTACGAACGTCTAGAAACCGTTTTAACAAAGCGGTAAATGACTTCAACAAAAGCATTAAAACATTCCCAAATAATCTTTTTGCAGGTATGTTTGGATTTAAAGACATGGCTCGTTTCAAAGCGGCAGCTGGTTCTGAGAATGCACCAGATGTTGAATTCGATTTTAGTAATTAATAATTCACAACACGTACACAATATATGTCTAAAGTAGAAGATTTCCTTTCCGCAGCGGAAGAACAAGAAATCGTTGCTGCCATTAGAACAGCAGAACGAAATACTTCTGGTGAAATTCGCATTCACATTGAAGATCGTGTTAATATTGATCCTTTTGAACGCGCGCTAGAAGTATTTCACATGCTTAAAATGGACAATACTAAACTCCGCAATGGTGTGCTTATTTATGTTGCTGTGCGCGATAAAAAATTTGTGATTTGCGGTGACGAAGGCATTAATAATGTAGTTCCAGATAATTTTTGGGATACTACGCGTGATACCATGAGTAATCAGTTCCGACAAGGAAATTTTACACAAGGATTGATTGATGGTGTATTACAAGCCGGACTAGAATTACAAAAGCATTTCCCTTGGGATATGGATAACGACGAAAACGAACTCTCAAACGAAATTTCAAGAGGCTAATGCTAAAAACACTACAAACAACATATTTACGTACATTTCTCTGCCTTTTAGGATTGCTATTCTTGAACGTTACGAATGCTCAGTTTGACATTCCACCGAAACCCACAAAAGCAAATCCTGATGCTATTTACGATTATGCAGGTCTACTTTCTAATACAGAAAAAGCTACCTTAGAGAATAAAATTATCAAGTATTCTGATACAACTTCTACCCAAATTGTCATTGCTATTATTGAAAGTTTGAAAGGAGAAAGTATTGGTATGCTTACGCCAAAATGGGGACATGAATGGGGCGTTGGACAAAAAGGAAAAGATAATGGTGTGATGATCGTACTTTCAAAGAACGATCGTAAAATATGGATTTCTCCAGGATATGGTGCCGAAAACCAATTAACAGCAGGAATTGTAGGGCAGATTACCAGAAATCGTATTATTCCATTTTTTAAGAAAGGTGATTATTATGGTGGATTGAACGCCGGTGTTGATAGCATTATTGAAGTACTAGCTGGCGAGTTTACAGGTGAACGAAAACGTTCCTCAAAAGGCGCTCCTGTAGGTGTAGTATTCTTTTTGATTATCTTTTTTATAGTGCTAGTATCCATTTTAGCGAACAATAAACGTAACGGCGGCGGCAATAATCGCGGCGGCAGAAGACGAAGTACTGGAAGTGATTTGCTCGATATTATTATTTTGAGTAATCTTGGAAAAGGTTCTTTTGGCAGCGGCGGAAGTAGCGGTGGCGGCTTTGGCGGTGGATTCGGAGGTGGCTTTGGCGGCGGCGGATTTAGCGGTGGTGGCGCTGGTGGAAGTTGGTAGCTTCGACAAGTTCAGCTCCTTACAGAATTTTTAATTTTTAGACTTGCTTTACTCTTAGACACACTTCGCTGTCAGATTCAAGATTGCTTCGCACTAGATTTAAACATGTTAGATACTTATTTGCGAGAAGCATAGCGACGCGACAATCTATTTCTTTAGTAATAGTATTTTGTTTGTTTTGATTTTTAAGATACAGTAAATAAGCTAATCACTGTCAAGTTTTCATCAAAAAGTTCAACTTTAGAAACTTTGAGGTCAGAGCATTAGACTTCTTAGATTGTTAGACTTTTTAGATAATTTATCAACACTTTCAATATTCACATCTATTAAAAACTACCGTTTCAAAGTAAAATGACCTGTAAAGCTACGACCATCTTGTAATTGTACTGAAAACCAATAATCGTTTGATGGCATTTTTGCTCCATTGATAGTTCCGTTCCAAGCATCTTCGGAATTGATTAAGACTCTAAGCAACTTTCCATAACGATCGTAGATGTAGACTTGTGAGTTTGCTTGAAAAACTTCTGAAATCCCTTTGAGTTGCCATGTATCATTTATTCCATCATTGTTTGGTGTAAAGAATCTTGGATAGCCAATCACAGCAATGTCCACATTCACAGTTCCGCAGTTATTTTTAATGTCTCGCACATACACTGTATGAAAACCTGCTGCAACATTTTGAAAGATATTTGATTCTTGATAGATGCCATTTGGGTTGTCTAATGCAAATACATACTGCCCTTCTCCAGAAACCATGACAGTTACTACATTAGGATCAGAAATATCATTTATTAAAATTTCTCCTATGGTTGCAATGTCGGAAGGTAGTACCGAGATTGTTTTCGTTTTAGTGCAACCGCCAATTTGTGTTACATCCACAGTATAAGTTCCTATTTGATTGACTTGTATGGTTGGCGATGTTTCCCCTGTAGACCATAAAAAGGTATAATTGTCAAAATTACTATTGATACCACTGAATAAGGTGAGTAGTTGTGGTGAAAAATTCAAACAGTAGTATTCTGTTTCTTCAGTTTCAATCGCTGGTAAATTCAGTACATTAAGCATGACTTCTCCAATACCATAACAATCTCCATTTTGGGCTACTCGCGCATAAATTGTTTGCGAATATGGTGTTGTATTTGTGAATTGATTTCCTAACGGATTCGACAGTGACAACGCATTTTCTATAGTTTCAAAATAAGTAACCGTAACATCTGTAGGCAAACCATCTGTGATTTGTGCATCTGCCTCAGATAAATCAAATTGTGTGATTCCTATTTCTTCCAGACTGTCACAAGCACTAATTATTGCATTGTTTATTGCATTTGAATTTACTTGTAAGGTTACTTCTGCTGTATTTTCGCAACCAGAAACTAAGTCAGTTACTTTTGCATATACAATTTGCGGATTGGATGTGTTTTCATAAGCTCCACTAGTGATTTCATCTGTCAATGCACTATCCGTGTAATAACGTACTTGCCGATCTGCAAGAATTTCAGCAGCCACTTCTTGATTGTATTCAAATAGATTAAAAATACTAGCTTCACTAGTAGAACCGCATTGTACTATAGAGATATTTTCTGTTTCTGGCAATCCAAAAATTGATCCTGTGATTGGAATTCTCGGGCCACTTGTGCAGCCAGAAAATGCTGGAAACACCCAAAAAGTAGTCGTTTCTGTGAGTAAAACGGTATAACTAGTTCCTGTGTGAATTGGTGTCGTAGCAGTTTCTGAGGTATACCATTGCACACTATCTGTATTGGTTTCTACGATCAAAGTTAGTTCAGCTGCATCACAACTCTCACTTTCCGCAATGGTTGATTTTGGAGTTTCAATTCGCGTACTTACTGATAAATTGATTACAGGTTCTCCTGGCATACCGCCAAATTCTACTATATATCCTTGCGGATGATAAGGGTTGTTTGGATCTGTTGAACCTTCGTTAGGCAAATCGTTCCAAGATCCCATTAAACCAATACTAGGATCTGTAATATGCGCATAATGTTCTCCGCCAAGGTTGTTAGGCTCTCCTATATTCCAAAAGGTATACGAATCATTTTGAGCCATACCATTGACCGCTCCTAACCAAAAAACGGTTCCTGCTTCGGGTCCAGTAACCCATTGCCATGTTCCTTCTTGATCTGCATCTGAAGCACCAATCCAACCTGTTCCAGAACTCTGTGAACCTGCTAAATCGCCTTCTTCTTCTGTGGTGAGTGTTGCCAAATATCCTTCCAAACCAAAATAAGTTTGTGCTGCTGCTGCATCACGAGCTTCTGTCCAAGTTATTCCTGGATTTTGCACATAAAAGTAATAGTGTCCAGTAGATGGCAAATAGTTTGCATCTCCCAAGTTGATGGAGAAAAATTTATCTTCAGTAAAGTTTGTCTGCGTGGTTTCAAATACAATTGCTTCAATGGCAGCTTCGTATTCTGCAAATGTTGCAGGTCCAACTAAAGCTAATCTACCAAGATTTGGCGTCCAAAAAGCATCTATATTCGGATGTATTCCTGTTAAAATTAGTTCATCTTGTCCATTACTATAGCCTTCTGAAATTTGCACATATACAATTGGTAAGCTTGTATCGTCAGCATCAGGGTCTGTAATTGATACATTCATGGCAATATTCATAGGAGTATCGCCACAATATTGTTGATCACCTTCCGCTGTAATACTTGGTGGTGTTTGTGCATACGACACTACTGTTACTAAAAACAGAAAACATAGATGTATTGATTTGGAAAAGTTGCGCATAAAATTAATGGTCTAACTCAAAAGTAAGTATTTTTTTTTGCAGTCTAGTGAGTTGCTAGATTTTTATTAACTACAACGTTATAGTTGAAAATATTAGGTTTTGATTTTGTATTTTCTAGGATAAATTTGGTGGATTTTTTGTTGTTGTGATTCAGTCAATTCATCATATGAACGCTTAAACTTTTTCATTGCTACACCGTTCCAAAGTAATTCTAAAACTTCTTGGATTGTTTTCCTTATATCGACAACTGTGCCCATTAGAGTTTCACTATCAATTTTTAATGAAACATAACTATTCGCTGTATTTTTTAAATAATGCTGTTTTATTTGTCCTTTTAATTCATCAAGAGACACAATGGTATTATTCACTGTTACGGTATTATTCCCTTTAACTATGATTTGAAATTGCCCTTCATCAGTCTTTATTTGACTAAAAACTTGCGTTGAAATCATTACTGTTAGTATACATAATAATTGTTTCATCATATCTTTTCCTTTAAAAATCAACTCATTATTTTTTCGCATTAATATATTCAAGCAAATCATCCAATTCTGAATCGTCATATTTAAAGTTATGACTGTTAGGTCTATTTTTATGGACTTCTTTCAATTTCATCGCGTAGAGATCTCCAACACTTGTTAATGAATCTTGCTTTGTTACATATTTTTTGAAATAATGAACTCCCATTTCTTCTAAGATTCTTCCATTCATTGATATGGTACTCAAAAGTGTTCTACTACGATGACAGGCGACACAATCATAAAGAAATAATTCTTTTCCTCGTTCAAACTTAGGATTGACTCGCTGAGTTTTTTTTGATACTGAAGATTTATTTTCAGCATCACTAAATTCATCTGCTACACCTCTTTTTACAACAAGAAAGAAAAAAGTCGTGATTACCATAAGAAATATTGTAGCGATCACTAAAAATTTAAGCATAAATTTCTTCTGTCTCATTTTAGTAATTTCTTTATGTTATAATTGCTTTTGAATAAAGTTTAGCCACTTTTTCTGATATGATTCACCTCCTTTTGCACCTACATCAAAATGTCCTGCGCCTTTTACTAAGATAAATTCTTTTTCAGTGGAAGCCAAATTCTCGAAGAGTCGTTCCCCATAACTGTAATGAATGTTTTCATCCTGATCGCCATGTGCAATAATAATGGGTTGCCGAATATTTTTTACAGAGTGAATTGGTTTTACCTTATCTGGATTAAAGTTAGCAATTTTTCCTGCTTCGCGCAACGCTGCATCCGACACAAAACGCAATCCGAAGCCTCCTAGCATTTTCTTTTTGTAATCGTATACTATTTGATCTAAATCTGTAAATGTGCTTTCTATAATGCCAAATTCGATTCGCTTTTCAAATTCTAAGGTTTGAATGGCAATGGCGCCTCCAAGTGAGTTTCCCCAGATACCTATTTTTAATGAAGGATTTCGCTTTTTGAGTTCATCTACAATTTCAGCAATATCTTGCTTTTCATAAAAACCATACGTGCAATATTGCCCGCCACTTTCGCCATGTGCTCTTCCATCAAAAACAATAGAAGCAATTCCATGCGTTGCCAAATTTCCTGCAAGGTTTAAAAAGTGTTCTTTACAACCACCAATTCCATGAATAAGAATCATGACTGCTTTTGCTTCTTGCGCTTTGGGTTGAATGTAGTACCCTTTGAGCACAATACTATCTTTTGTCGTAATTGTTATAGTTTCACTTTGTAGACCTAATTGTTGTGGTGTAATTTCAAGATTGATTTTTTGCGGTTGAATGATGGCATACGGAGCTACATGAATGGTAAGAATATAACCAACTATTCCAATCAAAAATAATAGAACGATACTTATTTTAAGTAATTTCTTTTTCATTATTTAAGATGTTGAAAACCTACCAATTTCATTCTTTTTTATTGGATGCATGATACTTATCAATCAATGAAAACGTAAGATATTTGTAGAATTCATGGTTAAAATCTTTAACTTCAAATATTTCTAGCATTTTACTAGTCAAATCCGTAATTTCAGGATTGTTTCCAGAGGAAGACATGGCAATAAATTTGCTTAGTTTGGAATCTTTAAAGTCAGAGCTTTTTAGAATTCCATCCATACATTTACTGTACTTTTTAGTATTTTTAGTATCTAATAATCTTTTAATCACATAGTCGCTAATTCCGAAATTAGAAATTCTTCCATCAATCGCTAATTGGATATTTTTATAGAGTGCTATATAACTTTCGCCATTTGTATTTGTTAGCAATTCTGTACTTAGCAATTTTTGTTCTGCCTTTTTGATGAGCGATTTAAATTCTGCTCCATTATCTTCAAATAAACTACACATACAGTTCATGTAGTCAGCTTCTAGCTTGTAATTATCTTGAGCATTGGTTTGAAATGAAATAAATGCTACAAAAGCACAGAGTATTGATTTGATCATATTATTCATCTATTTCTAAGTTTTTGATATTTAATGGATAGATTTCTTTTATTTTTTCTTGTTCTGTTGTTGATAATTCACCGTAGAAACGCTTGTAGGTTTCTTTTGCCAGTTGATTTCTTACGGTTTCTACTCCTTTTTCAATTTCACTTTGAATTTTTATGAAGGTTCCATAATGAGTCATTCTACTGGTGCGTACAACAAAGACACTGTTTGATTTGTGTTTTTTCAGATATGCAATTACTTTTTTTTGCAAGTTCTCTACATTTTCTTTTTGATCCTGAATGTACAGTTGTTGTTCTGCATCTATTTTTATAAATAAGGCACGTCTTTGTTCTTCTCTTGTTAACGAATTTTCATTTTCCACCTTTAGCAATTCAAGGCTCGGAAAATCTACATAATTCATAGATTCAATCATGGTAAATGTAGTCATTCTAAAATAGTCATGTGTAAAATCTTCAGGATCAAGAATTCCTATAAATTGCTCAATGAAAGCCGAAGGATCTGGATCGCCTTGATTTAAGGAATTTATTAATTGTAACATTCTTGAAAGCTTTGAATTTTGAAAATTTACGGATGAGAATACTTTTTCCATACAATCTTCTGCTTCTAAAGCAACTATTTTATCCGCTACTTCTGTCATGTATTTTGCTACTCCCAAATCTTGCAGTTTTTCATCAAACATATTATCAAGATTCTTGTATAATGCTATGTAACTTTCACCGCTTTTGTCTTTTAAATAGTTTAAATCAATGAGTTTTTGTTCCGCTTTTTTAAGAATATTAATGAACTCATTGCCCTTATCTGGTAAGGACTGATAGAAACAATACATGAAATCTGTTTCTGTTTTTAATCGATTTTTTTGACCAAAGACGGTTATAGAACTCGATAAAACAATAAGACAAATAAGTGATTTCAGGATGTTTTTCATGCGTAATTTTTCTGTTTGATGACACTTTATAAGTATTTTTTACAATATCGTGTTCAAAATACAAAATTAAGCACATAAAAAAAGCTTCTGAAGACATCCAGAAGCTTTTTTATAATTGTTTGAATATTAGAAGACTTCAAAGCCACTTTTATCCCCTCCAATTTTACTAATTTTATAGGTAAACCCGAGCATAAAATATCGTTGTAATACGGTACTTTGTGAATCTTGAATAAAGTCAGCTGTAATACTTCTTCGTGTATTAATATTTTGATCTAATAAGTCATACGCCGTCAACTTAATTGTTCCTTTTTCCTTGAGAACTTTTAAACCTAAGCTCATGTTCCAAAATAAAGCACTTCGTTCAAATCCTGGCGCTACATTGGTTCGATATGTATAACGCAAGTCGTTTCCAAACACAATATTTTTGGGCCAATATGTTGTAGTTTTTAAACCGGCAGTATGCGTTTGAAATGTTTCATTGTCTAAGTTTGCCAGACTGTAACGTGTGGTATTGAATGATACATAATAGTTTGGTTCTATTTCTAATATTTCTTTGTAATTATACGTGAAACTAATGCTTGGTGTAATTTCATTTCGTTTTGTAGAAAATTCAACACCGTTACTAAAGTTGATTTCTTTGTTAATATTTCCATAGAGCCCAACTCTGTACCCAAAAGATGTACTGTCTTTTTTGATTGTTTTATTAAAAGATCCACCTCCATTTAATCTGTAAATTCCATCTACATTGGTAAATGTAGTTGTTCTAATTCTGTTTTCATCAGTAACTGATAAAGGAACAATTCTATCATTGGTAACACCTCCATTCATCCATACAAAGAAGCCACTTTTTGTTTTGTAGTCGTAGTTATTGAAGTTTGCATAGAAATCGTGGTTAAATTCTCGGTTTAAGTTTGGATTACCAATTGTGATATTTAATGGATTACTCACATTAGCTACAGGTTGTAATTGCTGCGCAGTTGGAGCTTGCGTTCTAGTATTATAATTAAAATACACACTCATTCCTTGCTTGATATTGTAACTCATATAACTATTTACATTAATATCTTTAAAGGTAGATCGAACTGTTGTATTTTGAATAAGTTCTTCATTTTCTAATTCTGATAACAGCAATCCAGTTGTAACACCTAATCTTAGTTTTTCACCAGAATAGTTAATACCGATTCTTGGTGAATGTGTTTGAAAATTAACTTTTAAGTCAGAGCTTAAACTTTCGTTGAAATCATCATAAGCATTGGTTCCATTATCAAAATCAAACACACGCCTATCATTGCGTTCACGCCTATTAGAAAATCGATATTCAAGGTCTAAAAATAGTTTTTTTGCTTTTAGCGGAATTCGGTATTCCACATTTGCAGCAATTGTATTTTGTTTGGACTCCGAATCCGTCAATTGATCTCTAGTTTCAATAGAAGGTGTTGTTCCAAATATTTCATTGGTTGTATTTAAGAAGTTGTCGGAAGCATTGTTGATAAAGTTTCCATTTGCTCCAACTTGAAGATACGCTCCTTTATCACCAAACTTTTTAATAACATACAAATTACTTCTAAAGTTACGGCGTTCTGAATCAGTTCTGTTTTGCGATTCTCCTCGGTTGATAACTGTACCATCTTCTTCTAACGATTCTTCATTACGAGAAGAAAAATTTTCTCCTTCTGAAAATTGAAAGTTTGGTCTAAAAATTACTTTAAAGGTTGAATCTATTTCAAACTGTAAGTTTGCATTTGCTCTATGGTTGTCATTTCTGTTTAAAAATGTACTTCTTGAGTTTGTAAAGAAGCTTCCATCTGGCAGAATATTTTCACGCTCTACTCTATTTTCATTTTCCGAATCGGCACTTGAGTAAAAGTAATCTGCAGCAATTTCAGTTTTATCTTCATATTCATCTACAAAACTAGCTCCTGCATTGGTAGATGTTGTAATTCCTTGTCCACCACCAAATGTTTGTCCGCCAATAGTAAACGAACCATTATCGCTCCATGAAACACCACCACCAGCGCTTCCCATCATATCATAAATTTCATCAAAACTAAATCCTGAGCTATTGATATTGTTTTTACTAGCTAATACACTGAGTCGCTGTTTGTCATTAAAATAGTTCCCTATTCCACTCATCGCATAGCGTTCATCGGTTCCGCCACTTACCGTAGCGCGTCCAAAGAATCCTTTATTTTGATCTTCTTTAAGTTCTATATTGATGGTTTGATTTTCCGAAGTACTTTCTTTTCCAGTAAATTTTTCAGAATCACTTTTGGTTGTCGTTACTTGAATTTTATCAACGATCTCCTTTGTTAAGTTTTTCGTAGCAATTTTTGGATCGTTTCCAAAAAATGGCTTTCCGTTTACGAGAATTTGATTTACTTCTTTTCCATTGACTTTTATCTTTCCATCGCTATCTACCTCAACACCGGGCAGTTTTTTGATAAGATCTTCTACCGTAGCATCTGGACGTGTTTTGAACGAATCTGCATTGAATTCTAGTGTATCTTTTTTTACGGTAATTGGTGCTTTGATTGCCGTAATTTGCACAGCATCCAATTCATCTGTTGCCAACTCCATTCCAATTTCTGGAAGTGTGATTACTGGTTTGTCTAGCTTGATTTTTTTTTGATAAACTTTAAACCCTGTGAATGTAACAAAAAGATTAGCTTCTTTTTGTTTGGTTCTTCCTGCCAATTCAAAACGCCCTTTGTTATCACTAATGGTATATGTGATTAAAGTAGAGTCTTTAAGAGTTTGTAAATAGACAGTTGCAGATTCTAAAGATGTATTGTCTGTTTTGTCAACAATATTTCCTTTAATTTCGAATTCTTGAGCAGAGAGTTGCCCTGACAAAAAGCTGACTAAAATAATTAGCAGCAGACTAAATGGTTTATTCATTTTGTTTTTTGATTGATAGTAATCGGTTTCCATACAAACAAACAGAAAAAATCCTCATTTATTATTAAAATAATCTTAAAACACTCAATTTAAATCTTAAAATCTCCAATATTCCTTTTTCAAATTCGGTCTTCTTTATTATTTACTTTTGTATTTCACCTATCGTATTAATTTTTATCCATACATGCTCAAATCTTTCTTTTCGTTATTGTCTCTGTAACATTTACGTTTGTACACATACGCACAAAAAGATAGATTTGACTCAGACAGTTTGGCTACATCTTCTTTTGAAAGTTTAACTGATTAACACACCTTTGATGCTAAAGTATATTTAGATCGTGAACTTTTGAAACCAGAAACTTTAGAACAGCTTATCACTATTCTTTTAACCAATTGTAGACAGGAAACTTTTTACGGAACTACAACAGCTAAAAAAATTATAACTTATCATTTTTGGCGCAAGAACTCACCAGAGATAAAACCTATATTTCAGAGATTGTCTACACTCATAAAAATCAAAGTTACACTGAATATTTACTAAACTTATGTATTTCGTATGCCATAAAAAGACTTAAAAATAAAAAAACAGTTTGGATGATATTCTGTTGCTTACTCAGCTAATAAATACGGCTCTAAAAAGGACTAAGTCATTTTCAATAGTATTCGAAAAGCACATATTTATTTGATTCAAACACCTTAAATCCTTGATTTTCTCTTATTGCTTCTTACGAGTTGAAAGCTGAAAAAATCTATGGTTACCACTTTATTGTTTGCAACTTCAAAAATGCTTACTGTTCCATCAGAATCTAATGTGTAGTCATCATTTGGTTCTCCTTCATTTGCTACTAAAATAAAGTTTCCATCTTTCGTAAATGTCACCATATCTGGTAAAGAACCTACGGTATATTCGTTTGCTAAAGAATTATCGGAAGTATTGTATACATATACTTTTCCTGCTGCTTGTTTATTGCTTGCTTCTAAGGCAACAGCTACTTTTCCATTATGAACTGCAACACTATTTGGCGCACCAAAAGCACTTACATCAATTGGAGTTTTTTGTATTAGTGCATTTACATCAGAAATATCATAAATGGAAATTTGATCTGATTCGGTATTTACGGTAAATAATTTATTTGTGGAAAGATCGAAAGCAAAAATCTCTGCCGAACCTTCTCCTCCAATATTAATGGTGTTTTTAAGTTGAAAGTTTACAGAAGTATCTACTAGAGTCGTTGCGGTTTGATTGTCATCATCGTTATTACAACTGTTTAATCATACGAGAGCAGCTGCAACAAAAAGTGTGTGTCTTAAGGTTTGTATTGTGTTGATTTATGTTTATTTCAACAAAAACGAACCGTGCGCTTGATATGAATGTTAGCGAAGTGTGATTGAATTGTGTTGCTTTTGAAAAATTATTGTAAGGAGTCATTAATTCCTTAACAAAGTCGTAATGATTTCTTCTTTTTTATTTTTAATAGCTTCTGCTAATAATTGCAATTTCGAGTGGGAAGCTACTGCAGGAAAGTCTTTAAAATTATAGTTTAACCAATCGGTATCGCCTGAATATGCATTGCGTACCAGCGCTTTGATATTTTTTAACGCTGGATATATATTTTGCAAGCTGCGAATGGTATTTTCAAGTGTACTTAGTGTGGCGACGAATCGTGTTGCTTGTTCAGTGTAATCACCATTCTTTTTAAAAAAAACTGTATTATTTTCGACACTTCTGTCTGATTGTTGCAAATCGTGCGCAGCAAGTCCACTTGGAAATAAACGTTCTTGTAAACCTTTAATCTGTGAAAGTAAATCTTCTGTCACCGTATGTAAGGCTTCAACTGGCGTAAATTCTTTTGGCTTTTTTGTACCTAGCGCTTCCAATGAATCTACAAATGCATTTTGCTGCTTTTTATTTTCCTCAATGGTATTTGTAATTCTCTGATTGTCTTCCACAGGATTATTCCTCACATCAACCACTAGAAACATAATTCCAATCAATAAAAGACTGACAACTGCAAACGTGATAAGGATTACTTTTGGTGACATTTTATTTTTTTCTGAAATAGACCTGTACAGGAACACCTGTAAAGTCAAATTGTTCGCGAAGTTTGTTTTCTACAAATCGTCTATACGGATCGCGCACATATTGTGGCAAGTTTGCAAAAAAGGCAAATTGCGGATATGCTGTTGGTAATTGTGTACAGAACTTAATTTTGACATATTTTCCTTTGTGTGCTGGTGGTGGTGTACGTTCTATAATTGGTAACATAACATCGTTTAGTTTGCTTGTTGGCACACGGTTCGATCTGTTTTTATACACTTGTACCGCAGTTTCAATAGCTTTGAAAATACGTTGCTTTGTCAATACAGAAATAAATACGATTGGCACATCGGTAAACGGTTCAATCTGCTTGCGAATGTGTTGTTCAAATTCTTTTACTGTAGAGGTGTTTTTTTCTATCAAATCCCACTTGTTGATTAAAATCACGATTCCTTTGTGATTCTTTTCAGCCAACCAGAAAATGTTTTGTACTTGCGAGTCAAATCCTCTTGTAGCATCTACCACAAGCAAACACACATCGCAATGTTCAATAGCGCGGATAGAGCGCATCACTGAGTAAAACTCTAAGTCTTCTTTTACTTTGGCTTTTCTACGAATTCCGGCAGTATCAACCAAATTGAATTCAAATCCGAAACGATTATATTTGGTATCAATAGCATCACGTGTAGTTCCTGCAATGTCGGTTACAATGTAACGTTCTTCTCCAATTAAGGCATTGATTAAGGATGATTTTCCAGCATTTGGTCTTCCAACCACAGCAAAACGCGGTAGGTTTTCTTCCTCTACTTCTTCCACTTCTGGTAAGGCTTCTACCAACGCATCTAACATTTCACCTGTTCCACTTCCGTTGATACTTGCAATTGGATAATATTCACCTAAACCTAACGAATAAAATTCCGTAGCATCATGCAGACGATTGGCTGCATCTACTTTGTTTACGACTAATAACACAGGTTTATTTACACGACGAAGTAAATTTGCTACTTCTTCATCCATTCCAGTCACACCCGATTCTACATCCACAACAAAAAGAATGGCATCAGCTTCATCAATAGCCAACTCTACTTGCTTGTCAATTTCTTGTTCAAAGATATCGTCACTTCCTACTACATATCCGCCCGTATCGATAAGCGAAAATTCTTTTCCGTTCCAATCTGATTTCCCGTAATGGCGATCTCTGGTTACACCACTTACTGAATCAACAATCGCTTCTCTACGTTTAATCATACGATTAAATAAAGTCGATTTTCCAACATTTGGACGTCCTACGATAGCTACTATATTACTCATTTCGTTCTTTTTGTGCCTGCAAAGGTACATTTTCTCTTGATGCGTAAAAAGTAATTTGAAGTAAGTTTTTGTTTAAACTTTTATATTGAATCCATAAAGTGTGTTATTCATTCTATAATTTGACACTTCTTATAGATTGTTTGTATCTATTTATACAGGTATTTTCTATCTTAACTTCTGCATCAAATACCTGTTTCCCTTTCAAAGCACTTACTTAGATCCTCATTAATTCTAAGGTTTCTAAATTCAGAAGTATTTCACTTTTACGTGCCTTTTTTTCTTGATAAATTTCAAACTTTATATAATATGACATGATCTTTTTTGAATGATACCAAGAAGCTAACAGAGGTATATTTGAAGTTTTAGAAGTTTCAAAATATTCTCGCACACATCGAGGAAATGTATTTTTTTTATCTTTTATTCTGAGGTGTTTATTTTTTAAATTGAATGTTGCCTTTATATATTCTTGGGGCAATCCAAGTATATTTCCCTTTTTATCAATTTTAAGGATAGTATCTTTATGTAAAGGACGATTACTTGATATAAAAAAGAATGTGGTTAAAAGCAGTAGTTGGAGTTGCATGAGTATAAGATTATGCATGTCACTGTATGTTTGGTATCACTTTTAAACATAAACGCACATATATGCTATATCATACTTTATAGATTACTTTTTTGTTGTTTTTATAGCAAAAGCATTTTTTTTATATAGTTTTATAAATAGTTTCGGGTCAAATTTCATTTCATATTTTGGATTGATCTGATTTCGTTCGAATCTAAATTGCACCAGTTCATTTAAAAATGCAGAAAGTCCACCAAATCCGCCTTTGGTATCAAATCCTGTAAAAGAAACTTTGATCATTCTGTTTTTAAAATAGAATATGTAATAATCTCCAATATTGTTGCTTGAAGGTTTTTTATAAAACACATAATCACCATTGGCATAAAATAAATGTATTTTGACTGATACATATTTATAGTTTTCTAAATCATTCTCTTCTTTTTTTGACCAAAAATTATAGATCGTATCAGCAAACTTTTTACGAATACTTCCATTGGTATCAACTCCAATTTCTATAAGATAATTAGCTTTTACTTTATCATAGGTTCCTTTACCTATCATTGCACAAGATGTTTGCACCGATATGTTACTATTTATGGTAAATCTTTGCACAGGAATTTGCTTTTGATTCAGGAATGTAGTTACTGAATCGGAAAGCTTTTGAATTGTATTATATTTTAAAATAAGACCATCTAAAGTTGTCAAGTTTTCTTTTGAAAGTTCCTTTTTTTGTTGTGAATATACGCAGGTGCTCGCTAATAGTAAACAGATGAAGATCATTCTCATGATATAGATTTTAGCTTTTATAAAAGTAATAGATTGTAAGGTTTGGGATTGATAATGTTTTCATAAATCATTCTGAATTGATTGTTAAAGCAATATGATATATATCGGTCTTATTCCAAATGAAATAGACTATTTTGACATCCTTAAAAAATAATCACCATGAGTTTACGAGAAGAAATTGTATTATGACCTCGGTTTCATATAGAGCTTCAGCATCGTCTGAAACGGTTTTGAATCGACAAGAAGCAAGCAAAAAGAGTCAAGAAGATTTTGTAGTTTCTCGTATAGACCAGCATGTATTTATCCTCATTCCAAAACATAAATAACATTTTTGGTCTCCGCAATTGCATCTTGAAGTTGATGAGATTGATACTCTTAATTGTTTGTTACATGGTTTATTTGAGCCAAGTCCAACCGTTTGGACTTTATTTATGTTTTTGCACTTTATAGTTGCGTGTTTATTCATTGGATTTGGTGTTTGGGCTTATTCCAATGCTGCACTGGATAATTCATACACCATTCAAATTGCGCGCATGTTTTTCATGGTATTGGTATGTTTTTCCTTGTATTTTGGTGGTCGCTGGGGAAAAGCTACTGGAAAACAAGAAATGATAGCATTGTATGAGTTTATGAAGGAAACGATAAACTAGTTTATTTTACCTCAAACAAACTTATGGTTCCACTGTATTCATTAGAAACTACTAATACATTTTGATTGTTTGGACTTTCAAATGCTGGAATTACAAATAATCCTTCTGGAGAAATATCTCCTTCGTGGTTGATCCACTCTAAAGATACAGGTTGTTTAGGATTCGAAATATCGTACATCAACACTCCATTTGTTCTTTCTAAACCAACAAATAATATTGTTTTTCCTTTTATCTTGATAGTTGCTAATGCTTCTGGCTCAGAACCTTTATCATCACTTCTAGAATCGTTTTGATTGAATGCTTTGGAATTTTTCATGGTAAGTTTCGCTACTTCATTTCCACTATCGTACACCAAATTTCCTACTGTGTCCCATATAGAAAAGGAACGTGCTCCAAACGCATAGAGTTCATCATAATCGCCATCGTTATCAATATCACCTAGCGTTTTGGTTATTTTTAAGCGCCCTAATTGCTCATCTCTTTGAATTTCTTTAGCATTTGGAAATACTACAGTATCAAGTTTGATTTCCGAAACTCTGGCTTCTTCCGAGAATCCTAAGTAGTCTCTAGAGTCACCTTCGTTTGCCGTGATTAAGTAAGTAATTCCATCTACTTTTATTTTTGTAATAGCATCTGGCAAATACAATGCTTTAAGGTTTCCCCAAGTATTTAGCTGTATCTTTCCGTCTTTATCACTAACATCTAGCTTGTTTTTTTCTATACTAAAATCTTTGAATCCAAGTGGCAGTATTTTATTCAGTTTGGCATTCACAACATCAATCTCGGCAATTGCATTGTTTTCTTGTAATACAACCCAAGCTGTTTTTTCATCTTCAGAAATTGTCAAATATTCAGGTTCTACATCTTGAGAAAAACTAGCATTTTTCCCAAAACTACGAAGTCCTTTTTGTTTGAATCCATCTAATTCATTGTCTGAAAGATCAAACTCTACATTCGTATGCGTATTTGCTTTTGTATTGTAAATAGTAACAGAACCTTTTGGATCTACTGTATAATCATCATTGGGTTCGCCTTCATTTGCAGAAAGAAGGTAATTCCCTTTTGATGAATATGCAATCATATCGGGCAATGCACCTGCTTCAAAAACATTTTTCTCTTTCAAGGTTTTAGTGTCATATATCGCAATAAATCCTGTAGCTTGTTTGTTTGTATTTTCAATTGCCATTGCTACATTTCCTTCAAAAACAGCTACACTATTTACATTTACTCCATACGGAGAAATATCAATTTCAGTTATTTTTTTCGGCTTTTTTATATCGGATAAATCAAATACCAAGACACTTTGATGCAAAGTACTTGCCGTAAACAAGCGTTTTGTTTTTGCACAATAGTCACTGATTTCTACTGCATTTTGTCCTCCTCCATCAATAGTAGAAATATAAGACACTTCAATTGCTGTTGAATTATCTTTTGAATATACAGACGGTGATTTTTTGGCACAACCTATTACCAAAACAAAACTTACTACAGCGAATACAATTCTAGTCATACTTTTATTTATTGTTATATCCAAAGCGTCGTAATTGCTTAGCATTGCTACGCCAATTTTTGTTGACTTTTACATATAATTCAATGTGAATTTGCTTCCCAAAAAACTTTTCTAAGTCTTTTCGAGCTTGCATTCCTACCGTTTTTAAAGCGCTTCCTCGATGACCAATGATAATTCCTTTTTGTGTTTCGCGTTCTACCATTATCACAGAACGAATTCGGATGATGTTTTCCTCTTCAATAAACTCTTCAGTCTCTACTTCTACAGCATACGGAATTTCCTTTTTGTAGTTTAATAAGATTTTTTCACGAATGGTCTCATTGACGAAAAAGCGCTCTGGCTTGTCTGTCAATTGATCTTTAGGATAAAACGCTGGCGATACAGGTAGTAATTCAATAATTCTTGAAAATACTTGTGATACATTGAAGTTTTCTAAAGCAGATATTGGATAAATTTCAGCAGTTGGCACTTTCTCTTTCCACAATTCCATTTGTTCCTCTAATTGCTCTTGTGACGAAGTATCAATCTTATTAAGCAATAATAACACTGGTATTTTGCTATTGATAATTTTGTTGAAGAAAGCTTCATCTTTTAGACTTTTCTCGCCAATTTCAACCATATAAATCAACACATCGGCATCTTCAAAGGCAGACTTTACAAAGTCCATCATAGATGATTGCAATTCATAAGCTGGTTTTATAATTCCTGGAGTATCAGAAAGTACAACTTGAAAATCATCACCATTTACAATTCCTAAAATTCGGTGACGTGTAGTTTGCGCTTTCGACGTAATGATTGATAATTTTTCGCCAACAAATGCATTCATCAAGGTTGATTTTCCAACATTTGGGTTTCCAATAATATTAACAAATCCTGCTTTATGTGTCATATATAAATAATATAAATCTTCCACTGTGAATAGAAGTGCAAAAGTAAACATATTTATACATAAACCTTGATTTTACCGTATTTTTCATGAACTTGATTTTCAAACAATTCTAAATTATTTCCCCAATCTGTCATACAGTTTTTTTCAAAAAAATAGTTAAACTTTTATTTTTCAATAGTATTACTATTATATTTGTAATTAGTAGTATGGATCGTTTACAAATACATATTGTCATTAGTGAAGAATTGTATACGAAGAATCCTGAATCATCTGAATTGGGAAAGAAAATCGTATCACGCAGTATTGAAATGATTGATGAACTGGGTTTTGAAGCATTTACCTTCAAAAAACTCGGACAATCAATTGGATCAAATGAAAGTTCTATTTATCGGTATTTTGAAAGCAAACACATGCTTTTGGTGTATTTGATTTGTTGGTATTGGAGTTGGATTGAGTATAAGTTGGTGTTTGCAACAGCAAACATTCAATCCAAGGAAGAAAAGTTATCAGCAGCAATTGAGATTTTGACACGTAAAGTAGATGTAGATAATTCTTTTTCATATGTAAATGAAGTGATTTTGAACAGAATTATCATTGCAGAATCTTCAAAGGCGTACCATACTAAAGACATTGACACCGAGAACGAAAAAGGATATTATAAAGTATACAAACGTGTTGTTCAACGTGTGAGCAATATGGTAAAAGAGATTAATGGCGAATTTGATTGTCCACAAATGTTGGTTTCTACAGTAATTGAAGGTGCACATCAACAACGCTATTTTTCAGAACATTTACCCTCATTAACCAATGTTCAAGAAGGAAAAGATACGATTGTAAAATTTTATAACAATTTAGTTTTTAAAGTAATTAATTAATAATGCCAATCAACCAAAAACATATATTAAAACTGTTGAAGCAACTCCCGTTTTTACTGGTTTTATGTGCATTATTGTCGCAACCAATTATACAAACCTATTCGATACTTTCTGATTCAAATATAGAGTTTGCAGATTTCGATTTTGAAGATGATACTGAAGAAGAAGTTGAAGATTCATCTGAAGAAAATGAAAAAGTAACACAAAAATCAATTCATTTTTTACTTGCTACCAGTGATTTATCATTGTACAATTCTCACTTTTATGTACAACGATCAAATCCTTTGCACAGTATTGAAATATTGATTCCTCCGCCAGAAAAGGCATAAATTACTCTTATATGCTTTATGCATATTCTGAGCTACATTTCTACACATTCTCAGAAACTTACTGTAGAAAAATAGTTCAAATTTTTACTTAAAAATATTAAGCTAACTACGAATTGAAAGAACATTTTATAGTGTAATCAATTCACAAAAAACATTTATTTACTATCATGAATAGTTCAAATCCATTTAAAAATTTCAAATCAGACATACCCGCAAGTATAGTAGTATTTTTTGTGGCACTGCCCTTGTGTTTGGGTATTGCTTTGGCCAGTGGTGCGCCACCGATTTCAGGTTTAATTGCCGGAATTATTGGAGGTATCATTGTTGGTATCATAAGTGGCTCACATATTGGTGTGAGTGGACCTGCTGCTGGTCTTGCTGCAATCGTTTTTGCAGCAATAGAATCTCTAGGTTTTAGAGACTTTTTAGTAGCCGTAGTATTGGCTGGAGTTATTCAAATTCTATTTGGAGTTTTACGACTTGGTATCATCGGATACTTTTTCCCTTCTTCTGTAATTAGAGGAATGCTTACTGGTATTGGTATCATTGTCATTTTGAAAGAGATTCCATATTTCTTTGGATACGATCCAGTGAAAGGCGAAGGAACCTTTGCAGCTATTGGATCTACATTTTCTAACATAAGTGTAGGAGCTACTGTTGTGGGACTTATTGGAATCGCAATATTGTTACTATGGCAAAACGTATTAACTAAAAAAGCAAAGATTTTTCAACTCATACAAGGACCTTTAGTCGCAGTTATTGTAGGGATTCTTTTTTATGTATTCTTAGGAGATTCTGAGACGTTTGGTATTGCTGCTGAAAGTTTAGTAGAAGTTCCTGTTCCAGAAACGATGGATTCTTTCTTAAATCAATTCGTGTTTCCTAATTGGGCTGTAATTGCAAAGCCTGAGGTATTAATTACTGCTTTTACGATTGCACTAGTTGCTAGTTTAGAAACATTATTGTGTGTAGAAGCAACAGATAAAATTGACCCATTAAAACGTGTTACTCCGACAAACAGAGAGTTAATCGCTCAAGGAGCTGGTAATGTAGTTTCTGGATTAATTGGAGGGTTACCAATTACTCAGGTAATCGTAAGAAGTTCTGCAAATATTCAATCTGGTGGGCGCACTAAAATGTCTGCAATTGTTCACGGTTTCTTCTTGTTAATTTCTATTATTTTAATTCCAACCTTATTAAATAAAATACCATTGGCAGTATTAGCTGCTATTTTATTCATCGTTGGATATAAATTAGCAAAGCCAGCTGCATTTAAGAGTATGTGGGATGCAGGATGGATGCAGTTTGTTCCTTTCATTGTAACGGTATTACTAATTGTATTCAAAGACTTATTATGGGGAATTGGAATAGGATTGGCAATTGGTGTTATTATTACTCTTTTCAAGAGTTACCAAAACTCTCACTTCTTGCATATTGAAGATAAAAGCAACGGGAAACATAGAATTAAAATGACCTTAGCAGAAGAAGTAACTTTCTTCAATAAAGCCACCATTTTAAAAGAATTAGATAGTCTTCCAAAAGATACGCACTTAGAACTTGATGTGCGCAAAACAAGCTACTTAGATCATGATGTTATTGAAATTTTAGACGATTTCAAAGAAAAAGCAAAAAATAGAAATATAAACGTGAAGCTTGTTTCAGAAAGAGGTACTGTTGAAAACCCTGAAAGTTATATCGAGTTTTTTAAACTTAGACCTACACAATCATAACAAACTAAATTAAAAAATATAATTAAAAGAAATAAAATGAAAGCACAAACTAAAGAAACACAAGCAGTAATGACTCCTGATTCTTCAATTCAGGCATTGAAAGACGGAAACAAGCGTTTTGTTGAAAACATGCAAGTTTCTCGTGATTTACTAGATCAAGTTTCTGATACAAGTACAGGACAATACCCATTTGCAACAGTTTTAAGTTGTATTGACTCTCGCGTTTCCTCTGAACTTATTTTTGACCAAGGAATTGGAGATATTTTTAGCGTACGTATTGCTGGAAACTTCGTAAACGAAGATATTTTAGGTAGTATGGAATTTGCTTGTAAACTAGCTGGAACTAAAGTAATCGTAGTTCTAGGACATACAGCTTGTGGAGCAGTTAAAGGTGCTTGTGACCATGCAAGACTTGGAAATTTAACAGCTTTAATCAACAAAATTGAGCCAGCAGTAGAGGCGGTTACTGAGCCTACTGACGAAAGCTTACGTAACTCAAAAAACATTGAGTTTGTAAACAATGTAGCTGCTAAAAATGTTGAAATGACTATTGAAAACATTCGTAAACAAAGTCCTGTGTTAGCAGAATTAGAAAACGAAGGAGATATCAAAATTGTAGGCGGAATGTACGATATCAGTAATGGTAAAGTAACTTTCTACTAGGATGAAAATGAACATACAGAAAAAAATAATTGTTCTGCTATTGTGTATGACGCCACTAATGAGTTGGAGTCAGGATGAAACAGGAAACTGGTTAATGTATTTTGGATCTAACCGAATCAGTGAAAAATTTAGTATTCACTCGGAAGTTCAGTTTCGTAATCACACCGTATTTCCCAATAATACAGAACAATGGTTGCTACGTACAGGATTAAATTATCATTTTACTAAAAATGCCTTTGTGACGGCTGGATATGCGTATATCGGAAGTTTTGTATATGAAAGTGAACGCAACAGTCCAGAAACAGAAGAACACCGTATATGGCAGCAATTAATCACAAATAATTATTTAGGACGCGTAAAATTTGAACATCGTTACCGTGCAGAACAACGCTGGGTTGAAGACGATTTTAAAATGCGTTTCCGTTATCGATTGATGCTGTTTATTCCGGTGAACAAGCCTAAAATGGAACCAGGTGCATTTTTCTTCGGAATCTACGATGAAATATTTATCAATGGACAAGAAGAACTGTTTGATCGAAACCGTTTGTATGGCGGAATTGGATATCAGGTCAACAAAAACCTTAACTTACAAACAGGAATGCTTTATCAAAGAGTTCGTACTACAGGAAAAGGCTATTTGCAATTTGGTGTTGTATATAATACTGATTTACGTAAAAAGAAAAAGGAAAAGGATAGTTAAAAGAGTTAGCTTGTTCTATAGTGAGAAAAAGCGAAAGTTTCTAAAAAGAGCTTTCGCTTTTCTATTTTTTAAAGTCTAAGAAAAGTCACAAATCCAGTATCAACTATTTTGCTAATAGAGCATTAAATGATTTAAAAACTTAAACTTTACGTTAATTATCTCTAGGAATAGAATGAAGAAACGTGTTTCGATTTTACTTAATAGAACTATTGAGAGGTATTTGAAAATTTTTAAATGTAAAGTTTAACATTTTACATTTATCATTTCATTGTCGTATCTTTACAGGGCTAAAAAAAGAAAAAATTATGTTCGGACTCTTCAAAAAGAAATCAGAAAAAGACAAACTCTACGACAAGTATCAAAAGCTTACACAAGAAGCTTTCAATTTGTCTACATCAAACAGAAAACTAAGTGATCAAAAAACTGCGGAAGCAGAAGCGATCATGAAGCAAATTGAAGCCTTATAAGTTCAACTCATAAGAGGTAGTATCCAAAATACTGTGTAAAGTATGATTTAAGGCGGGTTTTAAAACCCGCCTTAAATTTTTGTATAATTTTATAACACACACAGTTATTATGACACCAGAAGAGAAAAAACAATT
>Ga0189286_100080_pt1 | contig 63636 bp, 52 predicted proteins | sample UW69minimetaG_FD_130330 | JGI IMG/M metagenome (GOLD analysis project Ga0189286, IMG submission 130330) | Marine microbial communities from the Costa Rica Dome - UW69 mini metaG | ecosystem: Environmental > Aquatic > Marine > Oceanic > Photic zone | place: Costa Rica: the Eastern Pacific...
CAAGTTCATCAAAACCGGCAGCAGCAAGAAGGTTCTGGTGGTTGGCGCGGAGCTGTTCTCCCGCATTCTGGACTGGGAAGACCGAGGCACCTGTGTGCTGTTCGGTGACGGTGCCGGCGCCGTCGTGTTGGAGGCCAGTGAGGAAACCGGCATTCTGTCGACCCACATCCATGCTGACGGCAAATACGAAGACCTGCTCCACGTTCCCTTTGGTATTGGCGATGGTTTCGATCAAGTCCGGGCCGGCAAGGGCCATGTTCACATGAAGGGCAATGAAGTGTTCAAGATTGCCGTGAACACGCTGGGGAGAATTGTGGACGAAACCCTGGAAGCCAATCAGATGAAGAAGTCCGATGTGGACTGGCTGGTACCACACCAGGCGAATCTACGGATTATCGCGGCCACGGCTCGTAAGCTGAACATGTCCATGGATCAGGTTGTGGTGACCGTCAACAAGCACGGCAACACCTCCGCCGCGTCGATTCCGCTGGCACTGGACGTTGCCGTTCGCGATGGTCGCATCCAGAAAAATGAGGTGCTGTTGCTGGAAGCCTTTGGTGGCGGGTTTACATGGGGTTCTGCGTTAATCCGATTCTAACCATCTACCGCAATTCGCGTCAGACGTATACTCTACCCGGTATCCGAATTCCCATAATACCGTTAAAGGGAAGGTTCCGTGAACGAGAGTGTCCGCAGTACAACACCGTCTGTGATCATCATTGGCACCGGTTTTGGCGGCCTGTGCATGGCCATCCAGCTCCGGAATGCCGGAATTGAGACATTTACCCTCCTGGAAAAAGCGTCTGGGGTTGGGGGCACCTGGCGTGATAATACCTACCCTGGTGCGGCCTGTGACGTTCAATCTCACTTGTACTCCTTCTCCTTTGAGCCCAAACACGATTGGTCACGAAAGTTCGGATTGCAGCCAGAAATTCTCGGCTATATGCAGCACTGCGTTGAGAAGTATGGCTTGGCGAAGCATATTCAGGTCAATAAGGAAGTCGCCAACGCAGTTTTCAACGAAGCCACCAACACCTGGACAGTCACCACCACCGACGGAGAGTCCCTGGTCGCCGATGTCATTGTCACCGCTACCGGTCAGTTGAATCAGCCCGCCAGGCCGAACATCCCCGGCCTGGATACCTTTGCGGGCAAGACGTTTCATTCCGCCCGTTGGGACCATAGCCACGACCTGAGTGGTAAGAACGTTGGCGTGATCGGCACCGGGGCCAGTGCCATTCAGTTTGTGCCGGAAGTCGCGCCAAAGGTAAAAGCTCTCAGCCTTTTCCAGCGTTCTGCAGCGTGGGTACTGCCGAAGCCCGACCGGCCGTTCTATAAATGGGAACAGGCACTGTTCCAGAAGGTTCCAGCCTGGGACCGCATCTATCGTTTCCTGATCTATTGGAAGAACGAAAGTCGCGCCCTCGCTTTCACCCGTTTTAACAGCTTGCTCGAAATCTTTGCCTGGCAGGCGAAGCGTTTTGCCAAACACCAGGTTCGCGATCCCGAGAAGTTCAGGCATCTGATTCCGGACTATAAGATAGGCTGCAAACGGATACTGATTTCCAACGACTGGTATTCAGCCGTTGATCAGTCTCACGTCGAGCTCGTCACCACTGGTATTGAGCGTGTCGTGGAGGAAGGTGTGATTACTACCGACGGCTCTTTGCACCGGTTAGACACGATAATCCTGGGGACCGGATTTGCAGCCTCGGAATTCCTGTCGCCGATGGACATCACCGGCCGCAATGGCGTGTCGCTCAACCAGGCTTGGGCCAATGGATCTGAGGCCTACAAGGGCATTACGGTTTCCGGATTCCCCAACCTTTTCATGCTCTACGGGCCCAGCACAAACCTCGCCCACAACAGCATCGTGTACATGCTGGAGTCGCAGGTCCGGTATGTGCTCTGTTGCATCAATATATTGAACGCAACACCCGGCACGGCTATGGATGTAAAACCGGATCGGCTTCGAGCGTTCTCTGAGGGCATTCAGACCAAGCTTAAAAACAGCGTGTGGGATTCCGGTTGCCACTCCTGGTATCTGGACAGTGATGGTAAGAACACGGTGAACTGGCCTGGCTTTACCTTCACCTACCGCAAGGCCACACGAGAGGTGAACCCGGATGACTACGAGTTCCTGCACCCTTCCGTTTAGCCTCTATTTACTCTATCCAGATTCGTCGATTTGACAGCTCGAATATATTCATAGGATGATTGGGTCATCATTTACCAGGATCTTAAACATGCAGCTCGCCAGAATCTCAAAGGGGTCTCTCGTCGAAACCGCCATAGAAAGCCTGCGCCAGGCCATTGAAAAAGGTCACTGGGCAATTGGCGAACGGCTGCCCGTTGAAGCCCAACTGTCGGAATCCCTCGGCGTGAGCCGTAACACCGTTCGTGAAGCGGTCAGGGTCCTGGTGCATGTTGGCATGCTGGAGACGCGCCAGGGTGACGGCACCTACGTTCGAGCCACAAAGGACGCGGGAGAAACCCTGCGGAGAATCAACCGCGCTCAGTTAAGAGACAAGCTCGAAGTACGGATCATGCTTGAGACCGAGGCTGCGAAGCTCGCTGCGGAGCGTCGGGACGCACAGGACCTGGAGAGAATGACACTCGCCCTGGATGAACGGGCGAAAGCCGGTGACGATGTTGAAAGCCGCATCCGTCACGATCACGCCTTTCATACGGCGTTGGTCGCGGCTTCACACAACCCTGCCCTGTCGGAGCTTTACGACTATTTTGCCCATGCGGTGACACAAACCATTGAACTGACCGAACTCGATTCAGAACTTCCTGAACCTTCCCAGGAGGATCACGAACTGCTACTGGCGGCGATCCGACGACAGGACCCCGTTAAGGCGGAAGCGCTGTCGAAGGCCTTGCTCCAGCCAAGCCTTAGAGCATTGGGGAAGACGCATCCATGAAATTCAGGCTAGATACTTTCACGCTACTGCTTTTGGGTGCGATTGTCCTCGCCACGTTCCTGCCGGTACGTGGTGATGCCGCTAACGCCCTGGCAACCGCAGGCACTGTGGCCGTGGCACTCCTGTTTTTCCTCCATGGCGCGGCGCTTTCACGTGAACAGATTGTAGCCGGTGCCACCCATTGGCGCCTGCACATCATCATTACCGCTTTCACCTTCGTTTTCTTTCCCCTGATGGCATTGCCCATCAATGAAATCAGCCGCTTTGCGCCTCAGTGGATGCCGGCAGATCTGGGGTTGGGATTCCTGTACCTGGGTGTGCTGCCGTCGGCCGTCTCTTCCTCGATTGCCTATACCGCCATGGCAAAGGGCAACGTGCCCGCTGCCATTTGCAGCGCTGCCGCTTCCAACGTGTTCGGCATGATGTTGACGCCATTCCTGCTGTTGCTGCTGGTCAGCACGTCAGGAGACGGCGGCTTTTCCGTGGCTGAGGCGCTCAAAGACATCGTGCTACAACTGCTTCTGCCGTTTGCGGTTGGCCACGGCCTGCGCCCCTTGTTGGGCGGTTTCCTGGCTCGGCACGAAACGCTCGCCTCCCGCTACGACAAGTTTGTGATCTGGCTGATCGTGTATTCCGCTTTTTCCCATTCGGTTGCAAGCGGCCTGTGGCAGAACCTGCCTTTGAAGGCGATTCTGCTGGCCATTGGGTTGTGCTTCGCGCTGCTGGGATTCTTTATGGTATTGGCGATGTTTGTGGTCCGCCGGTTTGGGTTCAGCCTGGAGGACGAGGCTGCCGTGGTATTCTGCGGCTCAAAGAAGAGTCTGGCCTCCGGCCTGCCCATGGCCAAGGTGCTGTTTTCCGGACACCCCGGGTTTGGCATGATCGTGCTGCCGATCATGTGCTACAACCAGATTCAGGTCATTGTGGGGGCCATGCTGGCTCAGACGTATCGCCGCAAGATTGAGGCCGCGTCAGCCGCCGCCCCCCATTCCACTGAACAAGGTCGCTAATACTGCCAAGCCGACAATCCAGCCTATCACCGCGGGCCAGAAGTTAACCATCTGCGGCGGCAGTTCTTCCTGTGGCTGTTCATCACCCGTTGGATTTTCCGCCTCCAGGTCCTCTTCGGCATCATGCTCCTGCACGTCCCGCAGGCTATGCCAGTCGAACCACCCCGCCAGAAACTGCACAACCGGCGCCGGGAAACTGCCGTTCTGCGCCATTGGCCGAACCTGAGGCTCCAGCGCGTCGGCGATTTCTCTGCGAACATGAGACTGATCCGCGGGTGGCTCCCCGAGAATGGCTTTCCAGATCTGCGCGTCCTTGCTGCGGCTGGAATCATTCAGCAGGGCTCGTACCTGGATGACCACCTCTCTTACCACCTGTCGTTCCGAGGCATCCAACCCCTCAGCCTCCTGCCTTACCGTCGCAGGGGGCTCAGCTACCTGAGGCTGACCTTCATTACCGGCATCGGACGGACCGTTATCCGTTTGCGGCTCGCCGCCCGTTGCTTCCTTGAAAGCCTGCCGCAACCGTTCAAGCTCCTCACCAGAGGCGAACTTTTCCTGTTGCTCATAAGCCGCCCTGATACGGGCATGATCACCGGTGGGCTCGATACCCAATACTTCCCAACAATTCATAGAGTTATAACTCATTCATCAGACTTTCATTAAATTTTAGAGAGACAAATGTAATCTGGTCACATAGGATATGAAAAAAGCGTTCACCATAAAAAATCCCACACTCGGCAAAGTATAAAACGACACTCATGCCAGTTACGACCTATCTCATTAAATTTCCGGGGCTTATTCACCCTGATACTTATCGCAGTCGCCTGATGTCGGTGTTTGCAGGCACGTTCATCGCCGTTGTTCCGGTGGTAGCGGCGGAAAGCGACGACCAAACCTTCGAGCTGGCAGCGCTTGGCGATTCACCGGAAGCCTTTGAAATGGATTCCAGAATTCCAGAGGTACTGACCACAACCCGTCTCAGGCAACCGAAGTCACGTGTGCCCGGCACGACCACCATCATCACCGGCGAAATGATCCGGGATCTCGGTATCATGAACCTGGTGGAAGTATTTCGCCTGGTCCCTGGCATGACTGTAGCCGAGGTTGGGAGCAACAGTCCGGTAACTAGCTACCACGGTACTGTACATTATGAGCAGCGCCGACTGCAGGTTCAGGTTGATGGCCGTACGTCGTACCGCCCTAACCTGTCCGACATGGACTGGAATACCATGCCGGTTCCCCTGGAGCTCATAGAACGAATCGAGGTCAGCCGTGGCCCAAACAGCGCCGCGTATGGCATCAATGCCTTCCTCGGAACCATCAACATCATCACCCGTGCGCCAGAGGATACGGCCGGCATCGAAGCCCGCGCCATTACCGGTTCCAGAGGCTATAAAAGGGTGTTTGGTTCCGCCGGCAACGCCTCTGGCGACTACAACTGGCGCCTCGCCTACGAGAAACGCAAGTCTGACGGCTTTGATGAGCAGGTAGACGATGACATCTACTATCCCTTTCATGATGGCTACGACATCAACACCTTTACGTACGACAGCAGTTTATTCCTGAATAGCCAGTACAGTTTGGACTTGCGCGGTGGTGTGGTGGATGGCGTTGACGAAGAAGACCAGATCAAGAACGGAAAACTCGGCGCCGATGACCACCCTGACATCATTGTCGACGACTACTATCTGCAAACCCGCCTGAACGTGACGACCTCCGAAAACCATTTCTACCATGTTCAGGCCAGCTTCCAGAACTATGATCGCCGGCAGCGCTGGAGCATCTGCATTCCCGGGGATACCTTTGACAACATTCTTCAGGGAAACAGCTTTGATCTTGAACCCTGCACCGCCAACGAAGTAGACCCTTTCAGGGCAAACTTGAATGAAGACATCGAGGAATCCCGTCTGGAGTTCGAAATTCAGGATACCCTGTTGTTCAACCCGGACCTCAAACTGGTATCAGGTCTTGGTTATCGTAAGGACACTTATCGATCTGAAACCTATTTCAATGGCCGCGGTAACAACTATCAGTCGCAGGTTTTTGCGAACCTTGAGTATTCCCCTTTACGTTGGCTTACGTTGAACGCTGGCGGCAATTGGGAAAAAACCACAACCACGGACGAAGGCTATTTTTCGCCCAGGGTAGCCGCCAACTTCATCCTGGCCAACAACCACACGCTTCGTTTTGTATACTCCGAGGCAGTCCGGACACCGGATGCGTTCGAACAGAATCCGGACTGGTCCTATCGCCCCAGGAACGTCCAGCCACCATATGCCTTTCTTGAAGGGCAACGATTCCTGGTCGCTAACCTGGTCGACCCAGCCACATCGACGTATGGCAAAACACTTGAAGAAGAGCGCATAATTTCCCGGGAAATAAGCTATTTTGGCCAGTACTATCTGGACAGTTCCACTTTTTCACTGGAAGTTCGTTATTTCAACGACAAGCTTCGAGACATGATCAGCGGCATCATTAACGAAGAAGACTGGACCATTGACAATAATGTCGCACTTGATCAAAAGGGCTTCGAAGTCGAAGCGTCACTGGACTTTCCCGGTACAAAGCTGAGGATGAGCTATGCTTATCTGGATCAGGATGGCCGCTATACCGGTGCCAATGATCGCGATGCCGGTGACAAACAATACGCCATTGACCTGTTGGGGCGGTTGTCGGTCCGGCATTCAGGAAGTTTTGCGTGGATACAGGACCTGCCTTTTAATCTGACCTCATCAGCGGCGTTCTATTTTGCCGATGAGTTCAGGCGGTCCCAGTTCGAGCGTCTGGATCTGAGATTGGCGAGGCACATTTTCGAAACCGGCTATAGTTATGAGTTTGCCGTTACCATGCAACACTACCTTGACCAAGATACGACAGATCTGAGCCCTGATAACATCATTAGGGATCATAACCAGTTCTTCGCTGAAGCTGGTGTAAGATTCTAAAGGCACCACTCGGACGATACCCGACCCTGGACGGTATGAAATCAACGTACAACACCAAAGTGGGGAAAGAACCAAGTGGCCATGCCAGGCGCGCGTTGGGCGGCGCCGTGCTGACACTGCTTGCCGTCTTGTCGGTGTCTTTTCAGCCTGCTTACGCGCAACCCACTTCAGCTTCCCAGGTGTATCTGGTCGGTTCCGAGAACTCGGCTCTAAACCGCCGCATGCTCACCCTGCTTGAGGAGGCGCTGGGCAGTGCTGTCAATATTCGCTCCTTCGACAGCGGTCAGACGTCTCAGGACAATACCACACCAGTTATCGCGCTCGGACCAAAGGCTTTCTCACGGGTCAGGCAGGAAAACCGTCATGTGCCTATCCTGGCTTTGCTTGTGGATCAATCGTTTATTGACGGATATGCTGAGCGCTCCGAGGGCTCGGTTTCCGGCATACTTTACAATCCCCCGCTGATCAGACAGGCCATTGCTGGACAGGTAATTCTACCCCATGCCACCCGGGTGGCAATGCTTGCCCGTCCCGAAACCGTCGAGCTCTACGACCCCCTACTCGACAAACTCCCAACCTACGGGCTCCAGGCGCGGGTATTTGTCGTCGGCTCCGACAACGACCTGATACCAACGCTGATTCATGCTCTGGACTACGGTGACTTTATTCTGGCCGCGCCGGACAGCGGTATATACAACCCACGAACGATCAAGCATATCCTGCTGACGGCCTACCGTCGTAACCGCATTGTTATAGGCCCGAGTCAGGCTTACGTTAAGGCGGGATCGCTGGCGTCGACCTATACACCTTTGACTGAGATTGCCGAACTGACGGCAGAATTCATAGAACAATACCAGCTCAATGGCCAGTTCCCCCCGCCCGCCTATCCCGACGTCTTCAGAATTGAGCTTAACGGCCAGGTTGCGCGATCCCTGAACATTCCTCTGCCTGACCGCCAGGAAATCATCAACACCGTTAGCGAGCGGATCACCGGCTCCAAGGAGGCGCCCGATGAGTAAGCGTATGGGCAGGCCAGTCTCACTCACGCGTAAGTTGCTGCTACTGGGCGCGGCACCTGCGATTGTCATGTTCATCGTGCTGATGGTGTTCTTTACGTCTGCTCGGCTCGACGACGCCCGCAAGGATCTGGCTGATAGCAGTCAAATGCTTGCTGACAGCCTTGCACCAGCGGTCGAATATGCCGTCGTTTCAGGGAACACGGCCGCCCTTGAGCAGATTCTGTCGCAATCACTGCGGCGCAGCCGGGCTCAATGGATAAGCGTCTCCAACGTGGTGGGCGACGAGGTCGGATTCGTCTCTGCGGAAGACCCAGGCAATATCAGTACTGACGACACCTTCGACGTTTTTGAATCGGAGATACTGCAACAACCGCTTGACCTCGGAGAATACCGCCAGACTGAATGGTTCGAACCAAACTACGGGTTCGGGTCGGGAGCGCTTCGTGTGGGTACGATTCAGGTCGGTGTCAACAAAGCCCAACTCGCTGCACGCCAGCAAGACATCCTTTGGACATCATTGGCGGTTGGATTTTCGCTGCTGTTATTTACGCTCTTAATAGTCAATCATTCACTGAACAGCATCGTCTCACCTATCCACGGCCTATCCCGTCGGGTTGCAAAACTGACCAATCGCGAATACGAAGAAGTTGAGGTTGGCCTTACAGGTACCACCCGGGAAACCCAAGAACTGGAGAAGAGCCTGAACGCCCTCTCCAGGCACCTTCGAAATCTCAAAGCATCCAGGGATGAAACTCTGGCTTCCTCTGAAAAAGCCCGTGAACGCTCGGAAATGGCGAATCGAGCCAAATCCGAGTTTCTTGCCACTATGAGCCATGAGTTACGGACACCGCTCAATGGTGTTCTGGGGATGATCGAACTTGTGACCGATGAAGCCCTGAGCGCGCGACAGAAAGACTATCTCCAGACAGCGCGGCAGTCCACCGAGGATTTGCTGACGGTTATTAATGACATACTGGACTATTCCCATATTGACCGCGGTACGCTGGAACTGGATAACCGCGAATTCGACCTAAAAGAACTCATCACCAACTGCACCGCAAGCTACCGTCATGTGGCGGAGCAGCAGGGTTTGGTCCTGTCCACCATATTCACGGGAGATTGGCCGGACCATCTGGTAGTACTCGGTGACGCTCCGCGCCTGCGTCAGATTCTGGCGGGCCTTATCGATAATGCCATCAAATTCACAGGCGACGGTTTCATCGAAGTTCAGGCTGGCTTTTTCGCCGTTGAAGAGAACTGTCTGGTGCTCAACTGCACTGTCAGCGACTCCGGATGCGGCATTCCGGTTGAGCGGATTCAAGACATCTTTAACTCCTTTGAGCAACTCGATACCGGTGATTCACGTCGTTACGGCGGCACCGGCATGGGGCTCTCGCTGGTCCAGAGACTGGTGGAACTGATGGGAGGCCACGTTAAAGTTCAAACGGACATTGGCAAAGGATCACAGTTCCGCTTTGAACTACCCTTTGAACTGGCGACCCAGGAAGATCACTTGGAACAGGCAGAAAAGGCTCCCATCGAAGCTGGCAGTGAGCAAGCCCGCGCTTTGGTCGTGGAGGACAACATGGTGAACCAGAGGGTCGCCACCGCTTTGCTTAAACGGCTAGGCTTTGAAACAGATACTGCTGCCAATGGTGAGGAGGCGCTGCAACTTGTCCAGACCAACCACTCAGGCTACGACGTTATCCTGATGGACTGCCAGATGCCAGTAATGGACGGCTATGAAACAACCCGCTGTATCCGGGAATGGGAAAAGAGCAACGGCCAGGGCGGAACACCTATTATCGCGCTGACAGCCGACGTTCTTCCGGGAACCGAATCCAGCTGTCGAGAAGCGGGCATGAACGATTACCTGGCCAAGCCAGTAAGAAAAGAAAACCTGAGAGTGGTACTCAGCCGCTGGATACGGGTGTAACCAGCGGCCCTTCGTAAGACGGAAAGATTACGTGACGGGCTCACGCATGGTGACGAACTCTTCGGCGGAGGTCGGGTGGATACCGATGGTGCTGTCGAACTGCTCTTTGGTCGCGCCGGCTTTCAGGGCAACCGCTATCCCCTGGGTAATTTCCCCGGCATCGGGCCCAACCATATGAGCGCCCAGCACCCGGCCTGTGTCAGCGTCCACCACCAGTTTCATCAGTGACCGCTCATCCCGCCCACTCAAGGCATGTTTCATCGGTTTGAACTCCGACCGGTAGATACGGAGCTTATGCCCGGCTTCCCTTGCCTCCGCTTCCGTCAGGCCGACCGTTCCGATATTGGGCTGACAGAATACCGCCGTAGGAATGCTTGTATAGTCCATCTCGCCCTGGCCGTCTCCGAACAGTCGGCGAGAAAGCACCATACCCTGTGCCAGCGCCACCGGCGTCAGTTGGGGTGTGCCGATAACATCTCCGAGGGCTGTAATGGAGGGCACGGCTGTCTGAAAGTGATCGTCTACAACTACGTGGCCGGAGGCACTGAGCTGAACCCCAAGTGCCTCAAGCCCCAGGCCATCTACCAATGCACGGCGCCCGGTAGCCGCCATCACAAGACCAGTGTTCATACGGGAGCCATCGGTCAGGTCGACGTTGTAGTGGGTGTCCTCGCTCTCGATGGATTCGATATTGACGCCAAAGCGCAGGTCGACGCCCTTCTTGCGTATTTCCGCAGCAGTAAACTCTCGGATGTCGTCATCAAAGCCGCGAAGAAACAGATCCCCCCTATAAAGAAGTGTTGTCTTAACGCCAAGCCCGGCAAGAATACCGGCAAATTCTACCGCTATGTAACCACCGCCCCAGACCACTGCCTGCCTCGGCATTTGCGGCAGGTAAAACATCTCGTTCGAGGTAAGAACACATTCCTTGCCGGGTACATCCGGGACCACTGGCCAACTGCCGGTGGCAATGGTGATATGCTTCGCGGTATAGGACCGCTCTCCCACCACAACGGTGTGAGCGTCGGTCAGCGACGCGGTGCCTTCAATCACCGTAACGCCGGCATTGGCCAGCATACGCCCATAGATCCCGTTAAGACGTTCGATTTCTGCGTTCTTGTTGGCAACCAGTCTGGTCCAGTCAAAGCTCACCTGGTCGCCGGGAACGTTCCATCCATACCCCGCAGCGTCCTCAATGTCTTCTCCGGCGTGGGAACCATAGACAAACAATTTTTTGGGTACGCAACCCACATTGACGCAGGTCCCGCCCAGGTAGCGCGATTCAACCACGGCTACTCGAGCTCCCTTGGCTGCCGACATGCGCGCCAGTCTTACACCGCCGGAGCCGGCTCCCACAACAATAAGATCAAAATCCTGTCTGTCAGACACAGTATCTCCTGTCGTTATCGACAATCTGTTCGTTCAACCGGATACCGCCGCCTGTTCGTCGGGGCGGACCTCACGGAATAGTATGTGATCCTCAAAGCTCCCCAGGCGAATAGTGCCAAGGCTTCGGAACCCCTCTGACTCGTAGAACGGAAGGTATCGGCTGTTGCCCGTATCCAGGACAAGCCCGCTCCCCCGGGGATTTTCTGCGCAGAGCCGCTCAACCGTGGATAACAGCAATCGCCCATACCCCTTGTTTTGATAGTTCGGATTCACCCCCATCAACGGCAACTGGTGAGCCAGGGGCTGGGGTAGCATTTCCCGGATCCTCTCATGATAATCCAGGTAACGACGGGTGCAGGCAAACCCTGTGGTCAAAACCATACGAATGCGCCAACTGAGCTGCTCCGCGAGGTTCAGCCGAAGCTCCGGCTCGCCAATGAATGCAACGGCAACGAGGGTATCGTTCACCAACACACCCACCGCGTCCTGATTCAGACCAAAATAGAGGTCAATCAGTTCCCGCACCGTGGCCCGCACGCGCTGCTGATAGCCAGGCCGACGATGATCAAACAGGTACTGGAACGTCGGTTCATCCCGGTACGCATGGACTAATATGGAAATCGCCTCATTTCGGGCACTTCCGTCGAGTCGAACAATGACTGGCTCCTGGCTATTCTTGTTCTGCGTGCCGTCACTCATTACATGTTCTCCAGTGTCTGCCTCAAATCGTTAACGTTAGACGTACGGATACGATCCCTGGATCGTTCTGTCGGTCCATGGATGCTTGATCTATTTGAACACCGTGGCTAGTGTTCAGGCGTTCAAGCCAGCTGGCCACCTCAGTGAATGGTGCACCCTCGAGCCAGACCCGAATGGCGTTCTCACCGCTGGGCTCGAAGCGCTGAAGCGAAAGGCCCGATTCGCTGGCACTACGCGTCACCAGCGCCATAAGTGCTCTACCGTCTACCGGCGTATCAGAACCTGCGCCTCCCTGAGACGAACTGGCACTGGACAGACGCTCCAATGACTGACGATTAGCCTCAAGCCACGCCAACAGTTCAGTGGCACGCTCCCTCGACTCGACAGCTTCGGCGTGGAAATCCGTAGCGGGGCGCCAAATCCCAAAATAGAGAATACCGAGGAGAACGGCCACCGCAAGAACCGACAGAGCCTGCTGGTCCCTGCGAGGCAACTGGTCATACTGGGCGATGAGCTTTCCGACGGCTGGCTGCTCCTTGATCCTGTTTAACATGCCATTATCCTCCCGAAACCGTCAGGCGACCGCGGGCGCCATCGGATTCATTAACCACCGAGCCGATCTTCGCTTCCAACCCCCGACTGGTCAGGCCGTTTCTCAGGGTGCTGAGCTTGTCATAGCTGTCCGCCCGCACATCTACCACAAGTTCCCCGCGATTCCGGCTGTAGTTAACCGAATTGAAATTGACAGCGCGTGAATCGGGAATCTTCGAATACTGTTCACCCGTGTACTTCATCAACGTTATAAAACCGGCGTCTGGGCCCTCTGCCTGAAGTTGGCGCATCTGCCCTTCAACAACCCGGCGTACGTTTCCTGCATGGGTCCTGGTATCTCCCGGGAAGGCTTCACGATAAACCGCCATCGCCTGTCCGCGGATCTCGTCGGCTTGCTGCTGATGATAGAAGCCCATGCCTACTTCCACGCCAATCTGGATCATAAACCATACACAGGCCACGGCAACAAGCGGTTTCCACGCGCCCAACACACTCGATTTATCCGAGCGGATGCTATAGGCTCCCTGGCACAGGTTGATCGGTTGGCAAAGGTGATGATGGTGGGAATGTGCCAGCAGTTCCAGCGGCATCAATTCAAGCGTTTCCTCGCGGACCGTCAAGCGCCCCGATGATTTCAACTCGCTCAGGTCAGACTGCTGACGCTCAAACTCCTGCTCAGTGCCGTAGACCGTGACCGGCACCTCGGCAACTACCTCATCAGAAGGAGGGAGCGCGAGCGTCTGAGCGAACATCGCCAGGTTACGCGCATGTACGCTGAGCCATTCCCCTTGGTCACTTGATAGCATGGCGGAATCGCCATCTAAACATACCGACCAACCACCTTCAGTTACCGGCAGTAAGCTGGAATCCGGGTAGATCGCATCCAATTTAAGGTGATCCCACCCACTGAACATCACCACCCATTCTGCCATTTGACCATGGTCTATAGCGGCCACCCGAAAACCTTTCTCCGTTCGGTTGCCAAGGGCCAGATGAACGTTTTCGATATCCTGGGCAACCTGTTCCTCAACCGCATAGGGCAGTGCCTGATGAACAAATCGCGTTTGTTTGGCAGGAATATCAGCTACGCAAAACAACGCTTCGTCGCCGGGGATGAGACCCACCAACAGGACGTTTTCGAGGTCATTCTGGGTCAGAGTCTGCTCGATGGTGTCTCGTGAATCCGCTGTTCCCCGGGCCTGGGCATCTCCACTGGCATCCACCAGCACCCAATTGTACAACTGGGCTTCCGGGTTGGCGTCGAGGTCCGCGAACGGTGGCCGCGGCCTGACGTAGAGGCGATAGGACATTCTGAACAGTTTCCTTTTTCGAAACCCTCTCGGGGTTATCGGTTCTTTTTGTGACGATATTGCGGCTCCGGACTTCCCTATTCCTCGGAAACGCTGAACGGTTCTTTGGTAATGCGATTCTTTTGCCCGATGTCACGAGAAACGGTCTGCATCTCGCCTTCCGGGCTTCGATAAACCGTGCTGACCAGGTTGGCAACCCGGTTATCGTAAGTAATACGCGACACCACTTCAAAAAAACGAGTCTGCAGGCCCAGGCCGGTTGACTTGAGGCCAAGGCCAGCGAACTCCGGTAACGCCAGGAAGTCCTGTACGTTCTCGAAGCGCTCCTCCAAACGTCTCTCAAGAATAGCGGCTGCCTGCGCCTGTGTCAGTTCCTCGTGAAGGGACCTGAGTACCGGGGCCGTCGCGGTATTCACATTGATGCCCAAGCCGGTCACAGGTAACGCCGATACGTGAGGCCTTAATCCCCGGTAGGCTTCCTCGGTCATACCATCGATCATGCGGAGTTCGGAGACATCGACAAAGGGCTGGTTGCCGGCCCGGTAAGCCGGATCCTCAGACAGGTACCGCCCGTCCTCCGCTCCATTGGCGCTGACGGTCTGGTCGTTCGGATCGATCCAGTCGATCAGCGCATCGACTTTGACCCTGGTGATGTCAAGAACCAGGAGCAAACGGGCTATACGATCACGAACAATAGGGTCGACCTGTCCGTTGGCACTCACCAGATCATTGAGGTTGATTCTGCCGCCGAGATCATCAACTTGAATTTCAACCACGCCATTATCATCGAGAGGGAGGATGGCGGCATTCTTGGCCCAGAACTCATCCAGGCTGTCCACCATAAGGTTGTTTTCCTTATCGTCCTCAAAGTCCCGTACCAGAATCTGGCGGGCGAAAGCTTCCGCCCCCAGGGCGACGCTGTGCCCCTGCTGTTGGGCAAGGTAGTGACTGGCGCGGAACACCCGCACGCTTTGCTGCTGCGTCATGCCTGTGGCCAACATGACCACCAGTGCCATGGCGAGGAGTACCATGATCAACGCCACTCCGCCCTGAGAATTAGCCGGTCTTCCGTTGAATGGACGTTTACCCACCAACTGCTCCTGTTTCGGAAGAGTTCTGGTCCTGTTGCTGGTCATCGTCCTGATCATCCGCGGCGTCGTTGACGCTGTTCACCACACCCTGGGCAACGTCATTATCAAAATCAGGAAGCGTAAAGGTCCTTACCAGCTCACCAAAGCGTTCGTGCTCTATGGTGACCTCAATACCCAACGGTAAGGGAATGTCGGGGCGCGTACCCGGCGTCGTGTTGGCCATACTCTCTTCGTCAGGCCATTCATCCCGCCAGTTTCGCTGGTCATCGAGAAAGCGGACGGTGAAGTCGGTGACATTGGAAAGCAGAAGAAGGTCCTGGCTGTTGTCTTCCTGGCCCCTGTCGACGGTTACCCAGTACCGTCGGCGCAATTCGTCCCCGGTGTATTCCCAGCCAACCCGTTGCAGACTGCTGCGTCGGGTTCCAAGCGGATTGCGCCATCCCTGGCGGGTGAGAATCAATGAAAATTCCTCCTCACGGCTGGTCAGTGCGGGACGAAAATCGCCGTATATGTCGCGGGCGGACCGGTTCACCACCTGGGTAATATCCCGGTCCAGCAAGAGCATGGTGCGTTGAATGTCATCAAACTGTTCCGCGACTTCGTTGACCCGATCCCTGGACGAGACCACATTGCCCAGCACCTGCCATACCCCGAGGCCGATAACAGCGGTGATGGTCACCGCGATCAGCACTTCCATCAGGGTAAAGCCCGCTTGAGCGGAAGGATGCGACCGGTGTTGAGAAACGATCATGGGGGCCGACATCAGTTCTCACCAATAAATGCAGACAACGTGTGAATCGGGGCGGGCTCGGTTCTGTTGCCACGGTATTGCGCTACCGTTACCTCAACCCTAAGAATGGACGGGTCCTCTGTGGCAAGGACAGCGGTCGTTACCTGCCATCGATAGGACCCATATTCGATGTCGTCCGAGTTCTCTGAAATAGAGGGAAGGTTTTCCTGAAGCCGGATTTCGTTGATGCGATTGTCCGCCACCCAGCCAGCCAGGGTTTTGTCGCGAATTCGCTCATAACTGGAAATATACTGACTGCCAACCTCAGCGGCCGCGGTCGCAATCAGGCCAAACACCAGCAGAGCCACCAGGACCTCAATCAGTGTATAACCGCGCTGGCCCTTCATTCTTCCTCGGCCTCCTCGCTCCCGGGATGGCGCCATTCCAGGGGAGAAACACCATCAGACGCAATGGTGTGCATCCTGGAATCGTCACGGCCAACGAGGAACTCCAGCTCAAAGAGCGTGGTTTCACCGCTGGAGAAAAACACCACATCCGGCCTCAGTTCGTCTTCCTCAGACGCCAGGCGGGGGGTATCGCTTTCTATGTATTCGGTCACTGTGATCCATTCCGGAAAGCTCCGTGTCCGGAACATTCGCTCGGCGGGTTGCTTCCATTCGCCACTCAACTCTTCCCAGGCGACAAAACGATAGCTCTCATCCTCGAGGATCAGGCCCAACTCAGTATTGTTCAGTATTGACTGCTCTGAGGCAGTCTGCATCAGCAGGTAGAGCTCGCGTACTTCATTTTCCATCTCGCGATCACGCGAGCTGCCACCCATCGACATGACGGCAAGCGCCGCGAGCAGTCCAACCACCACCAGGACAACGAGTATTTCGATCAGTGTAAAGCCCGACTGTCGCGTCCTGGAGAGCACGATCAGTCCCTGACCTTCCATACACTGATGTCGGCGTTGTCATCGTCACCGCCTTCCCGGCCGTCCGCACCATAGGAATACAGGTCATAGGGGCCTTCCCTGCCTGGATTAACATATTGGTATGGCGCGCCCCAGGGGTCTTCAGGAACGCTGTTCAGATACCCTTCTGGATTCCAGTTTCTTGGCTCGGGGCTGCCGCTGGGTTTGGACACCAGTGCCTCAAGGCCCTGCTGGGTTGACGGGTAATGACTGTTATCGAGACGGTAGAGATCCAGCGCGTTTGCGATGTTGCTCATCTGTGTTTCGGCAACCGTCACTCGGGCCTGGTCACTTCGCCCCATGATATTGGGCGCCACAATGGCTACCAGCAAGCCCAGAATAACCATGACCACCATGATTTCGATCAGGGTGAAACCCCGTTGTGCCACTTGATGTTTCATTGTTTCACTCTTCATCTGTTCCTATCTCTGGGTTTGGAAATGGGGTTGGCCCGCCGGTCCTGGCCTAGCCAACCAGGTTGCTCATATTCAGGATCGGAAGCATGATTGCCAGCACGATAATCAACACAACCACCCCCATCAACAGCAGCATCATCGGCTCGAAAAGACCCACGATGGCCGCGATCTTGGACTGCAGGGTGTTCTCCTGCATTGTGGCGGTCCGCTCCAGCATACCGTCCAGTTCGCCGCTGGCCTCGCCGCTGGCTATCATATGCAGCATCATCGGCGGGAAGTAGCCCGTCTGGTCCAGCGAACGATGCAGGGAACCGCCTTCACTGACCTTTCTGGCTGCATCCCGCAGTTCCTGACGCAGATGGTCATTCGAGAGCACCTCACCGGCAATGCGCATGGCTTCCACCAACGGCACGCCACTGGTGGTCAGAATGCTCAGTGTACTGGCATAGCGTGCAGTGTTGACACCGCGAACCATGCCTGAAAACAGCGGCATGTTGAGCAGGCTTTTATGAAAGCGGAGCCGGAACGAGGGTTTCTTCAATGACCACCGAAAAACAACCAGTGCGATAATGATCAGTATCAGCAGATAAATACCGTAGTTGCCCAGAAAATCAGAGACTGCCAGCATGGCGGCCGTCAGCGCCGGAAGCTCCTGCCCCTGCTTCACAAACACCTCGATGATGTCCGGCACAACATAGGTCAACAGGAACACCACAATGGCAATGGCCACAACGCTGAGAATGATCGGGTAAATGGCCGCCAACTGGATTTTCTGACGGGCCTCCTGCCGGGCCTCGGTATAGTCCGCCAATCGGTTGAGCACCAAATCCAGATGGCCGGCGTGCTCACCCGCCGCGACGGTGGAGCGATAGAGCCGTGGAAATGCCCGTGGGAACTCACCCAGGCTGTCTGCCAGGCTGTAACCCTCCATCACTTTCGCGCGTATGGCAATCAGCATACTGCGAATGCGCGGTTTGGAGGACTGCTGGGCGGCTGCCGAAAGCGCCTGCTCGATCGGAATGCCTGACTGGATAAGCGTCGCCAGTTGCCGGGTCACCAGGGCCAGATCCGCTGTGGCCAGGCTGCCCCGACTACTGAGAGGGTTGCTCCGGGCCTGCTTTTCCGAGGCGGGCTCCACCGCCAGCGGTGTCAGGCCCCGTTCCCGTAGCTGTTGGCGGACCGCTCTTGGTGCATCGGCCTCAACAACGCCCTGTTTCTGTTTTCCGCGACTGTCGAGCGCCTTGTAATCAAATGCTGGCATCGAGTTATCTGCTCCGGTGGGTCACGCGAAGGACCTCTTCGACCGTGGTCACCCCATCCAGGATTTTCTGGACGCCATCGGCATGGATGCTAGGGCCATGGAGCCTGGCCTCGTGTTCGAGATCCAACTCCCCTGCCCGTTTATGGATCAGCGAACTGATTTCCTCGTTGACCTCGACCACTTCGTATATGCCTATACGGCCCCGATACCCCAAATGGTTGCAATGTTCGCAGCCCTTGGCGCGATGAATCGTCGGCGGATTGGCCGGGTCCTGCTGCAGGAATTCGCAATGTTCTTCGCTCGGCGTGTAGGGTTCACAACAGTCCTTACAGAGTACCCGAACCAATCGCTGGGCCACGATGCCCACCAGACTGGAAGAGATCAGGAACGGCTCAATCCCCATGTCCATCAGACGGGTAATCGCACCCACGGCGGTGTTGGTGTGGAGAGTCGACAACACCAGGTGACCGGTCAAACTGGCTTGAACGGCGATTTCCGCCGTTTCCAGGTCACGGATTTCACCAATCATGACCACATCCGGGTCCTGACGCAGAATGGCCCGGAGCCCCCTGGCGAAGGTCATATCCACCTTGGTGTTGACCTGCGTCTGCCCGATACCCGGCAGGTTGTACTCGATCGGGTCTTCAACGGTCAGTATGTTCCGGCTGCGATCATTGATTTCCTGCAGCGACGCATACAACGTTGTCGATTTACCAGAACCGGTGGGACCGGTTACCAACAGGATGCCATAGGGTCGATAGATCAGCCGGCGCAGTATTTTCAGATCACCGCCCGCCATACCAAGAGATTCCAGGCGAATGCTCCCGGCCTGTTTGTCCAGAAGACGCAATACCACCCGCTCACCGCTGGATGACGGCATGGTGGACACACGAATGTCTACTTCACGTCCGGCAACACGGAGGGCGATACGACCATCCTGCGGCACCCGTTTTTCCGCGATGTCCAGCTTGGCCATAACCTTGATCCGCGACACCAGCAAGGGCGCCAGCGCTCGTTTGGGCTGCACCACTTCCCGCAGTACACCATCCACCCGGAAGCGCACCACAAGCCGTGTTTCGTAGGTTTCGATATGTACATCAGAGGCGCTGGTTTTGACCGCCTCGGTAAGAATTGCATTGATGAGCCGGATGATCGGGGCGTCGTCTTCCTGTTCCAGAAGATCTTCGGTTTCCGGTACCGAATCCGCCAGCGATGCCAGGTCCATATCATCGCCAATACCTTCCACCATCTGCATGGCTTCGGCGGAATCATTCTGATAGGCCGCATTCAGCGCCGCGTCGAACCGGGCCGGATCAATGGGAGAGAACCTGGCGCGCCCACCACTGATGCGATTGGCTTCCGCCAGCGCCGAATGACCCGCCCCGGGCCTTACCAGAATGACAGGATCGCCGTCGTCGTCACGGGTCAGGATCACGCCGTTGCGTTTAGCGAACGTGAAAGGTAGACGGCCCAGCGGAGCATCCTGCGGCTGAAGTTCTGTGTCTGTGTCCACGATCGTCCTCGTTTTGTTGCCGGGGCGGAAAGAAAATGTTCCAGAATCCCTTTTTATTCAATTAATTCAGGAAGGCTACCATAGGATATGGAACCGCTGAATAACTCTATACACTATACTGCCAATAAAACGTTGCAGTCTGATAACCTGTGGGCCTTTTGCCGGCCCACACCTGCTCTTTTCGGGACATTCAATGCTTTTTACCAATTCAAGGTTACCACTGATACTCACCACCGTCGCAGGCATCGCCATGATCACTGTGACAGCGTGGCAGGGCGTTCGTTTCTGGCAGAATGAAACCAGTGCTGGCGACACCACTTCCGCTACAGACATGGCAATGGCGGAAACCGGGACCCGGAAGGTGCCAGAGGTAAACCTGGCCTCTTTTACCCTGTTTGGAGAACCTGGCAAAGAGGCCCCTCAATCGGAACCCGACACCGAGAACCTGCCGGAGACCAATCTGCGCCTGTTTCTCCGCGGTGTATTGGCTGCTTCCGGCGACTTTCCCGGCAGCGCTCTGGTTGAAGACGACGAACGAAACACGGAAGCCTATCTTGTCGGTGACCAGCTGCCCGGCAACGCCACACTTCGATCTGTACGTGCCAATCGAATCATTATTGAGCGTGGCGGCAAACTGGAAAATCTCTACTTTCCAGAAGACGAGGATAGATCCGGTATCTCGATGGCCTCCACGCAAACCTCCGACGACCCGGAGGAGCCCCGTGGCACACAGATACGTCCATCAGGCGTGGATAGACGCGCCTCCTCCGCCAACACAGACACCAGCGACCAACGCCGGGAGGAAATTCGGCAGCGCCTGGAACAACTTCGTGAACGCCTGAGAGCCAATAACTGAGGGCAGCCATGGAGACGGCCGCATCGAATCCTCGCCGCCGCGGCTCCCTGCTTTCCATGCTACTCATGGTCATCACGTTATCGGTGGCTGCCTTCGAACTCAGCGAACGACTCATGTCCTACGTGCGTTCGGAGTTCGGCGAGGAGGCTCACGGCCGGCTGGAAACCTGGCAGAGCCTCTACGACATTGCGTCCCGGGCAGCTATCGACCGACAGCTCCGGCTCGTTAACTCCTTCTTTAACCGGGTCCAGTTTGTCAGCGACATTGCCCACTGGGGAGAAGAAGACTACTGGGCGACGCCCGTTGAATTGCTGACCACCAACGGCGGCGACTGCGAGGACTTCTCCATCGCAAAATACCTAACCCTCAAGTCAATGGGCGTACCCGATGAGCAACTTCGCATTGTTTACGTCAAGGCCCTGGCGCTGAATCAGGCGCACATGGTGTTGGCGTGGTATCCGGAGCCCGAAGCCGATCCATTGATCCTCGACAACCTTATCAACGAGATCAAACCCGCGTCCCAAAGACCGGACCTGGAACCGGTCTACAGTTTTAACGGTGACGGCCTGTGGCTGAACCGTTCAGGTGGTGACTCCGAACGAATCGGGGAAGCGAGAAAACTGGAGCACTGGCAAAGCCTCAATGATCGCATGGTGGACAGTCTTCGCTAGATTCACTGCTGTCGGCATAAGACACAAGACTTGTCGCCAGGCGACACTGCGTAAACGGTACCCGGCGGTACAATCTGCCCCACGGATAATCAGACGTACACACATTTACCAACGAGGAACGCCCAACATGCGACGCTGGAACGGCTGGGGAGATGACCAATTCAACCTTGAATTACCCAAAGAGGGGCAGCGGTTTCTGGACAAGCACGTAGGGAGCGCCGCTCCACTGGCGGATGTATCCCTGGAACAGGTTTGCGCCCAGGTGCCGGAAAGTAGGCTGCCGCCAAATCCGGCCTGTATCGACGCGGCCGAAGATCGGGTGCGTCACGCCCGCGGTCAAAGCCTCGCAGACTGGCTTGCCATGCGCAGCGGCGACTTTGGTGTTTTTCCCGATGGTGTTGCCTATCCTGAGTCGTCCCTGGATGTCCAGGCCCTGCTTCAATACGTCGACGAAAATGGTATTGCCCTTATCCCCTATGGCGGCGGCACCAGCGTGGCGGGCCACATCAACCCCGTGGCCAGCGAACAACCAGTGCTGACCGTCGATATGGGGCGGATGAATCGCCTGATAGACCTGGACAGAGAAAGCCAGATCGCTACTTTCGGGGCGGGCACCCCGGGACCGTTGGTGGAGTCCCAGTTGCGGGCGCTGGGTTATACCCTGGGGCACTTTCCGCAGTCTTTCGAACTGTCCACCATTGGCGGCTGGGTCGCCAGCCGTTCCAGCGGGCAGCAGTCACTCCGTTACGGTCGTATCGAGCAGCTGTTTGCCGGGGGCCGCATCGAAACCCTGAAAGGCACACTGAACATTCCCACGATTCCCGCTTCGAGCGCCGGCCCGGACATCCGCGAGATGATCCTGGGCTCCGAGGGCAGGATCGGCCTGATCACCGAAGTTAAAGTACGTGTCACGCCCTTGCCGGCCCAAGAAAGCTTCCATGTCATGTTCTTCCCTTCGTGGGAGGAGGCTCGGACAGCCTGTCGCAAACTGGTGCAGAACCGTACCCAGCTCTCGATGCTTCGCCTGAGCAACGCCATCGAGACCGAAACCCAGCTCGCCCTGGCAGGACACCCCGGTATGATTGGCCTGCTGGAATCCTATCTGGGCCTGAGAGGCGCCAAAGACGGCAAATGCATGATGACGTTTGGCCTTACAGGCAGCAAACGCCAATGCCGGAATGCGCTCAAGGAAACCCGCGAAATCTGCCGCGAATTTGGCGGCATCTACACCGGTCAGAAACTGGGCGACAAATGGGCGGCCAAGCGCTTCACCATGCCCTACCTGCGGGAAGCCCTCTGGAAACTCGGTTACGCCGTCGACACCCTGGAAACCGCCACCGACTGGGACAACGTCGATAAACTCTTAAACCAGATTGAAGGAAATCTCCGTAACCAACTGAATGAAAAGAAAGAGCTGGTTCACGTTTTCACCCACCTTTCGCATTTCTATACCCAGGGTTGCAGCCTGTATACCACCTATGTGTTCCGCGTGGCCGAGAGTTACGAGGAAACCCTGGCCCGCTGGAAAACCCTAAAAAACAGCACATCGGACATTATTGTTAACAACCGGGGCACCATTAGCCACCAGCATGGCGTTGGCAAGGATCACGCACCCTTTCTGCCGGTTGAAAAAGGCGAGCTGGGCATGCTGGCCATCGGATCTCTTTGCAAGACATTCGATCCGGCCGGCTTGATGAATCCACAAACACTGGTTCAGAAGTAATGCCACTGACACGCGAACAGAAGCTTGACCAGTTGGCCCGTGGCGACGCCGACTTCGATGTGGTTGTGATCGGCGGGGGCATTACCGGCGCGGGTATTGCTCGCGAAGCTGCCGGCAGCGGCTTGAGCACCTTGCTGGTGGAGCAACGGGACTTCTCCTGGGGCACTTCCAGCCGTTCCTCGAAGATGATCCATGGTGGCCTGCGCTACCTGGGCAGCGGGCACTTTCGCCTGACTCGGGACGCGGTTCGAGAACGGGAGCGCCTGTTGGCAGAGGCGCCGGGGCTAATTGATCCCCTTCGTTTCATCATGCCTCACTACCAGAAGCAGTTCCCCGGCCCGAAGCTGTTCCAACTGCTTCTTCGTCTGTACGACCGACTTGCAGGCAAGCCATTCAGGCAACGACTCAGCCCGGTAGAAACTCTGCAGTGGGTGCCTGGCCTGTCCACCAAACATCTTACCGGTGCCAGCGGCTTCACCGATGCCGTTACCGACGACTCACGGCTGGTGCAACGCGTGCTCGCAGAAGCCGAAGCCGATGGTGCCATTTGTCTGAATTACATGGAGGCGCAGGCAGTTCTCCGAAACAGTGAGACCAACGCCGTCACAGGCGTTCGGCTTCTGGACACCAGCAAAGAGGCCCAAACACAGGAATTGGTCGTCAACACACCACTGGTTATTAACGCCACGGGTGCCTGGGCGGGCCAGTTGAAGCAGACCGATAGTGCTGACACCCGAATACGTCCCCTGAGGGGAAGCCATCTGGTTGTTCCCTATTCGCGGCTTCCGGTGTCCTGTTCAGTGTCCCTGTTTCATCCGGAGGACCATCGCCCGGTATTTGCCTTCCCATGGCAAGGCGCCACGGTGCTCGGGACCACGGATCTCGATCACACAGAGTCGCTGTCCCATGAGCCGGCCATCAACCGGAAGGAACTGGACTACCTGCTGCAGATCTCCTCAAGCCTGTTCCCCAGTAGTGCCATCACAGAACGTGACGTGATCGCAACCTGGGCCGGAGTGCGCCCCGTCGTCACCCAATCACCCGTGGTCAATCAATCAAAGGGAACGCCAGAGCCTTCAAAGGAAAACCGGGAGCATGTGATTTGGTCCGACAACGGCCTGATCAGCGTCGCCGGCGGCAAGTTAACCACCTTCCGGTTGATCGCCCGGGAAGTACTCGAACGGGGGCAAATATCGGGGTTTCGCCTCAGGAACGATGCGCAGCCGGTATTCACACCGCCCCCGAACCTCGAACGTCCTGACGCCATCAGCCACCGAAATTGGCATCGTTTACAAGGCTTTTACGGTCCTGCTCTGGCAGAGGTTCTGCGTGCCGGCACCCATGAAACCATTGCTGGCACCGACATACTCTGGGCAGAGCTGGCCTGGGCGGCCGCCAATACCGGCGTAATCCACCTGGATGACCTGATGTTGCGCCGTACCCGGCTCGGGCTGGTCCTTCCAAAAGGCGGCGAAGGCCTGCTCCCGGAAATACGTTCTCTGTGCAAACCCATTCTGGCCTGGGACGACACCACCTGGGAACGGGAAGAGGCACGTTATCAGGAGCTCTGGCGCGCTAGCTATTCGCTACCGGCCACATCTCCGGCCAAACCGGGAGCCAATGGATGAACACGACCGAACCGCTCATCCTGGCCATCGACAACGGCACACAGAGCGTACGGGCCCTGCTATTCGACACTCAGGGCAATCTCGTCGGCAAGGGCAAACAGGAAATTGAGCCCTACTTCTCCGAGCAGCCGGGCTGGGCGGAACAACATCCGGAGTATTTTTGGGAAAACCTCGGTAAGGCGTGCGAACTGCTTTGGCAAAACACCGAAGCCAGGCCGGATCAAGTAGTCGGGGTAACGCTGACCACCCAGCGGGGCACCGTTGTAAATCTGGATGAACATGGCAAGCCACTCCGGCCAGCCATCATCTGGCTCGACCAGCGTCACGCCAGGGTTGAAGGGCCAGTGCCCGGTTTATGGGGCTGGTTGTTCAAGCTGCTTCGGCTGGAGCCTACCGTTGACCGCTTCCGGGAGAAAACCCAGGCCAACTGGATTGCCCAGAACCAGCCCGAGATATGGGCGGCCACCCGGCATTACCTGTTGCTGTCGGGCTACCTGAACTACCGCCTGACAGGCCAGTTCAGAGACTCCGTGGGCAGTCAGGTGGGGTATATCCCGTTCGACTACAAACGCCACCAGTGGGCCAGTCAGCGGGATTTCAAGTGGCGCACCATGCCCGTTCACCGTGAGATGTTGCCGGAGTTGGTCAAACCCGGCGACAAGATCGGCGATCTCACCGACGACGCGGCCCGGCACCTTGGCTTGCCGGGGCCACTCCCGGTGATTGCAGCGGCATCGGATAAAGCCTGCGAAATTCTTGGCTCCGGCGGACTGACGCCGGAGGTTGGCTGCATGAGTTACGGCACCACCGCCACCATTAACACCACGAGCAAGCGCTACCTGGAACCGGTACGCATGATGCCACCCTATCCGTCCGCCCTGCCCGGCCATTATTCCACCGAGGTGATGATTTATCGGGGCTTCTGGATGGTGAGCTGGTTCAAGCGCGAATTCGGCCTGCGGGAACAGAAACTGGCGGAGCAGAAAGGCGTGGAGCCGGAAGTCCTGTTCGATGAACTGGTTCGGGCCGTCCCGGCCGGCTCCATGGGGTTAATGCTGCAACCCTACTGGTCACCCGGGGTTCGCCAGCCCGGGCCGGAAGCCAAGGGTTCCATCATCGGTTTTGGCGACGTGCATACCCGCTCCCACATCTACCGCGCCATACTGGAAGGCCTGGCCTACGCCCTGCGTGAAGGCAAGGAACGGATCGAAAAACGCAGCGGCGTCCCTATCCGCAGGCTGAGGGTCGCTGGCGGCGGCTCCCAGAGCGATGCCGCCATGCAACTGACCGCCGACGTATTCGGCCTGCCCGCGGAACGGCCCCATACCTACGAAACCTCCGGTCTTGGCGCCGCCATCGACGCCGCTGTTGGTCTGGGGCTGCACCCCGATTTTGAAACGGCGGTGAGCGCGATGACCCGAGTTGGTGATGTCTTCCATCCGCAGGCCGACACCCAGAAACTCTACGAGCGCCTGTATCGTGAGGTATATCTGAAAATGTACCCTCAGCTTCAGCCGCTGTACCGAAAAATCCGCGATATCACCGGCTATCCGGATTAACACAACAAACCGAACAATCTCTTGAATTTAGCCGTCACTCCGGTAAAACTCTGGATCAGTCAAAAACAATCACCCGGTTCAGCCCCCAGAGCACAAAGGCAAGCCCGATGTCGGCCTTAGACTACCTCATACCCTATGACTTCTCGCCGCTCACCATAGTGAGTTTCGTGCTCGTTCTGGCGTTCTACGGGTACGGCCTGGTCAGGATGCCTGCCGAAGATCGCCCGGGAAGCGGCCGGATACTGGTATTTGTGGTGGGCGTCATGCTTTGTTACGGCGTGATGCAAACCCGTTTTGATTACTACTCCCAGTACATGTTCTTCGTTCACCGGGGCCAGCACCTGATTCTGCACCACTTGGGGCCGATCCTGATCGCATTGTCCAACCCCCTTCCGGTAATGCGCTTTCTCTACAGCCTGATCACGCCTGGAATACGGCGGGCATTAACACCGCTGGGATGGGTGTACCGTTTTCTCCAGCACCCGGCGATTGCCTCATTCCTGTTTGTGGGTCTGATCTACTTCTGGCTCTGGCCCCCTGTCCACTTCGACGCCATGCTCAGCCGGGATCTGTATTGGGTGATGAACTGGAGCATGTTGCTGGACGGCATGCTGTTCTGGTGGCTGATTTTCGACCCTCGCTCCCCGGTTACGAGTGACGCCCTCGGTTATGGTAAACGCATCCTGCTTCTGGCGGTGGTTGCAATACCTCAGATGATCCTTGGCGCTTATATCGTGTTTGCGCGAGGTATGGTGTACGACGTTTATGAGGTATGCGGGCGGGCCTGGCCCATGCCGCCTGAAACCGATCAGCTGCTCGGCGGGTTGTTGACCTGGATTCCGCCGGCGATGATGAGCATTCTCGGCATACTGATTATCCTTCGACGTGCCATGCGTGAAGATGGCAAGGTGTCACCCTATAACGAAAAACTGAAGGCCAGCCATTCATGAAAATTCGGTTCCTACCCTGCAGTCACAGAACGATCTCTGCCATGGCACTTTTGGCGTCCCTGGTGATGCTTGGCGGGTGCTTTGGCGACGATGAAAACTGGAATGGCAAAGACATCAGCGGGCTTATGCCGGAATTGGCCTTCGAACTGACAGGCACCTCGGGCGACACCATCACCGCAGAACAAACCGATGGTCAGATTCGCCTCCTGTTCTTCGGCTTCACCTCGTGCCCTGATATCTGCCCTGCCACACTCCAGAAACTGTCCAGGGCGGTGACAAATTTGCCGGAGGCGTTGCGGACGGACACGCAGATTGTCTTTGTCAGCGTGGACCCCCAAAGGGACACCCCAGAACGCATCGACAGCTACGTAAGCTTTTTCAGCGACCGGGCCATCGGCCTGACCGGCGAGGAACCGGCGCTCAGGGAACTCAGTAAGCGTTATCGCACGACCTTTGGTTACGACGAGCCAGATGCGGACGGTAACTACAACGTCTCACACAGCGGCGCCGTGTATGTGTTCGACCGCGAAGGAAAGGCCCGCCTGTTGATCCGTCCAGAGCTGAGTGTGGAGGAAATCCGTACAGATCTGGTGGCGTTGGCTGAAGAAAGCTAACGCGACCGGATCACGAGATGACGCCGCGTTCCCTGAGGCTCGCTATTTCGCCAGGAGAAAGGCCGGCAATCTTTTCCAGGACTTGTTTAGACTGTTCCCCCAGCAGCGGAGGCGCCGTCCTGTAGCTTACCGGAGTCAGCTTCAGCCTGATTGGATTGCCAACCGTCGGGACATCGCCCAGCGATGGGTGTTGAACAGACTGCTTCATCCCCCGCGCAAGAACCTGTGGATCCTCAAAGACCTGATCCAGGGTGTTAACCGGTCCACATGGCACCCCGGAGCGCTCCAGAACTTGCACCCATTCCTGTGTTGACCGCATCACCGTGGCCTGCCGCAGCCTTGGAATCAATTCCTTGCGATTCGCCACTCTGGCCCGATTTGTCGCAAAACGCTCATCGCTTGCCCACTCCGGATGTCCGAGCACATCGCACAACCGGGCGAACTGCTCATCGTTACCGACCGTCAGCACCATGTTGCCGTCTGCCGTCGGAAAATCCTGATATGGGACGATATTGGGGTGGGCGTTACCCATCCTCCCTGGCGCCTGGCCCGTGGTCAGGTAATTCATGGCCTGATTCGCCAGACAGGCTACCTGCACATCCAGCAGCGCGGCCTCCACATACTGCCCCTCTCCCGTACGGTCACGGTGACTGAGCGCGGCGAGCACACCGATCGTGGCATACAGCCCGGTCATAATGTCCGTCAGTGCTACGCCGACCTTCATCGGCCCGGCGCCGGGCTCCCCGTCCGGTTGCCCGGTGATGCTCATAAGCCCGCCCATGGCCTGGATCAAAAAATCATAACCGGGCCGATTCGCGTACGGGCCATCCTGGCCAAACCCGGTGATCGAACAGTAGATGAGTTTGGGGTTGATACGCTTCAGGCTTTCATAATCCAGGCCATAGCGCTTGAGGCCACCCACTTTGAAGTTTTCAAGAATGACATCCGATTCTGCGACCAGCTTTCGGATCAGTTCCTGCCCTTCGGGATGGGCGATATCGACTGCGAGGGACTGCTTGTTGCGATTGGCGGTCAGGAAGTAGGCGGATAGATCTGCATAGCCATCAGCCCCCTGAAGATAGGGAGGCCCCCACGATCGAGTATCGTCCCCGGATTTTGGACGCTCAATCTTGATAACCTCCGCGCCGAGATCGCCCAGGATTTGGCCCGCCCAAGGGCCGGCCAGCACCCTGGAGAGATCCAGGACACGCAAGTGAGATAGGGCACCAGACATTTAATTCTCCTTGAACACGGGGCTTAGCGCACACCGCCGAGGCAGAGGTATTTGAGTTCCATGAACTCGTCCAGGCCATGCCGTGACCCTTCACGCCCCAAGCCGCTTTCCTTGACCCCGCCGAAGGGGGCGGCCTCGGTTGAAATGATGCCATCGTTGATGCCGATCATTCCGGTTTCGAGGGCTTCGGCCACGTGCCAGATGCGCCGGATGTCATTGCTGTAGAAGTATGCTGCCAGACCAAATTCCGAATCGTTGGCCATGGTGATTGCCTGTTCTTCAGTCTCAAACCGGAAAAGCGGTGCCACCGGGCCAAAGGTCTCCTCACTGGCCACCAGCATGTCCTGGGTGACGTCGGTGAGGATGGTGGGCTCGAAGAAAGTGCCACCGAGAGCGTGTGCCTGGCCTCCCATCACAACTTTTGCGCCCCGTTCTGTGGCATCGGCGATGTGCCGCCTGACTTTGTCCAGCGCAGCCTGATTGATCAGTGGACCCTGGTGGGTTTCGCCTTCCAGGCCTGGCCCCACGACCAGCTTGCCAACCGCCGTCTTAAGCTTGTCAACAAACTCGTCATACACGCCAGATTGCACATAAATGCGGTTTGCGCACACACACGTTTGCCCGGTATTACGGTACTTGGAGGCCATTAATCCGGCTACCGCGGCGTCGAGATCGGCATCGTCAAACACGATAAACGGTGCATTGCCGCCCAATTCCAGGCTCACTTTCTTGACCGTTCCACTGGCCTGGCGCATGAGGAGTTTGCCCACGGGCGTGGACCCCGTAAACGACACCTTGCGAACCATAGGGCTGGTGGTCATTTCCTCACCCACCTGCGGCGCCCGGTCTTTCGAGCAGGTAACGATGTTGAGGATCCCCGGCGGCACTCCGGCGTCCTCAGCCAACGTCGCAAGGGCGAGCGCACACAACGGCGTGTCTTCCGCCGGTTTAACCACCACGGGACAACCGGCGGCCAGTGCCGGGGCGACCTTACGGGTGATCATGGCCACCGGAAAATTCCAGGGTGTGATGGCCGCCACGACTCCGATCGGCTGTTTGATAACCACAATCCTCTTGTCACGACCGTGGCCAGGAACCACGTCGCCATAGGCCCGCTTGGCTTCCTCGGCAAACCACTCGATAAAGCTGGCGCCGTAGGCAACCTCACCACGTGCCTCGGCCAACGGCTTGCCCTGCTCTGCCGTCATCAAACAGGCCAGGTCCTCCTGATGTTGCATCACCAGATCGAACCACCGACGCAAAACCCCCGCTCGCTCCTTGGCAGGACGGGCACGCCACTCCGGCCACGCTGCCTCAGCCGCGCGAATGGCCTGCCGGGTATCTTCGGCGTCCATATCCGGCACGGAAGCAAGATGCTCGCCATTGGCTGGGTTGGTTATCGAGAGCCGATTGCCCGACCGGGCCTGGACCCATTCGCCGTTGATATAGGCGCTTTCGCGCAATAGTGCCGGGTTTGTCAGTCTGATAGTCATCACATTCCTCACAGAAGAGAGTCAACGCTCTCCGAGCAGATAGCTTTCAATCACATCCCTGACAAACGCGGCATAATCGTCAACAGCAACATTCTGATCACGGTATTTCCTGCGTTTCAGGTACCAGTCCTGCAATAAGGCTTTGATCATGGAGGCCACAAGGCGGGAGTTTCTCGAGCAGTAAACCTTAGCCTCTATGCCATCCTCAATGAGCCGAAGAAAAATCTCCTCGATCTCCAGCTCAATGGCGACAGCGTCACGTTTTTCCTCGACCGGCAGGCTCTTCGCTTCCATGTAGGAAAAGTAGAACCAGGCCCGCATTAACTCGCTCAGATACAAATGTGCCTTGATCGCGGCAAACAGCCGGCCGCGTACATCCTGAACCTCATCAGTGTAGTGAAGCAGGGTCCGACGCGTGATAATGAATCCGTGGCTCTGGATCAGGTGGATCAGGTCATCCTTGTTGCGGATATACGCATAGAGTCCGCCCATACTCATGCCGGAATCCCCACAAAGGTCCCTCAGCGTCATCGCATGGAACCCCTTGGAGTTGGCCAGCCGCAGGGTCGAGTCGATGATTCGGGTCAGATTCTTGACCGCCGTCGCCTCCTTTTTGATACTGATGCGCTCCTTGTTCTGGCGGAACACATCACGGATCACATCCTCCTTGGACAGACGGACTTCACCGCGGAATGCTTCGTAATTTTCGATCATAACTGCCACGTCCATTTGCCTCTGCGGCGGGGATTATAAGCCACACTATGCCACGGACAAGAATCGGTCCTGTGTGGCCTGGTCCGTCTTCAAATCCTGACTGCTCGCTTCGTGCACAACCTGGCCCTTTTCCAGAATGTAGGCTCTTTGAGCGTGCTTGAGCGCGAATCGCACGCTTTGGTCCGTAAACAGGATGGTTGTGGTTTGGCTGAGATCGTCAATCAGTTCACCGATCTGTTGCACGATAACCGGGGCCAGTCCTTCGTTGGGCTCATCCAGCAGTAACAGCCGTGGCTGAATCATCAGGGACCTTGCCACCGCCAGCATCTGTTGCTGGCCACCGGACAGGGTAGCGCCGTCCTGGTCCGCCCGTTCGCCCAGCATCTCGTATTTCTTGAGGATGCCATCCACTGTCCAACGCGCGGCACTGCCCTTGCGTTGATAGGCGGCCACATCCAGGTTATCCCGCACTGTCAGACCGGGAAATATCCGGCGGTCTTCCGGTACATACCCGATGCCAGCGCGGGCAATCCGGTGTGCCGGCCTACCCTGGATCGGCTTGCCTTCATAAAAGACCTCTCCGGATCTCGGAGGTGTCAGACCCATGATGCTTTTCAGGGTGGTGCTCTTTCCGGCGCCGTTCCGGCCCAGAATGCAAACCGTCTCACCGGCTTCGAGCTGAAGGGTAACACCCTGGAGCGCCTGACTCTCACCATAGAACGTTTGAATGTTGCGAACATCAAGAATCATGGGTTGGCCTCCTCGACCGCCTCGTCGTCTTCTTCGCCCAGGTAGGCGACACGAACCTCCGGGTGGTTCTTGACCTCCTCCGGGGTACCGGCAAAGAGCTTTTCGCCACGGTGCATGACCAGAATCCGGTCCGCCAGGTTGAAGACCACATCCATATCGTGCTCGGTAATCATGAATGTGTAGTCACCGCTGTCTGCAAGCTTTTTGATCAGCCGCGTGGTGCGCCTGGTTTCATCCGGGGTCATCCCGGCGGTGGGCTCGTCCAGTAGCACCAGCTTCGGCTGCGTTGCCAGCACCATGGCGATTTCCAGCAATCGCTTGTCGCCGTAGCTGATCACTTCGGCACGTTGTGCTTTCAGGCTGTCGATGCCCAGGCGCTTCAGAAACTCGACCGCCTCTTGCTGGATAGAGGTATTGCGGGAAGCAATATTGAACAGCTTGCGGCTGTGGCCATGATAGGCCGACAACACCACTTCCACGTTCTCCTGCACCGTCATCTCAGGAAAGATGTTATTGATCTGGAACGATCGGGATACGCCCAGTCGGCTGATCTTGTGGGGAGGCAGGCCGGTGATATCCCTGCCGTCCAGCATGATCTTGCCTTCAGTCGGCTGCATCCGGCCGGAAACCATGTTGTAGAAAGTGGTCTTGCCGGCACCATTGGGACCGATAATCGCGATGGTTTCCTTGGGCATGACGTCCAGGCTGATATCGGAGACCGCCGTAACTCCGCCAAACCGTTTGGTCAGGTTGGTAATGGTAAGGACCGGTTTACTCATTTCTTCACCTCCATCCACCAGTCAATGGCGGTGCCCAACAGCCCTTTGCGGAAGAAGATCACCATCATTGCCAGGATGATCCCCAGGACCAGCATCCAGGACTCCGTGTAAGTGGTGATCCAGGTTTCCAGCAATACGAACGCCGCAGAACCGATAAACGGGCCGAGGAAAAACCCGGTGCCCCCCAGGATGGCCATCAGGATTGGTTCGGCCGACATGGACCAGTGCAGAAGTTCCGGGCTCGCCACCCTCAGGAACGGGGCGATCAGGCCACCGGCCAGGCCCGCGAAGGTTCCGGCGATGACGAAAGCCACCAGGCGATACGTACGCACGTTCAGCCCGGCGAATGATACCCGCTCGGGATTCTGGCGGATCGCCTTGAGAATCATGCCGAAAGAACTGCGGCAGATCAGATACAGCACGATTGCGGCAATGGCCACAATGCCCAGCACAACATGGTAATAGACCGATGGATTGGCCAGAGTCAGATCAAGCCCAAGCCCGAAAGAGCCCAGGGTAAACCCGGCAAGGCCATCACTGCCGTTGGTCACCGATCGCCACTGGTAAGCAATGGCAAAGACCATCATGCCAAAGGCCAGGGTGAGCATGGCAAAGTACACCTCGTTGAGCCGTACGCTCAGGAAGCCGATCATCAAAGCCAGTAGTGCGGACGCCCCCATGGACACCAACAGACAGACCAGGAACGGCCACTCCAGGTGAATCAACACCAGGGCGGTAGCGTAAGCGCCAATACCGAAGAACGCCGCATGCCCGAAGCTCAGCATTCCGGTATATCCGAAAATCAGGTTGAAGCTGGCCGCGAACAGGCCCAGGATCAGGATTTCGGTAAAAATAAAGACATAGAAATAGGAAGCAATCCAGGGCACCGCAATCAGCCCGGCAATCACCACAGCCAGTATGGCCATCAGAACCTTGGTCTTCATGCGTTTGCCCCCTTACCCATCATGCCGTTTGGTTTGAACAACAGAACCAGCGCCATGCCAACAAACGGCAACAGCAGGTTCACTTCCGGCAGGTAGCGGCCACCGAAGCCGTGAATCAGGCCCAGAATGATGGCTCCGAGCAAGGCTCCCGGGAAGCTTCCCAGCCCCCCGATCACCACCACAATGAACGACTCGATAATGATCTTGTCCCCCATGCCAGGATCCAGCGCACGCATGGGTGCCGCCATCACACCTCCGACGGCGGCCAGCCAAGCGCCAAAGGCAAACACGCCGGTCACTACCAGCCGGGTGTTGATGCACAGCGCCTCGGCCATATCGCGATCCAGTGCCGCGGCTCGCATGATTCGGCCGACGCGGGTGCGGTTGAAGAGGTACCAGAGACCGGCCAGCAATAGCAGGCCGATGACGATCACAAACAGGCTGTAGGTGGCAACCGAACTGCCCAACAGCTGCACCGAACCCGAAAGCAGATCCGGCGGCTGGACCACATGGATGCCACTGCCCCAGATCATCCTCACACTTTCGTTGATGATCAGCAGGATTGCGAAAGTCAGAAGCAGACTGTCTGCTACGTCACGGGAATAGATGAAGCGCAACAGAACCCGATCGATGATGACGGCCAGGATAGCGACGCCAATGGGCGCCAGGATCAGGGCCGCCCAGAAAGGCATGCCCGCTATATTGATCAGTGTGAAGGCCAGATAGGCCCCCAGCATGTAAAGTGCCCCGTGGGCAAAGTTGATGATGTTCAGCACACCGAACACGATATTAAGGCCCACTGCGATGATAAACAGCAGCAGCCCGATATCGAGACTATTCAGCAACGCCGCTCCGATGCCAGACATGTATTACCTCATTACGTTAGGGCCGGATTCGTGGCGCCCCGAAGGACGCCACGGCAAGCAAAAGAACAACCGTCAGATCAAAGCTTGCAACCGGTCTCTTCGACGGTGCGGGCTACTTTTTCGCCGTCAAATATCTGCAGGTTGTTCAGCGTGCGGATACCGTGTTCCGGATGCATGGGGCCAGAAACACCCCAGTTCGGGCTGACCATAGCCTGGTTATCGCCCTTGCGGAACGTGACCGTTCCGTTCGGGGCTTCCATGCTCATGCCGCTAAGCGCCTTGGCAACTGCAGGGCCCTCGGTGCTACCGGCGGCTTCCATTGCCTGCTTATAAGCGTACATCGCGGCATACGCACCCTCGGCGTTATAGCTCGGCGGATTGCCGTAGGCGTCAAGGTAGGCTTTCACGAAGCGCTCGTTGATGTCGTTATCGTAGGCCTCGTACCAGTATCGTGTAGACAGGTGCACGCCCTCAGGCATTTCTTCACCCAGTGCAGTCAGTACTTCCGTCGCGGCGCCAACGGTAAACATTACCTCCAGGTCCTTTTCAAAGAACCCACGGGTATTCGCCTGGCGGACAAAATTGACCAGGTCACCACCCCAGACAGAGATCAGAACGCCCTCGGCGTCAGAATCCATCACCCTGTCAATGAACGGGGTGAAATCCTCGGCGCCGAAGCGCGGGAAGTTGGTCTCCGACATCAGGTTGACGTCGGGATTGATCTCTTTGAGATAGTTTCCGAAGAATTCCCAGGACTGATGGCCGAAGGCATAGTCCGGACCAATGGTGGTCCAGTTGGTGGCATCGGTTTCTGCTGCGACCAGAGCAGCGGCTTTCATGTTCTGGGCCACGTTGACACTGATGCGATAGGTGAACGAATTACACAGCTTGCCGGTGACATCCGGCGTGGCAGCGTGGGTAATGATCAGGGGCTTTTGTAACTCCGGCATGGTTGGAACCATACCCTGGGCCACGCCGGAGCTGTCCAGGCCCACGAGTGCGTCCACACCCTCCGAGTACACCAGTTTGCGGGCAGCCTGAATGGCTACCGACGCCTTCCCCTGAGTGTCCTCGTAAACCATTTCGACCTGGCGACCCAGAATGCCGCCGGAGCCGTTGATTTCATCCACCGCCAGGTCTATGCCTTTCTGGGCAAACTCACCGTAGGTGGCGGCGCTGCCAGAGAGAATGTAGAGGCCTCCGATCCGGATCGGGTCATCGGCATAACTGATACCTGCGGTACCAAGCGTAGCGGTTGCGGTCATCGCAACCATGAGTTTCTTGATGCTTATTGATTTCATGTTAATGCTCCTGTGTTCTTGTCTTTGTTGTCACTGGAACGTCCAGGCCTGTTGAATCAAGCCGGGATTTCATAGTCGTAAGTTCGTCGTTCGCGTTATCGCAACCTCCTGCTGACCATGGTCAGCGCAGTCATCAGGACAACGTGTCCCTTAGAATGTTCTTTCGGATCTTGCCAGTGGCTGTCTTGGGCAACTCACCCAACACGATCTTTCGGGGCGCCTTGAAGTGCGCCATTTGTTCTCGACAAAAAGCGATGATCTCCTCGGGCGTGAGCTCCTCTCCATCATCGATCGGATTGATAAAGGCGCAGGGGACCTCCCCCCATTTTTCATCGGCCATTGCGACCACTGCCGCCTCAGACACTTTCGGGTGCCGGTATAGCACCTCCTCCACTTCCAGACTGGAGATGTTTTCGCCGCCGGAGATGATCACATCCTTGGCCCGGTCGCGGATTTCGACATAATGATCCGGGTGCATGACAGCCAGGTCACCGGTGTGGAACCATCCGTCGCTGAACGCCTCTTCTGTGGCTTCTTCATTCTTCAGGTACCCCTTCATCACCGTGTTGCCGCGGACACAGATCTCGCCCATGACATTTCCGTCAGCAGGTACTGCTTCTCCGCTGACCATATCCAGCACTGCAACTTCATCCAGGCCGTGCGTGGGAACGCCCTGGCGGGACATTTTTTTCGCCCGATCCTCCAGTGGCAACTGCTGCCATTCCGGCTGGGGCACACACAGTGTCGAAGGGCCGAACGTTTCGGTCAGGCCATACAGGTGAGTAATCTGGAAGCCAATCTCCTCTGCCTTGCGGATGACACTGCTGGGGGGCGCTGCGCCACCGAGAGCAAATCGGGCCGGCCGGGACAGTGTCAGGCTCGCCCGCCCCAGGTCCTGTATCAGCAGGTTCATCACCACCGGCGCCCCACACATGTGGGTCACACCGTAGTCTTCAATCCGGCGGTAGATCTCCTGACTATTTACCTCCCGAAGACACACGTGAGTACCCCCGACGGCGGTGATTGCCCAGGTATAGGCCCAGCCATTGCAATGGAACATCGGCAGTGTCCACAGGTAGACCGTCTCGGCCGTCATGTCGAAAGCCATGGCGTTGGTCATGGCCGCAAGGTAGGCACCGCGATGGTGGTAAACCACGCCTTTTGGATTGCCGGTGGTTCCAGAGGTGTAATTCAGGGAAATAGCGTCCCACTCGTCTGCCGCATGCTGCCAGCCAGCCTCGGCATCGCCTTCCTGCAGCAAGGCTTCGTAATCAAGATCCGCCAGCCCCTGGCTCTTCCCGGCCTTGCTATCGATGGCCACCAACAAGGGATTAACCTCAAGCTCGGCCACAGCGGCCCGTACCTGCTCTTCCCATTGGGTGTCGTAAAACAGAACCCGGGCCTCACCATGAGCCAGGATAAACGACAGGGCCCCGGCATCCAGACGGATGTTGATGGCGTTAAGTACCCCTCCGGACATAGGCACGGAGTAATGGGCCTCAAGCATTTCGTGGGAGTTTGGACACAGGATTGCGACCGTGTCGCCCGTCTCGATACCGCGGCGACTCAGCGCACTCGCCATCTGGCGGCAGCGAGCGTAAAGCTCCCTGTAAGACAGGTTCATATCGTCGTCAATCACCGCCAATTTGTCCGGGTACACCCGAGCCGACCGCTGTAGCAGCGTGAGCGGGGTGAGTGGCGAATAGTTTGCGGTGGTCTTGTTCAGGTTCTTGTACTTGTTCATGTCGCACCCATATCAAACCGTCCGGGATTGCCCGGGTTATTTCAGGTAGCCCGGATTGTTTACTTTCAGCCTTGTCTCCGTCATAGCGCGAAGAACCGTTCGCAACTCACGGTCACCGCCGTCGAGAGTGCGCTCACGAAGCACCCTGGCCAGGGTCTGTTCACCTTGCCCTGATTCCTCCGTCAACGCGTGACCGGCCAGAAAACGGGAAAGCATGACGTCAGTTGTTTCGGGCTCCCCCGCCTCCCGCAACTCCTGTTCCCGGATGGCCATACCCATGGCATTGGCGATCATCAATGCCTCGTATTTGCGCTCTCCACCGAGCTCTGGAACCAGTGAATCGAGCAACACCTTGCGAGCCTCGGCTAGCAGGTCACGGGTCTCAGGTCGATTGATCATTGCCCATCCTCCAATTCCTGAATCTGGTTCAGCAGGTCGTATTCCATCTGAGCCACCATGCGTCCGGTCAACGCCAGCTCGAGCGAGCGCTGCTCACCCGACATGTGACGACGCGCCTGTTGCAAGGCGATAGCGGCCCAGCGCACCAGTGCCATGACCTCCCAGTAGCTCACGATTGCCGGACTAATACTGATTCCGGTTACCTCCCGGTAGCCGTCCAGAAGATCCTGTTTATATCCAATTCCGCCCACTTCCCGCTCATCAGCACCAAAGCGCCAACTGCGGCTGCAGAGCCATCCCAGATCCTCGCAAGGGTCGCTCCAGGCGGCGAATTCCCAATCCAGAATGGCCGTCAGTCTGTCGCCGCTGAGCATGTAATTGCCGGTTCGGAAATCGCAGTGACATAGAACAGTGGGGCCTGGTTCCGGTGCATTGTCTTCAAGCCAGTTCAATGCCCATTCCAGCACCGGGTGTGGCTCACCAATTTCTTCCAGATAGCGGCGATAAAGAGCCACCCGACTCAGGGCCGGATTGTCCGGATTGGGCATCGCCAGGAACTCCAGCGAATCGTCCGGCGGCCGCACGCTGTGAAGACTGGCTAGCTCAGCGCCGAACCGTCGAACCAGGGCGCGGCGCTGCTCGTCACTGAAATTCGACTTGACCAGCTTGCGTGGTGACGCACTCCCGGCGGCACGGCTCATGACGTAGAACACCTGCCCGGTGACCGCCGTATCCTCACACAGCCAGAGAGGTTCAGGGGTGGTCACTCCGGCACCAAAGGCTGCCTGCAGTACCCGAAACTCCTGTGGCCTGCTCAAGCTCTCCGCCACGCCGGACGGTGCGTCCTGTCGCACTACAAATTCGTGCCGCCCAGGACGGTTGCCACCTTCCAAATCCAGCGTCAGCCCGAAGTTATCCTGAATCGCCCCTCCGGAAAGCTTGTCGAAAGAGACGACCGTTGCGTCGGAGGCTCCGGTCTGCCGCGATATGAAAGTGGCAAAGGTATCCTCAAGTGCAGACATCAGGCTTCGACTCCCCAGTGCCAGAAGTCTGTACGTTCAGCCAACAACGTTTTCGAAAACACCATTTTGTGCACCTCAGACGCACCATCCACTAGCCGCGCCTGGCGAGCATAGCGGTAGATCCATTCCAGCGGGGTATCTTTGGAATAGCCCCGGGCTCCACAGAGCTGAATCGCAGTATCCACTGCCTTGTGAAGCGTATCGGCCACAGCAACCTTTGCCATGGACACCTCCTTGCGTGCAAAATCACCCTGGTCCAGTTTCCACGCGGCATGCATGGTCAGCAGACGGCCAATCTGTATTTCCATCGCAGCTTCGCCCAACAACCACTGAACACCTTCACGCTGGGCCAACGGCTGACCGAAAGACTCCCGGTTATCAACATACTCGGTAGCAATTTCCAAAGAACGACGGGCCAGGCCCAGCCAGCGCATGCAGTGAGTGAGGCGCGCGGTGCCTAAACGAATTTGAGTCAGCTTTAGACCATCGCCGACTTCCATCAGGCGATTCTCATCCGGAATTTCCAAACCATCGAACTTTAGTTCGCAATGGCCGCCATGTTCCTCCGGCCCCATGATCGGTATCCGGCGAACGATCTCCCAGCCCGGATCATCCTTGTGGAAAAGAAAGGCGCTCAGGCCCTTGCGCGTGTCGTCAGACGTCCGTGCAATCAGAATGAAATGAGATGCTTCGGCGGCGCCGGTAATAAAATGTTTGTGACCCTGGATCACCCACCTGTCACCTTTGCGCGTGGCAGTAGTCTGCATCATCCCGGGATCAGATCCGCAGCCAGGAGCCGGCTCAGTCATGACAAACGAGGAGCGTACCCTGCCCTCCACCACGGGCTTGAGCCAACGTTCCTGCTGTGCTTTGGTCGCCACCTTCCCCAGTACCGTCATGTTGCCGTCGTCCGGGGCTGCGGCATTGAAGACCACCGGCCCGAAAATCGAACGGTTCATTTCCTCGTAACACGCCGCCATACCGACGATGTCGAGCCCCTGGCCTCCCAGGTCCTCAGGAATCTGTAAGCACCACAGGCCCTGCTGCTTTGCCTTGGCACGCATCTTCTCGAGATAGTCCGGTGCAATGTTTTCATGCTCATCGTAGGCCTCCGCGTTCTGCTCCAGCGGTAACAGCTCCTGATCGACAAAGTCCCGGATGCGTTTCCGGTACGACTCGTTCCTGGGGTTCAGATTGAAATCCACAGCCCGCTCCTTAAAGGGAAGATTGAAGATGACCGCCATCCACCACGAGGGTGCTGCCAGTCATGTAGTCCGAGAGTTCTGAAGCCAAAAGCAATAATGGGCCGCTCAAATCGCCCGCCTGTCCCAGGCGGCGCTGGGGAATGCGGCGAATCATTTTCTGGCCGGGTTCACTGGCAAAGAAATCACGGTTCAGATCGGTTTCGATGTAACCCGGCGCCAATGTGTTAACACGGATACCGTAACGCGCCCATTCCAACGCAAGGGCACGGGTCAGTTGCTCAACACCAGCCTTGGCTGCGGCATAAGGTGCCACGTTGCCGGCCACGCGATGACCAAGGATGGAGGAAATCATGATGATGCTGCCGCCCCGATTCAGCTTGGAAAGACGGCGTGCCGCTTCAGTGCACACCAGCCAGGAGCCCTTGAGGTTGGTGTCGACCACCCGGTCCCAGTCTGACCCCGTCAGGTCCATCGCTTTTTTGCTAGTGGCTACGCCAGCATTGGAGACCACCACATCCGGAATACCAGCGTCGTCCGCCATGGTATCGAACGCCTCGGCAACACTTGCCTCGTCGGTGACGTCCATAGTCACGACATGAATATGGCTAGCATATTCGGGAAAACTGGCACTGAGTGACTCGAGCGCTTCGCGGCGGCGACCACTGACGATGACGGTTGCACCGGCTTCAAGCAGACACTGGGTGAAATTCTGGCCCAAGCCACCAGCAGCTCCGGTGACTAACGCAGTCTTACCCTTCATGCTCAGGGAGCGGTTCGTGTTGTCGGGGTTCGTATTATCGGAATTGTTCATATCTCGACCTCCTGAACACAAAATAGAGCGAGCGCTCGATTTATGCAAGTAAGAAAGAGAAAAATTCAAAGGCAATATACAAATGTTGAAGGGGTTATTCAGGGAGGATGTATTCTATGGTGTCCGGTTTTGGGAACACCAGGAACCAAAACCTGGAATCGGATGACACGCCTTGATACCGTAATCCTACGTCTACCCCTGCTCATACTCCCGCACCAGCTCCTGAAGAAAATACAGGCCAGCGGAACTCAGAAAGCAGCGCCCGGCCCCAGCGCGAAACATCAGATTGCGTTTATCCAGATAATCCAGGGCTTCCGGCACCCCTTTTTCAAAGCGTGCCGCCCGCAGAATTTCCTGATACTCCTCATCGCCTTCCAACGCCGCAAGATCCTGCTCATTCAATCCGGCGTCGGGCCGGCCAAGGTATTCGAGGTCCCGACCACTCCTCGCGAAGTAACGCCCGATCAGCAGCAGTATCACCTGCACCCGGAAAGCGTTTTCATCGTGCTCTTCGCTCTCGTCGTCACTGCTTTCCTTCAGAAAGAAAAACGCACCGGTCTCGTTGAACACCAGTTCGCTGCCCAGGTGCTCGTAGAAGGTCCGGAAGTGGGACAGATGGTTGTACAGCAGGTTATAGAGCGGATTGGCGCGCAACTCGGAGCGGTTGTTGTCCCACACATCCCGCACAATCACCCGGCCGGCCTGGAATTCCCGGTAGATGGCCGCGCTGTGAGCCGGCAGGATCTGCTCGAAGCTGCTCGAACTGTGGGAATGGTCCGGGGATTCGGTGGTTTCCACCGCGTCAGAGAATTCAGGCATAGTATTGCTCCAGGCGGCGCTTGCGGTACACAAACTGCTCGCTGTCGGATGACTGGTCGAGGATTCGGAAACGGTTGGTGGTCACCACCTGCAGACCCTCCGGCGGCGAGTTGACCAGACGGTTAAGGGCCGCCAACAAATCAGGAAAGCGATAACCAGGGATAAAACCGTCCAGCCGGCCGTGTAGTTCCCGCACCAGATCGGTGGTGGGTCGCAGTTCCAGGGTTTCCAGCCACTGATACAGCTGGTTGATACGCTGAACATCAATGCGGGTGTGGCGGCCGCTGCCGTCTACTTCCTGCAGAACCGGCACCTCGGCTTTGCGGCGAAGATCGTTCAGGCGCAGGTTCAGTTCGCTAAACAACAACTGATAGTAGCTGGACGATTCACCAAAGGCGTAATGTTTCGGGCGCTGCTGAGCTCGCAGGCCGACCAGGAAGCCGGTGCTGCGGGCAAAGTCCCCGCCTTCCAGCCACTTTCGTTTCAGGCTGAGGGTCTCGGTTTCGCCCTTGAGTTCCTGCAGCTTGCCGTAGAAATGCTCCATGGCGTTGTACTGAACCATGCCCTGGCGAGTCTTGCGCAGGAAGTGCTCCACCTCCTGGGCCACCGCCGCAATCGGTTTATAAAGTGCATTAAGGCTGATGGAGGATCGGAACAACTGGTCCGCCAGGCTTTGGTCGTCGTGATTTTCCAACAGCCGGACGATGGCTTCCAGGGTCTCGAACAGGTTGCTGCCATCGGGCAGTCGCGTGTCCGGGTTCAGAAACACCAGGGTCGGTTTGATGTGGCGCTCGTACAGGGTAACGATCTGCTCAAACAGGTTCTGGCGGAACTCCAGGTATTTCTCCGGCGCCCGGCTGGCGTCGCCGGACAGATCCGCAAGTTGGGCACTGATGGTCTGCATGCGCAGCACATTCTGGCGCAGCAGGCCGATGAGCTGACTGACCCGTTCGTTCAGATCGTCCCGCAGTTCGGTGTAGTCCGCGTCCGCATCGCTGAAGCTGCTGGTTTCCAAGCGATTACGCACATCGCGCAAGGTCACCAGATGGCCTCTCAGCCTGGCATCGGTCAGTTCCTGGTACAGCGACGCATTGCAGGCCCGCATCAGGTTGATTACAGCATCCTGGAATACCAGTCGCCGCTCGCCCTCGGCCTTTATGATGTCTATCACCAGGCCGCTGCGGAACAGATTGTCGGTATTCAACGCCAGCCTCACCCGGGCCCGGTCGGCCTTGCCGAGGGTGCGGGTGTAGTCCATCACCTCGGCCACCAGATCACTCTCGCGAATGTAGCGGGCCTCGTTCCGGTCCATCCACTCGATCATCCGGAACAGAATCTTCGGGTGCTCGAACAGCAGCCGAGTGGTGTCCAGGGTGCTGAAGCGTTTACTCATCCGCCGGCTCCAGCAGGCTATTCTGGGTGTGGTCCCCCCAGTGACTGAGCGATTCGCCGTTGGTGAACCCCTCGGCACCGCCCCAGAACACCAGGGTGCGCTGGGGACTGTAAGGCCGTGCCGTGCGCATCTGCCCTACTTCCAGATGCCGGCCGATCAGGTAAATCACCTCCGCGCTGGCGCTGTGGGTGGCCGCCGAGAACAGATTGAAACCCTGATTGCACAACCGATCCAGCAGCGACGGCATCTGGCTGATGTCCACGCTGGCCAGCTCGTCCAGCACCATGGGGAACGACAGCTGCACGCCCGGGTACAGCACCCGTTTCAGTAGCCGATACACCAGCTCCAGATTGATCAGCGCCGTGGTGGAGGTGGACTGGCCCTTCTTGTCCAGGTTCGCGGCGTTTTCCTTGCGGGTGCGGTAGGAAATGCCGGTGATCACCCGGTCCATGGTCAGGCGCTTGCTGCCGCCCTGCTCCCCGAAAAAGTCCGCCACAAACACCCGCAAGCGGTCGTAAAAGGCATCGGACTGCAGCTGGTTGCCATAGGGGTCGATGTTGTTGGCTTCTTCCACCAGATTGCGGAATTTCGGGTCGGTGTGGATATCCACCCGGATTTCCACCAAATCGTTGATACGCACGCCATCCAGTTCACGGTTCAGCTGCGCCTCGAAACGGGCAATGTGCTCGTGGTTGGATTTCAGGGCCTGGCGGTAGCTCGCTACAGTCTCGTTGTGGATACCAACCTGCTGTTCCAGCACGTTCCAGCGCTCGGCCATGCCGGCAAAAAGATCCGACAGACTTTTGAACGTCTCCCGGATGACCGATGAAGCCGGGCCGTCTTTCTGTAACTCACCTTCGGCATCGTCATGGATGCCCAGATAGACGAACTGACGCAGGTGGTCGAGGATACTGCGGCGGCGCTCTTCCAGGTCGTCCAGCTGGGTTTGTAGGTCGTCAAACGCGGCGACAGACACCTGCTCGATATCCAGCGGCTGCTCCGCTTCCGCCGTTTTCAGGTGCGGGAAGCGGTGCTCCACGGTGCCCACGCTACGGCTGAGGCCTGCTAGCTCCCGTTCCCGCTCTTCGACACGTTCCTTCTCGGCCTTGGCTTTGGCAGCCTTCTGCTGCACCGCATCCTGCTTTTCCTGCTCCAGCCGGGCCTGTTCTTCCAGCTTGGCCAACTGTTCTGCAGCCGCCTGCTTTTCCTCGGTGGCGTCCCGCAGGGTGGTCGCGGCTGACGGGTAACGGCTCAGGGTGTCCAGATCCTTCTCGATGGCGCGGATTTCCTTTTCCGTGCGTTCAATCAGCCGTGGCCGGTCATGCTCCTGATTGGCGGTGTCCGCCAGCTCGGAGCGCTCCTTTTCCAGGCCATGAAGCTCGCCTTCGATATGCCGGCGCTGCTCTGCGAAGTCAGTCTGCCGGGCCGGCTGGGCCTGGTACTCGGCGTCAAACCAGTCAAAGCCTCTATCATTGGGCACAAACAGCCGAGCAAAAGCTTCAATGGTGGCCTTACTGTCGGCGTCCAGATCCTGGCCCGGGCTGGCCATTACCAAACGGGCGTCCACAGCCCGCAGCGGTGCCGCCGCGGCCTCGTCCAGTTGGTTCTGCAACTGCCATTGCTGCTTGCTTTCCCGATCCTTCAGGGTGTCGAGTTTGCGTTCCAGTTCCTGCTTGTTGCGCTGGATCTGCTCCAGCCGGATCTCCGCCTGGGCGGAACTTTTCAAGGCGGCCAGATGCCCTTTCTTGCCTTCGAGTTCCTCCTTCTGGATGTCCTCGATTTCCTGCAGGGTGTTATCACCGTATTGGGACAGCAGCAGTTCGCCATCTTTCTGATTCTGCTCCGCCTGCTTGATGCGACGGTCGGCGGAACGAATCTCGCCTTTCAGGCCGCTGGCGTCCTGCTCCAGTTTTTTCAGGGCCTGAAGCACATGGCGCAGGGTCTCGTTCTGTTCATTGAACGCCTCCACCGCAGTTTTGCGTCGGGCGCCGATGTCCTGCAGGGCATTCGCTACCCCATCCCGAAACGCGGCAAAGTCGTGCTGGCTGCGAAGCAGGGTCTGGTAGGCCCAATAATCCCTCTGCAGCTTTTCAAACCGTGTGCGCTCTTTCTCGATCTGGTTCAGTTGTGTTTGCTGCTGCTTTAACTGGTCATGCCGGTTTAGGAAGTCGTCGATATTGAAATCAAAGGCGTCATCCGCAAACTTCTTGTCCGCCTCAATAATACTGGCCACCGCATTGGCCATGGCCTGATCGTCCGCCTTCATCTCAAACAACAGCAGAATCAGCGTGCGCAGCGACTGCACCCGGCGCTCGTCGGATTCGCCCAGGGGCAGCACGGAATAACGCACCGCATCCGCGTTCATCAACTCGCTGCTGTACAGCATCTGTTTGAGTTTGGCCGGATCATTCACCAGCCGGGTGTCTTTGGAGAGCTTTTTCAGGTTCTCTGACAGACGGCTGAACGACAATTCCGGAACCGCCTGCCCGATACCGTCCTCATCATCACCGTTCCAGAACAGGGGCCGCAGCTGGTCGTAACCCACCGGCACAAAAGCGCGGCCGTAACTGAGCTGGCTGGCGCTGTCCCGATACAGAATCTGGCAATGCACCCCGGCCGGGTTCTCAGCCTCCATAATCAAAAAACTGAACTGGCTGGGAAAGTAATGCTGGTAGCTTTCCTCGTTGGTGTAGAAGCTGCCAGCGCTGGCATTGCGGAAGGCGAATTTTTTGCGGCTGTTCTTGAAGTTGTTCTCCGGCAACAGAAACAGGCGCAGCGAATTCAACAGGCTGGATTTACCAAGATTGCCAGGCCCCAGAATCAGGCCGTGGTTGTCCACCGGAATTTCCACGTAACAAAAGCCGGCGGAATCCACCAGCACCAAGCGACGTACACCAAAGGTGAAATTGCTCGGGCTCCCCTGGAAGTCACTCATCCAGAATCATCTCCTGTTCCATGAATTTGCCGGTCGATCGAAATGCCTCTGCCAGGGCCATAAAGCCAAAACCCTCTGCCAGCGATACCGCTCTTGTAAACCGTTCAGTACTGTCCGGTATCTTGCAGAACTGGCTCAGCCAGGGTTGCCAGTCGCGCGGCTGCACAAACCTGGCTTTATCACCGAGAGAGGCTGTCATCGTCGAGAACATTTGCAGACCACCCGCATCATAATCGAATGCGCAAAATACGTCTTCGTAGCCGGCCAACCAGTCAAGAACCACGCCCCGAGTAATCCGGTTGCCACCGCCCAACACCACGTCGCAGTTCGTTAGCCGCACATGCCTTCCCAGTGCCTCACTGGCAAAGTCGAGCATCTGTAAATACTGGTAGAAATTACGCTCGTTCTCCACCAACAGCACGGACCGGGCCCGGTGAAACCCCATATCGACGGAATCCGTCCCGATAACAGCCACATCCGGCCTGCCGGACGCCAGCACCTGATGGTAAACGAGTAGAAAACTGACCTCAGTGCCGTGGCGGTGGGAGTTGCCCTTTTTTGCTGCGTCTACCCGGCTTACCGGAACCTGCGCTACATTCTGCAGCTCTGCGAAAGCGGTTTCATCCAGGATCGTGACTATCCACCTGTTGGTCTGGACCTTATCCGTTGCAAAGATGTCCCGATGGCGGTGCCGAAACGACTCCGGAAGTTTCTTCAGGAACGCTTCATAGTTAATGGGCTGGCCATGGAGGATTTTCTCAAGGTAGTCGTTCAAGGGCGCACCACGGTTATTCTTGGAGTTGCGTATGAGCTGGGGAGCAAAATAACTCATAAAGCGTTAATATGGATACAATACATGGCCCCTCACCACTCTTGGAGCAAACACTATGCGCCTTCAGGATTTAATTGACGAGGCTAGCGCTCTCCCCGTCGACGAACGAGCGCTGGTTGTAGAATCACTATTGAAAAGCCTAAACCCAATCGAAGCCGGTATCGACGAAAAATGGGTAGAGGTTGCCGAGAGCCGCCTGGACGAACTGGATTCCGGCAAGGTAAACCCAGTGCCCGGCGACGAGGTTTTCAGAAAAATTCGGAGCAGGCTGTACAAATAATGGATTATTCCTTTCACCCCGCAGCGGAAGCGGAATTGAATGATGCAATCGATTATTACGAATCGATCCAAGCAGGCCTCGGAATCGATCTGGCCGAGGAAGTCGAGCAAGCAGTAGCGAGAGCTGTCAAATTTCCCCAGGCCTGGAGCTTCATTCGGAAACCTGTTCGTCGCTCACTCGTCAAACGATTTCCCTACGGCGTTCTTTACGTTGAGGAGAAGAACAGCATTTTCGTTCTTGCTGTTATGAATCTTCATCGTGAACCAGATTATTGGAAAAACCGGCAATAACCGAGGATTCCTCGGAAGTTACCTCCCCGTCCTCAGGGTGAGAGCGTTACCAACCCTCTAGCTTTACGCCGTTTTCTTTGAGGTAATCGCCTTCTCTCTCCAGTGAGCAGGCCCTCATCGTAACGTTGCAGAAGAAGAAAGGTCTGGGCATAGCGGCTGACGATATCCACCAGGCCCCGACCGCTGTTGGTGTCCAACGAAGGACTCTGGGCAGCCTTGCGAACCAGTGTTAAAGCCGCTTCCAATTCCTGGGCATTTTCTTCGAAGCGCTGGCGGTTCAGTGTCCAGCCCTGGGTTAGGTGCTCACGTAGAATACGGGTGGCCCATATTCTGAACTGGGTTGCGCGGGCGGAACTGATTCGATAACCCACGGAAATCACCGCGTCCATACTGTAATGCTTTCGCTTACGTTTGACCTCCCGACCGCCCTCCGATTGAACTTGTAAGAAATCCTTACAAGTTGCGGCCTCCACCAGCTCACCTTCCGCATAGATGTTCTTCAGGTGCATTGTGATGTTCTGGGGCTTTACGCAAAACAACGTACCCATTTGTGCCTGAGTTAACCACAGGGTTCCCTGGCCGGCATCCAGACGCACCTCGACCGCGTGATCGGCATTTTCATAGATAACAATGGGGCTGCTGTTTTCTTCGCTCATGCTATTTCTCCATCCTTGAGGGTCTACAATTGAATTCCACTGCTGGGACGTTGGCGCAAGCCCATGCCGTAATAAACTGAACAACGATTCTAAGGTCGTAAAGACATTAATGGTAGCAGCAGGCAATAAGGCACGTTGAATGAATAGAAACCTGATGCGGATATTGTGATGACGAAACTAGCCCTGATAACCGGCGCCAGTGCCGGCATTGGCCGTGAGGCCTGCGCTCTCTTTGCCCGGAAGGGCTACAGGGTTATCGCCCTGTCCCGACAGCCAAGTGGCGTTGAATCCGCAGCTCTGGAGCTGTCGCTGGATCTTGAGTCCTTTGAGCAGATCGAAGGCCTTGCCGGCACGCTGGAGGCAGAAATTGCGGGAGCCGAGCGGGTTATTCTGGTCAACAACTCCGGTTACGGGCAATTCGGCGCGCTCCGCGACCTGTCCGAATCCATGTGGCAAAAGCAATTCAGCACCCACGTATTCGGCCCCATTAAGCTGGCTGCTGTCTGTCTGAGGGTCTGCGAACACCACGGCATACCCTTGCGGGTCATCGCGGTTAGCTCTGTTCTCTCCATCGCGCCCCAGAAAATGAAAGGCGCTTACTGTGCCGCCAAATCCGCGATGAACACGGTCCATGAAAGCTTCTGGTTTGATGAACAGGGCAGCAAAAGCCTGGAAAGTGTGTCGCTGGTGCTTCCGGGACCCGTGGCAACCCGATTCAGGGAACATGCCCTGACCGCATTACAGCCTGTGCTTCGCCTGGCGAGTGCGGTGCATCGGGAAAAGTACGAGGCAATGGAGGCAGCTCTTGCGCCAGGCGCCAGAATGAAGCCATTTACCGCCAGTGCGTTGGACGTCGCCAATAAGATTGTCAAGGCTGCAGAAGCGGCGCGTCCCAAGCCTCGGTATCTGGTTACACCGCAGACTTATATTGCTGCGTTTATCACCCGAGTTATGCCCCACTCGTTTCAGCGGAGAATATTGAGGTAGAGGCCTCGGGTTGTCGTCATGGTGCTTTAACCCGTCGAACTAAGCCGGAATGTCACGCTCATTGGGCTGCTGCCCTCATGGCTCTGATACTCAACAGGGCCAAAATAAATGAAGGGCGCTGCTTTACCATTGCGCAGCTTATTTTCACGGACAAAAAGGTGCACTGAGAGTCCAAGCTTTTTGTGGTCGATCAGTTCCCTTCCGCGCTTGCTTTGAGGCGTGGTTGAGTTCTGGCTCTGCCAATGGAAAGTGTTCTCATCAATCCAGTGATCAACGTAGCGGTGCTGAGCACCTTTACCCTGTTTGTTCAGCGTCACAAGCAAAATATGAGCATTCGCGTCTTTTAGAAATATATGCCCACTTTGCCAATTGCCAGGATTAAAAGTCGCTCCGAATAACTCCGGAATTTTCTCTCTCGGAATGTCCTGTCCGACAGCCATTTCCAACGGATCTATAATCTCGCAAAAGCGCGCGAATGTTCGAAACTGTTCAATCAGCTCAGGAGTGACAGTAATATCTTCATACTCAGGGTTAGCAGCTTCAAGGAGATATTCACCGACCGGGGATTTGCGCACTGTCCGCAGAAGATACTGGGTGTCACCTGTCTCATCGAGCCGTTCAATAGCTAGCGTCTTGTTGGTAATTGATCCGGCTTGATTAGGATTCATTTGCTCAAGTAAAAGATAATCCCCATCTTGGATCGGCTGCTTGCCACCATTCATAGAGTTACCGGATGCTCTAGCGATAAAATGGCGATTTGGCTCTATTCGTCCCTGGCCCTCTCTGATAGACCTGTACTCTGGCTCCTCGGCCTGACTACTTCTGAAGTGGCCACATGCGATCTTCAACGATGGAAAGTAAGGCAACTCCGTTCCAGAAGGAGTAATCGGGACAACATTTTCAGAGGACGACTGCTCGTGTTTGGTTGACTGCCGCGCTTCATAGGAGGCCAGGCGATAATCGATTAACTCCTGCACCATCTCCTCGAAAGGCGGAATATGATCACCTTCAAGCACAATAACTGGCTTAAATTGATCGTACTCAACCTCAAAAACTGCTGGAGACTTGTTGGTCCAATGATCAACAGGATTCCTCTTCCAGTACTGCTGCCATTGCGCCGAGGAGCCATCAACGTTTTTTACTGAATCGGCAATCTCTTGATACAGCCTCGGCCTGCGCTTTAATGTCTGCCATGAGGCTTGGGCAAGTTTCGAGAGCAGTGGTGGATTCCGCCACCCACCTAACTGCTGGAACGCGTCTAGCAAAATCATTTTGAATGATTTGCTCATAGCCGTTGTTTCAACTTCCAGCAAAAACGATTCGTAGTTGGTTAAAAGTTCGGTCTCAATATCAGTGAGGTCATCCATATCGCGCACTAACCCAAACCAGCTTCCGTGCAGTTTTCGGGTTTTAGCGATACTGGCACCGAAGTGATAGTACTCGGTGAGTGTTGGGCGGCGACCAAATGTATCTTTCAGTGCCTGATAGTCTTTCTCAGCGCCCTGATGATCAAGACCTTTCAGGAAGTCGATCACTTCCAGGTCGTAATTAATAAAGCATCCGTCTGGCAGGTCCAACTGATTCTTCTCAGCTTTCCTAGCAAACTCTGCTAACTGTCTGTGATTCATCGCCTGACCAATGAGCGCCTGAGGTTTATGCAGGAAACTCTGATGGTTACCAACGAAATCCAGAATCACAAGCTTGTCTTTGCCAGTGGCCGCACTTTTCCGTAGGCCTCGACCGATCTGCTGGAGGAAAAGGATCTTGGATTCCGTTGGGCGCAAGAGCAGCACCGTATCAATAGCGGGCAGATCGACACCCTCGTTGAATAGGTCAACGGAAAAAATCACATCGAGCTGACCGTTCTCCAACTTCTCCAAGGCCTCGCCACGGGACATCTCTGATTCACCATGGACGGCTGCAGACCTTACGCCCTTTTTAGAGAATTGATCTGCCATGAAATCGGCATGAACCCGCGAAACACAAAACGCCAAAGTCCGGCTTTGCTTCTGCTCGCCCCATACCCTATGCACGTGTTTGGCACGTCCGTATGTAGCCAGTTTATTCGCAAGCAGATTTGGATCGAACTTTCCATTACGCCAGGGAATCTCCGTGTAATCGACAGTCTCGTCGTAGATGCCGTAGTAGTGAAACGGCACCAGGAATTGTCCATTAACACCCTCGAACAACGGATACTCGAATACCAAGTTGTCATCACATAACGACAAGATATCGGAACGGTCCGTGCGATCTGGCGTCGCCGTTAATCCCAGCAGGAACTGGGGCGCGAAATAACTCAGAAGCCGATGATAGACAGGAGCGGCGGCATGGTGGAATTCATCGACTACGATGTAATCGAAATGGCGTGGGTCGAATCGTTCCAAATGGGTTTCTTTGCCGAGCGTCTGTACCGAAGCACAAAGGATATCCACTGTCCGATCGCGCTGCTTACCCATGTAAAAGCCAACGCGGCTATTCGGCTTGATCCGCAAATAGGTTTCAGCCGCCTGATAAAGAATTTCTTCGCGGTGGGCAACAAAAAGAATTCGACGGGCACCCATTTGAACGGCGTCAAACGCAGATAGCCAGGTTTTACCTAAGCCCGTTGCTAACACGACCAAACCTCTGCGGTAACCTTCTACGCGGGTCAGTGCCAGCGCCTCTAGCGCTTCTTGTTGCACGTCATTAGGTGTCGGAACTTCCTGTTTCTCATCACTGCCCGGTTCCAGTGACTGTTCTGGTGGCTTTCTCCGTCTCTCGTACTCATCGATCCAGTTGTCAGTGAGTGGCACAACATTTGGGTGCTGAAACAGTTCATCGAACCTACTGGCAGCCTCGAGGTACCCAGAGTCGGGCGGGAAATCTACCTGATAATTCCATTCCAATCCGTCCTGAAGCGCTTGTCGGCTGATATTGCTAGAACCTATAAACGCCCTGCCCCACATTTGCTGATTCTCAACATGGCCAGCGAAGAGGTAAGCTTTCAAATGAAAACTGCTCCCCTGGCTCTGGTAAACACGCACCTGAGCTCCATGGTCATGCAACAGAACAAGCTTTCTGAGCGCCTCAGAATCAGTGATATCCAGATAATCGCTTGTGAGAATGCGGATACGGGCCGGATCAGATTCTCGCTGGAGCGCGCCCACCAAATCAGGGAACAATAGATTCAAGCCAGTAGTTTTCACAAACGCTACGGCCATATCTATTCGATCAGCAGATTTGATTGCCTGGCACAATTTCGGCAGAAAATGATGATCTTTACTGCCCGTCGTTAACTTATTCGGTGAAGCCGGCGCCTTGCTCAAAAGAACATTCAACCACTGCTCATTTCTATCGGGTCTTTGATCATCAGTGCGCCACATTCGACAAGCTTCAAATCCTGGCAAGTCCTTTATCCAATGCTCCGCAATAGATTCGTCAACGTCAGTAAAGTGCCGGCCTTTGTCGCTACGTTCGCCCTTCCCAACTTTGAAACTCATGTAGAAAACACCATCCGGTTTCAGGGCAACCCACAACCGGCCAATGGCTTCCGGAACCTCGGCGAGGGGCAAATGCAGGAGGCTGGCACAGGCCCAGATACCATCGTAAGTACTGGATTCGTGTAGATCCGAGAAATAACGATGCTGAACCGATAAGCCGGTCTTTTCGCTGGCTAGAGAAGCAATGGCGCCCGAACCATCAAACGCAGAAACACGGAAACCCTGCCGATTGAAAAACAACGCATCCCGGCCAGAACCACAGCCCGCATCTAGAATGTGTCCACCTTCGAGAACTAGCGGCAGGAACTCCTGGTATAGATCTTTCATGCTGACTTCAAACGTTGACTCGACAAACTCATCGACATGGCTGTCGTAATAGCTCAGCGTATCCTGCATTAGGTAGTTCCCTTGCGACTAATTAGCCTGGAGTCGATCTGGACCAGGCTACCAGGCAGACAAGACGCGGCCAACAGACTCTTGGATGTTATCCAAGCCAAACCTGCTACAGGGACTACGCTCGCTGCTCTTTCGAAGCCTGAATATCCACAGGCGCCACCCCCAGGTCCTGCCACTTCTCCGGATGGCAGGTAAACAGCAGTATCTGATGCCGGCTGGCCGCATCGAACAAAATGCGCTTCATATCTTCCAGGCGCTCGCTGTCGCTATGCACCAGGGTGTCGTCCAGTATCACCAGTGTCGGCCTTCCTGCTTCGCGCAGCAGGTCGGCGTAGGCCAGGCGGCTGATCAGTCCCATCTGTTCCCGCGCACCAAAACTCAGTTCGGTGATCTGCCCCAGTTCGCTGCCGCGGCTGAAGGTGCCCGGCCGTAGCTGTTCGTCGACTTCCAGTGAGGCTTCCGGGAAAAGTACCGACAGGTAATGGTTGAGGTGCTTTTGCAACGGTGCCTGCAGGCGGCGTGTGAGGGCCTGGCGTTTTTCTGTGAGCAGGGTCAGCAGCAAATCCAGTGCCTGGGCGCGGCGGTGCAATTCCTGATAGCGGCGGTTGCATTGGTCGAGCTCTGCCTCTTTTTCGTTGAGCTGTTCTTCCAGCCCTTCGGCACCCCAGGCCTCCAGCCTGACTTTGATATCCCTGAGCTCACGCCCGCGGTTCTCCTGGGTTTGGCGCAGGTGATTGGCTGCGTTCTGGTAGCGTTCGATGTCCTGTTTGAGAAAGTCCGGGCGGGCTTCGCGGATTTCCCGTTCGCGACGTTCGAGGCTGGCTTCCAGTTCGGTCTGTTGTTTTTCGATGTTCGCCAGGTCGGTGGTTATCTTCTGCAGTTTCTGCTGCCGTTCCGGCCTCTTTTCTTCATCTGCCAGTCGCTGCCATTCGGTTTTGGCGTTGTCCCGGGCCTGTTTCCTGGCGGACAGCGCCGCCTGGTGCTCTCGGTCATCCGCTTCGGCCTTATCCAGCGCGGTGCCCGCCTGAACGAAAGCAGCCTCTGCTTCTTCCAGGGCGGGTGCGTTCTCTTTCGGGTCCGGTTCTGGCGTGGCCTGCAATTGGCTTCTGGCTTTCTCCAGTTCGCTTTCTGCCTCGCTCTGTTCAGAGACCAATTGTTCAATGCCCGCCGGTGCGACGGATTTGAACAACTCTTCGGCGTGCTTCAGGGTTCTTTCGGCACTTTCAAAGGTTGAAAGTCGGTCCTCTGCCTGTTCCACCGATGTCACACCCAGGGCCTTCAACTGTTCAGTAAAGCTGTCCTCGAGGGTTTTGAGCTTCCTGCGAGTGCTGGCCAGCTCTTCACCACCGGGCGTTATGCCCAGGGTACCCACGCCGGGGATGACCAGAGTGGATTCCTCCAGAAGCTGCTGCTCGCCTTGCCCGATCAGCTGCTCGTTGTTCAGCGCTAATGACGCGCTGGCTTCCAACTGCCAGCTCAATCGGGTGGCGATGGTGCGTGAACGGATGGCTTCTTCGTTCAGCTGGTTCGCGGTCGCTTTCAGGCTTTTGACCGCAGCAGAATCAATCCGGTTTTCTCTGACCTGCTGCCTGGCCTGCTCCAACTGCTGGTGGTAGTCCTTCGCTTTGGCGAGGTTTTGGGTCAGCGCTTGTTTGTGCTGCTCAAGCCGGCGGACGTCCTGCTCCAGCCGTTCCCGGGTTTGTAGCAAACCCGCAAGCTTGCGTTGCTTTTCCGCCTGTTCATAGGCGGTTCTGGTTTCGGCCAATCGGCCTGCAATTGCCGGGCTCTGTGCTTCCGCAACCCTGAGGTCGCGCTCGGCCCGTTCCAGTTCGGCCTTTCGGCCCTCCAACTGGCGACTCAGCCCTTCCAGATGTTCTTTGTTCTGCTGCAGCAATCGGTGGTTTTGCTGCAGCTGGGAAAGCGTGGCCTTTTCCTGTGCTTGCTGTTGCTCCAGGCGCTCGACCTGCTGATAGCGGGTGCGGGCTTCCTCCAGCTGTCGCTGGGCCTCTTCCCAGGGGCGTTCGGCCTCCGCCTGATCGTAGTCGTGGGCGAGCTTGCCGAGCCGGTCGACCTGTTCCTGGTATTGGTGCACCCGTTCCTTCAGCTCTTCGATCTCACGCTCATACCGGGCGCGGTCTTTTTCCAGTTGCAGGTAATCGCCTCGGGGTTTACCGGTTCCGGTCAGCAGGGTGTCACGCTGGCTGCGAACAGTCTCGATCAGGTCGTCGCCCCCGGAACTGGCCACCTCTCCGACCATGGAATTCAACGCAGATTTGAGGTGATCGCCGGCATGCTCTATGGCCTGCTCGATGTCCTGCCCGGTGCCCTGCTCCACCCACAGCAGCCCCGGTATGCCCCAGTGTTCGGCTTTGCTGGCGCCCCGTTTCGGGTATTGATAGCCCAACAACTCGGCCAGTTTCTCTTCCGCGTCGTCTTCGCTGTAGGTTTCGGTGCCGACGGTCAGGTCGCAGCGTTTGCGCTGGAGAAAGCTCTTGGTGAGATGCCAGTTCCGGTTGTCGTGCTCGAAATCCAGTTCAACGGTGGGCGCTGCGGCAGAGTCGCCCCAGGGGCGCAGGTCGTCAACGGCCGTTGAGCGATAGCGCTCGAAAAAGGCCGCACGGATCGACCGCACCAGGGTGCTTTTGCCGGACTCATTGGGGCCGTGAATCAGGTTGAGACCGGGTTGCAGGTTGTCCAGAACGAAGGGTTTGCGGAACTGGCGTAGCTGCTCAATGCGCATTCGCTGCAGTTTCACTGGCTGGCCTCCTGTTCCCGCTCTCTGAGCAACCCGGCCAGAATCGCCAGCGCATCCCGGGCGGCATCATCCTGTGTGTCTTCCTGCCCTTGACCTTGCCGCAGGCTCTCAATCACCTCGCCCACATAACCATCGGCTTTCAGGGCGGCAATGTCCTCATCGGTAGGGGCAAGTCGCAAGCCGCTGCGCTCGCAGCGAAGGCTGCGGAACCTGGCTTCAGCAACCGACAGCGCCTTCAACAGTGTTTCCTCACCGGCCAGGGTCACCGAGCCTTCAAGGCGCAGGTCGACCACGGCGGATTCGGGCAAGGCGTCCAGGCGCGCCAGCAGTTGTTCAAGATCGGAGTGGACGGCCAGGGTTTCCCGCCACTGGTGCCATTGATAACGCCCTGTCGGTATTCGTGTGACCGTGGGGGTTGATCCTGATTCGGAAACTTCAACCATCAGGGCATTGCCTGCTTCGTTGTTCCGGAACCGTTCCGGCTCGGGGGTGCCGCTGTACCAGGTGCAGTCATTGATCTGTTTGGTTCCGTGCCAGTCACCCAGCGCGAGGTAATCAAGCCGGCTGACTTCGGCACGGTCTGGCGCGATGGGATTGGTGGAGTCTATCTCTTCGTGCAGCAGGCCCTGGACACTGCCGTGGGCCAGGCCAATCCGAAGGAAACCTTCCGGCGACTGGTAGCCACTGAACGGCTCGGTCAGATCGCCGTAGGTATTACGCTGGGTCAGCGGCGCGCAGAGAATGCTGAGTTTCTGAGGCTCCAGATCGATGACGCCGGGCTGAAGTGCAAGGTGTACGTTCTCAGGCACAGCACCCAGGCGCTGGGCCCGGGTCCATACGCTCTCTGCCAGGGCGGCATCGTGGTTGCCGGGCAGCATGACCCAGGGGCCCGTAAAGCCCTTGGTGGCGTTGAACACCCGGCGAATGGTGCGGTCGGACACCGTTTGTGCATCAAAGACATCACCGGCCACCAATACCGCATCGCACTGGTGTTCATTGGCCAGCTGCGCCAGTTTCTCAATGGCCTCAAACCGGGCCTCGACCAGCGCGGCGCCGTCTTCGGTTTCAAAACGGGTAAACGCCCGGCCCATCTGCCAGTCTGCGGTGTGCAAAAACGTTGGCATTTTATGTCCCTGAGAGATCTGGAAATTTTGGCGTTATTCTAGACTACCCGCCAAGACTTTACAGACGAGATGCGACAATGAACGTCGTTCTGGAGGAGATGGTTTGCTTCGGATGCTACACGGAGCTCAACCGGCACGCCGCATACTTGAACTTCGGAAAACACTATCGCTTCGCATCAATGCCCAAAATGGGTCAGAGTTTCAATCCGCTCAAACAAGATTTGCTCTCGCTCTGCATTGCCACCCGCCTGGCTGTTAACGGCGTACTCAAAGTTGGTGTCTTGCAATAATTGGCTGAATTCCTCTGCCAGGTAACCTCGTAATTCTTCAGGCGCAGTTTTGACCTCATCGATCAATGACTCACGGCCATCAATCAACGTGAGCAAGTCTTCGATGTCGTGGCTCGAGAGCGGGTCGCCCTTACCTCGGCCCTTGTATGCCTCCAACTTTGTCGCCAGAAAATACGGCGGATTTACCAGTCTGACGGAGAGATCGTCAGACAATTCGTAAGGCATGGCAGTCTTCAGCGCATCGCCATACCAACGGTTGCTGAACCCCAGGACCTCTGGATCGTCCGGCATAAAATCCACTCGTAAATCGCCCAGCTTCATAGCACACACGGGGGCGCTTTCTTCCGGGTCTGGCGGCATGTCTTTAAAGCCTTTTGCTCTCAATACCTGCTGTAAAGTATGAAATCCCGGATAGCCCATTACATGGACGATCAGATCCACATCCTCGGTGTGGCGAACTTTCTCAAGTACGAACTCATCGGTTAATAAGAAGCTGGTGGTGCAACCTCCTACGAAGGCCACCTGCTCTCGCAGGTCGGGGCCAAGCGCCTCAGCAACTTTGCCGACCATCCACTTTTGTAACGTCGGTATGCTCATTCACTCACTTCCATGTGTTTTTTTAACAGGTCTTTTGCCAGATTTGCCTCACGCGGGCTGCCTATGCGTATTGCGTCTACCAGAGCCAGTAATGCGTAAAGCTCCGGGTCCCGGCGAACCGCGTGGCCTAGAGTTTTAAATAAAGGGGCAATCTCCAAGCCTTTGTTTTTGCCTCGCGCATCTGGCCATACTGGTAAAAGTTCGCCTGCGCTGAACACTCGATTTTCCAGCACGGGTGCGGCGAATGCAGTACCAATACCCCGCACTAACTGACCGGGTTTGGCAGGAAACACGTACTTGGCACCGTAGACGATGAATTCAAACAGGCTTTTTGTGTTAACACGAGGCACGCCGGAATTGCGATCCTTTTTAGCAAGGCCAACCTCAAAACAGCGGCGCAGTGAGTTGCTGACCTGGGATTTCCCGATGCCTGTTTCCAACTCGAGATTTCGCACTGTGTAGGCTGATGTGTCTACAACGCCTTCTGTCGCTTCTTGCTTTCGCAGCGAAACCAACTTAAGCAACAGGCCGAGATCTTGACTCTTGATTCCATCCATAGGCTGGATGTCCCTAGTTTTTGGACACGGGACAAGCGTTGCTTAGATCCAGATTAATTGCAAGCCCTCACCAACATATTCCATTACGCCGGGCTCAGACTGCACGCCGCATACTTGAACTCCGGAATCTTCCCGTAGGGGTCCAGAGCCGGGTTGGTGAGCAGGTTGGCTGCTGCCTCGACAAAAGCAAAGGGTATGAACACCATGCCCTCGGGCATGGCCTGATCGGCCCGCGCTGTGAGCGTAATGCTGCCACGACGGGTGTCAACCTGGATGGCATCACCCGGTGCGATGCCCAGACGAGCCAGCTCCGCGGGTGCCAGATAGGCAGCCGCTTCGGGCTCCCGCTCATCCAATACCCAGCTGCGACGGGTCATGGCGCCGGTGTGCCAGTGTTCAAGCAATCGCCCGGTGGTTAACACGATGGGATAGGCCTCGTCCACCGGCTCGTCTGGCGGTAGCGGCCGAGTCGGCGAGAATCTGGCCCGGCCTCCGGCGCGGGGGAAGGCATCAGAGAAGACAACATCCTGCCCCGGCTCATCGTCGGCCGGGCATGGATAGGTCACGGAACCTTCGCGCTCCAGGCGCGACCAGGAGATATGATCGAGCGAATGCATGCCGTGCTTCATTTCGTCGAACACCTGCTCGGGGCCGGCGTAGTTCCAACCCAGCCCGAAACGCCGGGCCACTTCCTGAATGATCCACCAGTCGGGCTTGGCCTGCCCCGGCGGCGCCAACGCGGCGCGGCCCATCTGCACTTGCCGGTTGGTGTTGGTGACGGTGCCGGATTTTTCCGACCAGGCAGCGGCAGGCAGGATGACGTCAGCAAACTGGGCAGTCTCCGTGACGAACAGGTCCTGCACCACCAGATGTTCCAGCGCGCCAAGTGCGGCCCGGGCGTGGGTCAGATCCGGGTCGGACATCGCGGGGTTTTCGCCGAGGATGTACATGCCCTTGATGGTGCCCGCCGTGATGGCGTCCATAATCTCCACAACCGTCAGCCCAGGCTCAGGATCCAGCTCGGTGTTCCAGAGTTCTTCGAAGGCGGCGCGCAGCTGGGTGTCTCCCACCGGTTGATAGTCGGGCAGTACCATCGGGATCAGGCCGGCGTCGGAGGCGCCCTGAACGTTGTTTTGCCCTCGCAATGGGTGCAGACCGGTGCCGGGCCGGCCCGTTTGGCCGCAGGTCAGGGCCATTGAGATCAGGCAGCGGGCGTTGTCGGTGCCGTGCACGTGCTGGGATATGCCCATGCCCCAGAAGATCATCGCGCTTTCGGCGCCTGCGTAGGCTCTGGCTACTTCACGAATGGTCTCGGGATCAACGCCGCAGAGCGGGCTCATGACCTCCGGGGTCATATCCACGACACTGGCTGCCAGTGCTTCGAAGCCCTCGGTGTGGGCATCAATGTAGGCCTGGTCGAAGAGCCCTTCGTCGATGACCACGTGGAGCATGGCATTGAACAGTGCCACATCGCCGCCCGGCGAAAAACGAAGGCTGCGCCAGGCATAGGCATCCAGGGCCTGGCCCCGGGGATCGATGATGATCAGTTTGGTTCCGTTTCGGGCCGCCTGTTTGAAGTAGGTGGCGGCCACCGGGTGGTTCACGGCCGGGTTGCAGCCGGTGAGGATGACCACATCGGCCTGAAGCGCCTGCATGAAGGAGGCGGTCACCGCGCCGGAACCGAGGCATTCCATCAGCGCCGCCACAGAACTGGCGTGGCAGAGCCGTGTGCAGTGATCAACGTGATTGGAGCCGAAACCGGTACGCACCAGTTTCTGGAACAGCCAGGCTTCTTCGTTGGAGCACTTGGCGCTGCCAAAGCCGGCGAGTGCGCTCGGGCCATGTTGGCCTTTGAGTTCCGTCAGCCCGGTTGCGGCAAATTCCAGTGCCTCTTCCCAACTCGCCTCGCGAAAATGCGTTAAGGGATTGGCCGGATCAAAGTCAGGGTCGACGCCCTTGGGCGCGCCCTCCCTGCGGATCAGTGGCCGGGTAAGCCTTGCCGGGTGCGAGGGATAATCGAAGCCAAAGCGGCCTTTGACACAAAGCCGGCCCTGGTTGGAGGGGCCGTCCCTGCCTTCAACATAGAGGATACGCCCTCGTTGCCCGTTCTCCCCTTCCTCGGCGTTAGAAGGCTCGTCTTTGACGTGATAGGTGAGCTGGCAGCCCACGCCGCAATAGGGGCAGACGGAATCCACCGTGCGGTCGGCTTGGGCGGAATCGCCACGGCCTTCCACATCAATCAGGGTGGCGGGCATCAGCGCCCCTGTCGGGCAGGCCTGTACGCATTCGCCACAAGCAACGCAGGTGCTGTCGCCCATAGGGTCGTCGAAGTCGAAGATGACTTTGGACGCGGCGCCCCGGTGCGCCAGGCCGATCACGTCATTGCCCTGAACTTCCCGGCAGGCACGCTCGCACAAGCCGCAGGTGATGCAGGCGTCCAGGTTGACGTTCATGGCCGAATGGGTAGCGTCCTGGCCCCTAGCGTGGGGCAGCGTATTGGACCTGGGTTCGACATGATGAACCGTGGGCGCGTTTCGATCTGAACGGGCCGGGATTCGCTGGCGCACAGAACCGGCGTCGATGGCCAGTTGATCCGCCGTATCCCACAGGTGGCTGGAGCGATCCGGACTGTCTGGGTGTGCGGGCTGATCCGCCGTCAACAATTCCAGCACCGCTTTGCGGGCCGCCTGAACCCGACCTGAGCCCGCACTGCGCACTACCATGCCGGGGGCCGCCTCGCGGATGCAGCTTGCGGCGAGTACCCGCTCGCCCTCCACTTCCACCATGCAGGCGCGGCAATTGCCATCCGCGCGGTAACCGGGAGCGTCTTTGAAGCACAGGTGCGGGATGGTCTCGCCGGCGCGCTTGGCCACCTGCCAGAGGGTTTCGCCGGGGTAGGCCTGAACATCAACGTCGTCCAGTGTCAGGGTGAAGCTTGTATTCGCATCGCTCATGGCTGCATCCCCCTACCCTTTAGCGATCAGATTCTGGCTGGCGAGTTCGCTGCGAAAATCCCGAAGCAGGCTCAACACCGGATTGGGTGCGGCCTGGCCCAGGCCGCAGATGGAAGCATCTGCCATCACCCCGGCCAGTTGCTGAAGGGTTTCCTCATCCCAGGTTTTGCGTTCCAGCAAGGTGAGCATTTTCTCGGTGCCTACACGGCAGGGAGTGCACTGCCCGCAGGATTCATCGGCAAAAAAGCCCAAAAGGTTGGAAGCTGCGGCTTGCAAATCGTCCTGATCAGACAACACGATCACCGCGGCGGAGCCGATAAAACAGCCATGCTCCTGCAGGGTGTCGAAGTCCAGAGGGATGTCTGCTTTGCTGGCGGGCAATATCCCGCCGGAGGCCCCGCCGGGCAGATAGGCCAGCAGGCGGTGCCCTTCCGCCATGCCACCGCAATATTCGTCGATCAACTCATTGAGCGTGATCCCCGCCGGAGCAAGGTGAACGCCGGGCTTTGCCACTCGCCCGGAGACCGAAAAGCTGCGTAATCCCTTGCGGCCGTGCCGCCCCTGACTGGCGAACCATTCGGCGCCCTTGGCGTGAATGCGCGGGATCCAATACACCGTCTCGACGTTGTTAACGAGGGTGGGCTGATCAAACAGTCCTTTCTGGGCGACTAACGGCGGTCGATGGCGTGGCTTGCCGGGTTTGCCCTCCAGGGACTCGATGAGGGCGGATTCCTCACCGCAGATGTAGGCGCCCGCGCCACGACGCAGGATAACAAAGCCCGGCTCGACGATTCCGGCCGCCTCGAGCTCGGCAACGGCATCTTTCAGAACACCGTGCAGACCGGGGTATTCGTCCCGTAAATAGATGTAGAGTGCCTGCGCCTCGACGGCCCAGGCACTGACCAGAGCCCCCTCGAGGAAAACGTGGGGTTCGCGTTCCAGGAAATAACGGTCCTTGAAGGTACCCGGCTCGCCTTCGTCGGCGTTGATCACCGCATACCTGGGCCCGGGCTCGGCCCGCACCGCCTGCCATTTACGGAAGGTGGGAAATCCTGCACCACCCAGTCCGCGCAATCCGGCGAGTTCGAGTTCCTTTGCCAGTGAATCAACGCTCTCACGGCCTTCATGACAATCCATCAACAGTCCATAACCGCCGGTGGAACGGTAATCCGCCAGACGTTGCCACTGGATGTCTTCCGGGTGAATCTGGCCCTGTTCTACCGCCGCACCCACATTCTGGGCATTGGCATGGCAAACGTGATGATGGCCGACTTCAACCACTGGCGCCGTGTCACAGCGCCCCATGCAGGGGGCACGCCGCACACGCACCCTGGCGGGATCAGCGCCGTCAGAGAGCGCCTGATGCAGCGCCTCTGCTCCGGCCAGTTGGCACGAAAGCGAATCACATACCCGTAGAGTTATTGCCGGTGGCGGCGCTTGTTCATCGTGAATCACGTCGAAATGGGCGTAGAAGGTGGCCGTTTCGTAAATGGCGGCCATGGGCAGATTCATGAACGAGGCCAGGGCCCGGAGGTGGGGCATGGAAAGGTAACCGCAGGCATCCTGAACAACATGCAGATGTTCGATCAGACGATCGCGGTGGCGCAATGACGAATCAACGCGTTCGTCACCGATAAGGTCCCGCAGCTCCGACAATAAAGTCGGTTCCAGTTGACGGCCCCGAAGAGCGGAGCGCCGGCGTTTGACCATCTTTTCGTCTGTGCTCATTGTTGTTGACCAGGCGCCGAGGAGCAGAAGACAGCCTTGTTGGCTGGCCTGACTATGTAACAGTCATTGAAGCATACCCGGCAGGATTGCCGCCAGCAGCCTGTCGGACTTGCACCGAACAACGTCGTTTTTAGTTAGGCTGTTTATTTGGCTCGAGGCTCAGACCGTTACACCACGACCCAAAGCCGCCACTGGAAACGGGCATGAGGCGCGACCGGCCATCGGCAGAATACGTTAAGGACACTAATCAGGGGTAAAGAAAATAATGGAGGCGCGGGTCGGAATCGAACCGGCGTACACGGAGTTGCAGTCCGCTGCATAACCACTCTGCCACCGCGCCGGTAAAAGTTCGAAGGGGGTTCGATACTTTTATGCTCTCAGGTGGGCATTGAGAGACTGTGTTGATTGGAGCGGGAAACGAGATTCGAACTCGCGACCCCAACCTTGGCAAGGTTGTGCTCTACCAACTGAGCTATTCCCGCTTGATCAACGAGGGCGTATTCTACGGATTAGGCCGTTTGCGTCAA
>Ga0189286_100081_pt1 | contig 63631 bp, 56 predicted proteins | sample UW69minimetaG_FD_130330 | JGI IMG/M metagenome (GOLD analysis project Ga0189286, IMG submission 130330) | Marine microbial communities from the Costa Rica Dome - UW69 mini metaG | ecosystem: Environmental > Aquatic > Marine > Oceanic > Photic zone | place: Costa Rica: the Eastern Pacific...
AAAGAAGGGCTCAAGACGCGCCATCTGCGCGTCCGTCAACCAGAAAAGATCAGACATGTTCACCGCTCGTTTTCAAACCGTGAAGCATGCCATTAGACGGAAATCAATGGGTCCTGACCCTAGCCCCGCCGCACAATTACCATCTAAATCATTGAAAATATTGGCGCACCTGAGAGGATTCGAACCTCTGGCCTCTGCCTTCGGAGGGCAGCGCTCTATCCAGCTGAGCTACAGGTGCCTAAGGTCGGGGTATAGCCAGTGTGGCTATGCCCCGCAATCGCAAAATGAACGTCTATCCAAAGAGTTCGTGCGCCAGTTCAAGCGCTTCGATGAGCGTGTCCGCTTCATCGGTGGTGTTGTAGAGCCCAAAGCTGGCGCGACAGGTCGCGGACACACCCAAATGCTCCATCAATGGGCCGGCACAATGGTGCCCTGCCCGCACAGCCACGCCCTTTTTGTCCAGGATCGTGGAGATGTCATGCGCATGCGCAGCCCCATCCAATGTAAAGCTGAAGATCGCCGCCTTGTCCGCCGTGGTGCCTTGCACCTGCAACCAATTCAGGCCCGAGAGCTTCTGCATTGTATAATCGCGCAGCTTGACCTCATGGGCTGCGACATTGTCCATCCCGAGCTCCATGAGGTAGTCCAGCGCGACACCAAAGCCAATCGTCTGCACAATGCCCGGTGTGCCTGCTTCGAACTTCATAGGGGGATCATTGTAGATCACAGCCTCTTTGGAGACTTCTTTGATCATGTCGCCGCCGCCAATAAACGGACGCATTTCTTTCATGCGATCCATTTTGCAATAGATCGCCCCGGACCCAGAGGGCCCATAGAGCTTATGGCCAGTGATGGCATAGAAATCACAGCCAATGTCCTGCACGTCGACCGGTGCATGTACCGCCCCTTGAGAGCCATCCACAAGCACTGGCACGCCTTTGGCATGTGCGCCCTGCGTGATGGCCTTCACGTCCACCACTGTGCCCAGCACGTTGGAACATTCCGTCACCGCCACCAGTTTGGTCTTGGGTCCTATCGCATCAATCACCGCCTGAGGATCCAGAGCGCCGGTGCTGTCCACATCCACCCACTTCAGAACAACGCCTTGCCGTTCCCGTAGAAAGTGCCATGGCACGATGTTGGCATGGTGCTCCATCACAGAGAGAACGATCTCGTCACCTGGTTCCAGACGCGGCATGGCCCAGCCATAGGCGACCATGTTGATGCCTTCGGTGGTGCCGGAATTCAGGACAATTTCATCCTCGCTGCCAGCGTTCAAAAATTTGGCAATCTTGCCGCGCACCGCCTCATACTTGTCCGTCGCGAGGTTAGAAAGGTAGTGCAAGCCTCTGTGGACATTCGCATATTCCATAGCGTAGGCATTGGTGATTGCATCAATCACCACCTGCGGCTTTTGCGCCGAAGCGCCATTGTCCAAATAGACCAGCGGTTTGCCATTCACCTCGCGGTTCAGGATTGGAAAATCAGCACGGATCTTGTTGACGTCATACATCTCAGGACATCCCAATAGCGGTCGCCGCACCCAGCGACAAAAGCAGTGTCATTCCAACGGTCAGGCCCATCATGGTGATCAACACCAGCATCACGGACTTGCCCAGGCTGTTAAAGCCATGGATCACGTTGATGAAATTCAAAACAACCCAGATCGAGTACAGGCCCACGCCCAATACAAAGACCAAGGCAAACCCAGGCATCGCCAGCATCAGCAGCAGCGAAGCCAATTGCACGGCAAACCGCATATATTGAAGCCAGCCAATGGCCAGCAGCACATCGTCAAACCTGCCCCGACCGCCAATGGCGCGGCCACCCCAATAGAAGGAGAACACCAGCAGCACGAGACCACAGCCTAGGATCGTCGTGTAGAGGAAAGGTGCGGTCAAAAACGGCACGTTCATCTCAGGTGGCGCCGGAAACAGCGTGAGTGTGGCAAAATGCGCCAATGCATTTAACACAATGCCCAATGCCAAAATCATCCAACCCACATTACGCGGCACCGGACGGCTCATGAGCGCAACCGCAGCCTCGCTTGGGTCACGCACGGTCAGCCAGAACAGAGCGGTCAGTTGCGCTTTCATGCCGCCACCCTACCCGCTTCCAGCAATCCGGAAATCCAGATCCAGAAAAACGCAAGAAACCAAAGTAGCCCGACTATGGTCAGCGCCGCCCCTTGCCCGATAAAGCCTTCTACAAGCCCAACAAGCAGATACAGCGGCCCGGTTGAGAGCATCGCCCAAAACAAAGCAAAGCGAGCCCCGAAGCTGGATTGTTTGCGGCCAAAGGCGCGCAGCACCAGGTGGGAGACAAACGCCAAAGTGACCGCCAAAAGTGGCAACACAAACATCAGCGCAAAAAGATTGGCCCCCAACAGCGGGTTCAGTTCAACCTGCGCCAAATGCGCCTCGCGCGCCAAGGCAGGCCAGCGAGACACAAAAATCACGCCACAGGCGGCCATCAGGATCGCAAAGGCACGGTCCTCACGCTCGCCCATCGCCAGACGGCGGGCAACCACCGCGCGCGGGGTGCGGTAGCTGGCCATCATATCGCTCGTCACAGACATCAGCCGCGTCGACGCTCCAACCAGGACTCCAAGCGTCCGATGATCTCGGCACGCAGCTCTTCGCTTTCGACTTCTTCCACGGCTTCGGCCACAAAGGACATCACCAGCAGGTCGGTTGCGATGTCTTTTGGAACACCACGGGCCCGCAGGTAGAACAACGCGTCTTCGTCAATCGCACCAGAGGTGGAGCCGTGCGAACAGGCCACATCATCGGCGTAGATTTCCAACTCTGGCTTGGCGAGGAACTGGCTGTCTTCATCCAGCAAAAGTGACTGGCTGATCTGATAACCATCAGTCTTCTGTGCGCCCGGCTGCACCAGAATCTTGCCCTGGAAAACGCCGGTTGCCCCGTTGCGCAGCACTTTCTTGAACACCTGACGGCTTTCGCAGTTCACGGCGTCATGGGTGACGAACACAGTGTCGTCGTGATGGAAATCCCCGTCGCCAAGGCAGGCGCCAGCGACGTGCGCAACCGCATCGTCCCCTGTCAGTTCAAGTACAGCTTCGTTGCGGGTCAAACGGCCGTTCACGGTCAGTGTAAAGCTTTTGAACACGCTTTCGGTGCCCAGTTGTCCAAACAAATGCGTGACAGCCCGGCGCTCATGGTCGCGACCTTGCGCACGCACATGATGGAAGGCTGCGTTGTCGGCGACATCCACTTCCATGGATTTGTTGATGCGCGCCGCCGCCGGACCATTTTCGAGAATTGTAACTTCTGCGCCTGCGTCGAGTTTGATCACATGGTGCAGCACCGCGTCAGAGCTTTCCGCTTTGTGCTGATAGATCAGGCTAACCGGCTTTGCGACCTTACCAGTCACGTGGATCACCACACCATCGGTGGCGTAAGCCGTGTTAAATGCCGCCAGAGGGCGCTCCACCGGGGTCTGACCTTTGGCTTCGAGCACACCATAGAGCTCTTTTGCCCAATGGATGTCTTTCTCCGCCACGTCCGCCAAACGCTCGATGCTCAGGCCTTCGCCCGCCAGATCGTCAGATTGGTCCGCATCAAACACACCATCAACAAAGACCACTTTGATGCGGTCAAAACTGTCAAACAAAGGCGCTTCGCCGGTGTTAAACACTGCCGCGGCGGGTGCCTCAGCTTGTGTCAACGTGTCCGGACGGGTGTATTTCCAATACTCGTCCCGACGCTCCGGCAAACCCATCTCGCGCAGACGGCCCAAAGCCGCCGCGCGTGCTTCGCTGGCCCACTGAGCGCTCGCCGGAACGGTCAACCCGTCCAAACGCGCCGCCGTGGCCTCTTGCTTCTTAGCCAAAGCCGCCATTATGCGACCTCCGCCAAAATGTCGGCATAGCCGTTCTTTTCAACTTCCAGCGCCAGCTCAGGGCCACCGGTCTTGATGATGCGACCGTCCGCCATGATGTGCACAACGTCTGGTTTGATGTGGTCCAGCAGGCGCTGGTAGTGCGTGATCACAAGGAAACCGCGGCCTGCGTCCCGCAGCGCGTTCACCCCTTCGGACACCAGTTTCATCGCATCCACGTCCAGACCGGAGTCGGTCTCGTCCAGGATGCACATCTTTGGCTCGAGCATCGCCATCTGCAGAATCTCGTTACGCTTCTTCTCACCTCCGGAGAAGCCGACGTTGACGGGACGCTTCAGCATGTCGGCATCGATTTTCAGGGTTTTCGCCTTCGCACGGATCTCTTTCAGGAAGTCCGCCGCTGACAGCTCCTCTTCGCCACGCGCCTTGCGCTGTGCATTCACTGCGGTGCGCAGGAAGGTCATGTTGCCCACGCCGGGGATTTCAACCGGGTATTGGAACGCCAAGAACAGACCCAGAGCCGCACGTTCTTCTGCTTCCAGTTCCAGCAGGTCTTCTCCACCCAATGTGGCCTCACCGTCAGTCACCTCATAGCCGTCTTTGCCAGATAGCACATAAGACAGCGTGGATTTACCGGAGCCGTTTGGCCCCATGATTGCGTGCACTTTGCCCGCTTCCACTTTCAGATCCACACCTTTGAGGATCTGCTTGTCCTCTTCTTCAAGCTTGACCTTCAGGCCTTTGATTTCCAACATGTTCATCTTCCTTCGCGTTTCCACGGGATGCCGCAGCACCCGGTCATTTCTTTGTTTGTGACGCCGCTGCTTAGGCGCTCACATATGTGATCAGCATCATCACACCCATCGCCACAATTCCACACACGGCCGAGGTCAAAAACACTGATCCAGCGATCAGCCCCTCGTTCGAGCCAAGGCGCTTTTTGCGCAGGGCAAAGCCAACGGCGGAACCGAAAGCGATGCCGGCGCCGACGCCGGCAGATTGTTGCATGAGGGCGTGAAGCGTTTCCATTAGCCTACGGAGCCTTCAAGCGAGATCGCCACAAGCTGTTGTGCTTCCATGGCAAACTCCATCGGCAGCGCCTGAAGCACTTCCTTGGCAAAACCGTTCACAATCAGCGCCACAGCTTCTTCCTCGTCCATGCCACGCTGACGGCAGTAGAACATCTGCTCATCATCCACCTTGGAGGTCGTCGCTTCGTGCTCCACGCGAGACGAATTGTTCTTCACCTCGATGTACGGCACAGTGTGCGCCCCGCATTTGTCGCCAATCAGCAGACTGTCACACTGCGTGTAGTTCCGGCTGTTCTTGGCTTTCGGGTGCATAGAAACCTGACCGCGGTAGGTATTCTGCGCAACACCTGCACTGATACCTTTGGAGACAATCCGCGACTTGGTGTTTTTACCCAAGTGGATCATTTTGGTGCCGGTATCGGCCTGCTGATGATTGTTGGTGATCGCAATCGAGTAGAACTCGCCCTGCGCATCATCGCCACGTAGAATGCAGGATGGATACTTCCAGGTCACCGCAGAACCGGTTTCCACCTGTGTCCACATCACCTTGGCACGGTCACCACGGCAATCGGCCCGTTTGGTCACAAAATTGTAGATACCGCCCTTGCCGTTCTCATCGCCAGGATACCAGTTCTGAACGGTGGAGTATTTCACTTCGGCATCTTCTTCGATGACAATTTCCACCACAGCCGCGTGCAGCTGAGAGGTGTCACGCTGAGGTGCAGTACAGCCTTCAAGGTAGGACACGTAGGAGCCTTTGTCCGCAATGATCAGCGTCCGCTCAAACTGGCCGGTGTTTTCCGCGTTGATACGGAAGTAGGTGGACAGTTCCATCGGGCAGCGCACACCCGGCGGCACGTACACAAAGGAGCCGTCCGAGAACACGGCACTGTTCAGCGTGGCGTAGAAGTTGTCAGACACAGGCACAACGGAGCCGAGGTACTTTTTCACCAGCTCCGGATGTTCGCGGATCGCTTCAGAGATCGAGCAGAAGATCACACCCGCCTCTTTGAGCTCTTTCTGGAAAGTTGTGCCCACAGAAACTGAGTCAAACACCGCATCAACAGCAACCTTGCGACCTTCCGCCGGTGCGTTCTCCGCGCCTTCGACACCAGCCAAAATCATCTGTTCTTTCAGCGGGATACCGAGCTTTTCATAGGTGGCGAGCAGCTTTGGGTCCACCTCATCCAAAGACTTCGGCTTCTCTTCCATGCTCTTTGGGCGCGCATAATAATACTGGTCCTGGAAATCCACTTCAGGATAGTCCAGCATCGCCCAATCCGGCTCCTCTTTGGTCAGCCAGCGCTTATACGCCTCCAGCCGCCATACGGTCATCCATTCCGGCTCTTCGTTTTTCTCCGAAATCAAGCGGACAATGTCCTCGGTCAGCCCTTTGGGGGCGTATTCCATCTCAATCTCGGTTTCCCAGCCGTATTTGTATTTGCCGCCAACTTCGCGCACGGCATCCACGGTTTCCTGGTCAACACCTTCTTTGACTTGGGTCTGATCAATTGCCGCCATGTGCGTCTCCTGTCTTCGTTTTGCGCTCACGCGCGGTGTTTCTTCATCTGAGCCAGCCACTTATCGGCAAAACCCATGACGTCCTGTTCGCTCGTTTGTGGCCCCAAGCTCACCCGAATGGCGCTTGCTGCCGTCATTTCATCAAATCCCATCGCGGTCAGCACCTTGCTGGCGCGCACCTTGCCTGAAGAGCAAGCCGACCCGGCCGAAATCGCAAAACCTGCCAGATCCATCTGCATGACCTGCGTTTCACCCTTCCAGCCCGGCACCGCAACTGCCGTTGTGTTGGGAAGCCGCTTAGCGCCTTTGCCAACGACAATGGCCTCTGGCGCCTCAGCGGTCAGCCTCTCTTCCAGCAAATCGCGCAGTTGTGCAACCCGATCCCAAACGCCCTCGGCCAAGTCTTGCGCGGCCGCTTTCGCAGCAGCCGCAAATCCCGCGGCGCCAATCACGTTTTCTGTGCCCGCACGACGTCCCATTTCTTGACCACCGCCCAAAAGCTGCGCCGGCACGTCGGTGCCCCGTTTCACCACCAAAGCCCCAATGCCTTTTGGCCCACCCAGCTTATGCGCCGAGATCAGTGCCATCTGCGCACCTGTCCAGTTAAACGCCACCGGCAGCTTGCCAAACGCTTGCGTCATATCACTGACGGCTACGCCATCCGGCAAGGCTTGGACCACTCCGGTCTCCGAATTTGCAAGCTGCACACAGCTCTCAGCTGGGTCGTCAATTTTGACCGCACCCTCAGCATCAACCGACAAATCGTTCTGCGTCCAGGTATTCACCGCATCATGTTCGACGTCTGCCGCATGCAACTTGCGACCCGCCAGCGCCAAAGCCGCAGACTCCGTGGCACTGCTCGTGAAGATCACATCCGCCCCATCCGCGCCAAAGGCAGAAGCAATATCTCCGCGAGCACGTTCAAGAATGGACTTGGCTTTGCGCCCTTCCGAGTGAACAGAGGACGGGTTGCCATAAACATCCATCGCCGCAATCATCGCCTCCCGCGCCTCAAGGCGCAGTGGGGTTGTTGCGTTATGATCCAAATAGGCCCGCATCAGGCGTCTTCGTCCGCCACTTCATCAACCACAGAGAACAATGTGGGCACTGCAGGGCATGGCGCTAAGTCGTTCTCGACAATATCGGACAGACGCGTCTGGTGTAGGAACACATAAACATGCGCCGACAAACCTTCCCAAAGGCGGTTCGCCATAGACTGTGCACGTGACCCACTGGATCCACCGCTGGCCCCTGCCCCTGTGTGCAGCGCCGACACCGTTTCATCCACAGCAGCCAGAATATCCGCAACCCGAATCTCTGACTTTGGACGTGCCAAGCGGTATCCACCACCCGGGCCGCGAACAGAAACCACAAGCTCAGCCCTGCGCAGCTTTACAAACAACTGCTCCAAATACGGCAACGAAATGCTCTGTCGTTTGGAGATTTCACTCAAACTCACGAGATCTTCCGGCGGCTGCAACGCAATATCTGCCAAAGCAACCACAGCATAGCGGCCTTTTGTCGACAGTTTCATGATACACCCCTTCGAATTGATTGACCTCAGCCATGCATGTGCTTAAGTCGCTAAAACCGAAACGGCCCCAAAAGCCGTTTAACTATTTAGAAGCGTTCTAAGGTGACAGAGCAAATTCGTCAAGAATTGGTTCATACCTTTTAAGGGAGAAAAGCGACAAATATGCCTGAGGTGATTTTTCCGGGACCAGAAGGCCGCCTCGAAGGCCGCTATCATCCACAAAAAGAAAAAGACGCGCCGATCGCGATTGTGCTGCATCCGCACCCGCAATTTGGCGGCACCATGAACAACAAGGTTGTCTACAACCTGCACTACGCCTTCTACAACATGGGCTTCACCGTTCTGCGGTTCAACTTCCGTGGCGTGGGCCGTTCCCAGGGCGAATATGACCAGGGTGTTGGCGAACTGTCTGACGCGGCTTCCGCGCTCGATTACCTGCAATCGATGAATACCAACTCCAAACACTGCTGGGTTGCGGGCTTCTCCTTTGGTGCGTGGATCGGCATGCAGCTTCTGATGCGCCGTCCGGAAATCACCGGTTTCATTTCGGTGGCCCCGCCCGCCAACATGTACGACTTCTCGTTCCTGGCGCCATGCCCAAGCTCCGGTCTGATCCTGAACGGCACCGCCGACCGTGTCGCCCCACCGACGGACACGCACTCGCTGGTGAACAAGCTGCATGAGCAAAAAGGCATCACGATCACCCACACGGAGATCGAAGGCTCTGGTCACTTCTTTGAAACAGACGAATACATGGATCAGATGACCGGCACGGTCACTGACTATGTGAAACGCCGCTTGACCGAAAACAGCCGCTAATGAGCACGCTGGACGCGCTGGCCTCAAAACTTGCCGAAGACACACTCAAAGCCCAAAAAGAACTGGGCGACGAACGTCTTTTCATGGAAGTCAGCGCGGTGCTCGGGGCCTCTTCCCAGTCACTGGAAGAAGCCTATCTCACCGAAGTGCGTATGCGCATGTCCGAAGAAAAAGGCAGGGCTTTTCTGATCAACAAGGTTAAAGAAGCCCGCGCCGCAAAAGCTGCCGAGACCAAAGAATGAGCGACCGCCTCGCCGCGCAAATCGCCTTCCTGACCGAAGCTGATAAGCTCAAATCTGTCTACCGTGCCACCAACGTGCTTGACGGACACCGCAAAGAAGACACCGGCAGTCACAGCTGGCACATTGCGCTCTACGCGTTGATCCTGTCTGAACATGCCAACAAGGACATCGATCTGGATCGCGTGATCCGTATGCTGCTGATCCATGATCTGGTGGAGATTGATGTTGGCGACAGCCCGATCCACGGCGATCATGACATCGCCGCCATGGAAGCAGCCGAAAGTGCCGCAGCAGACCGTATCTTCGGCCTTTTACCAGACGATCAAGCCACTGAACTCCGCGCCCTTTGGGATGAGTTTGAAGCCGCAGAAAGCGATGATGCGGTTTTTGCCAAAAGCATCGACCGCGTGCAGCCGGTGATCGGCAATCTTGAAACCAACGGCGGCACCTGGCCGGAATACAACGTCACGCGTGAACAGCTTGAAGATCGCGTTGGCTGGAAGGTTGCCAAAGGCACCCCTGCGATTTGGGATCATCTCAAAGCGCGCATTGCCAAGTGGTTTTCCGAAAACGGCTAACTTAGAAACACTGGGGCCACCCATAGCCCCATCGCCACGGCAGACCCGAGCACGGCAAACCGCCGACACGAACCGCCTCATACATGCGATCTGCAACGAAGTATATGGCCGCTGCGACATCATCAGGCGTGCTGTCATATTGCAGCGCCAAAGCCTCGGCTTGCGCCTCTGCCACACTTTGGACGCACATGCGCAACTCCTCATCCGCCTTCAGGCGTGCAAAATATCCTTCTTCTGCTGCCGCAGTCTCGCCGCCCAGATGACACGCTTGGTCATGCACCACACAGCAATCATGCCAGGGTGCCTCATGCTCAAACACACGCGCAAACCATGGAAAGGTGCGCGCCATCGCGCCCCAGGCCGCCGACATTCCACCAGAACACCCATCAGTCGTGAAAGGCGCTAAGGCCGTAGGGTCCTCCTCACGCAACGCCTGCAACCGGCTGTGCCGCCAGATTTCCACCTTCGCGGACCAGCCCAGATTTTCACTTGAGACCTGCGCCGTAACCGGTTCACAAAAAACAAAAAACGCACCAATACCGGCAATCAGATTATTGCATCTCATCGTCACCTCGATGCGGCACATCCAACCCAATCCGACCTGCCAGTCCAAGCACCAACCTCTCCACACCACTCAGTGTTTTGCGATCCGCCAGCACCTGTCGCGCCAGCGCTGGCTCGTCGGTGATCAACCCGTCCACGCCAAAAGACAACATGCCCGACATCGACAGCGCATCGTTCACCGTCCACACGTAGACCTCTTTACCTACGTCATGGGAGCCGCGCACCAGTTGGCGAGACATGGTGGTGCTGTTCACGGCTAGGAAGTCCACATCCAGATCCCACATGTTGCCCAACGACGCCGAAGCCAGCAGCCCGACATTCCACTCAGGGCGCAGCTTTCGCATCTTTGCTACGGCATCGGTTTTCAACGACATGATCTTCACTTGATCCACCATGTCTGTGGCTTCAACGATGTCGATCACCATCTGCTCCAAATCCTCGTCATGGCCGTAGTATTTCAACTCGATCACCACACCAGACTTGCCTTTGGCTGCAAGCAAAACCTGCTCCAGCGTGGCTGTGCGCTCGGCCGCAAAAGCTGGATCAAACCAGCTGCCAATATCGATTGCCTCTAGGTCCGCCAAAGTCGCATCCCAGATCTTCAAGGGGTTGCCCGCAACCTTCATGAAGTCGCTGTCATGCACCACAACCACCGCACCATCGGCAGTTTCCTGAACGTCGATCTCAACCCAGTCCGACTGATCCTCCACCGCGCGTGTGACGGCCGCCAAGGTGTTTTCAGGCGCCGCACCCGAGGCGCCACGGTGGGCAATCACCGACACCGGCCGGTCCTGATCTACTTTGACCAACTCCGCGATGCCAAAGCCGCCCAAAATAGTCACAAGTGCCGCCACAGCGACCAAGCCACTCAGCACCCCTTTTGGAACTTCACGCTTCTCTCCCGCGTCTGGCCAGCCCGCAAACCCCATGAAGGCAACAGCCAAAGCGCCGGTGGTGAAGGACGTCAAAACGAGGTTCAACCCCGCCCACAGCCCTGTGGATAGCAACAAAAACGCAGCCAGGCCTTTGAGGCCAAACGGCACAAAATGCAGACCAAACTGGATGATCGCGCCAACCACAAACAGCACAGCGCCGCCAATCACCGCCCCCAACGCGGCCCAAATTGCCAAACGCACAAGGAACGTCACCCGGCGCCCCGCCATCCGGGTCTGGCTTTCCCGCAAGGCCGCCCCTGCCCGCTGCCCGTCAAACACGACCAGTGGCAAGGCCAACACCCAACCCAACGTGCGCCAGAGAACCAATGCTAGCATCACCGCCAATGCGATCCCGCAAACTACGACGGTCTGCACAAACTCCGGCGGATGAAAGCTAAGGTAGTAATTGATGTCGTAGTCCGTCATCCAAGTGACAAAAGCCAATCCGCAAATTGCCAAGAACGGCAGGCACATCACCAGCAGCCGCAAACAGAACTGCATTGCCAGTCCAAGCACAGCCGGGATACGCGGGAGAACCATCGCCGCGCCATCCAAGAATCCATGCGATTTGCCGGCCCGATCCCGCAGCGCCACCGCCATCATGAACGACACATCCAGCGTCAGTAGCACGAGCGCCATGCCTGCGATCACCAATCCGGCGACAAAGCCCACCGGAGAGAGCAAGAACACCGCGATGTCAAAATCTGCCAACGCAGGCTTGCCGGAAAACGTCAGCGCCAGATGCACTGTGCCTGCCATCAGAGGCGCAAAGGCGGCTGCCAGCAAAATATTGAACACCAAATGCGACTGAATAAACGGCCAGCGCAAACGCCAAGCCATCTCAAAACACCGCACCACCTCTGCCGTCGCTTGTTTCACAGCCACACTCCAACACCCGTTTAACGTGACTCTATCGTCATCCTGCTTAGTGGTCGAGAACCCGCGACATTTTGTTAAAAACAATTGTCGTGCTACGTTTCACGCAACAAAAATTCGTTCCCAAAATAAGCTGTATACAATCGCATACAAAGGCTTCCCAAGCAGACTGAATTCCCTTAAGACAGGCGCCAAATACGACTCGGTTCACAGGAGACCCCCATGACCAAGATCAAAGTGGACAACCCCATCGTCGAAATGGACGGCGATGAAATGACTCGCATCATGTGGCAGTTCATCAAGGATAAATTGATCCTGCCGTATCTCGATCTCGATCTGCTCTATTATGATCTGGGCATCGAAGAGCGGGACCGCACAGAAGACCAGATCACCATCGACGCCGCAGAAAAAACCAAAGAAATTGGTGTGGCCGTAAAGTGTGCCACCATCACTCCGGACGAGCAGCGCGTCGAAGAGTTTGGCCTCAAAAAAATGTGGCGCTCCCCCAACGGCACCATCCGCAACATCCTTGGCGGTGTGGTGTTCCGCCAGCCGATCATCTGCCGCAACGTGCCGCGCCTTGTGCCTGGCTGGACCTCTCCCATCGTTGTGGGCCGTCACGCCTTTGGCGATCAGTACAAAGCTACGGATTTCACTTTCCCGGGCGCAGGCAAACTGACCATGAAGTTTGTCGGCGAAGACGGTACAGTGATCGAGAAAGAGGTCTATGATGCGCCGTCCGCCGGTGTCTATCAGGCGATGTACAACCTCGACAGCTCTATCATCGACTTTGCCCGCGCCTCGCTGAACTACGGCCTGAACCTCGGCTGGCCGGTGTATCTCTCGACCAAAAACACTATCCTGAAAGCCTATGACGGTCGCTTCAAAGACCTGTTCCAAAAGGTCTATGAGGAAGAGTTCGAAGAGAAATTCAAAGCCGCTGGTATCTGGTATGAACACCGGCTGATCGACGACATGGTCGCCTGCGCCATGAAGTGGAACGGCAAATTTGTCTGGGCCTGCAAGAACTACGACGGCGACGTGCAGTCCGATACCGTGGCGCAAGGTTTTGGCTCGCTTGGCCTGATGACCTCGCAACTGATGACACCGGATGGAAAGATTGTCGAAGCCGAGGCGGCCCACGGCACCGTGACGCGTCACTACCGCCAGCACCAAAAAGGCGAAGCCACATCCACCAACTCGATCGCATCAATCTACGCTTGGACCGGCGGCCTGAAGCACCGCGCAAAACTGGACAACAACATTGCCCTGCGCGCCTTTGCTGAAACCCTCGAGCGGGTGATCATCGAAACCGTCGAAGGCGGTTACATGACCAAAGACCTCGCCCTACTCGTTGGCCCGGATCAAGGCTGGCTCACCACCATGGGCTTCCTTGAGAAGATTGACGAAAACCTCAACAAAGCGCTCGCCGGCTAAGCGCTGAGACACTTTGTCCTAAGGCGCGAATGGCGCGCCTTAGGACCATCTTCACCATCCGTCAGGTAGCCTCCCAGCGCATAGCGGCCTTGCGCCGCCCCCTCTAGACAGCTTCGCTGCGCAGCGGCAAATCCTGCACATGGTAAGTTTTATTGAATCCCCAAGCCCCGAAAAACACAGCCCTTTTGACGACATTCAAGGGTTGATCGTTGGCACACTTCTTGTCTCCCTTGCGGTAGAGTTTCTGCAGGCATGCGATCTCTTCACAGGTCAAATTGCCGGCCTCTCTCTTGTTACCGCTAAGGCAACGGATATGAGCTTTGGCGCCGTGTTCTTTTTGATGAACTTACCATTTTATCTCATCGCCTATCTTCGCATGGGGCTGGCTTTTACGCTCAAAACTTTCGCCGCCGTAGGTCTTCTTTCTGTCTGGAGCGCAATCCTGCCTCAGTTTTTTACCCTGACAAACGTCCATCCACTGCTTGGCGCAGCACTCGCAGGCGTAACCGCGGGTGCAGGTCTCATCGTCCTGTTCCGCCACGGCGCCACCCTTGGCGGTGTCGGCATCGTGGCCGTGTGGCTTCAGGACGCCAAAGGTATTAAAGCGGGTTGGGTTCAGCTCGGGTTTGACGTTTTTGTCTTTGGCCTCGCGGTGTCGTTTTTTGACCTCAAGGCAGTCGCCTTCTCGCTCGTCGGGGCCGCGATTACCAATATTATGATCGCAACAAATCACCGTCGCGATCGCTATATCGCGCGCTAACCTTCAGGGACGCGCATGCCCAAAGCCTATTTGATCCTCCTGGTCGCCGTTGTGTTTGAAACCATCGGCACCGCCGCGCTGCAAGCCAGTCAGCAATTCACCAAGCCCCTCCCCTCAATCATCGTGGTGATCGGGTATGGCCTCGCCTTCTACATGATGGCGCAAACCCTGCGCTATCTGCCTGTCGGCATCACCTATGCGGTCTGGTCCGGTCTGGGTATTATCTCGATTTCGATCATCGCCTATTTCGCCTTTGGTCAGAAACTTGATCTGGCCGCGATCCTCGGAATGGGGCTGATTGTCGCCGGAATCCTCGTGATCAACCTGTTTTCCAAGACTGCCGCTCACTAACTGGCATTAAAGGGCTGGCCTTTTGCGACAACCCACGTTAGGGCGAGCGCGAACAGGAAAGGCTGCCCTTATGGATCTTCGCAATATCGCCATCATCGCCCACGTTGACCACGGCAAAACCACACTTGTGGACGAGCTGCTGAAACAGTCGGGCGCATTCCGGGAAAACCAGGAAGTGGCGGAACGCGCCATGGACAGCAACGATCTGGAGCGCGAACGCGGCATCACGATCTTTGCCAAGCCAACCTCCGTGGAATGGAAAGGCACCCGCATCAACATCGTGGACACCCCAGGCCACGCCGACTTCGGTGGCGAGGTTGAGCGCATCCTGAGCATGGTCGACGGTGTGGTTTTGCTGGTGGATGCCGCCGAAGGCCCTATGCCTCAGACCAAGTTTGTGACCTCCAAGGCCTTGGCTTTGGGCCTGCGCCCGATTGTTGTCCTCAACAAAGTTGACAAACCAGACGCCGAACCTGACCGCGCGCTGGACGAGTGTTTTGACCTCTTCGCCTCTCTGGACGCCAACGACGATCAGCTGGACTTTCCACACATGTATGCCTCCGGCCGAAATGGCTGGGCAGATGCGGAGCTCGACGGCCCACGTCAGGACCTGCACGCGCTGTTCAACCTGATTGTAAACCACGTGCCTGAGCCAAAGCAGGTTCACCAGCAAGAAGATGACTTCCGCATGCTGGCCACCACTTTGGGGTCTGACCCATTTGTGGGCCGCATCCTGACAGGACGTGTGGAATCCGGCACCTTGAAAGTGGGCGCAACCGTTCAGGCGATCTCCCGTATCGGCCAGAAAATCGAACAGTTCCGCGTCACTAAGATCCAAGCCTTCCGTGGCCTCGCCCAGCAAGACATCGAAGAAGCGCAAGCTGGCGACATCGTCTCCATCGCAGGTATGGCCAAAGCCACCGTGGCAGACACCATCTGTGCGCTGGCCGTAGGCGAGCCGCTCGAAGCCCAGCCAATCGATCCACCAACCATCACTGTGACCTTCGGCATCAACGACAGCCCACTGGCCGGTCGTGACGGCAAAAAGGTGCAGTCCCGCGTGATCCGTGACCGTCTCTACAAAGAGGCCGAGTCCAACGTGGCGATCAAAATTGCAGACACCCCCGGCGGCGAAGCCTTTGAAGTCTCCGGCCGTGGCGAACTGCAAATGGGCGTTCTGATCGAAAACATGCGCCGCGAAGGCTTTGAGCTGTCGATCTCCCGTCCACAGGTGATCATGCGCGAAGAGAACGGTGTCCGCATGGAGCCGGTCGAAGAAGCCACCATCGACGTAGATGACGAATACTCGGGCGCCGTGATCGAGAAACTCACCGGCTCCCGCAAAGGTGAACTGGTCGAAATGCGCCCTGCCGGTGCTGGCAAAACCCGCATCATCGCCCACGTGCCATCCCGCGGCCTGATCGGCTACCACGGCGAATTCCTCACCGACACCCGCGGCACCGGCGTTCTGAACCGCGTGTTCCACGGTTGGACCGAATACAAAGGCGCCATCCCAGGCCGCCGCGCAGGTGTGCTGATCTCCATGGAGAACGGCCAGTCCGTGGCCTACGCCCTTTGGAACCTCGAAGACCGCGGCAAAATGATGATTGGCGCCCAGGCGGACGTCTACACCGGCATGATCATCGGCGAGCACAGCCGTGACAACGACCTCGAAGTGAATCCACTCAAAGGCAAAAAGCTCACCAACGTGCGTGCTTCCGGTTCAGATGAAGCCGTGCGCCTGACCACGCCAATGACGCTGTCTCTGGAAGAGGCCATCGCCTACATCAACGACGATGAATTGGTGGAAGTCACACCAAACACAGTGCGTCTGCGCAAACGCTACCTGGACCCGCACGAGCGCAAGCGGATGTCCAAACAGAACTAATCACACAAACGCCGGGGTCCAGCCCCGGCGTTTTTCTTTGACATTTTGCTTGAGTGAACTGCGAAACTGTTTGAAGTTTGGGCAATACCTTAAGGAAATTGCCCCAAGCCTCATGTTCTCGCGCCTGCTCTCCCTCCTCACCGCCTGTCTACTTTTGACCGTTGGCGCACCGCTACACGCCCAGGCTGGCGGTTTTGATTTCTCCGGCACCGCCTCTCTGACCAAGCGCACCGCGCCGCAACAAATTGGCGTTGGCATCAGTATCGACCAAATCACCTTTGTAGATCAGCAGTCCGAGAACTTTGGCGTGGTTGGTACTCTCTTTCTCAAGGCCGACTATCCGGAGTTTGCCTTCGACGCAGCTGCACATGGCAGTGACATAAAGACCTTCAGCAACGCCGCTTTCCGCGCACTCTTGGATGAAGCGGGTTCACAGCCGCCGTATTTCATTCTGCGCAATCAGCAAGGCCGGCGCTTCACCCAGCAAGTTTCGGTGCTGCTTAAAGACACCGGCGAGGCGACGTATGCCGAGCGTTTCACCGCCACACTTCAGGCGCCACACTTCAACTTCAAACGCTATCCGTTTGACACGCATGAGTTCTATGTCGAAGTATCCTCAATGTTGCCGCTCGAATATGTCGAGTTCTACCCTCTGGAAGAGCAAAGTGGCATGGGAGATCTGCTTGGCGAAGAAGAGTGGATACTGTCAAATGCCTCGCTGGAGCGCCGCTCCGTGGAGGGTATCGGCGGCGCCGACACAACCATGGTTGCGCTGCGGTGTGAGGGCAAACGCCACGTGCAATACTATGTGTTGCGCATCCTACTACCGCTGCTGATCATCCTGTTTGTCAGCTGGGCCACGTTCTTCCTCGAAGAATACCGCCGCCGCATCGACATGGCCTCCGCCAACCTTCTAGTGTTTGTCGCTTTCAACTTCGCGATTTCCACCATGCTGCCCAAGCTTGGCTATCTCACCTTCATGGATTCATTGCTGGTGGGCATGTTCTTGATCACTGGGTCCATCGTACTTGTTAACATCGCCCTGCGCCGCCTGAAGACCTCAGGGCGCGAAGGCTTGGCCCGCAAAATCGACAGCTACCTTGTGATCTGGATTTTCCCGATCCTGCACGGGATCTTCCTGTTCTGGGCGGTGAAGTTCTTTCTCGTCTGATCCATCAACTGAGCGGCCGGAACGGCTCAATCTCATAACTGCCATCCTTGTGGAACCGACAGAACGATCCGGCCGGTATGGCTTCCCAGCCATCTTCCGCCTCCACCAAAGGCTCACTCACCACAGCGCGGCCGCTGCGAGTGTCGCTGGCGCGATGGTACACAGTCGGCGCACGATTGTCAGAGGCGTACCGAATAGCATACAGCGTTTCGCCATCACTAAACGCCGCCGCCAGCCGCATATGTGGCGTGGTGCCCCGTTCCCGGCTCATGCGCTCCAGGATGCCCACGGCAATCTGCATGGATTCTTTTGGATGGTCATCCATGCCTTCGGTCAACCCCATGAGGAACAACACCTCACTGTCCGTCGCCCCCTTGCGCTCTGGATACAGCTCATCCGGGATCAACATATCCGCGCGCCGTCGAAAGGTCTCAAACCCACCAACTTGACCGTTGTGCATGAAAGACCACCGCTCCACGGCAAATGGATGACAGTTGTTGCGGCTGGTGGCGGTGCCCGTCGAGGCCCGCACATGCGCCAGAAACAGCCCGGACTCGACCTGTGCCGTAAGCGACCTCAAGTTCGGGTCAGACCACGCTGGCAAAATGTCCCGATACAGCCCTGGTTCTTGCCGGCTGCCATACCAAGCCAAACCAACGCCATCGCCGTTTGTCTGGGTTTTGCACTCTGTCGCTTGCATGCTTTGCTGGATCAACGAGTGATCTGGCCGCGTCACAACATCTTCAAGAAAACACGGTGCCCCAATGTAGGCGGCCCAACGACACATCTGATTAAGCTCCTAGCCTGCGGCGCCCTAATCAATACGACTAGGACACCAGATCTCACGATCATATACGCGAGAGCAAAGCGGGAAAAAACCCCTACAACGCACTGAAAGACAGAACAGCCTCCTATTTCTTACCCGATATTCAAAATATCCTATCCAAACAGCGGAATTTGCCGCGTGCTTATCGGCCAAACCTTCAAATTCAGCCTCAGCCCTACCCCCTTAAACAGCAGACACCTAACCCAAAAGCAAAGTGCAGGTCCGCGCTCTGACAGCGACAATTGCCAAGCCGGTATTGGCGGCAGGAAGAAGGCGAACAGCTTTTATGTCTGTTTCTATGTCAGTTGCATCAAAACCCACGCGCGTAAGACCAACAAAATGCCTGTAGTTGCGCTGCCCTAGAACGCCGCCTTGTTCGTCAAGTAGCTGCACAACCACGGAAATGCCTTTTTGCGTTTCCCGCTTTGGGTCCTCTGCCCAGAACTCTATGCCAAGCTGACAAACCGGTTTTTCCAGCCAAACAGCAAGCGGGCGTGGTGTAAGATCGAAATCACTCCAATCCGTAGATGGCAAACGCGCTGACATTCCAGGTTTGGTATGAACTTTTGCATTTAGAGCAATCAAGCCGCCCGGCGCAGTGGGTATGGCAAGACCGCCATCAACCACTACCAACTCAGTTCCAATCGCTATGCCGGATGCATAGACCGGTGCGTCATAAATCTGACCACGGTACCAAAATCCATCAACCGGCAATCTCTGGGTCGCGGGGCCCTGAATGTCATCAATAGCTACATCTTTAACAGTATCAGCGACGCCAAAATTGGCGCCGCACAACCACATTGCTAGGGCCAGAACAGTTCTATTCACTAGTCTCGACAACCATCAACTCGCGCTCGCTTGCGCCGCGCGCATGATTTAGCGCCTCTTGATACTCAGGGCTGTGATAGCAGGCGACTGCCGTGTCTACATCCGGGAACTTGGCCACCACATTGCGTGGACGCTCTTTGCCTTCAAGCTGCACAAACTTGCCGCCACGAGCAATAAACTCACCGCCGTGTTTGGCAATCGCCGGACCAGCCAGCTCCGCATATTTTCCGTAAGCGTCCGCATCAGTCACGGTCACATGTGCAATCCAAAGCGCACCCATTAGGCTCTCCAATCCTGTTGTCCTGCCCGACACTCTACGTGAATTGCCGGACAGGCCAAGAAGATTTTGACCAAATGGTCAGCCTGCAATCACCGCTTCGGCAGCGGCAAAGGCTTCGTCTGCTTTAGAGGCATCTTTGGCACCACCTTGCGCCATATCCGGACGACCGCCGCCGCCCTTACCGCCCATCGGGCCAACAGCTGCACGTACCAGATCGACGGCACTCAAATCGCCTTTGAGGTCATCGGTCACACCAGCAGCCACGGCCACCTTGCCATCGGTGTCCGCCACCAACAGAACCGCGCCGCTTTCCAGTCGCGCTTTGTGCTCATCAATCAACGGAGGCAGGTCTTTGCCAGACACGCCAGAGAGCACCTGCGCAAAGAACTTCACGCCATTGATCTCTTTTGCCTCAGGGCCAGCACCCTGCCCGGCGCCACCAGACATCGCCAGTTCACGGCGCAGCGTTGCCACTTCGTTTTGCAACGCTTTCCGCTCGTCAAGCAGCGCCTTCACGCGATCAACAATCTCACCAGGCTGCGCCTTCAACGTGCCGGCCACTTCAGCCACACGTTTTGCTTCACGCTCCAGATGCGCAAACGCCACCTCACCGGTCAGCGCTTCGATCCGGCGCACACCGGCCGAAGATGCGCTATCCGAAAGCAGCACAAACACACCAATGTCGCCGGTCTGTTTCACATGGGTACCGCCGCAAAGCTCGATGGAATAGGTGTCACCGTTGTGACCCTTGCCGGTGTTGGCGCGGCCCATGGACACAACACGCACCTCGTCGCCATACTTCTCGCCAAACAACGCCTGCGCGCCAATCTCACGCGCATCATCCGGCGTCATCACACGGGTTTCCACCGGCGTGTTCTGACGTATATACGCGTTCACGTCCAAACCAACCTTGGTCAACTCTTCCGGGCTCAGCGCTTTGTTGTGGCTGAAGTCAAATCGCAGGCGATCATCCGCATTCAGCGAGCCGCGCTGTGCCACGTGATCGCCAAGCGCCTCGCGCAGTGCTTCATGCAGCAAGTGAGTTGCGGAGTGGTTCGCGCGAATGGACGTGCGGCGTGCGTGATCCACGATCATCGCCACTGGGTCCCCTTTGGAAATAGTTCCGCGCGCGACTTTGACCAAATGCCCAATCAGCTTGCCATCGGCAAACTTCTGCACCTCGGACACATGCGCCAGTTCATCGCGGTTTTCCAAACGCTCAACCAGGCCATGGTCCGCCACCTGACCACCGCTTTCCGCATAAAACGGCGTCTGGTTCATCACCAGCCAGCCTTCTTCGCCTTCCGCCAGCGCATCCACCAACGCACCATCTTTCATGATCGCCTGCACCTGACCTTCGGCGGTCTCGGTGTCATAGCCGAGGAACTCGGACGATCCGGTTTCATCCGCAACGTCGAACCACACGGCATTCTCAGCTGTATCGCCAGAGCCTTTGTGCGCGGCACGCGCTTTAGCTTTCTGCTCGGCCATCGCCGCATCAAAGCCGTCCGTATCCACAGTCCGACCCTTTTCGCGCAACGCGTCCTGGGTCAGATCAAGTGGGAACCCATAGGTGTCATAGAGTTTGAACGCAGCTTCACCAGCCAAAGGCGCGCCCTCGTCCAAACCATCAAGTTCGTCGTCCAGCAGTTTCAAACCGCGGTCCAGCGTCTGCTTAAACTTGGTCTCTTCCTGCTTCAGCGTCTCTTCGATCAACGCCTGCGCCTGCCCCAATTCAGAATAGGCTTGGCCCATCTGCTGTACCAAAGACGGCACCAACTGATGCATCACCGGATCTTTCGCACCCAACAAATGCGCGTGTCGCATTGCACGGCGCATGATCCGGCGCAGCACATAGCCACGGCCGTCGTTGGACGGCATCACGCCATCCGCCATCAGGAACGAGGTCGACCGCAAGTGGTCCGCAATCACGCGGTGATGCACGTTCTGCTCACCGTAAGGATCGGTCGAAGTCACATTGGCAGACGCTTCAATCAATGCCTTGAACAGATCGGTGTCGTAGTTGTCGTGGCTGCCCTGCAGCAAAGCGCCAATCCGCTCCAACCCCATGCCGGTGTCAATCGACTGCATGTCCAGCGCGGTCATCGAGCCGTCTTCGAACTGCTCGTTCTGCATGAACACCACGTTCCAAATCTCAATGAACCGGTCACCGTCTTCTTCCGGGCTGCCGGGAGGGCCACCCCAAATGTGATCACCGTGATCGTAGAAGATCTCGGTACACGGACCACAAGGACCGGTTGGGCCCATCTGCCAGAAGTTGTCAGACGTCGCGATCCGAATGATCCGATCCTCGGGAACACCGACTTTTTTCCAGATTTCAAAGGCTTCATCGTCGGTGTGATACACCGTCGTATAAAGCTTATCCTTTGGAATATCGAATTCCTTGGTGATCAGCTCCCAGGCAAACGGAATCGCGTCGTCTTTGAAATAGTCGCCAAAGGAGAAGTTGCCGAGCATCTCAAAAAACGTGTGGTGACGCGCGGTGTAGCCCACGTTGTCCAGATCGTTGTGCTTGCCGCCGGCCCGCACGCATTTCTGCGATGTGGTTGCGCGGTTGTAGCCCCGCTTTTCAACGCCGGTGAAAAGGTTTTTGAACTGCACCATGCCGGAGTTCACAAACATCAGCGTCGGGTCATTGCGCGGCACCAGCGGGCTGGAATCCACCACCTCGTGGCCCTGCTTGGCAAAGTAATTCAGAAAGGTCGACCGGATGTCGTTTAGGCTGGCCATGGGCAGATCTCTTAACGTGGGTTTCGGTATCGAAGCGGGTTTATAACCCCCACGCGCGCCTGTCCACATGACAATGCGCCTAACCTAGTGGGACTTGGGCAAAATGCATACCTGACCAACCGTCAAGCCCCTCAAGCCTTGTGCAAAACATCCCCTGTGCGGATCACGCCATCCTGTTCCACGCTGCACAAAATACCCCGCAACCGGAGCGCGTGGTGATCCGGATTGCGGATCCAGTCATAAGCGGCCGGGCCATACCGCGCTTTCCATTTCACACAGGCATCGTTGAACACTTCCGACACACGCAGTACGGCAGAACCAACCCGCAACTCCTGACCGGTTGGTAAGTTCACCTCAGAAGTATCGATATCCGCTGCAAAGGTATCACCTGGGTGCAAAACCTCGGCACCAGGTGTCCACACCAAATCCAGCACACGTTGGGGAATGATGCACACCTGAATGCCCGGATGCGGCGCACCATCCTCCGTGCGCAACCACGGCTGCGTCATCCAGCGCTCACCAGGAATGCCCCGCGCTTTTGTCAGCGTGATTTCATCCACAAACTGGCGCTCATTGCGCGCTGGACGCAGACACAAATGCGCAATGGCCGCCCCGTCTTTCGGAGCGGCCAGTACATGCGGCAAAGCCCGCATCAAATCTTCGGAGGAAGGGATCAATCTTCCAACAACTCTTCGTCGCCGGGGGGCATATCAAAGTCCAACCCATGCGCAGCGCGGATCTTGTCTTCGATCTCCAGCGCCATACGAGTGTTTTCTTTCAGGAAGGTGGTTGCATTTGCCCGCCCCTGCCCGATCCGCTCATCACCGTAGCTGAACCAGCTGCCGGATTTTTCAACAACCCCAGCCTTCACGCCCAGATCAAGCAGCTCACCCATCTTGGAGATGCCCTCGCCGTACAGGATATCAAACTCAACCTGTTTGAACGGTGGCGCCACCTTGTTCTTTACTACCTTCACTCGAGTTGCGTTACCAACAACCTCATCGCGATCCTTGATCGCGCCAATCCGGCGGATATCCAGACGCACAGAGCTGTAGAACTTCAGTGCGTTACCGCCGGTTGTGGTCTCCGGCGAACCAAACATCACGCCAATTTTCATCCGGATCTGGTTGATGAAAATCACCATACAGTTGGAGCGCGCGATCGAACCGGTCAGTTTCCGCATCGCCTGACTCATCAGACGCGCCTGCACACCCACGTTGCTGTCACCCATGTCGCCTTCGAGTTCGGATTTTGGAGTCAACGCCGCAACCGAATCGACCACAACCATGTTGACCGCACCGGACCGCACCAGTGTGTCGGTAATCTCGAGCGCCTGCTCCCCGGTATCCGGCTGCGAAATCAGCAGCTCATCCAGGTTCACGCCAAGCTTCTTGGCATACTGCGGATCCAGCGCGTGTTCCGCATCCACAAAGGCACAGACGCCGCCTTTTTTCTGCTCTTCAGCAATGCAATGCAGGGTCAGCGTGGTTTTGCCGGAGCTTTCCGGGCCGTAAATCTCGATGATCCGCCCCTTGGGAAGACCACCAATCCCCAGCGCAATGTCCAGGCTCAGCGAGCCGGTGGAAGTCGCCTCAATCTCTTGCGCTGGGTTGTCTGCACCCAGCTTCATGATCGAGCCTTTGCCGAACTGCCGCTCGATTTGGGCCAGTGCGCTGTCCAGCGCCTTCTGTTTGTCAGGGGATGAGGATTTCTTGGAGGTCATTGTCAAAAGATCTGCCGTTGCCATTTGCTTGCTTCCTTATTCCACACCCGCACGCGGGCGGCAATCACTGCCTGTGTTCACCTCTTGTTCCAAATTCTTATGAGATCAAAAAGAGAACAAATCAAGAGAAAATAATAGGAACATTTTCCGTCCCATTCGGTTAAGAAGTGGTTTACAAGAAGAAATCAATTTGAGTTCAACCACACCGAAGGCGCGCAAATGCTTGTTTTCTGGAAACAAAAACTGGTGTTTCTCTCTGTTCCAAAAACCGGAACAACCGCTATTGAGGAGGCATTAGCGCCCTCCGCAGACATGGTGATTTCCAACCCGCCAGAGCTCAAACACGCGCCGGTGTATCGATACAACCGCTTTTTCCGCCCCATGTTTGAGCGGGCTTGCAACACCGATGACCTCGAACTCATGGCCGTGATGCGCGAACCCGTCAGTTGGCTCGCCAGTTGGTACCGATACCGCCGCCGCGATTTTATGCGCGGGCATGCAAACTCTACCCATGAGGTGAGCTTTGAGGAATTTGTGCAGGAGTATATGAAGGGCGACAAGAAAGCGCCCTTTGCCAACGTTGGTAGCCAGGCCAAGTTTCTGGAGCCTCGCCCCAATGGCGTGAAAGTCAACCACATGTTCCGCTACGAAGACCAGCCGCGTCTGCTCGACTTTCTGGAGCAGCGCTTGCAACGCAAGATCCAGCTGGAACGCCGGAACAGCTCGCCAGACATCCCGCTCGATTTGCCCGAAGCCACTATGCAAAAGCTGCGCCGAAAATGTGCAGCCGAGTTTGAGCTCTACGAAAGCCTAACTTAAGAGCTGGAGATCCGCGCTTGAACCGCCTCCGTTAAGTCACTGAGAGAAAACGGCTTTGGCAAGAAGCTTGAGTTCTCAATTCTTGCCTGATCGTCAGAAAAACTGTCTTCTGCGTAGCCGGATACAAAGATCACCGGCACATTGGGGTAATCCTCCCGCGCCTGTCTCACCCAGCTTGGGCCATCCATGCCCGGCATAATCACATCGCTGACAAAGACGTCGATCTTCGGGTGATCCATGTCCAGCACTTCAAGCGCTTCTTCACCGGAGGCCGCCTCGAGCACAGTGAACCCGCGCATTTTGAGCGCACGCGTTGCAAAAGAGCGCACCGGCGCCTCATCTTCCACAAGCAACACAACCCCGCTGTGCTCCACTTCCGGCAAATCAGGCCGCTTACCAGCCTCCGGAGCCACCACCTGCTCAGCGCCCGAACCATGGGCCGGGAACATCAACGTAAACGTCGTGCCCACACCTTCGGTGCTGTCCACAAAAATATAGCCGCCTGTCTGTTTCACAATCCCATAAGCGGTGCTCAGACCCAAGCCGGTGCCCTCGCCGGTCTTCTTAGTGGTGAAGAACGGCTCAAACACCTTTTGCAACTTGTCCTGCGCGATGCCGATACCTTGATCTGCCACGGTCACCGACACGTAGTTGCCCACCGGCACCACCACGCGATCGCGCTCAAGCGGCGCATCGAGTTCTACACTTTCTGTGATCACTCGGATTTCGCCACCATCCGGCATCGCATCGCGTGCATTCACCACAAGGTTCATCAACACCTGTTCCAGCTGCCGCTTGTCCGCTCTGATCGCTGGCAACACCGGATCGTTGTTCAACGTCAACGTCACACGCTCGCCCACAAGACGGTTCAACAGGTGGGTCAGGTCAGCCAGGGTATTGCGTAGGTCTAGCACCTCAGGACGCAGGTTTTGTTTGCGCGAAAACGCCAGCAATTGGCCCACAAGCGCCGCTGCACGATTGGCGTTCTGATTGATCTGGATAAGGTCTGCATAATCTGCATCCCCCTGATCGTGCCGTAGCAACAACAGGTCACAATGGCCTGAAATTGCTGTCAAAAGGTTGTTGAAGTCATGTGCCACACCGCCGGCCAACTGGCCAATCGCTTGCATTTTCTGGCTCTGAACAAACTGCGCCTCCAGCGACTTCAGCTCAGTAGCATCACTCAGCACCGCAATCAAAGAGGCCTCGCCCCCTTCCACCACGCGGTTGAGGCTGACCTGAACAATCACTTCCTTGTCTTCACGCTTCAAACGCAGAAACTCCGACTGGTTCACAGCCTTGCCCTGCGCCGCTTCCATCAGCCAATCCACAATCGAGCGCCCAAGCCCCTCCATCAGGTCGCCAATCACGGTTTTGGGGGTGATCTCCATATTGACCAAAGACCGCGCCGCGCGGTTCGCCAGTGCCACATCACCAGCGGGTGTCACCTTAAGGATCGCAACAGGCAGTTCGTCAAACTGCACCGCCCCGTCGCGCATCACCGGCACTTCCGTTGGCAACAGGTAAATCTCCCGTCGTCCTGCGGTCGCTTCAAACTCCGCCACCAGACACTGCTGCTCGCCATTTGAGGTGTGCACCACCGAGGCGCTGCGCAGATCGGTAACATCCGGACCAAACACATCGGAAATGGTCTTTTTGCGCTCCCCCAACAGGTGCCGCGCGGCCGGGTTCATAAACAAAACCGTCCCAGACCGACCCACTGTCAGCATCGGCAATCGCGGCGCACCACCTGCATGTTGTGCGTCTGCCACCGGATTGGACCGTTGGATGCTCCACAGCAGCACACCAAACTCCAGAGTTTTCACCGTTAGCCGCATCATGCTGTCGCGCAAGGACAGCTCTTCTTCGCATTGACCGTCCGCAAGACTGCTCGCGATCATATCGCGCACCTTACCCTCCGCATCGAGCACCTGATCGGCGAGCGCCTCAACCATCGTGTCACGCGCGCCCATACCCGCCTCCATGGCGGCTTTGTTGGCGTAGATCACCTGTCCTTCTGGGTTGGACACAAATGTCAGGTCAGAGGCATCTTCAAACATACGACGCAGCAAAGCGACCGCCCGCATCTGCGCCGCTTTCCGGCGCAGCGATACCATCAGGCTGATCGCCGCCCCCAGCCCCAAAAGCCCGCTGGCAAACACCATGGCAACACGCATAGGACCAGACTGCAAAAGAACAGCCGTGACCACCATGACCAAGGCGGCCAAGGCAAGTAATCCGGCATGATGAGGAGTGTCACCCAAATGGCGGGGAGAAGGCCCTTTGGCCTCTGTCGACTCGGACACGTCTGCACCTATTCATTTACGTCTTTGTTAATATGCGTCAAATTATCTTAAACACGCATTAACGAAGACAGAAGAAAAAGCGTAAACCCTCTATTTTTTACGCAAAATTGCCCCGAAGAACCCGTCGCCACCTTCAGAAAGCAAAAACTGGCGCTGCCAATCTATCTCCCAGGTCGGATTGTTCTGCACAAACCTCTCAATCTGTGCGGTGTTTTCCGCCGTCAAAACCGAACACGTCGCATACACAAGCGCGCCTTCTGGGGCCACAAGCTCTTTGGCCTGTTCCAGTATCTCCGCCTGGACCTGCTCCAGTTCCGCTAGATTCTCCGGCGTAAACCGCCATTTCGCGTCCGGCGTGCGTCGCCAGGTGCCACTGCCAGAGCACGGCACATCGCAAAGCACCAAATCATACGGCGCTTTGTCCTTTGGCGTTTTCACGACCTGCACCTTCACGCCAGCTCTTTTGGCGCGCGCGGGCAGGTCCGTCATACGATGCTCCAGGGCGTCATGCGCAAAAAACTGCGCTTCGGCACGCCCCGCCATGGCAAGGGTTTTACCGCCACCGCCTGCGCAATAATCCAGCACTTTCATGTCTTTAGAAATCGAAAGTGCAGCAACCAAAGCCTGGCTGGACGCATCCTGCAATTCCACCAAACCATCAAGATAGGCTGCATTGTTCTTGATCCGTCGCGCCCCTTCGGTGGCCTCCAGGGCCGTGTCCGACAATGTCACTGTGCGCGTTTCAATGCCATCATGGTCCAGCACCTTTTGCGCCTGTGCCACAGTGGCTTTGCGCAAGTTCACTCGCAGGATCACCGGCGCCCGCCCACGCAGATCTAAGACAGTATCGTCAAACGCCGCCCCCAAACTATTGCGCAGCGGGGTTTCAAGCCAATCCGGAATGTCCAGCGGCGGATCGCCGACTGGCACCGATTTCTCATCCGCTGAAAGCGCGGCCGGCGCATAGCCTTCCCCGGTGAAGACAGCGTCCAAATCCGCCTGATCCTGACGCAGCACGCCGATCATCAGCCCGCGCCCAGTCAGACCGCCCCCGACAAAGGCCGCCGAGTTCCGCCGACGCAACGCATCAAACACATGATCGCGCACCGCAGCCCGGTCTTTGGAGCCCGCAAAACGACTGCGCCGTGCCCAGCCGGTCAGCGCTTTTTCCGCCGGTGCTCCCTCTAAAATCTGGTCCAAAATTTCAATCGCGGCTTGAACGCGTGCTGCTGGCGTCATGTGACCATCCCACTCAATTTCCCACCGTTCGGAACCAACATTCATGCCGTCTCGGATGGTGGCCTGCTCTACATCAATGACGACCTAAACTGCAACTCTTCGCGAACTGCTTAAATTTTAGGCACCAATCAATTTTAGGATGATTCCACCACTTCCCGCATCACGCCATGGACGCAAAATGCCCTTACCCCTCACAAATAAGGCGCGCGCATAAGGCTTCATTAAACTCGTCCATTCTACCTCGACATCTGAAACGCCAACAACCAGAGTGTAGCCTGTCATGCCAGCCTTCTTGACGAAACTTTCTACGCGGATAAGCGCGATCGCCGTTGTGGCGCTTGCCCTCGCCATTGTCCTGACCCTTTTGTTGCAAAACCACATGCGCAACACCGTGGAAACCATGTACAATAAAAAGCTCCTCGAGATCACCGAGACCGCCACAAGCCTGCTTGTGGCGCTGGAGGAAGGGGTTCAGTCAGGAAAATACACGCCAGAACAAGCGCGTGAACTTGGCCGCGAACAGCTCGAAGCGCTGTCTTATGGCGACAACGGTTATATGTTTGCCTTTGACACCGACTATATCATGACCGCACACCCATTCCGCCCCCAATGGATCGGTCACAGCCAGGCAGACCTCGAAGACCCAAACGGTGTGAAAATCTTCCAGGAAATGCGCAAGGTTGCGGTCGAAAACGGCAGTGGCACCCTGATCTACCACTTCCAGAAACCGGATAGCGACCTTCAGGAAGCCAAGATCGGCTTTGCGTTCCACTATGAGCCCTGGAGCTGGATTGTCGGCACCGGCGCCTACCTCTCCGACATCGAGGCAGAAATGGCAAAGATTCGCAACAAGGCCCTGACCATTCTTGGCGGTATCCTGGTTGTGCTCTCTTTGGTCTCGTACTTCATCATCCGCAGCGTAACCGGCCCAATGGGCGCGTTGCGGACACGCATGGCAGATCTGGCCGACGGCGACACCGATGCGGATATTCCTTTCACAGAAACACAAAACGAATTGGGGGACATGGCCCGCACTCTCGATGTGTTCCGCACCGCGCTGCTGCGTCAGCGCGAGCTAGAAGCCAACCAGAAAGAAGCCGCAGCTGTCCAGTCTGAAGTGGTCGAAACTCTGTCGGAGCACCTTGCCAGCCTGTCCGGCGGTGACCTGACATCACAAATCAAAGTGGCTTTCCCAGAGGAATACGAAAAACTACGCGCGGACTTCAACGCCTCCATCACCAACCTCAGCACCACTGTCACCGACGTGGTTGACGCGTCTCAGTCGATCCACAACGGTGCCTCGGAAATCAGCCAGGCATCTGACGATCTGTCAAAACGCACAGAGAGCCAGGCCGCCACGCTGGAAGAGACTGCAGCTGCGCTGGATGACCTGACCCGCTCCGTGAAAGCCGCCGCGGACGGCGCGCGCGACGTGGAAGGCACCATGCAAACTGCCAAAACCGAAGCCGAGGAAAGCGGCGAAGTGGTGCGCAATGCCGTCTCTGCCATGACCGAGATCGAGCAAAGCTCCACCCACATTTCCCAGATCATCTCTGTGATTGACGACATCGCCTTCCAGACCAACCTCTTAGCCCTGAACGCCGGTGTCGAAGCCGCCCGCGCAGGTGACGCTGGTCGTGGCTTTGCGGTCGTGGCCTCCGAAGTGCGCAAACTCGCGCATTCCTCTTCTGAGGCGGCCAATGAGATCAAAGCCCTGATCGACAAGTCATCCGAGCAAGTCGAGCGTGGTGTGAGCCTCGTGGGCCAAACCGGTGACGCGCTGAGCGTGATTGTGGACCGCGTGGTGCACATCTCCGGCATGGTGTCTTCCATCGCAGACGGCGCCACCGAACAGTCGCAAAGCCTGGCAGAAATCAACGCCGGCGTGATGCAGCTGGACCAGGTGACCCAGAAAAACGCCGCCATGGTGGAGGAATCGACCGCCGCGACACATCTGCTGAAATCCGATGCCGTTGGCCTAGCCAATATGGTTGGCCACTTCAAACTGGACGGCAAAGCCAAAGCCAGCAAACCGGCGACACCTGCGAAGGTGACTGAGTCGGATTGGCAGGAAGACAAACAGGCCGATCAGCCTAAGTCTAAGCCAGCCGCAAAGAAGGCAGAGGCCCCAAAGCCAGCCCCGGCCGCAGCCGCGCCGAGCTTCACATCAAACGGCAACGCCGCTGAGGAAACCTGGACGGATTTCTAATCCATCCCCTGAAAATCAATCAAAAAAGGGCTGAACCCGCGAAGGTTCAGCCCTTTTTTTGCGTCACGAAATCATCGCCTCAGGTGGCAATCTTATCCAACCCGATAGTTCGGGGCTTCCCGCGTGATTTGCACATCGTGCACGTGGCTTTCTTTCAGACCCGCGCCGGTGATTTTCACAAACTTACAGTTCTTGCGCATCTCGGCCACGGTGGCGTTGCCAGTGTAGCCCATCGCCGCGCGCAGACCGCCCACAAGCTGATGCACAACGGTACCCGCTGGACCTTTGTAAGGCACCTGCCCTTCAATGCCTTCTGGCACCAGCTTGTCGCTGGCCGCATCTTTCTGGAAATACCGGTCCGCAGAGCCACGCGCCATGGCACCCAGAGAGCCCATACCACGGTAAGACTTAAACGACCGGCCTTGATACAGGATCACTTCGCCCGGGCTTTCGTCGGTGCCTGCAATCATCGAGCCAACCATCGCACAGGACGCGCCTGCCGCAATTGCTTTGGCAAAGTCGCCGGAGAACTTGATGCCACCATCCGCAATCACCGGCACATCGCCAGCGGCGGTGGCGCAGTCATCAATCGCGGTCAGCTGCGGCACGCCGACGCCCGCCACCATCCGCGTGGTACAAATCGAGCCAGGGCCGATGCCCACCTTCACCGCATCCGCACCGGCATCAATCAACGCTTTGGTGGCCTCCGAAGTCGCCACATTGCCCGCAATCACCTGTACAGAGTTGGACAAGTTCTTCACGCGCCTCACCGCGTCCAGAACCCCTTCTGAGTGGCCGTGCGCGGTGTCGATCACCACAATGTCCACACCGGCATCAATCAACATTTCAGAGCGTGCAAAGCCGCTGTCCCCAACAGAAGACGCTGCCGCAACCCGCAGACGACCCAGATCGTCTTTACAGGCCGTTGGGTTCAGCACCGCTTGCTCGGTGTCTTTCAAGGTCAACAGACCGGTCAGCTTACCCTGACCATCATGCACCAAGAGTTTCTCAATCCGACGCGCACGCATCAGGCTTTTGGCCTCTTCCAGATCCGCAGGCTCCGCCAGCATCGCCAGATCGTCTGTGGTCATCATCGCATGCACCGGCGTGTCATCAGACTGCGCAAACCGCATGTCACGGTTGGTCACAATGCCCACGACACGGCCCTGCTCATCCACGACCGGGAAACCAGTGAAGCGATAACGCTCAATCAGCGCCTTCGCATCCGCCAGCGTCTGGTTCGGGGTCAAAGTCACTGGATTATAAACAATACCACTCTCAAAACGTTTTACCCGGCGTACTTCCCGCGCCTGCTGATCCGCATCCAGATTCTTGTGGATCACGCCCATGCCACCGGCCTGCGCCATGGCAATCGCCATCCGGCTTTCGGTGACAGTGTCCATCGCAGAACTCAGCAGCGGAATGTTGAGATCGATGGATTTTGTGACCTTCGTACGCGTGTCCGCCGTGGACGGCAGAACTGCCGACGCAGCTGGAACCAGTAGAACATCATCGAAAGTGAGGGCCTCACGAATCTCCATCGCAAATCTCCTGTTGCGGGACTTCATTTGGCACGTCCCTATCGCATGGCCTTGCGCTGTGGAAAACCCCTAAACCGCGCGGAAATCCAGTAGTTTCCTCTTTCCGCCCAAAATAGCTTCGCCCAAGTCCCTTCATCGGACTTTCCTGACTCATCGATCAATATTTGCCTCTCCATATGCCGCGCATGAACCAACCCATGCCGTTCCTTGCCTTTCGCCGCAATTTTCGGCAGCTATGCTGCCAGCCAAGCGAACAGACTTGAGGCCTTCTCGATGAGCAGCGACCCACTTGTAATCTTCACCCCTTCCGGCAAACGCGGTCACTTTCCGGCAGGCACGCCAATCCTGACAGCTGCGCGCCAACTTGGCGTCGATCTGGACAGCGTCTGTGGTGGCCGTGGGGTTTGCTCAAAATGTCAGATAACTCCCGCCTATGGCGAATTCCCCAAACACGGCGTGACCGTTTCAGAGGACGCATTGTCGGAATGGAATGCGGTAGAACAACGCTACGATGACAAACGCGGTCTGATCAAAGGCCGCCGCCTTGGGTGTCAGGCCACCGTGCAAGGCGACATTGTGATCGACGTGCCGCCGGAGAGCCAGGTGCACAAACAGGTGGTGCGCAAACGCGCCGAGGTGCGCGACATCACTCTGAACCCCACTGTGCACCTGACTTATGTCGAAGTCGAAGAACCCGACATGCACAAGCCGTCCGGCGATCTGGAACGCTTGCTGACCGCACTCAAAGCCGCCACAGGCCATGCAGAAATCTCGGTGGACACCCACCTCCTGCGCCCGCTACAGCCAATCCTGCGCAAAGGGAATTGGGCGGTCACCGCCGCAGTTCACCAAGACCACACCGGCGCACCGCCCCGCCTGATTGCCCTCTGGCCCGGATACTTTGAATGGCCGGTCTACGGCCTTGCAGTCGACCTCGGCTCTACCACCATCGCCGGTCACCTCTGCGATCTGACCACGGGCGAGGTGGTCGCTTCCTCTGGCCTAATGAACCCGCAAATCCGTTTTGGCGAAGACCTGATGAGCCGCGTCAGCTACGCGATGATGAACAAAGGCGGCGATCTGGAAATGACCGAGGCAATCCGCGACGGCCTAAACCAGCTGGTCACCGACATCGCCAAAGAGGCCGACATCGCGCCCACACAAATCCTCGACGCGGTTTTTGTGATGAACCCGGTCATGCACCACCTGTTCCTTGGCATCGACCCATTTGAGCTCGGCCAGGCCCCCTTTGCGCTGGCAACATCCGACGCCCTCTCCCTGCCCGCATCCGATCTGGGCCTCAACATTGCCCCAGGCACCCGCGCCTACCTGTTGCCCTGCATCGCTGGCCACGTGGGCGCAGACGCCGCCGGTGTGGCGCTCTCAGAAGCCCCAGACAAATCCGAAGACCTCGCCTTGGTGGTCGACGTGGGCACCAACGCCGAAATCCTTCTGGGCGACAAAAACGGCGTGTTGGCGTGCTCCTCCCCAACGGGCCCAGCCTTTGAGGGCGCGCAGATCAGCTCTGGCCAACGCGCTGCACCCGGCGCCATCGAGCGTGTGGAAATCAACCCCGTCACCAAAGAGCCGCGCTTCCGCGTAATCGGATGTGACCTCTGGTCAGATGAAGACGGTTTCACTGCTGCCATCTCCGCCACCGGCATCACTGGCATCTGCGGCTCCGGCATCATCGAAGTCATCGCAGAGATGCGCCTCGCAGGCATCGTCGATGCCTCCGGGCTGATTGGCTCGGCAGAGCAAACCGGCACCCCCCGCTGCTTTGCGGATGGACGCACCAATTCCTACACGCTGTGGGAGGGCGACACCGATCAAAAGCCGATCACCGTCACCAACGCCGACATCCGCGCCATCCAGATGGCCAAGGCCGCGCTCTACTCCGGCGCGCGTCTGCTCATGGACAAGCGCGGCGTGGATCAGGTCGATCGCGTGGTGCTCGCTGGCGCCTTTGGCGCGCATATCTCTGCCAAACACGCCATGGTTCTGGGCATGATCCCGGATTGCCCGCTCACCAAAGTCACCTCTGCTGGCAACGCTGCCGGCACAGGCGCCCGCATAGCGCTCCTGAACAAAAACGCCCGCAGTGAAATCGAAACCCTCGTGCGCAAAATCGAGAAGATCGAAACCGCCGTAGAGCCGCGCTTCCAAGAGCATTTTGTCAACGCCTCCGCCCTGCCCAATTCCGCCGATCCTTTCCCGATCTTACGCGGCGTGGTCGACCTGCCAGACGTCAGTTTCAACACTGGGGGCGGCGGAGATGACGCCGCAGGCGGCCGCCGTCGCCGCCGTCGTCGCGGCTAGGCAAATCGCGCTTGACCCTCCCGCAGCGCTGTCCTACCAACAGGCGTGCTGCGGGTATGGTGAAAAGGTATCACACGAGCTTCCCAAGCTCTTGTTACGGGTTCGATTCCCGTTACCCGCTCCAGAACATCCCCTCAAACCCTGACTTTTTCTCTTTCGTCGACCGATTGCTCCCCGCCCGCTAGGTAGATGTGACAGGGCGAACGTACCGCACTGTCTGGTGGGGCTGGTTACTGCCCCAAACCGTTGACCCACGTCAAAACTTGAAACTTGCGGCGAAGACCTTCGGCGTAATGCGCGCAAGTCGTCGAAAGAGCGTCTGCCTGTTTGGCGACTTCCTCCCGAGAGGCTTCCCACTCTTCGTCCGACGCGTGCCGATAATCAAACCCGTCCAGCTGCAACAACGCCAGCAGATCAAGTTCTTGTTTAGTTATGAAATCCTCAGCGTAGCAGTTTTGGATTATGGCAATGGACATGAGTTTAACAAGGGTGGTGTCTCGATCTTCAACTTCCTTACCGCGCGAGTCCAACGCTTGCGCTTCAGAAACCGAAGCCACATGTGAGTCGAAGCCCGTTTCCAACCGAACTAAGTCATCACACTTGGCGTCGATTTCTTCAGAGGACCACGTGGTGATGAAGTACGGTATAGTGGAGTTCACCATTCCGCCAAGGTAGTCAGCGTAGCGTTCTGTAACCATACCGCCCGCTACACAATAAGGAAGTAAGGCTTTCAAAAGCGCAGGGTCGATCACGTCAGCGTTTTCAAAGGTAGTATTTGCAGTTGCGCTGGTTGCGGTCGTTGCCAAAACGGCTGCGGTTAGTGCGTGTTTGATCATGGCCTCGGGACTCTTGTGCGTGTTTAGTTGCAGGGCAATCTTGCCGTCCTGTCTTGAATTTAATTAGTATCCAAGCTGATCGCAGTAAAATTGCAGTAGTTGCGGTTCACCGGCGATGGCTTGATCACGCATTGCGTGCAATGCCAACACGTAATTGTCGGACCGTCGGGACACCTCCTGCACCTCTTCAAAGCCGAAGGTCCCGATTAGTGTTTGATACAGGGCACGCGGCACGGTCGTGACCTTTTCGTAAAACTCTTCACGGATCAAATCCGCCGCAAAGCAAGCGTCGGCGGTCGACCAAGTGCGGTTACCTTCCATGAGGTCAACTTGAAGTTCGGTTGGCATTTCTAGGGCGATTGCGCTGTTAGCCGTCAGGGCAAAAACGACGGTAGCCAGTGTGTTATAGATCAAAGCTTAATCCTCAAATGTGTACGCGCCCCGTCACCGCCCCTATAGAATCAAGCACTTAAGATGTAAACCTGAAGAAGAACGCCGCATCCCATTGGAACGCGGCGCCGTAAGTTTTGCTTTGATTGTACTTAGTCACGCATGCTCAGAATGTGATCAAGCAACGCCACCGTCGATGCACTTGATCCGCCCGGTGCACCTTTACCTTCCATTGCGGGCACCAATCCATTGGCCAGCTCTTTACCAAGCTCCACGCCCCATTGGTCGTAGGAGTTGATGCCGTAGATCACACCTTCGACAAACACACGGTGCTCATACATCGCCACAATCTGCCCGAGCACATAGGGCGTCAGGCGCGGATAGACCAACGTGGTCGACGGACGGTTGCCTTCAAACACACGGTGTTTGGCCAGCTGATCCAGTTTGTCGCCGGACACGCCTTTCGCCTCAAGTTGAGCTCGCGCTTCCGCCTCCGTGCGGCCTTTCAACAAAGCTTCCGACTGCGCCAGACAATTGGCTACCAAAGCGCGGTGATGCTCGCTCAAAGCAGGCTCATGCCCTTCGGCGCCCACCATAAACTCACACGGCACAACCTGCTGCCCTTGGTGGATCAACTGATAAAACGCGTGCTGACCATTGGTTCCAGGTTCGCCCCAGACCACCGGCCCGGCCACTCGATCCAGCCGCGCCCCATCCAAGGCCACGCCCTTGCCATTGCTCTCCATCTCAAGCTGCTGCAGATACGCAGGCAACCGCGCCAACCGTTGCTCATAAGGCAAAACGGCCCGTGTGGCATGCCCGCAGACCTGCTGGTTCCAGATCCCAATCAGCGCCAACAACACCGGCAGGTTTTCTTCAAACGGCGCATCGCAGAAGTGATTGTCCATTGCCTGAGCTCCCTCAAGGAAACTCTCAAACGCCTTTGGCCCAATGGCCAACATCAGCGAAAAGCCGATGGGGCCCCAGACCGAGTAGCGCCCGCCAACCCAATCTTCAAAGCCAAACACCCGCTCCGCCGGAATGCCAAACAACGCACAGCGATCCACGGCGGAAGAAATCGCCACAAACCGCCCCAGCGCGTCCGGGCCTCCGGCCCAATCCATCACCGTGCGCGCATTCATCAAAGTTTCTTGCGTGGTAAACGTCTTGGACGCCACAATCACCAACGTGCTTTCCGGATCAAGCCCTGCAAGCGTATCGGTCGCATCTGCACCATCGACATTGGAAATAAAGTGGCACTTCGGCCCATCTCCATAGGGCTCCAACGCCATAACCGCCATCAACGGTCCAAGGTCAGAGCCGCCAATCCCGATGTTCACCACATCCGTAATACGCTTGCCGTTACCCGGGAAGCTGCCATCGCGCACCGCACTGGCCAGCTTAGCCATCCGCGCTCGCGTTTCGCGCACCTCCGGCAACACATCCAGACCGTCCACAACCAAAGGATCGTCTCCCAGGTTGCGCAGCGCCGTGTGCAGCACGGATCGGTCCTCTGTGACGTTGATCCTCTCGCCCGCAAACATCGCCGTCCGTTTGGCCGCCACACCTGCAGCCTCCGCCAGACGGATGAGGGCCACCTTGGCTGCACCGTCAATCGAGGTCTTGCTATAGTCAAACAGCAAACCATCTGTCTTCAGCGTAAATTCCTGCGCTCGGTTCTCATCGGCTACAAAAAGCGCCGAAATCTGACGCGATGCCGCGCCCTCGCGTAGCGCGTCCAGTTCAGTCCACATACCCAATCACTCCGTCCAATGTACTTCAGCACCGGCGGAAATAGATTTGATCGGCGCGTCCTCTTTTGGCAGTTTCTGCGCGGCCTGCAAAGCCTCGCGCTTGTCCGCACCTTTGATCAGAATATGCTTGCGCACCGCCGCATCCAGCACACGCGCAGACAGCGTGATCCGCACATCCGGCAAGTCCTCGCGTCGGATGGGCACCAATACCGGCGCGTCCGAGGCCAATGCCGCCTCGAGCCCATCCGCTTTGGGGAACAATGACGCCGTGTGCATATCCGCGCCCATACCCAGCAACGCCACATCAACAGGCAGCGCGCCCAGAATGGTAGCTTCCAGCTCTGCCAGAACAGCCTCTGGCACCTCAGCCGGCGCATACAGCGGCAAATACCGTGCCGCCACAGCTCGGTTGGTCAACAGACGCGACTTCACCAACGCAGAGTTGGACCGCTCGTGATCCTCTGGCACCCAGCGTTCGTCCGTCAGGATCACATCCACGCGGTCCCAGTCCAGATCCGCGGCGCTCAGCGCATCAAAAATCGGCCCCGGCGTGGTTCCCCCCGGCACGGCCAGTACTACACGGTCCTTATTGTGTAGCGCTTCCGCCAGATCATCCGCCAGCACGCTGGCAACATCCATCGCCATCATCTCTGCATCGGGGTAGGTGTTGAAGTTCATTTGCCCAATCCTCTCCAGTTTCGCCCGTCCCGGCGCATCATCACGGCCGCATCATCCGGCCCATAAGAAAACGCGTCATAAGGCTTTGGAACGTCGCCCCGCGCTTCCCAACCGCGAATGATCGGGTCGGTCCATGCCCAGGCCGCCTCCACCTCATCATCGCGCATAAACAGTGTTTGGTTGCCACGGATCACATCCATGATCAGCCGCTCATAAGCATCCGCCGTGCCTTGCCCCTTTGGCCCCAAAGCCTCGGCAAAGCTCATATCCAGCGGCACATCCACCAACCGCATCCCCCCTGGACCCGGCTCCTTGATGGTCACATTTAATGTAATACCTTCGTTGGGTTGCAGCTGAATGCTCAACTCATTGCGATGCCGTCCAGCTTCATCGCCAAAGATCGAATGGGGCGTATCTTTGAACACCACAGTGATCTCGCTATCGCGCTCAGACAACCGCTTACCTGTGCGCAGGTAAAACGGCGTGCCAGCCCACCGCCAGTTATTCACCTGACACTTCAGCGCGATAAAACTCTCGGTCTTGGAGCGTGGGTTCTCAACATCTTCGCGGTAACTGTCCGCACCATCCGCTGCTGTATATTGACCGCGTACAATGTGGTGCGGCGCAACCGTATCTAAGGCGCGGATCACCTTCAGCTTCTCATCACGCACCGCATCCGGCTCAAACTGCGACGGAGGCTCCATGGCAATCAAACACAGAAGCTGCATCAGGTGGTTCTGCACCATATCGCGCATCGCACCGGAGCGTTCATAGTATTCCCCACGCCCCGCCACGCCGACGCTTTCGGCTACGGTGATCTGGATGTGGTCGATGTATTGCGCGTTCCACAGCGGCTCAAACAGCATATTGCCAAAGCGCACCGCCATCAGGTTCTGCACTGTCTCTTTGCCCAGATAGTGGTCGATGCGGTAAATCTGGCTCTCGTCAAAATACTGCGCCAACTCGCGGTTCAATGCCTGCGCTGTTTCAAGGTCATGACCAAATGGCTTTTCCACTACGATCCGCGTGTCTTCTTGTGTTAGGCCATGCCGCTTCAACCCTTTGGCCAGATCCGAATACACACCGGGCCCAACCGAGAAATAGAACGCCCGCACCGACTCCGGCTTGAGCAGCGCCGCAAGCTCGTTCCAGCCGCCCTCGCCGCGCGCATCCACGGCAACATAATGCAAATGGGCGCAAAAACCGTCCACGGCTTGGGCATCTTGCGCCGCCTCGCCTGCAAACTCGCGCAGCGCTTCGGCGACAGACGTGCGATACGCATCTTCAGTCAATTCACTGCGCGCCGCACCGATCACCTGACTGCCGTCGGGCATCTGCCCGGAACAATACCGCTTGAATAAGGCCGGCAGAATTTTTCGCCGCGCCAAATCCCCCGTTCCTCCAAAGATCACAAGATCAAACGTTTCCACGGGAATAATACGCGAAACCATGGGGCCTCTTTCCTTTTCGGCAGTCCGGATTTTACCGGAAAATCGTTAGCGCTAACGACGTCATAACACCGCCACTCTAACACCGCAACCTCACATCACAACTGTGTCAAACACCTCGTCACCGCTTTACTTGGCCATATCTGTCTGACTAGTACCGAGGAACGACAGGAACATGGCAGGCACATGAAAGATCACGCAAATATCGGGAAGTTCAATGATCCCTTTATCACCGCCAAGGGTGAAACTCGCGCTCATGTCGCACTCACGGACCCGCAAACGCTCTGGTTCAACACCGGCACGCTCTGCAACATTCAGTGCGAGAACTGCTACATACTTTCATCCCCCACCAATGACGCGCTGCTCTACATCACTGCTGACGAGGTCTCCGACTATCTAGATCAACTCGACACGCGCAATTGGGGGGTGCGCGAAATCGCCTTCACCGGCGGTGAGCCGTTTATGAACCCGGAGATGATCGACATCACACGCCGATCGTTGGAACGCGGCTACGAAGTGTTGATCCTCACAAACGCCATGCAACCTCTCATGCGAAAACGTGTGCAGGCGGGCCTTCTGAAGCTACGTGAAACCTATCGCGACAAGCTGACCTTCCGTATTTCGATCGATCACTGGAGTGCTGAACACCACGACAAGGAACGAGGTGTTGGCTCGTTTGAGCGCATGTTACTCGGCATGCAATGGCTCCGCGACGAAGGCTTTAAAATGACCGCCGCCGGGCGCAGCATTTGGGGGGAAAGCGAGTCGGACGCGCGCCAAGGTTATGCAGAACTTTTCAATAGTCTCAACATTCCAATCGACGCCCAAAATCCGGCACAAACGATGTTATTTCCAGAAATGGATGAAGACGTCGAAGTTCCTGAGATTACAACGGAGTGCTGGGGGATCTTGAACAAATCTCCGAATGAAGTTATGTGCGCAAGTTCTCGCATGGTCGTGCGTCGCAAGGGTTCAGAGCGCGCCTCGGTTGTGGCCTGCACACTGCTGCCATACGTCGAGGAATTTGACCTCGGCCCAACCCTAAAAGACGCGGAAAAACCAGTGCTGCTCAACCATCCGCACTGCGCCAAGTTCTGCGTCCTTGGCGGCGCGTCCTGTTCGGCCTAGGCGCAAGCCCTTAGTTCAACTCCGGAGAGCGCCAGTATCTGGTGCCTTCCAGGCTGCCATTCACCCGCCAACGTTCCTTATCGAGGATAAAGACAGACTGCCCCTGGCTGAATCGCACCTCATCTGTGCTTTTGTCATCGCCAACTTGTGCCCCACCGCCTGCGGTGGCGTCATAGCCGTTGATGACAAATCGCTCAAAATCCGCCTGCGTTTCAAATAGAATGACAAACTGCGTCGCAAAGCCACCAATGCCCAAACTCGCGCCCACACCTCCGGTGCCCATGTTCATGTAGGTACGCGCGCCGGTGTCCTTTGCCACCGCCACCCCACGTCCGTAGCCGGTGGTCACCGGAAAGATGGTCACCTTGCGACTGTCAAACGCAGCATAGCCCGCACTCTTTTGATAAAGCGCATCCGCTTGTGAATTTTGTGCCAACAACACTGCCATGATGTCATCCGACATCGCATCCAGCCGCGCCCGCGTCGCCTCTGGTGTTTCCTCGTTGGACAAAAGCTCATCTGTAGAGGAAATCGCCTCCCCAACACCCTCCACGCCCTTCTCAACGGTATTGCCCACCGCAGTGGCGCCTTTACCAATAGCTTCGCCTGTGGCTTCGACGCCCTGCCCAATGGCTTCTCCGGTATTTTCCGCGCCTTTTTTAATCTTGTCCCAAAGCCCCTGCGCCACAGCGGGACCTGCCGCCCCCGCAATCACGGCGCCAACAACAAATGCCTTCAAGCTCACCCGCACTTCTGCCTCCTTGAGCACGCTATTTTTCCGGTAGAAGTAAACCACAGGTCGGCGCCCCTAGGCAGCACTTTCCCACTCATGGGCAAACCTTCGCCACTCAGGTCGCGTTTTCCTATCCAAATCAGCATATTATCCCACCTTCAACGCGAAATACCCCATATCGCCCACAGCACCATTGCACCCAATATGATGCCTCTGATATAAGCGTTCCAACAATATATGGACCGCCAAATAGAAGCGAGACTGGTACTTGAGCGACACGCCGGAAACCCCTGAAAACGAAGAAGAAACCACACACGAGCGGATGATCCACGACGGTCCTTCTGTGACCATCGAGGAGGAAATGCGCGCCAGCTACCTTGACTACGCCATGAGCGTGATCGTTAGCCGCGCCATTCCCGACCTGCGTGACGGCTTGAAACCGGTGCACCGCCGCATCCTCTATGCCATGCATGAGACCGGCAACACCCACGACAAGGCATACCGAAAATCGGCGCGTCCAGTGGGCGATGTGATGGGTAAATACCACCCGCATGGCGACTCCGCGATCTACGACGCGTTGGTGCGTATGGCGCAGGACTTCTCAATGTCGCTGCCACTGCTGGATGGGCAGGGTAACTTTGGTTCCATGGACGGCGACAACCCGGCGGCCATGCGCTACACCGAAGTTCGCATGGACAAACCTGCTGGCGCGCTGCTGTCTGACATCGACAAAGAAACTGTCGATTTTCAGGACAACTACGACGGCAAGGACCAGGAACCAACCGTACTTCCGGCCCGTTTCCCAAACATGCTGGTCAACGGCGCGGGCGGTATTGCGGTCGGCATGGCCACTAACATCCCGCCACACAACCTTGGCGAAGTCATCGACGCCACTCTGGCGCTGATCGACGATCCGGACCTGACCTCTGAGCAGCTGATCGATTACGTGCCCGGCCCGGATTTCCCGACCGGCGGTATCCTGTTGGGACGCTCTGGTGCGCGTAAAGCCTACCTAGAAGGCCGTGGCAGCGTCATCATCCGCTCCAAGACCCGCGTCGAAGAAATCCGCAAAGACCGCTACGCCATCGTCATCGATGAGATTCCTTATCAGGTGAACAAAGCCGCGATGATCGAAAAGATCGCCGAAGCGGCCCGCGACAAACGCATCGAAGGCATCGCCCACGTTCAGGATGAATCTGACCGGGACGGCGTGCGCGTTGTTGTCGAGCTTAAACGCGATGCCACTGCCGAAGTGGTTCTGAACCAACTGTTCCGCTTCACACCAATGCAAACGCACTTTGGCTGTAACATGCTGGCGCTCAATGGCGGTCGCCCGGAGCAGCTCACCCTGCGCCGCTTCCTGACCTCCTTCATCGACTTCCGCGAAGAAGTGGTCGCCCGCCGCACCGCTTACCTGCTGCGCAAGGCGCGTGAGCGCAGCCACATCCTCTGTGGCTTGGCCGTGGCCGTAACCAACGTGGACGAGGTGGTTGCGACCATCCGCGCCTCCGCCGACGCCGCTGAAGCGCGTGAAAAGCTGATGACCCGCCGCTGGCCAGCGGAAAGCATCGCCGCCTATATTCGTCTGATCGACGATCCGACCCACACCATGAATGACGACGGGACCTACAACCTGTCCGAAACTCAGGCCCGCGCGATCCTCGAATTGCGCCTGCAGCGTCTGACCCAGATTGGTGTGAAAGAAGTCACCGACGAACTTGAAGAACTGGCCTCTAAGATCAAGGAATACCTCGAAATTCTCGGATCACGTGAGCGCATAATGGGCATAATCGGCGACGAGTTGCGCGAAGTGCGTGAAGCCTTCGCTGTGCCACGTCGCACGGAAATCGTCGACTGGTCCGGTGACATGGACGACGAAGACCTGATCGAGCGTGAGGACATGGTGGTGACCGTGACCTCCGGTGGCTACATCAAGCGCACGCCGCTTGCCGATTTCCGCGCGCAGAAACGCGGCGGCAAGGGCATTTCGGGCATGCAGACCAAAGAAGAGGACGTGGTCACCACCCTCTTTGTTGCCAATACCCACACGCAGCTTTTGTTCTTCACTACCGACGGGATGGCCTACAAACTCAAGACCTGGCGCCTGCCGCTGGGCGGCCGCACCGCCAAGGGCAAAGCCATTGTGAACATCCTGCCAATCCCAACCGGCGTCTCGATCGCGGCCATCATGCCGGTCGACCGTCCGGAGGATGAGTGGGACGATCTGCAGATCATGTTCGCAACCTCCGCAGGCACTGTGCGCCGCAACCGCCTCAGTGATTTCACCAATGTGAAGTCCAACGGCAAGATCGCAATGAAGTTTGAGGACGACAACGCCGACACCAAACTGATCAACGCGCGCATCTGTACCGAAGAGGATGATGTGATGCTGGTGACCAACTCGGGCCGCGCGATCCGCTTCCCCACCACCGAAGTGCGCGTGTTCAACTCTCGCGCCTCTGTGGGTGTGCGCGGCATCAAGCTCAATGGAGATGACGAAGTTGTCTCAATGTCCGTGATCCGCCACTTCCGCGCCGAAAGCGAAGAGCGCGCAGCCTACCTCAAAATGCGCCGCGCCGTGGCCGGTTTGGCCGATGATGCAAGCGATGACGAAGACGCGCCAGCGGGTGAACTATCCCAAGAGTGCTACGCGGAAATGTCGGCCGCTGAAAACCTGATCCTGACCATCACCGCTGGTGGCGCAGGCAAACTCAGCTCCAGCCATGACTATCCGGTCCGCGGACGTGGTGGTCAGGGTGTGGCCGCCATGGACAAAAACATGCGTGGTGGTGCGCTGGTGGCCTCCTTCCCTGTGGAGATGGGCGATCAGATCATGCTTGCAACCTCCAAGGGCCAATCGATCCGTGTTCCGGTGGATGGCATTTCCTTCCGCTCCCGATCCGCCGGTGGCGTGCGGGTGTTCAACACCGGTAAAGGCGAAGAAGTGGTCTCCGTGGCTTGGATTGCTGAGCAGGACGAAGATGAGGTCGGCGGCGAGGAATAATCTCGCCTCACATGTGACAAACGCCAAAGGGCTCTGCACTAACGTGCAGGGCCCTTTGCTTTAATCGGTCAGATTCATGTTGCCAAACAAAGCCTTATGTGACCTTCTTCAGGCACCAACACTCACCATGGCACCCAAATGACCAAACACTCTCTGTCTCGCGCTTTTGCCGTAGGAGCCGCACTCTGCCTGCCGGCGAGCAGCGCATTCACAGCAACGCTCACCCTCAATACCACGTCTTCCCAATCGGAAATTGATGCCGAATACGGCGGCGCAATCCTCGCGCAGGAGCTCAGTGGGAAATACGCCAATTGCACCGTGCTTTATGAGGGCGGCGTCACGCGAGGTGATCTCCAGAGATTTCACGCGCTCTTTGGCTATGATGGCGAGAATTTCTACAACGGCCTGCCCGACGGTGCCACTCTCTGCCTCAACAGCCCCGGCGGCGACCTCTACGAATCCTTCGTCATTGTAGACTTCCTGCGCGACGCCTTTGCCGACTTGCAAACCTATGTGGCTGACGGAGACCTCTGCGCGTCCGCCTGCTCCAACCTGTTCCTCGCTGGAGCACATACCTTTGAAGGCGAAAGCTACGAAACCATTGCCATGCGCGCCATCGCGCCCACCGCACGTCTTGGCGTGCATGCGCCCCGGATTGTCCTGCCAGATGACGGCGAAACTTATGACGCCGAAGAAGTGGCCGCCGTGTATGACGAAGCCATACGGGACTCCTCCCTCTTGTTTGCTTTTGCGCAAAAGGTCGACGACGAGGGCACACCTTACCTCACCCCATATCTCTTCGCGCGCAGCATCGAAACACCGCCACATGCGATGTACTATGTCGACACGGTTGGGGACGCGCTGTTTGCCAAAGTCGCAGTGACCGGTATCTCCTACAGCGTTATGCTCGACCGCCAGCTGATCAACACGATTTGCGACAACGTTTTCCTGATGGATGACGGCGCGTTTTCCTGGGCACTGGCGCCCACATGGAAGCCCCATCCGCTGGCCGGTCTCGCAGATATCTGGGCAGAGTTTATGGAAATTGTCTCACTGGAACTGCCTGAAAACCAATCCGAAGACGGGCCGTTTTACACCACTGACCTGAAAATCGAACAGCGGGACGGCGCAATCTACGGACACCGACGCGGCTACCGCACCGGCGGGCCGTATGGCGCCGAAGATTGTGTCGTGCGCCTGGACACTTCCCGCGAAGTTGGGGAAACCGCCAATTTCGGGACACCCCGCACCGCTTGGGATGCCCGCAGCCGAGCCCCCATTGACGTTCGGATCGGCTATCAGGCGCCGCGCAGCCCCTACTCTGACCCCGAGGCACAGCACGTGCGCTCCCCCTACGCGTATTGGCAGACCCTGCAACAAGACCGCGACAACCACCTGCACAGCTACCCCGCGCTGATGGTGTTCCCAATGGTCCAATTCCTCAGCGACCTTCCCCTCGCGCCAGAAGAGCCAACAGAAACCGCCGCGACCACTGAAAGCACCGACACGAAATCACTGACCTGCGACGATCTCTGGTACCATCGCAACCGTATTTTCCACGAAAACGGCTACTGCTTTGGCTCCGAGCGCGGCATCGCAACCTTTGGCAACGACAGCTGCTTCACAAAATCCCCCGAAATCTCCGGCCGTGACGCTAAACAGCTGAAAATCATCAAACAAGGCGAGAAAGACCTCGGCTGCTGACCAAGGGGGCACCTGCACTCAGGCAAAACTATTTCTCACGCCAATCAAAAAAGGGGCGCCAAAGCGTCCCTTTTCTATTTCAAAACCCGCAAGCGTTATAGCTTGTAAATATCACCAAACTTGGCTTCCAAGTAGTCCAGCAACGGCTCCCCAGTTGGTGGCTTGCCAATGGCATGCTCGATGGTATCGGCTGGTTTGCGCAACCCACCGTGCTGTTGCAGGTTTTCCCGCAACCAACCAGTCGCAGCCGACGTGTCCCCTTGCGCCAATTGCCTATCCAGATCTGGGACAGCCACGCGCAGCGCCTCATTCAGGCACCCGGCATAGACATTGCCCAGCGAGTAGGTCGGGAAGTAGCCAAACAGGCCCACGGACCAATGCACATCCTGCAACACGCCATTTGACGGCTTGTCCACCGCATAGCCAAAGTCTGCCTTGAAGCGGTCATTCCACGCCGCTTCCAGATCACCCACGGCCAGATCGCCCAGCATCAAGGCGCGCTCCAAATCAAAGCGCAGCATGATGTGCAGGTTGTATTGCACCTCATCCGCCTCGGTCCGGATGTAGCCATCATTCACCCGGTTCACGGTGCCGTAAAACCCTTCGGCTGAGTCGATGCCAAAGTCACCGAACTCCGCTTTCATCTGCTCAAACAACCAGCCGGTATAAGCGCGCGACCGGCCCATCTGGTTCTCATAAATCCGGCTCTGGCTCTCATGCACGCCCATCGACACGCCGCGCCCAAGAGGCGTCAAAAGATACGCGTCATCAATGCCTTGCTCATAGGCCGCATGTCCCACTTCGTGGATGGTAGAGTAGAAGCAGTTGAACGGATCGCTTTCGCTGGTGCGCGTGGTGATGCGCACGTCTTTGCCGGAGCCCGAGCAAAACGGATGGGTCACACAATCAATGCGCCCATGGTCAAAGTCATAGCCAAAACTCGCCGCCAATTTGCTTGTCAGCGCCATCTGCTTGTCCGCCGCGAAGGTGCCGGTCAATTTCTGCGGCGCGTCCGCAGCCAAAACCGCCGCCCGCAACGCCACCAGCCGTGGCCGCATGGCGTCAAACATCGCCGCGATTTCTTCCGCGGTCATCTCCGGCTCATAGTCATCGACCATGGCATCATAGACATCACCGCCAGCTGCCAGCGCATGACCTTCCTGCCGCTTCAGCCCCACAACCTCTTCCAAGGTTGGCAAAAACGCCGCCACATCTTCATCCGAGCGCGCTTGCGCCCAAATGCCCTGCGCCCGGCTGGTCACCTTAGCAATTTCCGCCGCAAGATCCGCGGGCACCTTGGATGTGCGCTCAAACGACTTGCGGATATGGCGCACCTGCGCGCGACCGACTTCGTCCAGCTGCGCCTCGTCAATTGCGGCCAACCACTCGCCGACTTTGGGATCTATCCGGCGCGCATGCAGGACGCTTTCCATGGCGGCCATCTCTTCGGCCCGCTGTGGCGCGGCCCCGGCTGGCATAATTGCCTCCTGATCCCAGCCCAAACGTCCAGCCACTTCGCCCAAAGCCTGAGTGGTGTGGGTAAAGGCCATCAACTGCTCATATGCAGACATTCTTATTTTCCTTCTCTCAGGATGCGTCACGCACCGAGGTTGCAATCGGATAGTGGCTCAGGAACCGCGCCCGCAGGATCAGAACCCAGACCACAACAGCAATGGCTTGGTGCGTAATCGCAATGTGCACCTGTGCTGCGTAGAGCACTGTGGCGATGCCAATCGCAATCTGCACCGCAATTGCCGCAAAGGCAGCATTAAACGCAAACCGCGTGTGCCCATGCGCAGAGCCTTGCCCACGCCGCCAGACCACGATGGCGAAAATCAGCAGCAGATAGCCCCACATCCGGTGGATAAACTGCACAAGCCCTGCATTTTCAAAGAAGTTCCGCCACAGCGGCTCCACATAAAAGGCATCCGGTGGGAAAAACTGTCCCGCCATCAAAGGCCAATCGGTATAGCTGCGCCCCGCGTCAATCCCGGCCACCAAAGCGCCCAAGAGGATTTGCACGCCCGTCATATGCAACAGACCCGTGGACAGACCAAATTGCTTGGCCTCTTTGCCGCGTCGCGCCTGCATCAGGTCGCGCTCGCTGCGCCCCAACATAAGAATGTACCAGGTGATGAAGCCCAGGATCACAAAAGCCAACACCAGATGCACTGCCAAACGGTAGCTCGCCACCGTGGTCACGCCTTCCCCGGATGTCACGCCGCTGGCCACCATCCACCAGCCTACAGCGCCTTGCAGCCCGCCAAGCGCGCCAATCAGAAACAACCGCCCAGTCCACCCCGTTGGGATTTGCCGCGCAATCGCAAACCCGGCAAAGCCAAGCGCCCAGACAAGACCAATCACACGGCCCAGCTGACGGTGACCCCACTCCCACCAATAGATGTATTTGAAGTCCTCAAGCGTCATCCAGTTGTTGTCGATCGCCCATTGGTCAATCTGCTTGTATTTGTCGAACTCACCCTGCCAATCCGCCTCGCTCATCGGTGGGATCGCCCCGGTCACCGGACGCCATTCCGTGATCGACAATCCGCTGTCGGTCAGGCGAGTCAGCCCGCCCACAGCGATCATCACAAAGACCAGTGCAAACAGGATCATCAGCCAGAGGCGAATGCCCCGCCGCGCCCCTTTGGCGCCGCTGTCGATCACGCCCACCGCACTGGGGGCTTCTTTGGGTCCGTCTTCGCTGACCTCTTCAAAAATGCTGCGCTTCTGGCTCATCGCTGTCTCCAAATCTTGGCGCGAGCCTAGTGGGGCCACGCCGAAGCTTCAACCACTCTCAGATACGGTGTGAATGTTTGTTCAGCCCTGCGGCAAAAGGCAAAATTCAGCCTTTTTCCTTCCAGCGGACCATCTGTCGCATCACCCCATGCAACATCTGCACATCCGCGCGAGTCAGCCGCATCCGGCTCCACATATTGCGCAGATTGACCTTCATGCCCTCAGCCTTCTCCTCTGGGAAGAAAAACCCAGCCTCTTCAAGACGTTCTTCATAGTGACGGCCCAACGCATCCACATCGGCGTTGTTGGCCCAATCTGTCTTGGACATGTCCACGCGCTCATGCTCGATGTCCGCGCTCTGGCGACGCCACTCATAGGCTGTCAGCAAAACGCACTGCGCCAAATTCAACGAGGCATACTCCGGGTTCACCGGCACATTGATAATCGCATTGGCCCGCGCGATGTCTTCATTCTCAAGCCCCGCTCGCTCCGGTCCAAACAGCACGGCAACCTTCTCGCCCCGCGCAATCATCTCGGCGGCCTGTTTCATCGCCATCTCCGGTGTCACCACCGGCTTGGTCAGCCCACGCGCTCGCGCCGTAGTGGCAAACACATAGTGGCAATCTTCCAGCGCCTGCTCTGTGGTCTCTGTCAGAAACGCCGCATCCAGCACCCGCCCTGCGCCGGACGCCATCGCCACGGCACGCTCATTGGGCCAGCCATCGCGCGGGTCCACCACCCGCATCTTATCCAAGCCAAAGTTCAACATCGCCCGCGCCGCACCGCCGATATTCTCCCCCATCTGCGGGCGGACAAGCACAAAGGCAGGCTGTGGCGTGGCATTGGTCATGGTGATCTCCGATGAGCGCGTTCAAAATCCGCCCGCTGATACCCCCACGTCCCCAACAAAACAAGCCGCCGTGCCTTCTCCTTCTACAAATACCTGCACCGCAGGCTAAAATCTCGACAACCCAGGGGAGGAATCACCATGGCTTATGACGAAGGGCACGCCACGCTGATGCGCGAGGAGCTCGCGGATATTGAGGGTATCTCCGAAAAGAAGATGTTCGGCGGCCTCTGCTTTCTCTTGCATGGCAATATGGTCTGCGGCGTGCACAAAGACGGCGGCATGGCACGCGTGGGCAAAACCCGCGAAGCGGAAGCCTTGGAAATCGAAGGCGTCGACCCGCTCTCCTTCACCGGGCGCAAGATGGGCGGCATGGTTGATCTTTCCGAAGATCTCCTGGGCGACGACACCCGCCGTGCACAGGTGATCGCGCTGGCCTTAACCAACGCACAAAGTCTTCCGCCCAAATAGCCAACTCCCGATAGCCAAGCGCAAAAATCCACGCTATAGCGACGCGATCCAAAACCACGCACACGACCATCTGGAGCCCGAGCATGTCCGACACAGAGCTGCCGCAGATCTACCTGATCACCCCGCCGGAAATCGAACTCTCCCGCTTCTCTGATCAACTCTCCTCCGTGTTGGACGCCGCTGACATCGCCTGCGTGCGGATGGCCCTTGCCACCAAAGACGAAGACCGCCTGTCGCGCGCCGCCGACGCTTTGCGCGAAGTGGCCCACGCCCGCGACGTCGCCATTGTGATCGACGAACATGTACAGCTCTCTGAACGTCTGGGTCTGGACGGCGTACACCTCACTAATGCCGCCCGCTCCGTGGCCAAAACCCGCAAAGAACTTGGCAAAGACGCCATTGTTGGCGCTTTCTGCGGCGCGTCTTCCCATGAAGGCATGACCGCCGGCGAAAACGGGGCGGATTATGTGGCCTTTGGCCCGGTGGGCAGCACCACGCTTGGCGACGGCACCCTTGCAGAAAAAGACCTGTTTGAATGGTGGTCCGCCATGATCGAGGTGCCGGTTGTGGCCGAGGGCGCGCTGAATGCCGACATTATTGCAAAGCTCGCCCCCTTCACCGATTTCTTTGGCATCGGCGAAGAAATCTGGCGCAGCGACGATCCTGTCGCCAAACTCAAAGAGCTGCACGCCGCCTTTCGCGCGTAACCCACCGGAGCACGCATGACTGCACAGGCCCCCACACAGCCAGACATCCTCTGCATCGGCTCCGTCCTCTGGGACATCATCGGCCGCGCGCCCAGCCACATGCGCCAGGGCTCCGACGTGCCCGGCCGCATCACCCGCCTGCCCGGCGGCGTTGCCTGGAACATCGCCATGACGCTGGCGCGCTTTGGCCTGCGTCCTGCGGCGCTGTCGGCCATCGGTCAAGATGTGGAAGGCGATGAGTTGATGACCGCCTGCACCGAGATGGGTGCCATCATGGACTACGTCTATCGTTCCGCTGACCTGCCCACCGACACCTATATGGCGGTCGAAGGCAAGAACGGGCTGATCGCCGCCATCGCCGACGCCCACAGTCTAGAGGCAGCCGGTGACAAAATCCTCAGCCCACTTGAGGACGGCACGCTTGGAAGCGAGACCACGCCCTACTCCGGTCTGATTGCGCTCGACGGCAACCTGACGCAGCGTCTGCTCGATCAAATCGCCCGCAGCCCGCTGTTCTCCGCCGCCGACCTGCGCGTCGCGCCCGCGTCCCCTGGCAAAGCCGAACGCCTTATGCCCTTCCTGATGCACTCCCGTGCCGTGCTCTATGTGAACCTCGAGGAAGCAGGTTACCTCAGCCAAACAGAATTCAAAACCTCCGCCGAAGCCGCCGAAGGTCTGCTCGCCCGCGGCGCCGCCCGCGCGTTGGTCACAGATGGCGGCAACTCCGCCTCGGATGGCACCGCCGACGGCGTGATCACCCAACAACCACCTGCTGTTCTGGTGACCCGCGTCACCGGCGCAGGCGACACTTTCATGGCCGCGCATATCGTGGCCGAATCCCAAAACGCCAGCCGCGAGGAAGCGCTTGATCGCGCCCTCACCGCTGCCGCCAAATACGTCTCTGGAGAACACGCCACATGAGCCTCATTTCCCTCGATCTGGTCCTTTCCCCCGAAGTGGAAGAGGCCAAGAAGAACGGCACGCCCATCGTGGCGCTGGAAAGCACCATCATCACCCATGGCATGCCATATCCGCAAAACCTCGAGGTCGCCAACCAGGTCGAAGCCGACATTCGTGCAAAGGGTGCCGTGCCCGCCACCATGGCCGTGCTCAACGGCACCTTGCATGCCGGGCTGACCAATGATCAGCTCGAAGAGCTCGCGCAGGCCAAAAACGTCGCCAAAGTCTCCCGCGCGGACATGCCGGTGATCATGGCGCAAGGCCGCACCGGTGCCACAACTGTGGCCGCCACCATGATCGCGGCCCATCTCGCGGGCATCGACGTCTTTGCCACCGGCGGCATCGGCGGCGTGCACAAAGGTGCAGAAGACAGCTTTGACATCTCCGCCGACCTCACTGAACTGGCCCACACCCCTGTGACCGTTGTGGCCGCAGGCGCCAAAGCCATTCTCGACGTGCCAAAGACCCTGGAAGTGTTGGAAACCAACGGCGTGCCGGTCATCACCTATGGCCAGGACAGCTTCCCAGCCTTCTGGTCCGCCACATCCGATCTCGCCTCGCCTCTGCGCATGGACAACGCCGCTGACATCGCTGCGGCCCATAAAACACGTGGCGCAATGGCCTTACCGGGCGGTCAGCTGGTGGCCAACCCAATCCCATCCGCTGATGAAATCCCGGCCTCTGAATTGGCCCCGGTGATTGCCCAAGCCACCGAAGAAGCCGAGGCCCAGGGCGTGACAGGCAAAGACGTCACCCCCTTCCTTTTGGCCCGCATCTTTGAGCTCACCAACGGCAAATCTCTGGTCGCCAATATCGCGCTGGTGCGCAACAATGCCCGCCTCGCGGCCGACATCGCTGCCGCACTTAAGGCCTAAGCCCAAATCTTGCGCAAATAACAGGCTGCCACGGCGTTTTGACACGTCGTGACAGCCGCAAAATGTGGCCCCCAAACAATCGTCATTGCAGCGCCACACACAAATGCCTAACTAAACATCAGGCTGACCCTAGGACCCCTCATGACGACACCTTTTGACGAAAACGAAACACCGCACAAATCCGGTTTCTTTGCCCGCCTGCGGTCCAGCTTTCTGACGGGGATTGTTGTCATTCTGCCCATCGCCATGACCATCTGGCTGGTCTGGACCTTTGTGGGCTGGGTTGACGGCTTTGTCCTGCCACTAATCCCATCAACCATTCAGCCGGAAAAATATATCGGCATCAACCTGCGCGGCGTGGGGATGATCATATTCCTGATCTTCACCATCCTTGTAGGCTGGATTGCCAAAGGCCTGATGGGCCGCTCCCTGCTGCGTATTGCCGAAAACCTCGTCTCGCGCATGCCGGTGGTGCGCTCGATCTACTCCGGCGTAAAACAGATCGCAGAAACAGTCTTTGCCCAAACCGAGCGCAGCTTTGAAAAAGCCTGCCTGATCGAGTACCCGCGTCGCGGCATCTGGGCGATTGGATTCATCTCCACCAATGCCAAAGGCGAGGTGGCTTACACTGCAGCCACCACCAGCCCATTGATGAGTGTGTTTGTACCAACCACGCCCAACCCAACCTCCGGCTTTCTGCTGTTCTTCCCCAAAGACGACATCATCGAACTCGACATGTCGGTGGAGGACGCGGCGAAACTGGTGATCTCAGCCGGTCTAGTCTACCCAAACCCCAAAGACCCGACCCAGCCGCCGGAAGAGTGAGACCACTTCATTTGGCCCCAACTCTCACGGGGAAGTCTCATCTGTGATGGGACGGAGGCAGCGTCCCTCAATACTGCGAGTAGAGCCATAAACTGCGTTTCCTAACAGGGGTGCCCTGCTTAATTGCCGTACATCTCCGCCAAATCCACGGTTCCGCGTTCGTTTAGGTCCGCCTTATGGGCACTCAAAAAACTCTTAGCCGCCGCCTGCCCCGCCTCTTTCAAATGATGCAGCACTGACGCCACAGGCCAACTTTTGGTCGCCACCGACAAGCGGGTCATCAACGCATCATCGGCAATCATATGCACCTTCACCTCCCGCTTTTCTTCACGACTCAGCGCGCCCTGCTCGATCAACCTTTGCACAAATGCCACGGCCCGCAGCTCGCTTAGCAACGATGCATTGAAGCTGATCTCATTGATCCGGTTGGTGATTTGCTGGGGCGTCACCGGTAATGTGTCCCGCCGCAGAGGATTGATGTTCACAATCACCACATCCTCCGGCAGATCCCGCCGATACAGCGGCCAAAGCGACGGGTTGCCGGTATAGCCCCCATCCCAAAACGCCTCCGTTTTGCCCGTGGTCTCATCAAACACGTTCACCGCTTTAAACAAAGTTGGCAAACAAGCCGAAGCCAGCAAAGCGTCTGTGCTGATCGCTCGTCCTTCAAACACCCGCGCCTTGCCCGAGCGCACATTGGTGGCACAGACAAACAGCTTGGGCCCGCCTTCTGCACAAACCTGGTCAAAGCTGAACTGATCGACAATGTCGCGCAGCGGATGCTCATACAGCAGCCCCATGGCATAGGGTGACGTCAGCCGCTGCATCATATCCGCCGCCATAAATGGCCAGCTGTACTCCATCGCTCGGCTCACCAATCCAGGTGGCACCGCCGCAAACCAGGCATCCATGCCCGGCACCTGCGCCGCGCCCATCTGTTGCCAGAACCAATCGAGATTGGCCCGAGCGCCCTCACGCCCGCCCTCGAGCAGCCCGGCCTTCAAAGCCGCGCCATTCATAGCGCCCGCAGAGGTGCCGGTGATCCCGGCAATCTCGATGTCTTCGTCTTGCAACAGGACGTCGAGCACGCCCCAGGTGAAGGCCCCATGCGCGCCGCCACCCTGCAAGGCCAGATTGATGCGCTTCATGAGGCCATCCTCCCTTTACAACGCTGTCCAGCCGCCATCCACGCTGATCGTGGTGCCGGTGATCTGCGCCGCCGCATCGGACGCCAGGAAGCACACCGTTCCGCCCAACTGCTCCACTGTGGCAAATTCGCGGCTAGGTTGACGCTCCAGCATAACCTTCTTGATCACCTCTTCCCGACCCATGTTGTATTTCTCCATGGTGTCCGGGATCTGCGCCTCCACCAGCGGCGTCAGCACATAGCCCGGGCAAATCGCATTACAGGTGATCGGCTCTTCCGCAGTTTCCAGCGCCACCGTCTTGGTCATGCCCACCACGCCGTGTTTCGCCGCCACGTAGGCCGCTTTGAACGGAGACGCGGTCAACCCATGGGCGCTGGCTATATTGATCACCCGGCCCCAACCGCGCTTGCGCATATGCGGAAGCGCCGCCGCCGTGGTGTGAAATGCCGAGTTCATGTTGATCGCGATAATCGCGTCCCACTTCTCCACCGGGAACTCGTCAATCGGCGCCACGTGCTGAATACCGGCGTTGTTCACCAACACATCACAGCCGCCCGCGTCCTCGATCAGCTTCCGACATTGATCGCCTTTGGACATATCTGCCGCGATGTAGCGCGCATTTACGCCAAACTCCGCCGCGATTTCCGCTGCCAGCGCGTGATCTTCGTCCCGATCGGTAAACGAATTCAACACCACATCCGCCCCGGCCCGCGCTAGTTCCCGCGCCACGCCCAGACCGATTCCCGAATTGCTGCCCGTCACAATGGCTGTTTTACCCTGCTTACTCATCCGTCTTCCCTTCTCATCTCGGTTGAGCGCAGCATATCATGCTGCACCCGCAAAATAAGGGGAATCCGCACTACCCGTAATCATACGTAAGTCTGCCACTTGGCCAAAAAAACGCCCGCGCGAAGCGGGCGTAAAGTTATTGAGGCAGGTTTCATACAGGCAAGAAACCTATCGAGCAGTGACTCCTTTATAGGCGTTACCGCGCCGGTCTCCAAGCTAAAAGTTTGATAAGCCACCAATCCGCCGTTACTTTTTGGGTAAGTAAAAAATCAACCAACAGGATTGTTCAGGCAATGACACCAATACGTTTCCCCAAAGTCACCAGTGCCGCCGCCGCGCTAGCGCTCACACTGGTCGGCACTCAGACCCTCGCGGAACCCCAACATGGCATTGCTATGTATGGCGCGCCCGCTTTGCCACAGGATTTTGTGTCCCTGCCCTACGCCAACCCCGACGCGCCCAAAGGTGGTCGCGTGGTCACTGGAAATGGCGGCAGCTTTGATTCCCTGAACCCGTTTGTGCGCAAAGGCGAGGTGCCATGGCAACTCCGCTTCTTTGCGGTGGAATCCCTTATGGGGCGCAACTGGGATGAACCATTCTCCCTATACGGTCTTCTTGCCGAATCGATTGAAACCCCGGAGGATCGCTCCTGGGTCGAATTCACCCTGCGCGAAGAAGCCCGATTCTCTGATGGCAGCCCGGTCACCGTCGAAGACGTAATCTGGTCTTACGAAACTCTCGGCACAATTGGCCACCCGCGCTACCGCGGTTTCTGGGGTAAAGTGGACAAGATCGAAGCCACCGGCGAGCGCTCCGTGCGCCTCACCTTCAACACCGAAGACCGGGAACTGGCCCTGATCGCTGGTCTGCGCCCGATCCTGAGCAAAGCGCAATTCGAAGGTAAATCCTTTGAAGACGCAACGCTCGAAAACTTCCCTATCGGCTCTGCGCCTTACGCCATCTCTGACTTTGAAGCTGGCCGTTACGTGACCCTGACACGCAACGAGGACTACTGGGGCAAAGACCTGCCGTTCCGCAATGGTACTCACAACTTTGACGAGATCAAAATTGACTTCTTCGGCGACAGCTCTGTGATGTTCGAAGCCTTCAAGGCGGGCGAAATTTCCTACGTGCGCGAATTCAACGCTGAAAAATGGGCCTCGAACTACAATTTCCCGCTGGCACAATCTGGCGACGTGGTGAAATCCGAAATCCCGCACAAGAAGCCCTCCGGCATCACCGGTTTTGTGATGAACACCCGCAAATCCCCTCTGGATGACATCCGTGTGCGCGACGCGCTGATGCATGTCTTCAACTTCGAGTTCATCAACGACACCATGACCGGCTCTCGCCAGCCGCGCATCACGTCGTATTTCTCTGGCTCTCTTCTGGGCATGGACGACGGCCCAGCCCAAGGTCGCGTTGCAGAACTGCTGCAACCTTTTGCGGACGACCTGCCGCCAGAGGCGCTCGAAGGCTACACCTTGCCCACCTCCGACGGCTCCGCACGCAACCGCGCCAACCTGCGCAAGGCGCTCAATCTGATGGAAGAAGCCGGCTATTCCGTGGTGGACGGCAAACTGCAAAATGCAAATGGCGAGGTGCTGGCGCTGGAAATCCTGCTCAAGCAGGGCGACACCGAGAACAAAGCCATCATCGACATCTATTCCAAGGCGCTCGAAGGCCTCGGCGTAGAGCTGACCGTCACCCAGGTGGACGGCCCGCAATACACCGAACGCACCGCGGCCTTTGACTTTGAAATCACCAACTACCGCCGCGCCCTGTCGCTGTCCCCGGGCAACGAGCAAAACCTCTACTGGGGCTCTGCCGCCGCCGATCAAAACGGCTCACGTAACTTGATGGGTGTAAAATCCCCGGCCATCGACGCGATGATCAACGAGATGCTGACGTCCACATCGCAGGATGACTTTGTCGCCGCCACCAAGGCGCTCGACCGCGTCCTGACCTCTGGCCGCTACGTGATCCCGATCTGGAAATATGCCGTGGGTCGCATCGCCCACCAGAAAGACCTGCACTATCCAAAAGACACTCTGCCGATCTACGGTGACGGCGTGGATTGGCTGCCAGGTGTCTGGTGGCACGAAGAGTAAACGCAACACAGGGCGCCTACGGGCGCCCTGTTCGTTAACAAGTCACTTTCCGAAAAACCGCACCTCCGCAAAACAGTCGCGATACAGACGTAAAACCGACGTCAGTTTCGCCGCTCGATTCGAAGGTTAATCCCATCCCGCGACCGCACCGTCAAATGGGCAATTGGCACCGGTGCATCGCCGACAGGTGTGATCCGGAAGTGCTTCAAAATCATCGACAACATCAACACGCCTTCCACCATGGCAAAGCCCGCGCCCGTGCAAACCCGGCTGCCTGCGGAGAACGGCACATAGGCCTCCCGCATACACTGTTTGCCATTGGCCGTTTGCCAACGCATCGGGTCAAAACCGTCTGGATTGTCCCACAACCGCTCCTGCCGATGCAGATGCCAGGGAGAGATAACTACCTGAGATCCCTTGGTAATATCACGATCTCTAAAATGCTCGGGGCAAGTCGCCTCACGTACCATCATTGGCACCGGCGGATACAATCGCAGCGCTTCCCGAAACACATCTCGACTGGTTTTCAACTTGCTGACCGCGCTGAAGTCCTCGGTCAAATCCGCGGCTTCCTCTGCGATTTTCTCCTGCCATTCCGGGAACAACGCACAGAGGTACAACGTCCAGGCCAAAGCCGACGCACTGGTTTCATGCCCCGCCAGGAAAAAGATCGCCACTTGATCAACCATCTCATTGGTGTCAAAAGATTTTCCGGTTTCCGGATCAACCGTGGTCATGATCTTTGTCGCCAGATCATCCGGCGCCTCACCGGCCTGAATGGCCTGCATCCGCTCCTCGGTGAGTTGGGTTATCAAACCGCGAATACTGGCCGCAGTGCGCTTGGTGTCCTTTCGGAAAAACCTTGGAAACCAACGCGGTAAAGGCAGAAACGCCCCCAAGTTCACAATCGGCGCGCTACGCTGATAGGTGCGAAATTCTTCAAAAACCCTACCGGCCACCTCATGTTCAATCGGGATGGAGAACAAAGTTCGAAAAATTACATCCGCCGCTGCGTGGCTGGTTTCCTCTTCAATCTCAACAACTTGCCCAACATGGGCGTCCAGACGCGCCACCGCAGCTTCGCTTGCCGCCCACATCGCAGGAAACGTGTCGCGCAGCCGTCCGCCCTCAAAAGCCGGATCAATGATCCGCCGCTGCCGCTTCCACACCTCGCCATTGGTTAGGAAGACCGACTCCCCCAAAAGCGGTTTCAGCCCTTCGCTAACCCGTTGAGATTTTGGGAAATCATCCGGCCGTTCCTTGAGAACAGTTTTTATTAACGAAGGCTGGTTGATCATGTAGGAGCGGAAAAACGGTGTGCGAAACTCCGCCATCCAGGCGCGATACAACTTGGCAGGCTGCGCCGACAAAAGATCTTTGCGAAAGAGCTTCACATACTGCCGCAGCGTGACTTTTTCAGGCCGCGGCGTTGGTTTTGGAGGAATCATGAAGCCACCGAGGTGAATTTATTGACCGGTTTTTCTATGCGAGAGCCCGACGCCTTACGCCCTTCATAGCGCTCCGCCAATGTTTTTGGCCCGGCCGTAATACGGAAGTAGTCATAGTCTCCGGGCCGATCAAAGGCGCAAAGGTATTGAAAATGCAGCCGAAAAAAACGCCAACGCAGTTCCGCCCACCGCTCTTCCGACAAGGTTTGCGTGAAGGCCGCCGAGAACACCAAAGGCCACCGTTTGCCCGCCTGTGGCGCAACACCAGACACAGCCACCGGATCACACAGCGCAAAGGCACAGCCATCTCCAGGCGCCGTCACATCAACCCACGCCAATTCAGTACGCTGGCACAAATACGCCAAATCCGCCCGCAACCGCTCCGCCTTGGGCAGGAAAGACACCATGGGAACCACTTGTCCCAACGACAGAAATCCAAGCGCAGGCCCATCCTCTGGCACACGCCCATTCCGGATCAAATCAGCAAAAACGGACACCGCCAGATGCGCGCCACTGGAATGACCCACCACCAAAACTTCGTCACATTCCGACTGCAAAGCCTCGGAAATGCGGTCCGCAAACTCCCCCATCCGCGCTTCCAACTCAGGAGGATTTGCGCCCTTGGTGGAGGCCGAATAGGCGTAGTCATGCATAAGGTAGTAAGCAAAGAAATTTCCGTCATGCTTTTGAAACCATTGTAGAATTGGCAAAACCACTACCAGCCCAAACACCGTCGTCCACTCCGGCAGAACCATCGCCAGCCCTTTGCCAATGCCCCAGGCAACCAACAGGGCCAGAAGCAACTGCACCAGCAAAAACACCACCGGATAGAGCGCCGCAATCACCGGGCCTTTGCGCAAATGCATCAACCGCCACAACGCGCCAGATCCAATGTAGGTCCAAGCCGTCCGCAAAAGCTGCCCGTAGGTCGACACAATGCCCTGCTCCATGCTGTCACGCACTATGTCGGACCACACCAGCACCTCAACATCGCTCTGCGTCTCCTGCCCCTCGATACGGCCTGTCACGTGCCATCCATAAGGCCCGCCGGTCGCCTTCTTGGGAGACAAGGCAATCTCATAATCAGAAATTCCCGCCTGCGCCGCGCCTTCCTTGCGGTACAGCTCGCGATATCGGCGCGGGTGAATCGGATCATAGCCCGGAATGTAAAACACCCGACGCGTGCGCACCTGCCTATGTTGGGGCTCTACCATGGCCTGCCTCTCCTTTGAGAGGAGTGTAACCGCTCACTTTGGCAAAATTAAGCCTTATCCGAGGGTTGCGAGCGCCGGAAAGGTCTCCAGAAGCCAATAAGAGAACGTCGAGAACGCCCCGGTCACCAGCATGACACCCACAAACAGCAGCAAGCCACCCATGACCTTCTCGATTGTGCCCATGTGGCGCTTGAGTTTGTTCATCACGCCCATCGCCCGATTGAGGAAAATGGCAGCAAGAAGAAAGGGAATGCCAAGGCCGGCCGCATAGACGCCAAGTAAGACTGTCCCGCGTGTGATCGACGCTTCCCCAGCGGCCAAAGACAGAATCGCGCCGAGTTGCGGCCCAATGCAAGGCGTCCAGCCAAAGGCAAAGGCCAAACCCAACACATAGGCGCCAAAGGCCGATCCGCCGGATTCGCCGGTCTCAATCCGCGCTTCTCGGTCCAGAAACGGAATGCGGAACACGTTCAAAAAGTGCAGACCGAAGACGATCACAACACCGCCCGCGATCTTGCTGAAAAGCTCCTGATTTTGCAGGAAAAACGCCCCAAACGCCGAGGCTGTAAAGCCGAGGAACAGAAATACCGTCGACAGCCCCATCACAAAGAACAAGGCGGCCACGATTGCCTTGCGCCGCGCTTCCTGTTCTGTGGTGAGCTCCGACATGCTGACGCCGCTCATATAGGCCAAATAGGGCGGCACAATGGGCAGAACACAAGGACTGAGAAACGAGATCATTCCCGCCGCCAGCGCCACAAACATCGCAGGCAAAAGCCCCGCGTCGATGATATCGATTCCAAACATTTCCCACCCTTAGACCACCCTCCAAAGAAGGTCACGTGCACAGGTGGTCACATCCCTGTGGACAGACCGTAACATCCTGCCTATGTCCGTCTTATGGATTTGGAAGTTGATGCAATTGGCCTGTTGTGCCCCCTGCCCGTTTTGCGCCTGCGCAAACGTATGGAACCCCTAAAGTCTGGCGCGAAAGTGCTGCTGCTGGCAGATGATCCGGCGGCCATTGTGGACGTGCCACATTTCTGTAACGAGGCCGGACACGCCTTTGTCAGCATGACAGAAGCAGATGGTCAATTGCAGTTCATCGTGCAAAAAGGCTGATTTGGATCAGCAACTTACGACAAAATCAACGCGAACGCGCAGTTTTGATCTTCACCGGAATGCGGACTTACGGGTTTGTGGCGGTGGTGCCCGCCTTGCAAACGAACCGGGGATCGTTTCATGGCTGAACGCCCTTTCGCATCTCTTACGAGGTGCTGCCGGTTGACGCCCAAGGTGAAGACGTGTCGGTGATCTGCTATCAACGACTGTTTTAGGTCCGCCTCCCCTGCCAACTACAACTAGACATTGGTCGCGAACGAAACGATGTCCATTGCGGACTCGAAGCAGTCATCTGAGTATTTTTGTCAAATGACTGGTTTGGAACGTTAAGCCGCCATTGAGAGAGCGCGATCAATCGGAGATCAAATCCTCGATTTCCTTCTCGATCCGCACCAGATCGTTGATCACCTTGCGCATTTCTTGCCATTTTCGCGTCCGCATGCCGTGCCTGTACGCTGGATTGGCCTTGCCAGGGACGTGATCGCCGCGGGCACCATGGAACCGGCACACCGTCCATCCTTTCACAGCCGGGCCTTTGCAGCGCTCTCCGGTTCGTTTTGAGGTCGCTGTGCATCTCGGAGCTGCATGCGCCTTGCTCATGGGGTTGTCGTCACATTTCATCTTCAACCATCCCCCGGGTGGTGACGTCGCCGACGATCGCCTGTCCGCCGCTCTCAACGTTCGCCCGCTCGACACGCACAGTTTGCTTGCCTCCATTGCGATGCTTGCGCAGCGTCTCCACCTGTGCCGCATAGGTCCGCGCCAGCTTGTTGTACCCCGTGTAATGGGCGTTCACTTGATCGACGTTTTCGGCATTCGCCAACCATCGAGCCGACCGCACCATTGCCACATGTGTTGCCGCCATCTGCACTGCCAACAGGCGTTCAACGGTGTCGCGCGGTTTAAACTCGGCAACCATAAAAGCCGGAAGAATGTCCAAGCAAGAAAATTGACAGAGAAACAAAGCCCAAGGCTATCTTTACCTATCCGATAGAACTGAAAGAAAAGCGCAAGTGGCGGAGGTATCGGAACTGGGATCTGAAGTTTTCTGGTCTCAAGTATCTAGTGGGACGAATGTCGTTCAAAGGCTGCTTGCCAGCAATCAAACGAATTATGAACTCACTCGTCACCCTAGCTTTTCCCGTCGATCGCGCATGCTGATAAGCCAAAAGTATCCATTGCATTCCCTAGTGTCGCCGCATCACGAAACTCGCGACCCAAAATTAGCAGGGCGATTTGGGCTCGGTCTAGAAACGCCCAGTACAAAATCAGCCCGTGTAAGAGACCAAAATATCAGTGTGCAAGCCATCGAAATGGTTGAGCTGGAGTGAACTCTTTGGAAACGTCTCCGGCCAAAATTGGATGATCTTTCAAGCATAGCTTCATAGGCTTACTGCGTTCCGCAAGATCCAAGTTCTCTATATCTACCCAGAACGCATTCGGGCTGACTGCAGACTCGTAATAGTAACGTCCTGCGTCATGGTCCGCTACCGAGCGCCAGATTGTACTTGCGATGTTTGGTGCATTTGCATCTGTTATGCCGAGCGGAACAGACGCGTTTCGTATAATCGAGAATGCCGCAGACGTCGCCAGCCTCGGATCTTCGAATTTGGGCACCGATTGCAGATAGAACGAGGTTCTTACAAATCTGTCAGCCGCACGGTTTGTACCCGGCAACATCGACAACCCACCAATTTGTCCCCAATAGGCCGTGAGCGCGAGTTGTTCATCGTAAGTTGGAGAATTGGTCATAACCGTGTACTCGCCACCATGATGTACAACGAGTTTGCCGTTAACGTATTCAAAAATCGCCGATCCCCCAATTTTGTCTGACAACGAAAGGTGCAAACCCGCGGCTTTTCCATTGGGAAGCGCTGGGTCAATCATTTGAAAAGGTTCATCGGAAAGACCCATGACCGCTTCGGCGACGGTTGCATAACTGTCTAATGCGTATTGTGCCCAGGCACCCACTGAGAGCTTTGGTTTTCCATCGCTGGTCTTGGTGGCATAATCCGCCTCGGCCAAGTAGAGCAGATTTGCAACCAGACCGGCATCGTTCATACCGTCCGCCGTTCCCGCGTCGTAGCCTGAAAGAGTGATTGATCCATACTTTGATGTCCACTCGATCGGCCCTTCCCGAAGGCCACCATCCCTTTCCATACCCTTAGGGTCAGGACTCATAGCCAGTAAATAACGAGAGCTGCGAGGGCGATGGCGGACAGGAAGACCTTCGGGCATCTGTCGTATCGAGTTGCGACACGCCGCCAATCCTTCAACCTGCCGAACAT
>Ga0189286_100082_pt1 | contig 63625 bp, 60 predicted proteins | sample UW69minimetaG_FD_130330 | JGI IMG/M metagenome (GOLD analysis project Ga0189286, IMG submission 130330) | Marine microbial communities from the Costa Rica Dome - UW69 mini metaG | ecosystem: Environmental > Aquatic > Marine > Oceanic > Photic zone | place: Costa Rica: the Eastern Pacific...
CGCGATTTGTTCTGTAGAAGGTGTTTTTCAGGCTATTGACCTAAGTCCAGCTTCAGTTCACGACATCAACTATCTTAAAGATATTAAAATGCAAATAAGCGATTGCACATTAATTGGAGATCGAGATACTTGTCAGTAGAAATACAACCTAATTTATTTGAAAATTGTAATGTCAAATTGAACACTCCAATGAGAAACAATCAAAAGGCATACAAGCAACAACCTTATGTGTTCAGAAAAAAACGCAAGAGAATCGAAACCTTGTTCTCACAATTGTGCGATCAGTTCATGATAAGACGCAACTATGCGAAGTCATTTGATGGGTTTAAGACAAGAATACTGTCTAAAAAATCAGCATTAACAACCATTCAATACGTCAATAAGTTTATTTTCAAAAGAAATATTAACAATATTAAAATTAGCATTATATAAAATGCACAACGGGTTAAGTAGATAAATAAGAAGACCTTATATTTTTTTGATACAAGGCCTTTTTTTATTTCTAGTGAAAGGAATATTTATGGTAACATAAATATTGGAATTTCTAAAATGCATGCTTCGTAAACAGGTGAACAGGAAGTTTATGCAATTTTATAACATATCCGCATTTATTTACTTCTATTAGATTTAGTTCTTCCGCCACTGTGGAAACCAGATCCACCAGATCCTGAGTTCCAGTGTGCTGTATGCCAAGAGCCGTTGTGGAAGTAACGACCGTTAAAATTACTCGGTAATCGAGAATGCCAAGCATTGTTGTAATAGTACTTGTTTTGATTCGATTGCCATCCAGGAGGGAAATTATTGGTACCGTTGTTATTAGAATTTCCGTGCGCCGTATGCCAAGAGCCATTATGAAAATACGACCCCCAATAGTTTGCAGGTAATCTATTATGCCATCCACCTTGGTAATAATATTTTCCTTGATTCCATTGCCATCCAGAAGGGAAAGAACCATGATTTCCATTGTCAGAATTTCCATGTGCTGTATGCCAGGAACCATTGTAAAAATAGGAGCCTCTATAATTACTTGGTAATCTGCTATGCCATCCTCGATAATAGTAATACTTTCCCCTATTGTATTGCCAATTAGGAGGATAGTATCCTTGGTTATCATTGTTGGAGTTGCCATGGGCTGTATGCCAAGTACCATTATGGAAATAAGATCCCCAGTAATTGCTTGGCAACCTACTATGCCATCCGCCTTGGTAAAAGTATTTTCCTTGATTCCATTGCCATCCATCTGGATAAGAACTTGTTCCGTCATGAAATCCTTGTCCATGTCCAAAAGAAGAATCTGTATATAAGGAACAAGAAGTATAGATAGTACAAAGGCACAACGAGCATAATGCTGTGATAAAAAATGATTTGATATTCATGATTTTAAAATAGATGCTACAAATTAAAACATTATGATGAAACGAACAATAGTTATTGCTAGAAGATTTTTTTTTACCACGGTTCTAATACTACGGTAAGTATTTGGAATTACAAATACAGGGCGGTACACAATTATTATGAAACTGGCAGAAACAAAAAAATTATTAATATCAAAATGGAATATTTACATTAGACTGGACATAGAGTTAAGAGATTAAATTATTAATTAACTTAACTTTGAAAAGATGTCAAAAAAACGAAAGACGCAAACAGAGTCACTTAAGCGCTAGATAGTAGCATTAAGCTATCAAAAGGATAATGTATAAGAAACTTTCCGAGAATAAGGATTATCATCATCAGTATTGCATTGTTGGCGAAAAGCGTACAATGGATTTGGCTAAAACAGTTTTCCAGTACGTTAAAATCCAAAACAAACAGATGATCCAAAAGAAATAGCCAAACTAAAGAAACAATTACGAGTACATAGCATAGAGAATGGAATATTAAAAAATGGTGCGCATCTTCTCCAAGAGCGACAGGACAACTATAGATTTATAAAACACAGTAAGTTGAAGTTTCCAGTTGAGAAGATGAGTAAAGTATCAGAGGTAAGTAATAGTCGTTATTATAGTTGGTAGAGCAAAGGTCCATCAAAACGATGGTTAAACAATCATTCTATAATGTGTTTCATCAAACATATTTTTCATTACATTTATCAAAGCAATGAAGCAGGAACAATGAAAGCTGAATTAGAGAAATATGGTCATCATATATCTAAACAGAATATAGAAAATCAAAAATAAGCACTGTAAATCCTTAACTTTTTGTCCAGTTTTTTGTTGCTATTCCAGTATTATCTTGCTCAACAAAATGGTCAAGTACTTTAAAGCTTGTGTTTTTTTTAACCTACGGATTTAATGCTATCCGAAGTGAAGGATTAGAAAGCAAAGCTGGTTTAACAATCTAAACTAGACTAACAAGTTTAGATTACATTTTCTTAGTATGACTTATTTTTTGATGGTCAAGCACTGTAAAACCTTCATTATCGTAGTAGAAAGCATTTTCGAAAGCGACGTTCATAAGCACTTCTTCAAATGTGTATGAGTGTAGTTTGTAGACTTCTTCGTTGAACGCTTCATCATAATACGAAACCATGATTAGGAATTCCCCATTAAGTTGTTGCAATTCGCTTTCAGAGAACTCATGTAATGGCGATTTTTCATCAATTTCATGCACCAACGTCCATGTGGTTGGCAAATAAGTAATATGATCTCTTTCCAGCTCCAGCTGATAAAAATTACGTTTATAACCTTGTTGATCATCTGCTTCTGTAATTGCCAAAGTTACTTTTACACGCGGATTAATCATTACATCTGTTTTGTTGTTCATCAAACGAAACATCAATGCCTTTCCTTCTTTAAAATCGCGGTAAATGATATTCTCACTAAACTTGATAGATGCTTTCGGTTTGGAAAAACGACCATACAATAACCCAGTGACAAATGAAAAACTCAGCAGTCCAGCTACAGCTTGAAAACTAGAAATAATTCCTGCCAAAACACTTGTAGGCGCCATTGCTCCATATCCTAGCGTAGTAATGGTTTGTGAGGAAAAGAAAAAGGCATTCACAAAATTTTTCAGAAATCCTTGAGGTTCTACAGAAATATACTCCACTCCAATAGCAACATACACTAAAGCAAACGCCATGTTTATGACGAAATAAACCAAAAAAACCCACAAGAAAAAACGCGACCAACTGATATCGACCAAATACGCATACAAAGCAGAAATTCCCACTTTACCGTTTACGTGTTTGATGTTAAACGAACCGTCTTTATTGACGATTCGTTTTGCTGTAGTGATAGTTGCTTCTCCTAAGCCTGGATCTTTTACTTTTTTTGCCATCTAGTTTATTTACGCATTCAATGCATCTGTAAAGTTATGCAACTTTTGTTTGAGTGCTTCCGAAGCTTCTATCAAAGGCAAACGCACCGTCGCTGTTGACAGGTTCAACTTTTCAAATACTGCTTTGATTCCTGCAGGATTTCCTTCCTCAAAGATATAATCAATAGATGGCATTATTTTGTAATGTAACTCGTTGGCAGCTTTTATATTTCCTGCCAAACCTAAACGCACCATCTTCGAGAATTCTTTTGGATATCCTTGTCCGATCACAGAAATAACTCCTGCTCCACCAGCATTTACCATAGGCAAAGTTATCATATCATCTCCTGAAATTACTAAGAAATCTTCTGGAGCATCTTTAATTAAACGCATAGCTTGTACAATATCGCCTGCTGCTTCCTTTACTGCGATGATATTCTCAAAATCATTGGCTAGTCGAATCACCGTTTCTGGCAATAGATTACTTGCTGTTCGTCCTGGCACATTATACAATACAATTGGTTTTGGACTCGCTTCTGCAACTGCTTTAAAGTGCTGATAAATTCCTTCCTGCGTTGGTTTATTATAATAAGGAGAAACAGATAAAACGGCATCAAAATGCTGCAAATCTGTAGTTTTTAATTCATTCACAACAACAGCGGTATTATTTCCTCCAATTCCTAAGATCATTGGCAAGCGTTTCTTATTTGTCTTGATAATGGTATCAATAACTACCTGTTTTTCTTCCTTTGTCAAAACGGCACTTTCTGCGGTAGTTCCTAAAACTACCAAATATTCTATTCCGCCTTCAATTACATGCTCAACGATGTTTGCTAGTGCAATTGTGTCTACTGAACTGTCTTCGTTAAAAGGTGTTACCAACGCAACTCCAGTTCCTATGAATTTCTTCATTATTATAATTTATTAAGTATGTGTAAATATGTATGTAGTTCTTTTGCAAATGTTGTCACTTCATTTTCTTTTGTTTGAATAATGACATCATGTATTTCCTGATTGCTTCCTGCAATACCGACTTTAAAATTTGCTTTTTGTAAACCTGAAGCCAGTTGTAATGGTAAAATCTCATCACTGTAATAACTGATCAATAAATCGTATGGTTTATTAAGAAATTCCGCAAGCTCCGTTGTTTTAGCTTTTCCTTTCCATCCAAAGTCTTTTTCATAGAAAACAGGATAGTTCACTTCGCGTGTTTTTTGAAAGGCTTTATGATAACACATCACCTCAATTTCAACATTAAGTTGTAAACTCTTAACAATGTGCTGAAAATCTTCTGTTACGTCAGCATTTACGATAATACCAACTGTTTTAATTGGCGCTGCTTCCACTTCTTTTGTAGTGGTTTTGTTAAGCTTTTTCGTAAGTACTTTCTTAGCTAACTTATGTTGTAATCCTTTTAAAAACATGGATGCGAATTAATATTTTACAAAAATACTCTTTTTCGACAAAAAAAGAGATGCATGAATGTACATGCATCTCTCTTGTAACAAAAAAATGTTGATTATGTTCTTCCTCTTGAACGTAAGTTATACACAAAGTTACAAGGAGTTTTTGGGATGAAAAAAATTATTTTATTAGCGTCAATTTTTAACAATGAACGTCAATTTTTGGCAAGTAATCACAAAAAAAGTGTATGTTTTTAAAATTATTTAGTATTGTTGACAACGGTTGTATCTGCTATTTTTTATAATTTGCCGCATATTTTAAGTTTATGAGAAAAATTATTGCGCTGCTAGCCATTTTTATAGCAATTTCTTGTTCCAAAGAAAAACAGTCAGTTTCTAAGATTGAAGGAAAACGTATCAACATCAACGATTCCATAACTACCAATCAAGAAATTGAAGATTTTATCAAACCTTTCCGTAAGCGTATCCAAGAAGATATGAATAAAGTCTTGAGCTATGCCCGAAAGGATATGCACAAGAATGATGGCAAGTTAGAAACTACGATTGGAAATTTAATGGCTGATTTGGTAAAATCGCAAAGTGAACCTATTTATAAAAAACGAACTGAAAAAAGTATTGATATTTGTATCTTAAATCATGGAGGAATTCGTGCTCCTATTCCAGCAGGTCCAATTAAAACACGTACTGCATTTAATGTAATGCCTTTTGAAAACTCAATTGTTGTGGCTGAATTAACTGCTGAGAATGTACACGGCATGATTGATTATCTGGTAAAAGCAAAACGAGCTCATCCTATTTCAGGATTAACGATTAAGTTAGACCAAAATGATAAACTTGTTGAAGCCCTGGTTAATGGAAAACCTATTGAGGCTAACAAAACCTATGCTGTAGTTACTTCAGATTATTTGCAAAATGGCGGCGATCGTATGGATTTCTTGAAGAATCCTGAAAGCCTAGAGATTTTGGATTATAAAATTCGTAATGCAATGATTGATTATTTTAAAACTGTTGACACCATTCCTGCAAAATTAGATGGCAGATTTATTCAACAATAACTTATTAAGAAATGAAAAGAAGAGATTTTATACAAAATTCGTTGGCTTCTAGTGCTTTTGTAACATTGGGAGGTTTGTCACTACAGAGTTTTACAGCGAATTCCGCAAAAAAGCATATCACAATTTTACACACCAACGACGTACATAGTCATATTGATCCTTTTGGGGCAAATCATCCAAGAAACCCAAATCAAGGTGGTGCGGCACGTAGAGCAAGTTTGATTTCAAATATTAGAAAAGAAAATCCAAATACATTGTTGTTAGATGCTGGTGATATTTTTCAAGGAACACCATATTTTAACTATTATGGCGGCGAATTGGAATTTAAGCTCATGAGTATGATGAAGTATGATTTGGCTACCATCGGAAATCATGATTTTGATAATGGTATTGACGGATTATATGCACAGTTACCAAATGCAAATTTTGAATTCGTTTCTGCCAATTATGACTTTAAAAATACCGTTTTAGATACACATGTAAAACCTTATAAGATTTTTATGAAAGATGGTATTAAGATCGGAATTTTTGGTTTGGGTGTAAAATTAGCAGGATTGGTTGATAAACGTATGTATAAAGAAACTGTGTACAACGATCCTATTGAAACTGCACAAGATATGAGTCGTATTTTGAAAGAAGAAGAAAAATGTGATTTAGTAATTTGTTTATCACACATAGGGTATAACTACAAAAGAAACCCAGAACGTCCTTCTGACTTAAAGTTAGCACGTGCTACCAAAGATATTGACTTAATTATTGGTGGACATACACATACATTTTTACCTAAACCTACAATTGAAAAAAATAGCAAGGGAGAATCAGTATTAGTTAATCAAGTTGGTGCATATGGAGTTTATGTTGGAAGAATAGATTTTTACTTTGATGCTGAGAAAAATGTAATTGCCAACGGTAAATCGATTATTGTATAGGTTTTTAAATATTTTTTAGTCTTAGTCGCTAGCGTTTTAGCTATTTTATATTTCTGAGCTTGTTTCTTGAGCATCCTTTGTAATAACGTATTCCCACATTTTATAATGCGAGAATATAAAAAGGATATTGGCTATGACTGTATATATAGGCTTTTTATCCAAAAATATAAACGTTCCAAATAGCAATCCCATCAATCCGGTAGACAAGCCAGCAAGCATTAGTTTCTTTGTGATAGGAGTTCTTTTGCTTATATATGCCATTGAAGACATAAAGGCAAAATAGCCAATTGCAAAGGTATAGAAGATGATTTCACCAAAAATTTCATCCTTTATTTTTTCTACAAAAAATATAAAAGGAAGCATGTAAAAAGCTAAAAAAGGCACAGTACTTAAAAGCAATCTTCTAGTAGAAATGTAGTGTGATTGTATTAATACAATAATACCATATATAGATAACGCTATTCCACTACTTATAATTCCATTTGCCAATGCTTTATCTACAAAAAAATAATAATCTGCAATCATAAAAGCAGCCAAAGCAAGCAAATACAGCATATTTTTGACCTCAACATGTAAAAAATAGCAGATTGTAATTACGGGAATTGTCAATACAATGGCATAGTTCCGTGGTATAACATCAGGGAAAAAAAACCATATAATATCTACAAACGCAATACAACTAAGTAGAAAGATTAAAAGTGAAGCAATCTTTTTCATTAACAATACAAAGTAACTTATTTCTGTATAGAAATCCTATATTTTTTATATTTTCAATCTAATACTAAACGCCCTATTAATATCATTTCTTATTTCGCTGTTACATATCTATACATTGCATAGTGCATAAAAAGAAAGGTAAAAACAATAGCGACTCATATAATTACAAGATACGTATCAAAAAGAATATATCCATTTAAGATCGTTGAAATGACGAAAACAATTCCCGAACTCAACAACCACAAGTTTTTTGTAGATCGCTGATTGATATACATGAGTGTGGAGATAAAGAAAAACAACCCAATAAAAAACACATAAAACATGATGTAGTTGAATATTTTTATGGGTACAGCATCAGAATAGTAAAATAAAGGAACCAAATACACAATTAAGCAAGGGATCGTTGCCGTAAAAATACTTTTCATGGAGATTACGGCTGTTTTTAAACTAATAATAACATAAAGACACACGCCTATTCCATAAAAAATAAGTGATGGCTTAAAATAAGATTCTGCATGAAAAAATACAATTCCTAAAAATGTAGAAATTAAAGATATAATGTATAGCACATTTACCTTTTTTACAGAAGATAGATATAATAAAATCAATGTTGGAAACGGTAAAAAAGTCACATAATTTTTATCAATAATCTCTGGGTAAATAATTCCAAATGCATTCAAAATAGAAAGAAAAACAAAGAGATATGTTAGGGGGTTTTGTTTTGACATTCAGCAGTACTTCTTAAGTAACTCTTAAATTACGAAATATTTTACAATAATTAAATCTTTCCTATTTTTTGTAAGTGCTATTATGTCTTGCCGACTACAAAGTCATTAAAAATCAATAATATGAAAAAATACATTCCATTCATTATTCGTCTAGCAGTGGCAGTAATTTTAATACAAACATTACGATTTAAATTAACAGGAAATCCAGATAGTGTAGCTATTTTTCAAGAAGTAGGTTTAGAGCCTTATGGCCGTATCGGAATAGGAATAGCTGAGCTTTTTGCAGGAGTTTTAATTGCAATCCCTAAAACAGCTTGGATAGGTGCTACATTAACTTTAGGAATCATAGGTGGTGCTATTATGATGCACTTAACGATACTAGGAATTGAAGCTCCACTCAAAGGAGAGCCTGATGGCGGTCTTTTATTCATCACGGCAATTGTTGTGTTTATTTTAAGTGCAATTACACTTTGGTTACAGCGTAGAGAGATTCCATTTATTGGCAAGAAGTTTCTGTAATTTGTTGAATACTTAGACAATGTCAGTAAAAGTATTTTTTTCATCTTCTAGCATAAATTTAAATGAAAAGTATAGAACAAAGTGATTGCAAAATATCGCAATTACAGTAAACATCGTCTCGTACATGTACAATTCATTTATGGTAATTATGATATTCATAATTCCTAAGTTAGCAGCCACAATTAACATCCACAAATTCGACTGATTTTTGTTTCTTATATAATAATACAATGCTGCCATAAGGTAGATTAGCATTAATAAAACCATAATTGCAAAATACACAAAGTCCTCTTTTATCTCAGGATATATCAAACAGATGACTCTGTAGTAAATGTATAATATAGGAAGGAATATAATCAATAGCTTAAGGTACATTTTGATTGTTGTATTCATTTTTTCATTTTTCAAATACATCAATCGAAGGTATATTAAATAGAATATTGAAACTAAGATGGAAACTTCTGACACATATTGTCCGAAGCCTATAATTAAATAAACTCCACTAGAAAGCCCAAAAATAAGCACAAGCACATATAAAATACTTATCGGTCCTTTTTTTTCAGTCATATACAGCACAAAAATAGAAACGAACGTAAGTGGATATACAAATAGTAAATTTATTTTTTCAAAAAAAAGAGCAACCAACAACGAAATAAAAGCTGTTATAAAGAAAGCTAGATATGTTGATTTTATATACTTCATTTAACCCATTAAATTTAGAATATTATCATCTTCACTGCTATCGTGTAGCATAAACTTCAATATAAAAAACTGTATACATATACTACAAAATACAACAATTACAGTAAAAAAGGTTTCATACATGTACAATTCGTTCAAACCTATGATAATATTCATAAATCCTAAATTAATGGCAGCAATTAGCATCCAAAGATTGGCTGAAGTTTTATTTTTAAGGTAATAATATAAGGCAGTAATGATGTAACTCAGCATGAAAAACATCAAAAAACTAAAGTATATCATCACATCTTTAAGTTCAGAGGAAATAATTTGGATAACTTTATAATAAATATACAGTATTGGGATCGAAATTAGAGAAACATAAAAATACGTCCGAAGTTCTGTTTTCTTCATCACATTGCGTACATACATCAATCGTAAATATATGATATAAAACAATGAAAATAATATAGAAACTGCTTCTAAATAATGCCGCATCCCTAATATGAGCAATATACCTCCAACTAAACCAATTACTTGCGAGAGTAAGTATAAAAAACTAGCAGGCTCTTTTTTTTCTGTAAAATATATGACTAATATGGTAAATACCGTAAACGGTTGCGCATAAATCAAACTAAACTTTTCTAAAAATATGGCTACAAGTATTGTTGCCATAGAAGCAAGAATAAAAACTACATGTGTCGGTTTAGTTAAATTCATTTATATCATATTCAAAAACTCATCTTCGCTAAGTATGGTGATGTTTAGTTTTTCTGCCTTCTCACGTTTGCTAGGTCCCATTTTGTCACCTGCTACTACGTACGAAGTTTTAGAAGAAATGGAAGATGATACTTTTCCTCCATTATTTTCTATGAGTTTTTTTAATTCGTTACGCGATACTTTTTCAAATACTCCAGACACTACAAACGACTTCCCTAACAAAGTTTCAGTAAGTCCTTCTAACTGTTCTGCTGAGAACTCCAACTGCACTCCACATTCTTTTAATCGCGTTACAGTTTGCAAATTACTTTCTTCTTCGAAGAATTGCGCAACACTTTCGGCGATCTTCACTCCTATTTCGTCGACACTAACTAAGTCTTCCGACGAAGCGTTCATAAGTGCTTCTATTGATTTATAATGTTTTGCTAATTTTTTAGCTACTGTTTCCCCTACATATCTAATTCCTAATGCATACAAAACTCGTTCAAAAGGAATTTGTTTCGAGGCTTCAATTCCATTGACCAAATTTTCTGCACTTTTTTCTGCCATACGCTCTAGCGGAATAATCTGTTCTTTCGTCAAATCGTATAAATCTGCATAATTTGTAATCAGATTTTCTTTGACTAGTAAAGCAACAGTTTCTCCTCCTAAGCCATCAATATCCATTGCTTTACGAGAAATGTAATGCTGAATTCTCCCCACAATTTGTGGTGTACAACCTGTTACATTTGGACAATAATGCTGTGCTTCTCCTTCTTTTCGCTCTAGTGGTGTATTGCATTCGGGGCAATGTGTTGCATATACAGTTTCCATAGAATCACTAGGACGCGCCTCAAAATTCACGCCTACGATTTTTGGGATAATCTCTCCACCTTTCTCTACTAATACAGTATCTCGTTCTCTTATGTCTAATTTAGCAATTTGATCGGCATTATGCAAGGAAGCACGTTTTACAGTTGTTCCTGCCAATAAAACAGGTTCTAAATTTGCTACTGGAGTAATCGCTCCTGTTCGCCCAACTTGATAGGTAATTTCATTTAAAACTGTTGCTACTTGCTCAGCTTTAAACTTATATGCCATTGCCCAACGTGGTGCTTTGGATGTGTAACCAAGCTCTTCCTGATAACGTAAATTATTTACCTTAATTACAACACCATCTATCTCATACGCTAACTCGTGACGATTGTGTTCCCAATGATTGACAAACTCTAAAATTTCATCAACATTTTTTGCAACTTTGGCTACTGTTGGCACTTTAAATCCCCATTTACGTGCTTTTTCTAAACTTTCAAATTGTGTGGTAATTGGCAAACGTTCGCCTTTTATATTATACAACAGACATTCTAACGGACGCTTAGCGACTTCACTACTGTCTTGTAATTTTAAACTTCCAGAAGCTGTGTTACGAGGATTCATGTATGGATCTTCTCCATTTGCGACACGTTCTTCGTTCATTTTTTTAAATCCGTCAAGCGGAAGAATGATCTCGCCACGAATATCAAACTTTGTGGGAAAATCACCTTTGAGTTGTAAAGGCACCGTTTTGATCGTTTTGATATTGTTGGTCACTTCATCTCCTTGAAAACCATCGCCACGTGTGACTGCTTTGATTAATTTTCCATTCTCGTAAGTAAGATTCATGGAAGCACCATCATACTTGAGCTCACAAGTATATTCTACACTATCAACACCTAAAATCTTTTGAATACGCTTTTCCCAATCCTGTAAATCTTCTTTCGAATACGAGTTGTCTAACGAATACATACGGTATTCATGCGCTATCGTATTGAAATTCTTCGTGATTTGTCCACCAACACGTAAGGTTGGCGAATTCGGATCATGAAATTCAGGATGTTTTGCTTCCAATTCCTGTAACTCTTTGAGTTTCATATCAAACTCATAGTCAGAAATTGTGGCGTTATCTAATACGTAATAATTGTAATTGTGTTCGCGTAATTCATCGCGTAAAGCGTTTAACTTTTCTTGAATGTTGCTCATCTAGTCTCTTATATTGTGAAGTATCCAAACAAATATAACAAACTAAATTTTCGGAACAATAATATTATACTAGATTATCCTGCAACTACAGAAGATTTTCGCTTTGTATATCCGTAATACATGATATATGCATAACAAACTAAAACTAAAATTAATGCGGTTTTGAAACCAAAGTTATCAGTACACAATCCATACAATGGTGGAATAATTGCTCCTCCTACAATCATAGTACATAAAAGACCTGAAGCTTGCGGTTTTAATTCATCCAATCCACCAAGTGCCAAACTAAAGATTGTTGGGAACATAATTGAATTAAATAATCCAACAGCAATAATACTCCACATAGAGATAAATCCAACAGTATTCATTGAGATTAGAATCATCAGTAAAGCACCAATAGCAAAGCTGATTAACACTTTTGCAGGATCTATAATTTTAGTCAGATACGCACCAATAAATCGTCCAATCATAGCGCCAGTCCAATAAAACGTAACAAACGTACCTACAATAGCTTTTGAGTCTAATTCAGCTAAATCTGAACCTACAATCCATTCTGAAATACTTTTCATTGTAGGACTGTTCATGATAGCCTCAGACAAACTCATGTCTCTAAAATAATCAGTCATATAGCTTCCAATGGCTACTTCTGCTCCAACATAAACAAATATTCCAATAGCTCCCATTACTAGTGATTTCTTTTTTAACAAGCTTGCATAACCGCCTTTTGGAGCTTTTTGTAATAATTTAGGTAGTTTTACATACACAAAAATTCCAGCTAAAATCAAAGTGAAAGCACCAATAGCCACAAAGGGTAATTGCACATTAGATGCTTCTGCCGCAAAGTAAATTTCTTTGTCTGCATCTGTCAAAGCTGTAATTTCATCACTTGTTTTAATTTTATCACTTAATATAAACATCGCTCCAATAGCAGGAGCAATCGCAGTTCCTAACGAATTGAAAGCCTGTGATAAATTTAATCTACTTGATGCTGTTTCTTCTGACCCTAGTGCAGTTACATACGGATTTGCTGCTACCTGTAAAATGGTCATCCCGCTAGCTAGAATAAATACAGCTAATAAAAAGAGTATAAAGAGTCTGGAAGATGCTGCTGGATAAAACAACATACAACCTAATCCCATAATGATTAATCCTAAAATGATTCCTTTTTTATAGCCTATTTTAGAGAGTATAAATCCAGCAGGAATTGAAAGTAGTAAGTACGCTCCAAAAAAAGCAAATTGTATTAATCCTGATTCAAAGTATGTCAATTCAAATACTTCTTTTAATCTTGGAATTAACGGATCTACTAAAACCGTGATAAACCCCCAAAGAAAAAATAATGAAGTTAGAAATATAAAAGCGCTTTTGTACGATTTGTTGGTTGACATGTGAATTTGGTGTTAGGTGTTGGTTACTAGTACAGTTATTTATTTTTTATGTATTCAAAGTATGAATTGCTAAACTTATAAACTCTTTAACTTCTTTTTTGTTAATTCGTTCGTTGTGGATTTGTTTGTTGTTTTGCACAACTTCATTACTCTTCACTTTTTTAACTCTTAACTTCTAACTGATTCCTACTTGGTTTTTATATAAAAATCAGATTTTATGTTTTTGTTTTCGCCTTCTTTGTAAAGGTTATAACTAAAATGTTCATGAATGGAATACGCGCCCGTTTCTCCTTTTTTATTGACAGCGATATAACCTACTTGAAAGTTTTTGTAATCACTATTAGGTTTGCTTACAATTCGTCGTATCGCTTCTTCACAAGCTTCTTGTGGCGATTTTCCTTGTCGCATCAATTCTACAATTAAAAAGCTTCCCACGGTTTTTAAAACCTCTTCTCCAAGTCCCGTTGCAGAAGCTCCACCAATTTCATTATCTACAAACAATCCGCCGCCAATAATTGGAGAATCTCCTACTCTTCCTGCCATTTTATATGCCAGTCCGCTCGTAGTACACGCTCCAGAGATATCACCGTCTTTATCAATTGCCAACATACCAATGGTATCGTGGTTTTCAATATTGATAATAGGCTTGTATTCTGATTTCACTTTCCATTCTTCCCACGCCTTCTTAGAGTCTTCTGTCAATAGATTCTCCTTCTTAAATCCTTTTTCATACGCAAACTTTTCTGCTCCTTTTCCTACTAACATCACATGCGGCGTATCTTCCATTACTTTTCTTGCCAATGAAATTACGTGCATGATATTTTGAACACCCAAAACAGCTCCGTAATCTCCTTGTTTGTTCATAATGCAGGCATCCAAGGTTACATTTCCATCTCTGTCTGGCAAACCTCCTTTTCCGACAGATTGCCCTTTTTCATTGGCCTCTTCAACTCTACAACCTTGTTCTACAGCATCTAATACCGTTCCTCCATCTTGCATCACTTTTGCCGCAGTTTCAACAGCCAAAGGTGTATTCCATGTTGCAATCACCAAGGGTCTTACAGGTTTTGTAGCATCATTTGTGCTTGCTACAGCAGCCTTTTCTGTTGTTTTTTTATCTTCCGCACAAGCGGTCAAGGCACTACCAACAGTTAACCCTAACCCCGTTAAAGCAGCACTTTGAATAAACTTTCTTCTTTTCATTTGTGAGTAATTTTAAACGCTGCTTTTCACGATTTTCAAATTAAATGAATAAAATGAAAAACAGTCAATCGTATTTTGACTTCTTTTGATACTATTTAATTGCTATACTTGTTATGAGACAATTATTTCCCTTTGACAGGAGTTTTGCTCATTTCAAAAACTAGCTCGCCTCCATTCATTAATTCTCCATGCAAAATATAATTTCTGTCAATTTCTTTTCCATCAATAGTTACTTTAGAAACATATACATTTTCTTCGCTCTGATTGATCGTTTTGATTTTTAATTGCTTCCCATTTTCTAAATTTAGAATCGCTTCTTTTACTAATGGACTTCCCAAGGCATATTGATTAGATCCAGGCGTCACAGGATAAAACCCTAAACTACTAAAAATATACCAGGCGCTCATTTGTCCTGCATCATCATTTCCACACAAACCATCTACTCCAGGTCCGTACATTGTACGCATAATCATACGAACACGTTCTTGTGTTTTGTAATGCTGCCCTGTCCAATTGTATAAATATGGAATATGATGTCCGGGTTCATTTCCATGCACATAATTCCCTATAATTCCATCTCTGGTGATATCTTCATGTTTGGCTATGTATTTATCATCCAACTCCATCGTAAACAACGAATCTAAATGTTGCCCAAACTGTTCTTTTCCGCCCATCATATCAACCATCTTATCTAGCTCGTGTGGAACGTATAATCCATAATTCCAAGCATTTCCTTCTATAAAACCTTGTCCATGCGTATCTAGCGGATCAAAATTTTCTCTAAATGTTCCATCTGCTAATTTAGGACTCATATAGCCAATTTTTGCATTGTATACATTTTCGTAATACGAGGCTCTTTCTAAAAATTCTTTTTCAATGCCTGTGTCTCCTGCTTCTTTGGCAATTTGTGCAATACACCAATCGTCATACGCCAACTCTAAGGTTTTAGAAACTGAAGAATGGCTTTTATCATCAGGCACATATTTATATTTTATATAATCGCCTAAACCGTCAAAATACGGAACTTTTGCCGTATTCACAGAAGCCTTTAATGCACGATTTACATCAAAATCTCCAACATTCTTAACCTTAGCATCCGCAATTATAGACGCCGCATGATAGCCAATCATACACCAATTTTCATTTGCATAGTGACTCCAAATTGGTAGCATTTTATGTACACTTTCATCATGATGCGCCAACATTGATTTTATCATATCATTGTTTCGTTCTTGCTGAATGACATTGAATAAAGGATGCAACGCTCTATACGTATCCCAAAGCGAAAAAATTGTATAATTAGTAAAGCCGTCCGATTCATGAATATTTTGATCTAAACCTCTGTATTTTCCATCCACATCTTCGTAAAGTATAGGACTCAACATGGTGTGATACAAAGCGGTATAAAAGGTTTCTGTGTCAGCAGCTGTCAATAAGGTAGCATCTAGTTTAGAAAGTTCTGCATTCCACTTTTCTTTGGTTTCTGCCTTTGTTTTCTCAAAATCCCAATGCGGAATTTCGGCAGTTAAGTTCTTCATCGCACCTTTCATACTGACTGAGGATAAAGCAAACTTTACATTGATTTCTTCATCTTTTTGGGTGTCGAAATTGAAATAGGCTCTAATATTTTTCCCTGCCATTTCTGGAAAGTTTTCTTCTTCCTTAAATCGTCGGTAAAAACCATTGTAGCTTACATTATCATAGTTTTTGTGTCCATAACTTTTAAAAGGTTTCGAAAAAGTCATGGCAAAAAATACTTTTTTGGTTCGTGCCCAACCTCTTGTCTGACGATACCCTGTTACCAACGTATCATTTTCCACACGAATAAATGTCCATACATTTTTATCGTCATGATGATATACATTATACACCAAATCAAGTAAAATATGAGCATCTTGTGATTCAGGAAATGTGTATTTATGAAAACCTACACGATCACTCGCTGTTAACTCGGCTTTAATATTGTAATCTTCTAAATTTACTTTATAATAACCTGGGCTAGCCTTCTCTGTTTCGTGTGAAAATGTGCTGTAAAAACCTTTTGTTCCCGATTCCGTTTTTATGGGATCAAGTATCAATTCTCCTGTGGTAGGCATAACCAACAAATCACCTAAATCAGAGTGTCCTGTTCCACTAAAATTAGTGTGTGCAAAACCTATAATTGTAGAGTCTTTATATTGATATCCTGCGCAATACTCGTATGTTTTTGAGTTATAACTACCATCTTCCTTAAACATCACTTCCATATTGGTTTGTGGACTCAATTGCACCATTCCAAATGGTGTAGTAGCTCCGGGAAACGTATGTCCCATTTTACTAGTTCCTATGATTGGATTTACAAATTTTGTAAAATCTTTTGTCGTTGAAGAAATAGTTTTTGTGGTATCTACTTGCTTCTCTTTACATCCAAAAATAAGTATCAATCCTAATAAAGTGATCGTTTTTTTCATCATCAAGAACTTTGATTTTATTTAATTTCAATCTCGTCTACAAACAACCAAGAGCGGCCGTCATGTTTGTATCCTAAATGCCATTCTGGAAGTACGCCAAGTTTTTTAGCAACTACTTTTACATAGCGTGCTTTTCTAGCACTGAAAGATGCCCCAAATTTTTCAACAACAGGATGATCTGTTGGTCTTGGCTCTTTTACCAATTGTCTTTTTAAAGATGTAAAATTCTTTCCATCTGTAGAAATAAAGAATTGAACTTGTGTTGGTAAGAATATCCACGACTTTTGATCTTTTAAGAAGTTCACGTTGATTTCACTGATATTTTTTTCACTGCCTAAATCAACCATAGCAATTACATCTGTATCAAAATATCCTTGCCATGTTCCTGTACGGAAATCTTCAGTTCCTACAATTCCGTCAATCAAAGCATTTTGTCCTCCTGCATTGTACTGATTTGCATATTCTGTACCTAATTCAATCTTTAAATTAGGATCAATTTTAAAGAATTCCGTAGTGATTTTTGGACTTTCATTTCCTTTGTCATCTGTAGCATACACTGTTAATTTACATGCTTCCGAAATGGTAAAAGGTTTGTCATACATTTTGAATTCCGAATCGTCAATACTATAAAATATTTCTGCTGGAGTGTTAGGCATTGAAAGTGTCACTTCCGTTTGCCCTTTAAATGCAATGTCACCTTTGGCGATAAATGGCGGCGGTACTATTTTATGTTCTGTAATTTGAGTAACAGGAATTGCGTCATCTGCTGTTCCCCAATCTGTTGCTGCGTTGGTCATTTCAAACACTAAAGTTCCTCCATTGATGATATCTTGATGATTGATAAAGGTTTTTGGATGATTCTTCCCGTTTAAGCTTACCGATTTGATATACTTATTCTCTTTCGAAATATTATTCGCGACAATGGTAAAGGTTTTTCCATTTTCTAAATTAATCGTTGCCTTATCAAACAACGGCGTTCCAATAATATATTCATTGTTTCCCGGTGTTACTGAGTAAAATCCTAAACTACTCAATACATACCACGCACTCATTTGTCCACAATCTTCATTTCCTGACACACCATCAGGTTCGTTTTTGTATAACGTGGTGAGTATTTGATGTACGTATTCCTGCGTCTTTGAAGGTTTGTTGATGAAATTATATAAATATGCCATGTGGTGACTCGGCTCGTTTCCATGTGCATATTGTCCAATCAATCCTGTGATATCTGCTTGATTACGCCCAGAAGTTTCTTGTTTTGCTGTGAATAACTTATCTAACTGCGCTTCTAACTTATCTTTTCCTCCTAACAATTCAATAAAACCAGACACATCTTGCGGTACATAAAAGCTGTATTGCCAAGAGTTGGCTTCAGTATAATTAAAGTTGACTTCATACGGATCAAATGGTGCAAACCATGTGTTTCGGAAACGTCCGCGCATAAACTGCGTTTCTGGATCAAATACATTCTTATAAAACTGCGCACGTTTGGTAAATGTTTCGTAATCTGCTGTTTTATTCATTGCCTTTGCCATTTGCGCAATGGTCCAATCGTCATAGGCATATTCTAAGGTTTTAGAAACCGATTCCGATTCTTTCTCCACAGGAATATATCCTAATTCTTTATAGTAATCTAAACCTAATTTATCACGTGTTGCACTGTGTTTCATAGCTTCAAACGCTTTTTCCACATCATAATCACGAATTCCTTTCATGTAGGCATCTGCAATCACAGGAACCGCATGATATCCAATCATACAACCTGTATAGTTTGCGGACAAATCCCAAATTGGCATGATACCTCCTGATTCGTATTTCTTAATAAATGTTTTGATGAAATCATTCGTACGATCTTGTTCTATAATCGTGTACAATGGATGTGCGGCACGATAGGTATCCCACAATGAGAAAACCGTGTAATGCGTATGATCCTTAGATTCGTGAATTTCCAAATCCATATCACGATACCTTCCATCTACATCTTGGTATAAGTTTGGTGCAATCATCGTATGATACAAAGCCGTATAAAAATTGGTTTTATAATCTACATCATCACTTTCAATCACAATCTTTTCCAATTGTTGTTCCCAAGTATCTTGCGCTAGCTTCTTAACTTCTTCAAAAGACTTTGCGCCTATTTCAGCTTCTAAATTTTTCTTTGCACCAGCCTCATCTACAGCCGAAATTCCAATCTTTACAAAAACAGGTTCGTTATTTGGATTGTCAAGTTCTAAAGCTAACTTCTTGGGTGATTGAAAATATTTAATATCCCAATTCTTTATCGGATGTGAAAACTTCATATAGTAGAATAACTTCTGATTGGTTGCCCATGCTTTGGAATGGCGAAATCCTTGGATTTCTGTTTCTGACTCAAACTGAACTGAACTATCTAACAACTCATCACGGTGAATCAAATCTAAAATGACTACTTGATTTTCTGCCGAAGGAAATGTGTATTTGTGGATTCCGCTACGCTCAGAAACGGTCAATTCTACATCAATATTTGTACTGTCTAAATGTACTTTGTAATATCCAGCTTCTGCTACTTCATTATCATGTGAAAAATGTGCACGATAACCTTCTTTTCCATCTGCTCCATTATTCAAAATAGACTTATTTGTTGGCATTAACAAAATATCTCCATAATCGGAAACACCTGTTCCGCTTAAATGTGTATGCGAAAACCCATAAATATATTCATCTGAATAGTGATAGCCAGAACAACCGTCCCAACCATCCAAACGCGTATCTGGACTCAGTTGCATCATCCCAAAAGGCATTGTAGCACCCGGATACGTATGTCCATGCCCACCAGTTCCAATAAAAGGATTTACATAATTGATTAAGTCTTTATCTTTTTGAGCAATTTCTATTTTTGGATCTTTCGCACAACTAAAAAATAGCGAAATAACAATAAAAAAGGTAGTGTATTGAAGTTTCATTAAAATAGATTCGTAGATTTATGGCAACTAATATACTAAAATGAAAAGCAATATTTTTTTCAAATTCATAATTTTCCTTTGTTTAATTAGCTGCTCAAAACCACAGCCAGAACCGCAACCTCCTGTAAGACCTTATATCATACCTATGCCCAGCGATTATGGCTTAGAAAAAGGTAGTTTTTTATTTAATGATCAAGTGTCTTTTCACACAGATACAGAATTGAAAGCTGTGGCAGATTTTGCCAATGATTATTTTAAAGAAAAACTCGGATACAAACTTATCACGCATAGTCGCCCAAATGTCAATGTGTTGAAATTTGAATTTGATAAAAATATCAAGCATGATGAAGGCTATGAATTAGTGGTTGACAGTACCAAAATCAACATTAAAGCAAAAACTGCACAAGGTGCTTTTTACGGATTTCAAACCTTGCGTCAATTTTTTCCACCAAGTGTAGAAAATAGTACATTCCCTAACAAAGAAATTCTGCTACAAAATGCTTTTGTAAAAGATGCGCCACGTTTTTCATACAGAGGCATGCATTTAGATGTTTCGCGTCATTTTTATTCGGTTGATTTTATTAAAAAATATATTGATCTGATTTCTCAGTTAAAAATGAACACCTTTCACTGGCACTTAACCGATGATCAAGGTTGGCGCATTGAAATAAAAAAATATCCTAAACTACAAGAGGTAGCAGCATTTAGAGACGAAACACTTATTGGACATTACAACGATTCACCTCAACAATTTGATGGCAAAAGATATGGTGGATTTTATACACAAGACCAAGTAAAAGATGTGGTTGCCTATGCCGCAGAACGATTTGTTACCGTCATTCCTGAAATTGAAATGCCCGGGCATTCACAAGCAGCTATTGCCGCATATCCTGAATTGGGCTGCACTACAGAAAAAATAAAAGTTGCTACAAAATGGGGCATTTTTGAAGATATTTATTGTCCTTCGGAACAAACCTTTGCGTTTTTAGAAGATGTTTTGGACGAGGTAATGCCTTTGTTTCCTGGAAAATATATTCATATTGGCGGTGATGAAGCTCCAAAAACACGTTGGAAAGATTGTGAATATTGCCAAGAGCTCATTAAGAAAGAAAACTTAAAAGATGAACATGGATTGCAGAGTTATTTTATTGCCCGCATGGAAAAATACATCAATAGCAAAGGCAAACAGATTATTGGCTGGGACGAAATTTTAGAAGGTGGATTGGCGCCAAATGCAACAGTAATGTCCTGGCGTGGCTTAAATGGAGCAATTGAAGCAGCAAAATCGGGTCATAATGTAATCATGACGCCAACATCGCATTGTTATTTTGATTACTATCAATCTGATAATGCAGATGAACCTTTGGCAATTGGCGGTTATTTACCATTGAAAAAAGTATACAATTTTAAACCGATTCCAAAAGAATTAAGTCCAGAAGAAGCTAAACTTGTTTTAGGCGCACAAGGAAATGTATGGACCGAGTACATTCCAACTGCCAAAAAGGTAGAATATATGGCATTTCCTCGTACCATTGCCATGGCAGAAGTCAATTGGTCAAACCCGTACCGAAGAGATTATCAGGATTTTGCTTATCGTTTGTCACATTACCACAAACGTTTGGATGCGATGAATGTTAACTATGCAAATCATTTGTATGAAATAGAAGGAGAAATTGCGAAACGTAACAACCAAATGGTATTTGATTTACAAACCATTATTAAAAACAAAACCATTCGTTATACCACGGACAATTCGTCTCCGACGATAACCTCTAGAGCGTATGAAAAATACATTCCTATTGAAAAATCTACGGTGTTAAAAGCGGCTGTTTTTGATGAAAAAGAAAAGCTAGGACGCGATTTTACATTGACTTTCAACAATCACAAAGCTGTTGGTGCAAATATTACACTCAATCCACAACCATACAAAGCGTATGCAGGAAGCGGGAAAGAAGGATTAATCAATGGAATCTCTGGAAGTAATACTCGTTATGGCGATAAAGAATGGTTAGGCTTTTGGGGCAAAGATGTTACGGTTACGATCGAATTTGACAAACCTACAACTATCAATTCCATTTCAACACGGTTTTACAATGCGAATGGACAGTGGATTTATGCGCCAAAAGAAATTGGTGTAAGTTATGTTAATGAAGAAGATGGCAGAACCCTACATCAAATCAACCAAATTAAAACTACAGATTCCAAACTTATTTCGCATACCATACAAATTGAAGAAATCACTACAAAACACATTGAAATTTTCATCCCTAATTACGGAACTATTCCTGATGGTAGACAAGGTGCAGGAAATCAGGCTTGGACGTTTTTGGACGAAATTATCATAAAGTAGGCTTCGACTCCGCTCAGCCTATCCGTTTGGTTTTGGCTTTGGCCTAATTCGTTTGATATTTGATATAAAAAATAAACTTAAAATACTTAAAAAGAATGACCTTAGAATATTTTAACGAACTGGCAAAACAAACACTCTTGATAAGCTCTTTATTGAGTGGTTTTTCTATTGCGGTTGTTGCAAACCTGTTGGTTTCCGAGAAAAATGAGCAACTTACCAATATCATTTTAAAAGCAGCCACTTTAGCTGCAGGCTGTTTCTTGGTATCCGTATTTGCTATGGTTAATATTGTCATGACCACAACACCTGGCGGTTATTTACAAGAAGTTTCTGTAAATGATTTTCAAATCTCTAGAACTGTAGGATTGCTGACATTTATGATAGGGCTTTTTGCTTTAACGACTATGATTGCATTATCTGGTTGGACGAAATCAAAAAAAGTGGGACGTTTTACAACCATTGTTGGCATATTAACACTTATCCTAATTTTTGTCACGATGATACGATTCAATTTTTAATCCTAGGGAAAAACAGATGAACCATTAATACATAAAAACAAGCATTGGATTTTTTGATATTTTTAAAAAGAAACCTAAATTCAATGACGACCTATTTGGCGAGTTAACATACGTCACTTATAAAGATGCTTCCTTAAACTGTTATGAGGGAACAATTCATTTTCAGGGAAGTGCTATTGGAATTGGCATAGATGCAGACAAAAATGGTCCTGCGAAAGCACAAAAAGAATTCTTTAAAAAATTAGATGCAGAATACCATCATATCAAAGAAACCATTATCATTCCTTTCTTAAAAAAAGAACTTGAAGACGCACTTGAACATACAGGACTTGATGATTTTGACAATCAATTTGACTTTGATGGAATTTCAATAGAACGCATCAAAGACGAAAATATAAAGTGGTCCATTACCTATGACTCAAAACCTATGCGGCATTATGTTACCATTGATTTTGAAAATATGGAGCCTAAACTTGTGGGAATTGATGGATAAAGTATTCCTAAGCGAATCTGTAACCATCTGATATAATATTTACGCAATATGAAACGATTTTTAATCATCCTAATAATACTTCTCGCCTTCAATCTCCATGGGCAAGTTACAGAATCATGGAATTTAGATATTGATCAATATACACACAATTCTTCTACGTATGTAACAAAACATCCACCTATTGAAGTTGCTTTATTTTCAAATAACGACATGATCATCCTATCTCAAAAAGGAACATTCACTAAAATAAATAGCAAAGGAGCCATCATTTGGAAAAAAGAAATAGAAGCTTGCGCACAACAAAGAATATTGATAGATAAAAACAATACTATTATAGTAAGTTGTGGCACTACAATAAGTAAGTACAATACAGATGGAACAATCATTTGGGAAAAGGATTATTCAGACCGTTTTACTGAACAAGAGATCACTTTTGATGCCATTACTACTTACAAAGGTAAAATGTATATTGCTGGACATTTTATACATGAAAATGTTATATTTCAATTGGCACTTGATCAAGATGGTAACATATTGTGGAAAACTAGCTTCGAGCAAGAAATAGCGGATACCCATTCATTAATTCCTCCGAAAGAAATCATAATCTATAAGGATCAAATTATTACACTAGCAGAACATTTTTCTGCCTCAAGATCAGTATTATATTCTTCTGATTTAGACGGTAAAATCAGTGTAGAAAAACCGTTAGATTATAAAATCAAAAAACTAAAACCATATAATGGATCGCTAATCGCAGTAGGTCAGTCAGGTACTTTTTTTAATGACGATATAATTGTAAATACCGTTGACATCAATTTAACGCTATCCAATTTTTCTACATATTCACTTCCACGTAATGCATTAATTTCTACAACATCTTCTCCAGATGAACTGAAACCTATACAAAGAACCCGCACCAATTATACGGTAAATGATTTTGAATTTTTAGATGTTAACACTATAATCGTTGTGGGGGATTCAAATGTAAAACCTTGGATCATAAACTTAGGAATTAATAACAAAATAATTCGGAATTGGGATCCTATAGACACTCGATATATTAAGTTTAACAATGAAAATACGCACCACTCTTATCAGTTCACAGCTATTCATAAAATAGGCGACAAATTCCTCGTCTCAGGAATCCACAAGGAAGAAGATGATAAGGAAGACTTATTTACTACATATCTAAATCTCTTTATACGAGCATTGGAAATTAAAAAATGAAAAAACACGTACACATCCTATTTTTTATCATCTGTCTGATACCGCTTAGCGGACTTGCACAAACTTCCATAATGTCTTTCAACATACGATACGACAATCCGAATGATAAAGAAAATTGGTGGGAACATCGAAAGTCTGCACTTACTACTATGCTTTTATATTATGAACCAGATATTCTTGGTGTGCAAGAAGCATTACATACACAAGTACAATACCTAGACAGTTCTTTAGTAGATTATAATTATATCGGTGTGGGTAGAGATGACGGAAAACAAAAAGGTGAATACACAGCCATCTATTATAATACGAAAAAGTACAAATTGCTCCACTCAAAAACCTACTGGCTCTCTGAAACTCCAAATACCATTTCTGTAGGTTGGGACGCTTCTATGGAACGTATTGTCACTGTAGGAGAATTTCAAGATAAAAACAACGGAACGCGTTTGTATGTATTCAATGCGCACTTTGATCATATAGGAAAGCTCGCTCGGAAGAAATCGGCAGCATTGCTGCTAAAACTAATAGAAGAAATGGGCATACAGAACCAAAAAATCATTCTTATGGGCGATTTAAATTGTGAACCTAAAGATGCTCCGATACAAACACTTGAAACAGCGCTAGCAGACACGTATAAGATCAGCAAAGCGAAACCCTACGGTCCAGTAGGAACATTTAATGGCTTTGACCCACAAAGCAAACTCACCAAACGAATTGACTATATTTTTGTCAAAAAGGTACAAGTAATGCAATACCTCACTATTGACGATAGAAGAAACAATAACTTATACCTATCAGATCATTTTCCAGTGTTTGTCCGAATACAATAAAAGGATGCTAAAATATTTTATAAAAAGCTGATTATATACGTATAATCTTTATTTTACATTTACTCAAAACAGCATAATAAAGAATAAATAACTAATACATAAATGGAATTATTTTTAGGAATTGTGAATATTATAAAGGATTAATAACGACACTAATTGATTTTAAATTTTCATTCTTTTGAAAGCTAAGAATAAACTTAAAAAAGAAGACGAATGGTTTCGGAAATACGTAACATTTTTTAAAATTGAAAGAATCACAGTTTTGATATTCAGGATCAGCGAGTCAATAAAACGTAAAAAATTAAAACCTTGTTTTTCATTTCAGTACAAACTCTAAAGCGAATCCTCATTTACAACTAATTGTCATACACAAAACTTTGCACTACCTGTCCTGAGGATTTTTAACTCTTTAGATTTTTAAATTTAAATTAATTTGATGATACTATCAAATTGCCGATTTGCTCCTAGATTGAATACAAAGTGTTCGTGAAATCCTACAGGAATTTTAAAAATATTTTTTAAAGGAATTTCAAGCAAATATGCCCATACACATCTAATAACTCCCGCATGAGAGATGATCAAAATTTTTTCATAAGTTTTATTTCTCAAAGCATTCATAAAGCTTGAAATTCTTGCATACATTTCTTCTAGGGATTCTCCTTCAATTGGTGCAATACTTACAAAGTTCTCCATCCAAAGATGCAAAGCCTTTTGATCAATTTCATGCCACAATTTACCTTCCCAAGCTCCGAAATTTAATTCTAAGAGTCTTTCGTCTGTTACAATAGTATCGAATGCTAGTGCTGACGCCAATTGTGTACATCTTTTTTTTGGACTAGAATAGACGATATCATAATTATCGTTTAGCACTTTTTTGATGGCTTTTACATCTTTTTCAAAACTATCTGCTAATGGTACATCTAACTGACCATAACATTGGTTTTTATTAACTTCGACAGGAGTATGTCTGATTACATGAACTTCCATATAGCTATATAACTAAGAATACAAATACATTCTGCTAACTGTTCTACCGCGCCTAAACAATCGCCAGTATATCCATCAATCCATTTTTCAAAATAGTATTTTGATCGGATAAAAAGTATAAAAAGAGGAATAATGACTAGGGCAAACTCCCAATGAAACCAGCTGAGTACTGCAAGTGGTAGAAGACCAAATATATATGCTCCAAAAATTTCTTGAGCTCCATGAGTTTTGGCTATTGGTTTTATTTTACTTGTTGCATCATCTCTTGAATATTGAGAAGTAAAAATAATATTTACGGCTGTCAAACGTGCTAAGGAATGGTACGAAATGAATAGCAAAGCAATCATATGCGTTTGTGCGAATTTGTCAACTGCCAAAATCAATACTCCATATTTAAGTAAAAAAAGTAAAACCAGTGAAATGGCACCAAAAGCTCCAATACGACTATCTTTCATGATATCCAGAATCTTTTGTTTTGTCCATCCACCACCAAAACCATCTACCACATCAGCCAAACCATCTTCATGAAAGGCACCTGTGACAAGTACCCCAATAATTAATGATATAACCACAGAAATAGAGGTATTAAAAACATAGGAGCTTCCCAAGAAAGCTAAAAAGGATAATCCTCCTACTATCCAACCAATTAAGGGAAAGTATCGGGTTGCTTTGTTAATATAATCTGGATGATGGTCAGTGCTACTTGGACAAGGAATTCTTGTGTAAAACATCAGAGCGGTAAAAAATATTCTTATTTCCTTTTTCATAACCTTATGGCTTATCACTAACTCCTGCGCTTTCAAAACTTGCCATATCATTTAAGAAATTTAGTGCGCTTTCGATCATTGGATATGCTAATGCGCATCCTGTTCCTTCACCTAAACGCAAACCCAATTTTAGTATGGGTTCAACTTCCAAATAACTTAATAGTAATTCATGTCCCTTTTCATCACTTTGGTGACAAAAAATTGCATTTTTCATGATGGACGGATTCATTTTAAAAGAGGCTAAAAATACAGCAGTAGCGATAAATCCATCTACTAAAATAACCATGTTTTGAGAATAAGCTTCTAGCATTGCTCCGCACATTTGCACCATTTCAAAACCTCCAAATGTAGCCATGATTTCTTCCACATCTGTCAAAACTCCATGAAATTCCTTAGCTTGTGTTAGGATTTTTATTTTTTGTTGTAATTGTTTATTGTTTAAGCCAGTTCCTTTCCCAACACATTCCTGTATAGGTAAATCACATAGGTAACTCATGAGCATTGAAGAGGAAGAAGTATTTCCTATCCCCATTTCTCCAAACCCTATGATGTTTGTATTTTGTGTCGCTATGTTTTTTACCAATGTTTTCCCCTTATCGATGCATTTGTAAAATTGATCACTGTTCATTGCCTTATTTGAAAGAAAACTTTTTGTACCATAGCTAACTTTGTTGTCTATAAGTAGGTCATCAGTGTCAAAATCAAAGTTTACACCTGCATCAACTATGCGTAAATCAAAATTATGTTGTTTACTGAATACATTGATAGCAGCTCCATCGTTTAGAAAATTTAGCACCATTTGATAAGTTACTTCTTGAGGGTAGGCACTCACACCATCCTTTGCAATTCCATGATCACCTGCAAAAACTATCAAGACAGGATTCCTCAAAGTAGGGGAAAGACTTTCCTGAATTGTCCCTATTTGTAATGCTAATTTTTCGAGTATTCCCAAAGCTCCAAGCGGCTTCGTTTTTGAATCTATTTTTTGTTGAAGTTTATTTTTCATGGTTTTTAATAAAAATATTCAAATATACATATTGCAATATTCAAAATATACTTAGTTTTAAAAATAATCGTAAATTAAAAACTGTATTTTTGAAATAGAAATTGGGTGATCTCTTTAACTGCTTTTGTAGCATCTGTAAAAACTCTGAGAGGAATCTAAAGTTATTTTACATTAGCATTTCATAGTCCTATTAGGTCAAGGTGAATTTTTCAATAAGTAATTAATTATTGAATCCCATAGTGTTTTCGTCCTTCGGCAAAGTTGTTTTAGGATATAAATTTGGATCTAGAAAAACCAAAGAATTTACAGACTCCAACTATTTTGATTTTATATTTTTGGATTTAGACGGTAATATTACTGAGGAAGCACCAGTTGCAGGAGGCTCCTGTGGATTTACGATTGATAAGAAAACACTTGAAATTAAAAATCTGACTTTTTGCGATCTTGGAATGATAGCACAAAATGAAAGAGAAATAAATAATGTATACAATAAGCTTACTGATATTAAAGAAAAGTCAAAATCATTAATGTGGTTAAAGTCAACATATAAACTCTCATCTCCAGAATTACTTAAAATAAAAAAAGCCATCGACACTACTAAATTTGAAAAAGAAACAGTTCTGGAACAGATAGACCAACTCATAAAAACAACAACCAATACTATATAATTACATACATTGATATTTAAAATCCTTTTATCACTCTGCTTTATCTTTGGATTCTTCTTTTTTAGAGAAGTTGAACCAATTATTTCTGGGAGGATGAAAGCGTTTATCAAAAAAAAGCATCCTGAACTCGTTGAAAAAACAGCTATCTTTTTTAAAATATCCCAAGTGGCTTCTAAAGTAATGTCAATACTATGCCTGGTCTCCATTATTTTAATTTGGACAGGCGTTATAATTATCCCTTTTAAATAAATAATTATTACAAAGCCTTCTCCTCCTCTATGCTACGTTTCGATGCCTTCCTTCTCATCTTCACTACTTGATTGTATTGTCGCGCCAACTCATAGATTTTATGATATATGGCAGCATACGCTTCATTCGCATTCAATGTCTTATAAGCACGAATAGCAGCTAACAATGCTCGATAGCTTGTTTTTGCATCTGTACGTAAACTATAAAAGCTAACCATAGGATTTGCAGCGGTATCACTCACTCTCGCTATATAATGTTCATTAAACTCCCTATTTACTTCTTGTAATCGAGTGATCCATTCGGTAAGTTTCAACAATGTCACTGCTTCCTGTAAATTACTTTCGGTATTCCAATCAGCAAGCATGCTATCAATAATCGCAGTTTGCGCTTGGTAATTAGCGCGCGTCACTCGCTTTCCGTAACTCTGCATATGGAACAACAAACGCTTGGCAGCTTCCTGTTTTACAGCATCAAAATGATAGGTATTTCCTTGTAACACGTATTTGATCCCTAAAAAAAGCTGATCGCGTTGTGCATCCAATGTTTCCAAAACCTTGGTATAGCTATGTTGCGTATTTTGTTCAAAAGCAGTTGCCAATGCTTCCGTATGTATAGTCAGCGCATCACGCAGTGCTGCAAGTCCTAAGGAAGTCACATCATAGGCGTTTACCAATTCCACTACATCTTTCATATACTGCAAAAACTCGCTATTGCGATAGTCATTCAATATAGGTTCTTTATAGGTATTCATTTAATAGATTCTTTTATAACATTAAAAATATAACTCACTATAAAACAAACATTTGACAATTCATGTGTAATCGAAATTCTTTTTTATAAAAAGCTCATGGATTACAGATTCCTCAAAAAAAATAGCATCCCAGAACTTAGGGAAGTCTCTCCCCATTGTGCAAGTAGCATCCCCGAACTTGGGGAAGCTTCTCCCCGTTGTGCAAATAGCATCCCTGAACTTGGGGAAGCCTCTCCCTGTTGTGCAAGTTGTATCCCCGAACTCGGGGAAGCTTCTCCCTGTTGTGCGAGTAATTCCCCCAATTACATAAATCCTACTTGTTCTTCTATTTGTTTTTATGAAATACTAAAAAATCAATGAAACATCCAAAGAATCGTTTATAAGCGTCGTAAATATTTTATAAGCGTCATTTTTTGAACCAAAAACAAACATTTTATACACACTAAAAAGTTCAACAATTAAAAAATTATATCAATAATTGCAGGATAAGGCGCAATAGAAAAGATTAATAAATGATATATTTGGTACATTGCTTCAACAAGCTCAGTATAAATAATGCTCAGCAATTATAAAAGAAGTTGAATATGAGCTAGACTAATTAACAAATAAACAAACCAACATATAACTATTTCAAAGTATGCTCCTAGAAATCTGTGCAAGTTCCTATCCTTCTGCCATCAATGCTGAAACAGCAGGTGCGCATCGTATTGAATTGTGTTCAGAATTGGCGGTTGGCGGAATTACACCTTCATACGGATTACTTAAAAAAGTATGTGCAAATCTCAACATTCCCGTTTGTGTACTTATTCGTCCGAGAAGTGGCGATTTTACATATACAGCTGCTGAATTTGAGATTATGAAAGAAAACATTCAACTGTGTAAAGAATTGGGTTGTGCAGGCATCGTTTCTGGCGTATTACACAAAGATTTTACAATTGATATCGAACGTACACAGGAATTAGTTGAACTATCAAAACCGATGACATTTACCTTTCACCGCGGTTTTGATTGGACACCTAATCCTAAAGAAGCTATCAAGAAATTAGCTTCTATAGCTATAGATCGCGTGTTGACTTCTGGACAAGCTGCTGCCGCCAAAAAAGGCATTCCACTTTTAAAAGAATTACAAGAAATTGCAGGAAATGATCTTATCGTTATGCCCGGCGGTGGCATCAATCCTGAAAATGCTTCACTATTTAAAGAAAGTGGTTTTCAAGAAATTCATTGTTCAGCAACAAGTTTACAGGAATCCATCGATGAACCAAAAATCAGTATGAACAGTCACAAATTTTTAAGTGATATTCATATAGCAACTTCAGATACCAAAAAAATAAAACAAATACTAGCGAGTATTCAATCATGAAAAATATTCTAAAAATAAGTCTATTCATAATCATCTTTTGTACTGCATGTACAGAACAGAAATTAGAAAGCATAGGCGATACTTCTATTACAGTATTCAATAAAGAGAATTTACATTTTAACATGGCTTTCAAAGAAAATGTAGCGGAAGACGAAAACGGACTCTTGCGATTGGATGCTGGTCGTGTGCTTGTCAAAAAAATAAAACTTCCAGACTATCAACTACAGCCAGAAGTCACACTACATGTAACACTTACTTCAAATGGTGATCCTTGGGACAAATCGGGTTCCATGTTTGTAATTCCAAAAACTTCCAACCTAAGTTTAGTGGATTTTGAGACAGGGAAGTTTGATCTTAAAACACTAAAACAAAAATTTCCTGCAATTTCTACGTATAAAAAAGACAGTCTTTTACACGAACCAAATGTGGAGCTGTTACGTTTTATGACACCATTTGGTGTAGGACACTTTACCAATGATGAGCGTGTTAAAAGTCGCAAACCAGTATACATACCGAAATGGGAAAACGAAGTCAATTGGTCGCAAAACATTACACATTCATTGCCTTTATTAGAAGATGAAGTATATGTCGGCGTATTTATTGATACATGGACAAAAGAAGGTTATAACATTACCGCTACATTGGATTTTAAAGAAAGTGAAATTCCAAATCATGCTAAAAAACAACAAACCATTATACCCTTAGTGAATACTTCTAAATATGCTTCTGATCAAAAATTATATGATGAATTTTCTCGTTCGGACTTAACTGTTACATTTGAAATGCCGGCGAGTTATAAAAATGCCAAACTGTACTATATCACCACAGGACACGGCGGACATGCTGGTGGAGATGAGTTTGTAAAAAAAGAAAACAACATCTCGTTAGACGGAGAAACGATCAAAGCATTTATTCCTTGGCGTGACGATTGTGCGAGTTTTAGACGTTTCAATCCGACTTCGGGAACTTGGAAAGCTAATGAATTTTATGATGATGTAGATGATTGTGAAAAAATCGCATCTTCCGATTTATCACGCTCCAATTGGTGTCCAGGAAGTGACATTCAACCTGAAATCATTCCGTTAGATAATATTTCACAAGGAAAACACACATTAAAAATATCAATTCCAGAAGCACAAGAAGCCAAACAAGGCGAAGACAACTATTGGATGGTTTCTGCTTACATCGTATATGACAATGAATAAAATTTTCACACTTTTACTCGTACTGCTACTGATTAGTTGTGCCAAAACGGATATACCAACAGTCGTAACGATTCACCAAAACTGGGAATTTAAAGAAACTACAGATACCAATTGGAATACGGCAAGTGTTCCCGGAAATGTATATTCTGACTTGCTTTCACATAACAAAATTCCAGATCCTTTTTTGGGTTCCAATGAGTTGAATGTCCAATGGGTTCCAACCAAAGATTGGGAATATCAAACTACTTTCAATCTAGACGAAGAAACGTTAAAGAAATCAAATATTGAGTTGACCTTTGAAGGTCTGGATACCTATGCTAGTATTTACCTCAACGATTCGTTAATCGGGAAAACCAACAACGCTTTCCGTACGTGGAAATTTGATATTAAAGACCTCGCTAAAGCTGAAAACTCATTACGCATTGGTTTTCAAAAAACTAGCGTTCACGAAGAAAAAGAAACAGCCAAACTAGAGTATTTATTAAATCCAGGTATTCGTGTATTTACTAGAAAAGCGCAATTTCAATACGGTTGGGATTGGGGACCAATTGTGAATACGTCTGGAATTTGGAAGCCGATCAAAATTACCTCCTGGAACAACATGAAGTTGGACGATGTCTTTTTTAAGCAAGAAGAACTCACCGATTCCATAGCTTCTTTGAATGTAGAATATACAATCTCTGCTGACGAAGATGTAAAAGATGCTACTTTTGAAATAAAAAACGGAGAAGCAATTCATACTGTCAAATTCCCTGTATACAAAGGAACACATACTTATACGACACGATTTCAGATTAAAAACCCAAACCGTTGGTGGACGTATAATTTAGGAACACCGCATTTATATGAATTAGATGTAAAGCTGAAGCAAGGGAACGATTTAAAAGCACAGAAAACCGTAAAAGTTGGATTGCGTACTATTGAATTAGTTAGAGAAACTGACGAAAAAGGAGAAACTTTCTACTTTAAACTCAATGGCATTCCAGTGTTTATGAAAGGAGCCAATTACATTCCGCAACACAGCATGCAAGACAAAGTAACGGATGCACATTATGAAAAACTATTAAATGATGTCAAAGACGCCAATATGAACATGTTGCGTGTTTGGGGCGGCGGAATTTATGAAAACGATATCTTTTACAAACTCTGTGATGAAAAAGGAATTTTAGTATGGCAAGATTTTATGTTTGCTTGCGCGATGTATCCTGGAGACAAAGCCTTTTTAGACAATGTACAACAAGAAGCGATTGACCAAGTAAGTCGTTTGCGCAACTATGCCTCTATTGCACTTTGGTGCGGAAACAATGAAAACAATGAAGCGTGGCATCGTTGGGGCTGGCAAGCGGACAAAACCGAAGCGCAACGAAAAGCAATTTGGGATAGTTATTTAGCGGTTTTTGATCGTATTTTACCAGAAACAGTTGCCAAATACCATCCTTCCATTTCTTATTGGGAAAGTTCGCCGAGTTACGGACGTGGCGATGAAAGATTTCAGTTTGAAGGCGATGCACACGATTGGGGCGTTTGGCATGATGCCTTGCCTTTTGAACGCTTTGAGCAAAAAGTACCACGTTTTATGAGCGAATTCGGTTTTCAATCCTTTCCATCGTATGAAGCCATTCGTGCGTTTACAGGAGAAGACAGTATCAGTATCAATCACGATAGTTATATCACGCATCAAAAGCATCCGAGAGGTTTCAAGCTTATTCGTGAATATATGGAACGCGATTATCCCGTACCAACTGCTGGAGATGATTATGTATACATGAGTCAACTTACACAGGCCAAAGGAATCACCATGGGCATGGAAGCTGAACGTCGTGCGATGCCATATTGCATGGGAAGTTTGTATTGGCAATTAAACGATTGTTGGCCTGTAGTTTCATGGTCGAGTATCGATTTTATGGGGAATTGGAAAGCTTTACACTACAAAGCAAAGAAATCCTTTGAAGACGTGTTAATTTCTTCTATTGTAGAAAATGATACCATCAATACCTATATTGTTTCTGATAAGTTGCAAGACATAGAAGGTGATTTTACTTTAGAGTTTTTGGACTTCAATGGAACAATCATTCATAGTACAAAACAAAAATTAACGGTTGTAGCAAATACAAGTCAGATAGTAGCTAAAACACCTATGACTGATATCAAAGGGAATGCGAGTGAATATGTGATGAGAGCAGTCTTTATTTCGACTCCGCTCAATACAAATGCTCAGACTGGTGATACTTTGACTTCAAATTCTCTTTTCTATGTAGCACGGCCTAAAGAGTTGAACTTACCGAAAGAAGACATCTCCACAAAAGTTACCAAAACAGAAGATGGATTTACGATTGAGGTTTCTGCTAAGACCTTACAAAAGGATGTATTTTTATATACAAAAGCCAAAGGTCATTTTTCAGACAACTTCATTGATGTTTTACCGAATCAAACCATTACGATTACATTTACCACCGAAGCAGAAAGCATTGATGATTTAGCGTTTAAAACCTTGAATGGGATTCAACGAAAAGTAGCAAAATCTGCAAACTACTAAAGACAATAAATATTCATCAAAAAGCACATTCATTGAATGGCTTTTTCTTTAGGTGTGACTTTTTACTTTTATGGTAGTAAATTCAAATTAAATTTACCTTCCTTTGAAATTTAAATTCACAATGAAAACTGTATTTTAGCTTTACAATCATACTACATGAAAGATAACGATTACGCATATACCATAAAAGATACTGAAATAATAGGAAACTATGTAAAACGCACTGCCAATCAAAATATGTTACGAATTGCTAGTGTAATGACTATTTTATTGCTACTCCTTTTTTGGTTTACGTATAGTTATCATGCGCATACAGTAATCATGCCGCCAGTGGCAATGATGCTTGTCGGAGTTACAGTATTTGTATATATCTTTTCTTTTATTCAAATTAGAAACATTGCAAGTAAAACTTTTTTCAATATTACAGAAACCATTGTTGAAAAAGTTGTTGTCAAAGAAGAATTGAATTGGATAAATCAATTCGCACAAAATAGACTTGAAAAAAAGTATGGCGAAAAAGCAAATCGAAGCTTTCTAACCCATGAAATAGAAACGACCAAAATAACACCGAATGACATCATTATAAAAAGTTATGATTACAATTTATTTAATGCTAATGGGAAAATTGTAATTCCTAAAGAAATAAATGATTTCCATAAGGTAAAAGCGTTTATCTTAGCGCATCCAGAAAAATTCAAAATAAATTCCTAAGGTGCATTTATGAAAAAATCCATTTACATTGCTATATTCTCTTTTGTCTCTATGGTATGTATTTCCTGTACTTCAGAGTCGAAACCAGAAGATTTTGCTTCAAAAAAAGCGTTTGGTTTACTGCAAAAAATGAACACGATGTCGCAAGAAGAGTTTAACAGCCATTTTATTTCATTGAACGAATTGCGTGAGATTGTAAAAGACACTGCGGTAAATGAAACTTTTAGAAATGCTATTACCCGTGTTTCAAAGGAAATTCACAACAACAGACTACAACAATCGTATACCATGATAAAAGAATCAGGAAAGCGATTTGAAATTGATTGGAAAGACATCTCCTTTAAAGAATATCCGTATGTCATGCGAGATGAGGAAAACGCACTCACATTTCAAGATGGTTTCTTGGCCTTTGATTACAAAGAAAAAAAGTTAGTCGCTAAAATTGTTTCTATTCAATATAAAGACAAAAAATACTTATTTAATTTTTCTAATATAGAACCTGTACGCAAGCAATAATCGTAGAAATCATTCTGATTGTAGTTATAGGCTTGGTTAATTTTTCTATCTTTAGAAAATAACTTACACATATCCCGATGAAAAAAATACAACTTATTGTCACCGTTTTAGTTGCCGCTGCCTTATTCATTTCTTGTAAAAACTCTAAAGGTGTTTCTAAACCTGATGATATTGGGAAATACGCCTTTGCGATGTTGAAAGATTTTGACAACATTACGAAAGACAATTATATCAATTCAATTTTCACGATTGACGAAATTAAAGCATTTGGAAAACGAAATGCTGAAACCTTAGAATCAAAGGCACTTAAAGAAATTGAGAGACTTGAAAAAGGAAATTACAATCGACGTATGGGGAACGACTACAATCGTTTGAAAGAAAGAGCTAAAAAGGAGGAAATTTCTTGGAATGCGATTGCATATGACGATTATGAGTTTGAGGAAAGAGATGAAGATGGAATTAAAGCCTATCGTGGAAAGTTAACATTCAAACACAAGGATAAAACCTATAATGTTTCTACCATTTCAGTGTTGATTGAAGAAACATATACCTTAGTTCGAATTTTCAGACTTAATAAAGAAGCAAAATAAAATTATAATACAGAAACTTTTTCCATGAAAAAATTACAATTCATTTTTAGTATCATCCTTGCTACTGCTCTTTTAATCTCTTGCCAAAACCCAAAACATTTTTCAAAAGCAGAAGACCTTGGAAAGTATACATTTGACTTTTTAAAAAAGCTGGAAAATGTCTCCAAAGAACAATTTCTAAATAATTTATTAACGCTTAAAGAATTTAAAGAATTTGCTAATAAGAAAGACGATTCGATGCAAGATATTGTAAAAGAAAGCATTGAACGATTGGACAAAAAGACTTACGAAGCAGGGTTGCTTAGACAATACACATTACTAAAAGAAAAAGGCAAGCAATACAATATTGTATGGAATGATATTAGTTATGTTGACTTTACCTATGAACAACGAACAGATGATGTTATGACCGGAATCCGTGGGAATTTAATATTTAAACATAAGGATACTGAATACAAAGTACTCACTTCTGCATTACAAGATGGTGATATTTATGTTCCAGTAATCATTAACAGATTATCTAAAAACTAAAAACTACAGACTCATGAAAAAGATATCTTTTCTTTTCATTGCATTTTTGACGATCTCTTTTTCAGGATTTAGTCAAAATTCAGAACCAATTAAAAATGCTGATGGAGTTGGTAAATACACCTTGAACCTCCTAAAGAACTTTGAAAATACTTCCGAAGAAGAATTTGTAAATAGTTTGATGACTACTGAAGACATCATAAAGTTTGCTGAAAAAGTTGCTGATACCGCTGTTGGTAATAACTTGAAAAAAGAAATTACCAAAATGGGCGCTACTAAATATTATAACAGAGTAGCAGAAGTATATCACGACCTTAAAGAAAAAGGTAAAGAATATGGTATTGTATGGAAAGATATTGCCTATGTAGACTTTACCTATGAGCTTCGTGATAAAAAAGGTATCAAAGGTATAGAAGGTGCGTTAGTTTTTTCATGCAAAGGAACTAAGTATAAAGTAAAAACAGATGCCTTGTATGATGGTGACGCTTACCTGCCCATCATTGTTAGAAAATTATATAAGAAAGACGATGACTAAATTTTCAACCATTTTGGAGTCGCTTGTGGCACAAAGTTGCGCATGCGCTCCAATAATTTTGTGACATCAGTTTCTATGATGAGCATGTCAAAATTCTTTTCTTTAAGTAGTTGTTTTTGCATCATGGTTTTCATCAAGGCAATCAATTCGTCATAATAACCATTACTGTTTAGTATTGCCACAGGATGTGCTATTTGTGCCAATTGTAGCGCTGTAATTACTTCAAAAAATTCTTCCATGGTCCCAAATCCGCCTGGAAGTGCAATAAATCCTTCCGAAAGTTCAATCATTTTCATCTTACGTTCTACCATGGTTTCAGTAGTATGTAACTCTGTAAGATTGGTATGTGCGATTTCTTTTCGTTTTAAAAACTCAGGAATAACACCAATTACTTCTCCTCCATTTTCTAAAGCCGCATCAGCAACAGTTCCCATAATTCCAATTTTTGCACCGCCGTAAATGACTGCAATATTTTCTTGTGCTAATTTTTTTCCTAATTCCGCAGCGTCTTCTACGATTTTGGGATCGTTTCCTAAGCTACTTCCACAATAAATGGCTATACTTTTCATTTGTTAGACTTGTTATTAAACCATAAAATATGAAACGTCATTGCGAAAGTTTTGAAAAAACTTGTGGCAATCTGTTTGTATTGAAACAAATTACTTCGTCATACTTCCTCGTAATGATGTTTTCATTTACTTCAAATTTTAAATATCTGCCTTCAGCATTCGATCGACTCCAAAAATATCTTTTCGCAGTTCAATATTTTGAAATTGCTTTCCATCTAATAAATCAATCATTTCTTTTCCTAAATATTGATTGATCTCAAAATACAAACTACCATTAATTTTTAAATACTTCATGGCAAGGTTGGCAATTTTATCATAAAAAACCAATGGATTATTATCTTCAACAAACAATGCTGAATCTGGCTCATACTCCAATACATTTTTTCGCATTTCAGCTTTCTCCAAATTCCGCACATACGGTGGGTTTGATACAATAATATGAAACGGTTCGTCGTTATTTTTAAATATATGCAAATCATTCAACGACAACACATCTGCCTGCACAAATTGTACCTCAACATCGTTATCCTTTGCATTCTTTTGCGCTACTTCCAAAGCATTTTCTGAAATATCAATAGCAAAAACTTTAGCATCTGGAAGTTTCTTTTTTAAAGCAATCGCAATACAACCACTTCCTGTACCAATATCCAAAATACTGAGGTTTTTATTAGTCGCATATTTTGCTTTCTCTAAAATAAATGTGATCAATTCTTCCGTTTCTGGTCGTGGAATCAATGTGTGTTCGTTCACTGTAAATTCCAAACCATAAAAATGTGCCTTTCCTAAAATATGCTGAATTGGCTTTTCAAGTTTTAATTCGCTTAACGCTGAAAAAATAGAAGTTTCTTGTTCTTTAGTAATTACGATATCAGGATCTAAGGCTAAGGTGAATCGCTCTATCCCAAAATAATCTTCTGTCAACATAAAAAAGAAACTATCTACTTCATTTTTTCCGTAAATCTCATCTAATTCTTTGTGAAATATGTTTTGTATATCTTTTAATCGCAATTGGTTTGGAGTTTTAAACTGTTTATTCTTTTTTTTCTATCAAAGGTTTAACCATTAACTTACAAACAGTTAAATTCTTTTTTTATGTTAAATATTAAATTATAAATTCTGAATTCACTACGAAAAAAATTCTAATACCAAAAACCTAACATTTAATATTCTACATCACAATTCTTTCAACATCCAAACATCGCAGGAATAATGTCCTGTAGCACCTAATGGTTTGTCTAAATGTTCAAATCCGTATAATTCGTAAATATGAATGGCAGCTTTAAAGTTTGGTGAAGATTCTAAATAACATTTTTTGTATCCAAATTCTTTTGCCGCTTCCATGCATTTTTCAAATAGCTTTTTTCCATAGCCTTTTCCTCTGATTTTAGCGAAAAAATACATTTTTTGAAACTCACATACATTATCTGCATTGTCGCGCAATTCCTTAATTCCCGCACCGCCAAGTACTTCTCCATTTTCTTCAATCACATAATAAACTTCACGTTCACCTTGGTAGGCTTCAAACATCGCATCGGTTTCTGGATCTTCATACGCCGTTCCAACTTTGGGCATACCAAATTCTGGAATCACAGATCGGATACACGCTGCCATAGCTGGATTATCTTCTGGTTGTATTTTTCTAATGATCATATTTTTTTGATTGAATGATTCAAAGGTTAAAAAATAAAATAACTCTTAACTCTTAACTCTTAACTCTTAACTCTTAACTCTTAACTACAATATCATATTTGGTAAGCAAACCATGAATTTCCTTTCGGGAAAATTTTGCCTTTTTCAATTGATTTTCTGTCGGATCAATCGTGTAATTACGTGCCGTTGTAAAATCTGCTTTCTCTACATTAGTTTGCTCAAAAATTGCAGCTTTCAAATCACAATCATCAAATACAGCACTTTCCAAATTCGTTTCGATAAAATCTACTTTTTGCAAATTGCATCCTTTAAATACGGTCTGTTTGATTGTCAATCCTGCAAAAGAAACCAATTCTAAATTGCAAGTATCAAAACGTGCCGAAAACATAAAATCGTTACACATACTAAAATCGACACCAAGCAATTTGCAATTCACAAAATCTACTTCATTAAATGAGGAACTTTTTACTTTTGCATTTGTCAAGTCACAAGTATCAAACGTACACTCTAAAAACGTCATTACTGCCATGTCTACATTTTCAAATTTACAATTGATAAACGTACAATTGTCGTATTCTCCTTTTGGGAAAACTTGTTGTGTATAATCAATTTGAGTAAAAGTTTGATCTTGATAGAATTCTTGGTTCATTTTGTATGCGCTTCAAATAGAAATTGCGTAGTTTTGCGATGCTGTGAAGATACTGATTTTGGGTGAATTTTGAAGTCAAAAAACAGATCTTTGAATCGTTATTGTGATCTCCAACTTGTTTTGGAGAGAAGCAGATTACTTCGCTTTCATTCGTAATGACGTATCAATTATATTAAATAATATTCATGAAAAAACTTTTAATCATTCCGTTAGTACTCTTATTTATAAGTTGTAGTGTCCGTGAAAAGCCGTTCTTTGTAAAGATTGATACTATGAAAGTAGCATCTTCTTCCTTAGAAAATATTGTACTGACGGCAGATGCATACTTTATGAATAAAAATGATATTGGTGGAAGTTTGGAAAGCAAGAATATTGATGTAATTATCAATAATACCACAGTAGCCAAAATGAGTTCGGAGATATTTGAAGTGCCTGCGGGCGAAGAGTTCACCATTCCACTCAAAGTGGTTATTCCCACAAAAAAAATATTCGACAATAAAGAAAGTGGTGTTTTAGGAGGTATTTTAAATAGCATCCTCAACAAAAAATATCAATGTACAGTACAAAGGAATAATTACGTATCATAAACTCGGTTTTTCCTATGATTATGAAGTAGATACCACACAAGAAGTTAAAATTAAAATCTAGTGCTCAATACACACGAAACATATATGAAACGCTGCTTGCAACTGGCCAAAAATGGTTTAGTTGCTGCCATGCCCAATCCTTCCGTTGGCGCTGTCATTGTTCATAACGACGTGATCATTGGCGAAGGCTATACAAGTGCGTATGGAGGAAGTCATGCAGAAGTCAATGCTGTTCATTCTGTAAAAGATAAATTGCTACTCAAAGAAGCTACGATTTATGTTTCACTTGAACCGTGTAGTCATTTTGGGAAAACACCACCATGTAGCGATTTAATCATAAAACATCAAATTCCGAAAGTGGTAATTGGTACCATTGATCCATTTGCAAAAGTAGCTGGTCGTGGTATTCAAAAGCTAAAAGATGCAGGTCGTGAAGTCATTTTGGATGTTTTGAAAGAAGAATGTATTGCTTCCAACAAACGATTCTTTACTTTTCATCAACACAAACGCCCATATATTATATTGAAATGGGCACAAACATCTGAAGGCTTTATTGATAAAAGTAGAAACGAAAACGATCCTGTGCAGCCGAATTGGATCACCAACCAATATTCACGTCAATTGGTTCATAAATGGCGAAGTGAAGAAGCCGCAATTTTAGTTGGAACAAATACAGCAATTACAGACAATCCAAAGTTAAATACGCGCGATTGGCAAGGTAAGAGTCCTGTGCGAATTGTGTTGGATAAATCACTTCGAATTCCAGAACATTACAGCTTGTTTGATGCATCTATAAAAACCATTGTATTGACGGAACAAGAAAAAGTTTCTTCTGAAAACCTCATCTTTGAGAAGATTGATTTTTCTCAAAACCTGGCGCAGCAAATCTGTGAAGTTTTATATCGTCACAATTTGCAATCTGTTATTATTGAAGGTGGCAAGCAAACTTTACAAACTTTTATTGCTGCCAATTTGTGGGATGAAGCCCGAGTTTTTACAGGAAGTGTTTCGTTTACTGATGGAATTCGAAGACCAAATCTAAAAGGAAAATTACAATCCGAAACCCTCATTTTAGACAATTTATTACAAACGTATATCAATGATTAAAAATATAATTTTCGATTACGGAGATATCTTTATCAACCTAGACAAAGCTGCAACCAATCGTGAGTTGCACAAATTGGGAATTGATGAGTTTACTCCTGAAATGATTGTAATAAATCAGGTGTATGAAAAAGGATTGATTTCTACAGAAGAATTTGTCAATTTTTATCACGAACAATTCCCAAATACAACCAAAGAAGCGTTGATTGATGCCTGGAATGCTATTTTGCTCGATTTTCCAAAACATCGTATGGAATTCATCAAACAATTGGCAAAAGACAACAAGTATCGCTTATTTATATTAAGCAATACCAACGATTTGCATATTTCATGGATTCAGGAAGATTGGGGAATGGAATTGTATACGGAATTCAAAAATTGTTTTGAGCAATTCTATTTATCTCATGAAATTCATTTCCGTAAACCAGATGCAGCTATTTACGAATTTGTACTAAATGAGAACAAGCTAAAAGCGGAAGAAACTATTTTTATTGACGACACGACTGAAAATACAGAATCAGCTGCAACACTCGGAATTCACGTATGGAATTTGATTCCTGGCTTTGAAGATATCGTTGATTTATTCACACACAAAAAGTCACTATTTTGATTTACCTTATCCTAAGTGTTTTTATTTCGAGTTCGTTATTTGTCATCTTTAAACTATTTGACAAATATCAAGTCAACACATTTCAAGCCATTGTGATCAATTATATCACGGCGTTTTGTTGCGGGTTTTTCTTTTATGGAAATGGCATCACGCTTACGGAAATGATCGAGCGTCCTTGGAATATTGGTGCCATCATATTAGGTGGCTTGTTCATCTCTGTGTTTATCTTAATGGCTTTGACGGCACAACGCAATGGACTTTCTGTAGCTTCTGTTGCTGGAAAGATGTCAGTTGTTATTCCAGTGATTTTTGCCGTAATCGTATACAAAGAACATTTGAGCACATTGAAAATAGCAGGAATTCTTCTGGCTTTACTCGCTGTATATTTAACAACCGTAAAAAATGATGGCGGCACCTTTGATCGTAAAAAACTACTGTATCCTATGCTACTATTTTTAGGTTCAGGAGTTATTGATACTGCCATAAAATATATAGAAACTAACTATGTTGCCAAAGGTGAAACGCCTATCTTTTCTGCGGGGATTTTTGGTTGTGCTTTCCTTGCGGGAATCATCATTCTATTTTTACGACGTGATTTTAAAATTACAGGAAAGACTATTTTGGGAGGAATATTGCTTGGAATTCCGAACTTCTACTCTATTGTATTTCTTTTGAAAGCCTTACGTCCAGAACATATTGGCGATAGTTCTACGGTATATCCAATCAACAATGTGGCAATTGTCATGTTATCCACTATATTTGGTATTATCTTATTTAAAGAAAAACTTATTGTTAAAAACTGGATTGGAATTGCCATTGCTATTATTAGTATTGTGATGATTGCGATTTCTGCTCAACCTGTAAATGCTTAATATTTGGAAATAAAAGACACATACAAAACCATTGATGTAGCTTCGGAAGAAGTATTGTTTAAAGACAGAAACAGTAAGTTTTTTGGCTATGCATTTCCAGTTTCTAATGAAGCAGATATTAAGAAACATTTAGAAGCCTTAAAGAAAAGTCATCATACAGCGCGCCATTGGTGTTATGCTTGGCAATTAGGGAAAAGTGAGCCGTTTCGTTTTCGAGCTAACGATGATGGCGAACCTTCTAACAGTGCAGGAATGCCAATTTATGGACAAATTCAGTCTTTTGATGTCACCAATATATTAATTGTAGTCGTTCGTTATTTTGGTGGTACCAAATTAGGCGTTGGCGGATTAATCAACGCATATCGAACAGGAGCACAAATGGCTTTGGAAGTAGCTGACATTAAAGAAAAAACCATCAATATTGACTATTTACTCATCTTCGATTACAAGAACATGAACAAAGTCATGCGTGTTATCAAAGAACGAAACCTTAACATTACAGCACAACAACTGGAAATGGATTGTCGTATTACTATTTCCGTTCGTCAAAAAGATGCACAACAGATTTTTGACTTGTTTACCAATATGTATGAGATTCAGATTAAATCACTAGAAGAAATAGTTTAACTACATCCGCCACAACCACCACAACCGCTGCAGCTTGAACATCCACTATCAAATACTGAACAACCTGAAGCATCAAATTGTGTATCAAAAGAATCTAATGTATCATCTAGATACGATTGGAAAGAAGTACCATTGTCAAAATCATCACTAAACAAATCATTGTGTTCATAAAAATCCATATGTAGATTCCAGTAACCATAATCATCAGACTCGCTATTTGATTCTGACCTCTTTTGTGCTAACAGTTGTTTATCAATATTTTTCAGAAGTTCAAAATTCAAATTCTTCAATAAAAATATATTGCCTCCTATGGTTAACAATATTTCCAAAGCTTTCTCCTTATCATTCTCTAAAAGATGATTGATTTTTGAATCAACTTCTTTCAAGTAGTTTGAAATTTCTTTTTTAGTTTTCTCGCCTTGTTTATTCAATCGAATCATTCCGAATAAATTCAAAAAAAAGGAACTTTTCAGAAAAGCATCTAGGTTTCCCGTTTTCTTTACTTTTTTCTTGTAGCCTATACTTTTTCCTGTTGCTTCATAACCGATCTTCACAAAATGATGAAACAATATTTGAATATCGTCTTCTTCTTCAAAAGGAGTTGTATAAATTGATTCATGCGGATTGGGTTTACAGTTAGCAAAGTTTTTCCCTTTTTCTATATATGTGTAGACTCTACTATCATTCCTAGGATGTGATTGTTTTTCAACTTCCACAATCTTAATCACTTTTTTAAGTAACAAATCCATGAAAGTCAATTTCATTAAATCTTTAAATGAAGCTGTTCTATTTTCTAAAATAAGTTCCGTTTCTGCTGGTGTCAATATTGAAAGTAATCTCATGAGCACTTCAATAATAGTTTAGGAAATATCCAGTTTTTATGTCGATTAACACGTGTAAAGTGAATTTCTTTAAATCGTGTTTCTACATCTACCCAAATATGCTTTGGTGGCTTCTTTTTAAACACTGATTCGTAAAACTCAAGAGTTTTGAGATATTGATCTTTAAACAAAGGCTTTTGTTCTGCTCCCTTAGTTGGACCATGATGAATATCTTTTTGGATTGTATTTTTGCAAAAATCTATCCAGTAGGATTGTGTATATAATAAATGTAAATGCCAAACTTGATCAATTTGATCAGATGGTGTTAATGGAAAATCTGCAATCAATATGAGGAAGAGAAACTTTTTATATTCAAAAACAGCTTTTATAGCGTATTCAATTGTCCAATTATTCTCTCTTGCTAGTCGATCCGTAAATGTAAAAGAAGAAGTAGGATCATCAATTTCAAAATTTCTGATTTTATTCCACAATACAATTTGTTCTTCTGTCATAATTTTAAGTTGCCTGTACAATTAGAATAATTTCAGACCAAAAAGTTACACATCAGAAGTCAATTGTCGATAATTTTTCGATCAAATGCTCAGGGCATTTCATAGGTCTTTTGGTTTCCATATTAATGAATGCCAAAACCGTGTTAGCTTCTGTAATAATTTCCTTACTTTCGTTCAAAATCACATAGTCAAATTCAATCTTAACAGACGGCAACTTTTTAAGAGTAGTTCGTATTGTTAATTCATCGTCATAATAAGCAGATTTTTTATAATTAATTTGAATAGAAATTACAGGGAGCATCACTCCCATTTCTTCCATTTCCCTGTAGGAGATACCTAAGGCGCGTAACCACTCAGTCCGCCCCATCTCTATAAATTGCACATAATTCCCATGATAAACTACACCCATTTGATCGGTTTCTGCATAACGGATTCTTGTTTTTATTTCGTGACTTCTCAAAGTTTTTTTTATATATGTTATGTTAACGAATTGTAAAGAAATTGTTTTCAATCATGCGAAAAAAATTCAAGAAATTCAATAGATATCAAGTTTTTTTTTCACTTTTTTTTTCACATATTTGTTCACGCTAAAGAATAATGGAAAAAACCCCGATTTTCTTTTTTTCCTACACCTAATAATAACAATTTTAACGACAATAAATGAGTGTAACTGCGCAATCAGTATGGGATAACTGTCTGTCTTTCATAAAGGACAACATTCAACCACAAGCATACAAGACTTGGTTTGAGCCTATAAAGCCTGTAAAGTTAACAAATAAAGCGCTAAGCATTCAAGTTCCCAGTAAGTTTTTTTACGAATGGCTCGAAGAGCATTATGTGAAGTTGTTAAAAGTAGCTTTGGTTAAAGAATTAGGGAATACTGCTCGATTAGTGTACATTATTAAGATGGAAAATACGTATGGTAACAAAAAGCCATTTACGGAAAAAATCCCAAGTGCAAATCGCAGCAATGTAAAAGCACAAGAAATTGATGTGCCAATTAAAAATAAAAGTCCTGAACTGAAAAATCCTTTTATCATTCCTGGTATCAGAAATGTTAAGATTGAGTCTCAGTTAAATCCAAATTATAATTTTGACAATTTCCTAGAAGGTGACTCTAACCGTTTGGCGCGTTCTGCTGGAATGGCCGTTGCTAACAAACCTGGAGGAACTTCGTTTAATCCACTTCTAATTTTTGGAGGTGTTGGTTTAGGTAAAACACATATTGCGCATGCAATTGGTGTTGAAATCAAAGATAAATATCCCGAAAAAACAGTATTGTATATTTCTGCTGAGAAATTTACACAACAATATATAGAATCCGTAAAGAAGAATACACGTAATGATTTTATACATTTTTATCAATTAATTGATGTATTGATTATTGATGATGTGCAATTCTTCTCTGGAAAGTCTGGTACGCAAGATGTATTTTTCCACATCTTTAATCACTTACACCAAAATGGAAAGCAAGTGATTTTAACTTCAGATAAAGCTCCTGTAGATATGCAAGATATTGAACAACGCTTATTATCTCGTTTCAAATGGGGACTTTCTGCTGAATTACAAACACCAGATTTTGAAACACGTGTTTCTATTGTTAAGAATAAGTTATATCGTGATGGTGTTGAAATGCCTGATGACATTATTGAATATGTTGCCAAAAACATCAAAACAAATGTTCGTGAGCTAGAAGGTGCTATCATTTCATTGATTGCGCAGTCTTCTTTCAATAAAAAAGAAGTAACGATCGAATTAGCGAAACAAGTTGTAGAAAAGTTTGTAAAGAATACCAAACGAGAAGTTTCTATAGATTATATCCAAAAAGTAGTTTCCGATTATTTCCAAATGGATGTTTCTACCTTACAATCAAAAACACGTAAGCGTCATATTGTACAAGCGAGACAATTAGCTATGTTTTTTGCGAAGAAATTTACAAAAGCTTCTTTGGCTAGTATTGGGTCTCAAATTGGAAAGCGCGATCATGCAACTGTACTACATGCCTGCAAAACGGTTGATAATTTGTCATCTACTGATAAGCAATTTAGAAAGTACGTTGAAGATTTAACTAAGAAACTTTCGCTGTAAATTCCACCATATGAAGACTAAAATTTTAATGGTTTGCTTAGGGAATATTTGCCGATCTCCTTTAGCGGAAGCAATTTTAGCATCTAAACTTGACCCTACTAAATATTTTGTAGATTCTGCAGGAACAGCAGGTTATCATACTGGTGAACTTCCTGACAGACGCTCTATTGCTATAGCAAGACAATACGGATTAGACATTTCCTACCAACGATCGAGAAAGTTTGTTAGAAATGATTTTCAAACGTTTGATTATATCTTCGCCATGGATCAATCGAACTATACTAATATTTTAAGGTTAGCTGAAACTCAGGAAGATCGCGACAAAGTTGAAATGATTTTGAATCAAATCAGTCCAAATTCCAATGCCGAAGTTCCTGATCCATATTACGGCGGCGATCAAGGTTTTGAAAATGTATATCAAATGTTAGACGAAGCCTGCTCAGTTTTTGCTAAAAAAATTCCTTAGACTGTTCATATTCAAAATAGTATGTATTATTTTTTGTATCTTTCTATAAATTAGCAATCTACTTTGTTATGAAATACTCCTTCGCCTTAGTTCTCTCGAACTAAACACACCTTTTTCCTAGGCTGAGTATATCAAACAAGGTTAAAAGACACAACCTATGAAAAAGAAATTACACCTATTACTAGGGATACTATTCCCTATGCTATTATCTGCTCAAGGGATCGCTATAACCCCATTTGCCACTGACTTTTCACGACCCGTAGACATCAAACACGCAAACGACTCTCGACTATTTATTGTGGAGCAGGATGGTGTGATCAAAATTTTGGACGATCAAGGAAACACAAATGCCACACCTTTTTTAGATATTGACACACGTGTTCGCTCTACTAGTAATGAACAAGGCTTGCTTGGTTTAGCTTTTGATCCAAATTACACTACAAACAATCGCTTTTATGTAAATTATATCAACAATAGCGGCGATACCGTTATTGCAAGATTCACAACTTCAGCAAATCCAGATATTGCCGATGACACTTCTGAAGAAATTCTATTGACCGTTTCTCAACCATACACCAATCATAACGGAGGTTCTTTAGCTTTTGGAACCGACGGATTTTTATATATTGCTTTAGGTGATGGCGGAAGTGGTGGCGATCCTGATAATTATGCACAAAATTTACAATCGCACTTAGGAAAAATTTTGCGAATTGATGTGAGCGGCACTACTGGATATACAGTTCCTTCAACGAATCCTTTTGTGGGAAATCCTGCTGGATTGGATGAAATTTGGTCTTATGGATTACGAAACCCTTGGAAAATCTCTTTTGATAGCGATAATGGCGAATTATGGATTGGCGATGTAGGACAAAACAATCGAGAAGAGATTAACAATGTCCCTATTCTAAATACAGGTTATAATTTTGGCTGGAGATGCTATGAAGGAAACGCCACATTTAACACCTCTGGTTGTCCAGTAGCAGCCACTACCACTTTTCCTGTAGCAGAATACAATTACGGAGGAAGTCCGTTTCGATGTTCTATTACTGGCGGCTATATTTACAGAGGAAGCATGTTTCCAAATATACAAGGATGGTACGTTTTTGCAGATTATTGCAGCAACGAACTTGGTCTGTTAGAACCTACTCTAGGGAACACCTGGAACTTAACTATGACAAATTCTGGTTTTTCTCCTAACATTTCCACGTTTGGAGAAGATGTGAATAAAGAATTATATGCAGCTGGATTGAGCAATGGAACAATCTATAAAGTATTTGACCCAACTTTAAGCGTTCCTGAAAATTCACTTACAAACAACTTTCAATTGTATCCAAATCCTGCGAAAGACTATTTCCAGATTAACAATCAAAATAGAGCTTTAGCACTCAAAGAAATAGCAATATTTTCGTTTAACGGAAAATTGATTTCTACCACAAAAATTACAACTGAAAATCAAAATATTACGACAGAACAACTTACAAATGGAATCTACATTGTACAATTAATTTCAAATAATGGCAACGTTTCGTATCATAAATTAGTTAAAAATTAGTTTTATTTGTAATAATCAAACTCCAAATCTATGCAAGTACCAAACGGAATTTTATATTTGATTCCAACTACTTTAGGTGATAACGAACCTTTGGAAGTATTGCCGTTGTCCGTAAAGAAAATCATTGAAGCTACGAATCATTTTATTGTTGAGAACGAAAAAACTGCACGTCGATTCATAAAAAAGATCACCCCAAAAAAAGTGCAACCTTTATTGGAATTGCATGTATTGAATAAATATACACAAGACCAAGAGTTACCTGCCTTTTTAGAAGCTATTTATCAAGGAAAAAATGTAGGATTGCTTTCTGAAGCTGGCTGTCCTGGTGTTGCTGATCCGGGCTCGGAAATTGTAAAAATTGCACATGAAAAAGGAATTCGCGTTGTTCCACTTGTTGGTCCATCTTCTATTTTAATGGCAATGATGGCATCAGGAATGAATGGACAGAATTTTGCATTTAATGGATATTTACCAATTGATAAAGACGAACGTAAACGCGCTATCAAACAATTGGAAAAACGCGCTATTGATCTTCAACAATCACAAGCATTTATAGAAACACCGTACCGAAACGATAAATTATTAGCAGATTTAATAAGTACACTTTCTGCAAATACACGCTTATGTGTTGCTTGCGATATTACACTTGCTACCGAATATATTCGAACGCTGACTATTAACGAATGGAAAAAGACTTCTGTGAATTTACACAAGCGACCAACCATGTTTGTGATAGATAAGTAGATTGGTTAGACTTGTTAAACTCACTGATGCTTTAGACTTTTAAATTGCTTACACTACTCTATTTTAGATATGTCTTTGCGACAAGCATAGCTCCGTGGCTATCTAATTCTTTAATAATAGCATTTTCTTTGTAGTGACTTTTAAGATGTTATAAACAAACTAATTGCTTTCAAATCTTCTATCAAAAAGTTCGATTTTAAAACTTTAGGTTTTAGATTAACAGACTTGTTTTACTTTCAGATTCTTCTTGTTTTTAATGCTGATTCTCCCAATTAGAATGTGATTCTTATGTCATTTTGAATTACTCCTAAAACTTGACCAACAAACTTTAAAAACCTCAATTCATCACTTCGAGTGGTTTTTCGAAATAAAATGAAGAAAAATTGTATCGAGAAGTACTTTAAAATATTAGACTACGAATACTGTATCTTGAATTATTTTTAAAACTAAAAAACTTTAAAAGTCTCTTAGATTATTTAATTCAGATTATCAGATAAATTTTAACTTAATTACATAAAATAAAAAAACCTCAGCATATAATTATACTGAGGTTTTTTATCTATAATGTTAACCAAATTTGAGTACAACCAACCAAACTTATACTCTTGCTTTCTTGTTGGCTTTAATTGATGAAACATCATATCCAGCAAATCGCTTCATATAATATTTCACAGTTGTACCATAAGCATCAGAAAATCCATGTTTTCCTCCACTTCTTAAATACTTCTTTACACTTCCAGGTCCTGCTAAGTGTGCCGCAGCCAAAATTCCTGACTCTGTTACAACTACACCATTGATTCGCTTACCTACTGAGCGTTGAATGTCTCTTCTAAGAATCCACTTATTCCTTGAGGCGTTGGCTTCAAAGGCTCTCTCTTGTAACTTTGGATCTTTTAAGAATGCTTGCGGATTATAAATTCCGATAAGTTCTAATGTTCCTTTTCCAAATTGGTACTTTCCGAGATAACCTAAGGTATTTACCACAAAGTAATTTCCCTGAGATTCTTTAAATGCTACTGCTTCTTTAAAGCCCAAATATCTTTGTCCTGTAAACGGAATTGGCGCTTCCTCGAAGTAGTCATCACCTATGGGGTTTACTGTAAACAGTTCAGGTGACATTTTATGATTTTCAATATTATTTTTAAGAACGTTGGCTTCTTTTCTTGAAGTGAAACCGAAACTTACAAATGTTAAAATAGCTATTAAAATTGAGAATTTTATTGCTCTTTTTCCCATAAAATTTGATTTCTTTAAGACTTACTAATTCGAGAATTAAGCTTAAAATTTCAGCGTGCAAATATAATACTCTTTTTTTTAAAACCAAATTATTTCGTTAAAATTATATTAAAAATAGATTGAATGAAACTTAAACTTACCTAAACTATTGATTTCCAATGTTGGAGCAGGTATTTTGATGAAGTTTATAACGTCAAAAATACTATTAAGAAACTTCGATTTTGTCTGTATTTTTGTTAAATCAATGTCAATACTGAAATAAAACTGCCGAAAACGTTTGAGTTCTGGAAAAATCTCGCGTTGTGTCTCCATAGTTCCTGCTACCAATCCATCTGCTCCATACCCAAAAGCAACATTGAACCATTTGGGAATTTTACTTTGTTTAAAAAAGGAATGTACGTTGGCACTTAACCAATAGGTTTGTCCATTATAATCTTTTAGAGTTTCTTCTAAAAAACCACTTCCAAGCTTATTTGGTCTTAATTCGGCAAATCGTGTTCGATGAAAAGAATACTTTAGTTTGATGCGTTGCTCATTCCATAATAACTCCTGCCCTACGTATAAGCCTGTTCCGAGTCCGTTAGCAAGCACATCGCCCCAAGAAGCTCCCCATTCAGCAGAATATCCATCCATGACTTCTACGGCCGTTAAAAAGCTAAATCCGAGCGTTGCTCCAAAAATTAATTGATTTTTCTTTGAAACGCCACTCCATCTGAGTACTTCAGCTCCAATGTTTCCCACATAATAAGAAGTAAAGACATGTCCCGCTTTATCCATTTGCAACCACTCATTATTATCATTAATAAATTTAAAAGAAGAGCGCGGAAAATCTGCATACCAAATTCTATCCAACCCAATTAATGTCACTGTTGCTAATGAAGCTTCTGTAATAGCCACAAAATTACGTCTTGGTTTGTGCAAAGTATCAGAAGCTACCCAAAAATTAGGCGGTGTTAGTTGTGCACACGCAGTGTTTGCGATACAGACTAAAAAGAGGAATCGTAAAAGTAGTTTCATCAACTATTGCTGATTTTGTTGTTGACTATTCTTAATCATAAAATCTCTAAATGCCTCTGCAGTGGTACTCCAAGGCATTTTATAGGTTCCTGGTTTGTATATATCTCCGTTGACAAGTTTTTTTTCTTGTATAAGTTTTTTTAGAAACATTGAATTCGACAAAACTATTGAAAGTTCTTTTTTTGTAGCTTCAATATATTTAGAGATTTCTTCTGCCCTTTCCCACGATTTATTTGTATCAGGAATTACGACATCAACCAAAACACTTTTATCTAACAATGTTTTTACGATATCGTTACTGTTCATTCCTTTTCGAATGATGTACTTTCCCCCTTTTACTCGCTTTTTATATCCAAGTTTTGCTGCTAGCGTCTCAAAAGCATCTATATCAGTTAACAAAGATTCTAAATCTTTTTTAACATATTCAAAATTTGCATCCGAAGGAATGTAAATATACGCTACTTCATTTTTAAACGCAGTAATGGGTTTAAATATGGTTTGCGAAATATTGTACATAATATAGCAACCTCCCAAGATTCCAAGAATCAAAATTCCAATCAATATTTTACGTATGTACATTTAGTTAAGTTTTTGATAAAGGAGTTCGTTTTTAAATTCGCCGTTTACAAAAGTCCAATCTTTTTTGACACCAATTTGCTGAAAATCCAAACTTTCAAACAATTTAATACTTGCTTCATTGTTCTCTCCAATATTTGCATAGAGTTGATGCACATGTAAATGTTTGAAAGCATAGTTACAAACTAATTGCAATGCTTCTTTTCCGTATCCTTTGTATCTAAATTCTTTTTTAGCAATCAATAAACCAACACCGACACGTTTATTTTTTGGGTCAAATTCAAAAAGGTCAATCAAACCAATATTTTCCTTTTTATTACTTACCATCACCAAGCGTAATTGTTTCGCTTCATAAATATCTTGATGTGCATTTTCCAGATACTGTTTGATTAAGAATCGTGAGTATGGAGTTTGTGTCGCACTGATTTCCCAAATAGTTTCATCATTTTCTATCTCATAGATAAAATCTAAATCTTCTGGTTCTAATGCGCGTAAATATAGTTTTTCACCTGTAAGTGTTAGCATGAAATTTCTCCTTTAAATACTTGTGTTGCTTTTCCTTTTAAAAAGATGTTTTTGTATGCATTTGAATCATATTCATATGATACTTTTAATGCACCACCTTCTACTTGCAAAAGTACTTCGTTTGCTGTTGTTTCTTTTAAATGATGCATTGCCAAAGCTACTGCAGTTACACCAGTCCCACAAGAAAGTGTTTCATCTTCCACGCCTCTTTCGTAGGTGCGAACTCTAAATTCGGCATCTGAAATCTTTTTTACAAAGTTTACATTGCTACCTTCTTCAAAATAAGGCGCGCCATAACGAATTGTTGCTCCTTCTTTTTTAATATCAAATTGTTCAATTCCTTCTTTGAAAGTGACGTGATGTGGCGAACCAGTATCTAAAAACACATGATTTTCATGATCTTCTATCATTGTGACGTCTTGCATTTGCAAATGCACAATATCATCTTCTAATGTAGCATAATGCTTTCCATCAATAGCAACAAACGTAGTTTCTTGCTGAATGACTCCAAGAAAATTCGCGAAAGCTACAATACAACGTCCACCATTACCACACATCGTACTTTCATTTCCATCCGAATTGTAGTATACCATTTTAAAATCACAATCTGCATCGTTTTCCAAAAGGATTAAGCCATCAGCGCCAATGCCAAATTTTCGGTCGCACAAATGGTGTACAAGTTTGGTATCATTTTTGGGAAATATATCCTGTCGATTATCAACAAGAACAAAATCATTTCCTGTTCCTTGATATTTATAAAAAGATAGTATCATGTATTGCTTTTGATGGCAACAAAAGTACAAAATAAAAGATAGGAAATTATAACGAAATTGCTTTAGAAAATCACATTTTTACAGGAATCTGTATGAATCCGACAAAGTGTAAATTATATTCGTTTTAAGTCCATTTTAACAGACTTATTAAAATTGAGTTAAAGTGTCGTTAAAGTTATAATGCGACTACAATAAATATGTAATTTTAAATGTTAAAAGAAGACAAAGACATTAGAATTATTAATAAAAATCAATAAATAAAATAACTAAATATGAAAAAATTTGCAAGTTTACTATTGGTTTCTGCATTAGGAGGCGTTATTAGTATTGGAGCTTATAAATTTCTTTCAGAATCCCCTGAAAAAGTTGAGCAAGCTTCTGTTGTTGAACAAACATCTTATATTCCAACGAATTTTGTAAATAGTCCCACAAAGACAACTACTACAAATGCAGCTACGGCAGGTATCGATTTTACTGTTGCCGCTGAAAAAACTGTAAATGCAGTTGTTCACGTAAAGAATAAAGTAACAAGAGTTGCTCCAAGAAGCATTTGGGATTTATATAATGGTACGGGAAGACCTGAAACTCAAATAGGAACTGGTTCTGGAGTAATTATTACACCAGATGGACATATTGTTACAAACAATCATGTTATTAAAGGTTCAAATGAAATTCAGGTAACTTTAAATAACAATAAAAATTATGTCGCAAAATTGATTGGAACTGATCCTAATATGGATATTGCTTTATTAAAGATTGATGCAGACGAAGAGTTGCCTTTTATTTCTTTTGGTAATTCTGACAATGCCAAGATTGGAGAATGGGTTTTAGCTGTTGGGAATCCTTTTAATTTAACATCTACTGTAACTGCAGGAATTATTAGTGCCAAAGGAAGAGATTTAAATGAAGGAGATAATTTAAGTCAATCATTTATACAAACAGATGCTGCTGTAAATCCAGGAAACTCTGGTGGAGCTTTGGTAAATACAAATGGTGAATTGATTGGAATTAATACAGCTATCACCTCACAAACAGGTTCTTATATTGGATATTCGTTTGCGGTACCAAGTAATATTGCACAAAAAATTGTAGCCGACTTATTAGAGTTTGGCGATGTACAAAAAGGATTGCTCGGTGTTTCTGGTGGATCATTGAATGCCGTTGTTGCTGAAAGAATTGGCACCACAGAAACAGAAGGTTTTTATGTTGGCAAGGTATTTGCCGAATCAGGAGCAGAGGAAGCTGGAATCCAAGAAGGCGATGTTATTAAAAAGTTAGACGAAGTTAAAATTTCAAACTTTGCAGACTTGTCAGGGTATTTAAGCTCTAAGCGTCCTGGAGATGTTGTAAATGTTACGGTAATGCGAAACGATGATTACGAAACATTGGCAGTTACTTTGACAAAAGAAGAGCGAGCAAATTCTGTAAAGCTGATGAATATGCAGCTAGAGAATTTAAGCAAAGACGATGCTTCAAAATATGAAATAGATTACGGTTTAAAAGTTACCGATAACAATAACAAACAATTATATCAAGAGCTAGGAATTACGCCAGGATATATTTTAATAGAAGTGAATGGTAAAAAAGTGCAATCTGCGCAAGGATTACAAAACTTTATCGACTCATACGGCGAAGATCAGGTTCGCATCTTAGCATTCATAAATCCGAAAGGACAATACGAGCGTTTTATCTTTCGATAAAAAGTGCCAACTCTATATAGTTGAAAAGCGAGACACCTTTAAAGTGCCTCGCTTTTTTTATGTTTTCTTTCGTATTCGTTCAAAATCAAGTATTTCTGATTCTGCCCCTTAATATAAAAGTTTTTTTGACGTGTTTTCTTAGCCTGGAATACGTAGCTAAAATTCTATATTAAAAAAACTTTTTCTTTTGTTTACGAAAACGTTTGAAATTGTATACTTTTGCGCAAAATTTTAAACACAACTCCACAAACGTAAGACTATGAGTTTTAATGAAATTTATGAAAAGGAACTCACTTTTCAAGCAGATAGAAGACGTGCTACTGTTGAATTCATCAAGAATGTAAGCGATTTATGGTATGATAAATCAATTGAACTTGTACTTTTTAGAAATCAACTAATTGACAGAAATGTTAGTGAAATTTTAAATCTTCACGAATATGCTGGTCAATTTGTACAAAAACCTATCTCAATTTTTGATACTGTAGAAATTGCACAAGCGATTGCTAAGATTGATCTTCCGCCATCCAAAATTGATATAGGAAAATTAACGTATGAGTATCACTTAGAAGACAATCAGTATGCAGACGCTACTTCGTTTGTAGTTGACAAATTAAAAGACGCTAAGAAATCTTCTGAAATTACACCAAAAGATGTTGTATTATATGGTTTTGGTCGTATTGGACGTTTATTAGCTAGAGAATTAATGGTACGAACTGGACGTGGAAATCAATTGCGTTTACGTGCTATTGTGACACGTGGTAAAGTTGACGCTACAGTTCTTGAAAAAAGAGCTTCGTTGTTACGTAACGATTCTGTTCACGGGGAATTTCCTGGTACGGTTGGTATTGATGTTGAAAATTCAGCGTTAATTATTAACGGAACTACAGTTCATATTATTTCTGCAAACGGACCAGAAGAGATAGACTACACAAGCTACGGAATTAATGACGCACTAATTATCGATAACACAGGTGCTTTTAGAGATAAAGAAGCTTTGGAAAGACACTTAGTACCAAATGGTGCTGATAAAGTATTGTTAACAGCTCCTGGAAAAGGAGTTCCTAATATTGTATATGGCGTAAACCACAAAGAACATAATCCTGATGTAGTGAATGTTTGGTCTGCTGCTTCTTGTACAACAAATGCAATTACACCAGTTTTAAAAGTGATTGAAGATTCTTTCGGATTACGTCACGGACACTTAGAGACAATTCACGCATATACCAATGACCAAAACTTGGTAGATAACATGCACAAGAAATACCGTCGTGGTAGAGCTGCTGCGTTAAATATGGTGATTACAGAAACTGGAGCAGGAAAAGCAGTTTCTAAAGCATTGCCATCATTGGAAGGAAAATTAACTTCAAATGCTATTCGTGTTCCTGTGCCAAACGGTTCACTTGCAATTTTAAATTTAGAAATTGACAATGCTACTTCTTTAGAAGGTGTAAATACAATTTTAAAGAAATATGCTTTAGAAGGTGATTTAGTTGAGCAAATTAAATACGAATTGAACGATGAATTAGTTTCTTCTGATATCGTAGGCTCTTCTGCTCCATCAATATTTGATAGCAAAGCAACCATTGTTCGCGAAGGTGGAAAAAATATCATTTTATATGTATGGTATGATAATGAGTATGGATACTCTCATCAAGTAATGCGATTAGCGAAATACATTTCTAAAGTAAGACGTTTTACCTATTACTAGTTAACAATAATATACATGTAAAAAGAGTCTCACTTTAGAGACTCTTTTTTTATTCTTAAAATTCATACAATAAATAAAAATATCTTCGTTTATTTGTCAACTCTTATTAAAAACATGAAAAGACGATGAAAGTGAAACACCTACTCCCAGTACTTGCGCTATGTTTTTCTCTTTTTGTAAACGCACAAAACGTAGCCAAAAATGCAAATTTGCAATTAAAAGATGGACCAATTAAAGAACAATTTGAGTTCATTTTAAAAAACTCTAATAAATATCAAAACTACAAAGTAGTAAAACGCGTTTGGATGGAAAAACTTCAACGAAATGTGGCAGATTCTATTAATGCAGTTCAAAAAGACTTATCTACGGAAATAGCAAAAGTAGCGACACAACAAACTGAAATTGAAAAATTAAAGTCTGATTTGGCTACCGTAAATCAAAAAATTGAAGATTTAAACACCGAAAAAGATAGCATGTCATTGCTAGGTTTGCAATTTAGCAAAGGCAATTATCAATCCTTAATGTGGGGAATTATTGGAGTGTTGGCTATATTATGGTTATTTTTTACGTACCGATTTAGAGCTAGCAACGCTATTACCAAAGAAGCAAAAGCGAAACTGGCTGAAACTGAACAAGAATTTGAAGAACATCGCAAACGTGCTTTGGAACGTGAGCAACAAGTACGTAGAAAGCTTCAAGACGAAATCAATAAGAATAAAAACTAATACATCATGCGTATTGACATCATTTCTGTAGTTCCTGATTTAATGAAAAGTCCTTTTGAAGCTTCTATCTTGAAAAGAGCTATTGATAAAGGTATTGTGGAAATTCATTTTCACAACTTACGCGATTATGCTACTGATAATTATAAGTCAATAGACGATTATCAGTTTGGCGGCGGTGCAGGTATGGTGATGATGGTTGGTCCAATAGATCGTTGTTTGACAGATTTAAAATCGCAACGTGAATACGATGAAGTCATTTATATGACGCCTGATGGAAAAACCTTGAATCAAGGAATTGCCAATCAGCTTTCGTTAAAAGGAAACATTATTATTTTGTGCGGACATTATAAAGGTGTAGACCAACGTGTACGCGATCATTTTATTACGAGAGAAATTTCTATTGGTGATTATGTACTTTCTGGAGGTGAATTAGGAGCTGCGGTTTTATGTGACTCAGTCATACGATTAATTCCAGGTGTATTGGGTAATGAAACTTCTGCCCTTACCGATTCGTTTCAAGATAATTTATTAGCTCCTCCTGTATATACAAGACCTGCAAAATATAATGATTGGGAAGTGCCTGAAGTATTACTATCTGGTAATTTTCCAAAAATTGAAGCTTGGCGCGAAGAACAGGCTTATGAACGTACAAAGAAGTTACGACCAGATTTGTTGGACGACTAGTCATAGACACGTAATGCTTTTAGATCGCTTGCGCTCTTAGATTTTTAGAGACGCTTCGCTTTAGATTCTTGGCTGTTGGCTGTTGGCTGTTGGCTGTTGGCTGTTGGCTGTTGGCTGTTGGCTGTTGGCTGTTAATGTGTTCTTTTGATTACCAGGACCAAACTTCTTAACTAATTTGTTTTTTATTTCATGAGACTTACACTAAGCAATTCACAATCAACAAAGACACTTTTACATTTAAAATTTGAGATTTAGTATTTGAGATTCAAAAAAAATGATTATTTTTGCACTCAATTTTGGATTAACCTCTGGCGATAGACGTGAATGTTGGTTCAAATCAACCTTTATAAAAAGTTTAAAATGGAAGCTTTAATTAAATTTGTACAAGACGAATTTGTAACAAGAAAAGAATTTCCTGAGTTCGGAGCAGGAGATACAATTACAGTATACTACGAAATTAAAGAAGGTAGTAAGACACGTACTCAGTTCTTTAGAGGAGTTGTAATTCAACGTAGAGGTTCTGGATCATCAGAAACATTTACAATCAGAAAAATGTCTGGAACTGTTGGAGTTGAGCGTATATTCCCAGTAAATTTACCAGCACTTCAAAAAATCGAAGTTAACAAAAGAGGTAAAGTTCGTAGAGCACGTATCTTCTACTTTAGAGGTCTTACAGGTAAGAAAGCTAGAATTAAAGAAAGAAGAATTAAGTAATTCCTTTCAAAAATATATTACTAAAAAGTCTTGCAAATTTGCAGGACTTTTTTGTTATTAACAATTGTTAACAACTTCGGTTTATATCTTGTTGATTTCTAACTCCTTATATTTCTTGCTTTTTAAAAAACTTATACTACATTTATATAAGAATTTACAAAAAGCGGTGTAAACTACTTTCTATAAATTCTAATGAACGTTCTATCAGTTGTTATTTTAATAGGTTTTCTGGAAATGATTTTTGGGTACAAATGATCATCAAAGAAAATGAAATTCCATTTCCAATATAGCTTGCTATAATGGGCTTAAGGAATATCACCGAAATTTATTGGTATTGCTAAGATGCGAATAAAGTGTTACATGAGATTGAATTCCGCAAAGAACAAAAAATCATGTAAAAGGACAAATCACTAAAGTAGATCTGTACAAGTAGGTATATTAAAAAACAGCAGAAGTAAGTTTCAAAAAGGTAAAATGCCAATAACGACGAGACTTATTTCAAAACTGAAGTGATGTATTATAAAATGAATTAGCTGAGAAATTAGTAAAAACATTTGTAAAAACACATTTCAAAAAAGCCATGTCAAGGTAAGTAATTACAATGATATGGCTTTTGTCTTTTATAAATAAACATTAACTTCTCATACTAGGTTAGTTATCATTACCTAAATATCTTATCATTTTGTATATTTGCCATTCGTAAAAATTACATCCAATTTATACCAAAATTATATCTACAATACATATGGCAAAATCAACAAAGATTATCTATACAAAAACTGACGAAGCACCAGCATTAGCAACACATTCATTATTACCAATTGTAAAAGCATTTACTGCACCGTCTGGTATTGACATCGAAACAAAAGATATTTCTTTAGCAGGAAGAGTTTTAGCAAATTTCTCAGAGTACTTAACTCCAGAACAACGTGTAAACGATGCGTTGGCTGAATTAGGAGAATTGGCTAAACAACCAGAAGCAAATATTATTAAATTACCGAATATTAGTGCTTCTGTTCCTCAGTTAAAAGCCACTATTGCAGAATTACAAGCAAAAGGATTTGCGATTCCTGATTATCCAGAAGAAGCAGAAACTGCAGAAGATAAAACAATTCTTGCAAAATATAACAAAGTAAAAGGTTCTGCTGTAAACCCTGTTTTACGTGAAGGAAATTCAGATCGTAGAGCGCCAAAAGCTGTAAAAAATTACGCAAAGAAAAATCCACATAGCATGGGCACTTGGTCATCTGACTCTAAGACGCATGTAGCTACGATGGGCGCTGGTGATTTTCGTTCTAATGAAAAGTCAGTGACTGTTGAAAATGCTACTTCTGTAACTATTGAACATACAGACGCTAGTGGAAATAAAATAATTTTAAAAGAAGGTATTGCATTATTGGCTGGTGAAGTAATGGATGCTACAGTAATGAGCAAAAAAGCATTGCTTGCCTTTCTAGAAAGAGAGATTGCTGATACCAAAGAAAAAGGAATCTTATTCTCACTTCACATGAAAGCAACGATGATGAAAGTAAGTGATCCAATCATTTTTGGACATGCAGTTCGTGTGTATTTTGCAGATTTGTTTGAAAAACACCAAGCAACTTTTGAAGAAATTGGAGTTGATGTAAATAATGGTTTTGGAAACTTATTGAATAATTTAGATGAGTTATCAGCTGAAAAGAAAGAAGAAATCGTAGGTGACATATCAGTTGCTATGGAAAATGGTCCAGATATCGCGATGGTAAACTCTGACAAAGGAATTACAAACTTGCATGTTCCTAGTGATGTAATTATTGATGCCTCTATGCCTGCAATGATTCGTAACTCAGGAAAAATGTGGGATGCAGATGGAAAAACACAAGATACAAAAGCTGTAATTCCAGATAGTAGTTATGCCGCTTTATACCAAGCTACAATAGATTTCTGTAAAGAAAATGGTGCTTTTGATCCTACAACTATGGGAACTGTTCCTAATGTTGGATTGATGGCTCAAAAAGCTGAAGAATATGGTTCGCATGACAAAACTTTTGAAATTGCTACTGATGGAACTATACGAGTTGTGGATGCTGAAGGAAATGTATTAACGGAGCATGCTGTTGAGACTGGAGATATTTGGAGAATGTGTCAAGTAAAAGACGCTCCAATTCGCGACTGGGTAAAACTAGCTGTAAGTAGAGCAACCGCTACAGGTTGGCCAGCAGTTTTCTGGTTAGATTTAGAAAGAGCACATGATGCTGAATTGATCAAGAAAGTAAACGAATATTTAAAAGATTATAATACTGACGGATTAGAAATTCATATTCTTCCATTAGCAAAAGCTACACAATTCACGCTAGAACGTATCAAAAAAGGAGAAAATACCATCTCAGTTACTGGAAACGTATTACGTGATTACTTAACTGATTTATTCCCTATTTTAGAATTAGGAACAAGTGCTAAAATGTTATCTATTGTTCCACTAATGAACGGTGGAGGATTGTTTGAAACTGGTGCTGGTGGATCGGCTCCAAAACACGTGCAACAATTTAATGAAGAAGGTCATTTACGTTGGGATTCTTTAGGTGAATTCTTAGCATTAGCGGTTTCTTTAGAACATTTAGGTTCTAACTATGGCAATGCAAAAGCAATCGTTTTGTCAGAAACATTAGATGATGCAACTGATATGTTTTTAGAGAATAAAAAATCTCCTTCTCGTAAAGTGAACGAATTAGATAATAGAGGAAGTCACTTCTACTTATCATTGTATTGGGCACAAGCATTGGCTGCGCAAGATACAGATGCTGAGTTAAAAGCACGCTTCACTCCTATTGCAGCACAATTAGCTGACAACGAAGAAAAAATTGTAACGGAACTAAACGATGCACAAGGTGCTCCAATGGATATTGACGGATATTATATGCCAAGTGACGAATTGACTTCAAAAGCAATGCGTCCAAGTGAAACATTCAATACTATTTTAGCTTCGATTGCTTAAGTAAATACAAAATATTATATACAAAGCTTCTTATTCGTAAGGAGCTTTTTTTTCTTAATGATTTATTAATTGAGAATATTAACTATAAAAGCCCCCTCTAAACGAGATGCTCTTTAAGGGTAATCAGTTGCCAAGATTATCGAATTACCCCTTTTTTAACCTTTATAAATTATGTGTTGTAAATTTTCAGATAAAAGTGGACTAGTTAAAGGATATTAATATAGGAGAGTTTAATATCTTCAAAGCATGCTTTGAAGATATTGTAAAATCCTTAAAAAAGTTCACACCATGACACAAAAA
>Ga0189286_100083_pt1 | contig 63568 bp, 57 predicted proteins | sample UW69minimetaG_FD_130330 | JGI IMG/M metagenome (GOLD analysis project Ga0189286, IMG submission 130330) | Marine microbial communities from the Costa Rica Dome - UW69 mini metaG | ecosystem: Environmental > Aquatic > Marine > Oceanic > Photic zone | place: Costa Rica: the Eastern Pacific...
CCTCCATTTACATAAATTAACCCCAAAAACTTCAAAAATCAAAAGAAATGCTATCAATCCAAATCATAAAAAAGAAAAAATCAAGAAAATGAAAAATTGATAGCGCTTTTTTCAAAGGTCTCCCTTTTTGATTTTTTTCCTGAATGACCTTTAAAAACTTTGTGGATAACTGTTCAACTTCAGCTTCATTAAGGTTTGCTTTCCGAGCATTTCCAAGTTCCGTATTCGGTTCATAATCTTTTCTTAGTAGAATTCCTGCTATTTCCATATTGATACGATCGTAATCTCCAGAAATGGCATTGTTCATAGAAAATATGACAATATCTTCCGTAAGGTATCTCCAAAAGTCTACAAAGAACACACCGTTTCCTCCATTGTGCGCTATCAATTCTGTATTTCTAGGCGTTGAAAAAATTACCCAACCATATCCATAATATGAACCAGCATCTTCACCTTCTTCTATATGTTTTGTATACATTTTTTGTTTGACTGCTTTATTCAATATAGTTGTTCTTTCCAAAGCTTTATGCCATGCATACATGTCTTCTACTGTAGACAAAACACCGCCATTGCCTTTTAAATGCCAAGAAGGATCATGAACATCCCATTTTTTATTTGGCCTTCCAAAGGTTTTGGTCGTTCTATAACCAATCGCTACATCTTTTTGATTATAATTTGGACGTTCATAACCAGTTTGATACATTTTTGCAGGTTTCCACAGGTTGTTATATAAATATTTTTCATATGTTTCGCCAGAGACTATTTCAATAATCATTGCTAATAGTGTATATCCAACATTCGAATATTTGTAAGATGTTCCGACGTCAAACGCTAATTTTTGTTTGAAGGTTTGTGCTAAAAAATCTGCTGCTGTAATATACTGATAGTCATCATCAATAGCAGCTGGTAAACCTGCAGCACGCGTCAATAAATGATGGATTGTAATGGATTGTTTATCTTACGGTACATTTTTAAAAATACTTTGAAATTTTATCATCAACGCTCAATTTTCCTTGCATTTCTAATTTTAAAATTCCTGCCGCTGCAAATTGTTTCGTAATGGAACCTATATCAAAACCAGTACCTTTGGTATTTTGGACATTACATTCTCTATCCGACAAACCATATCCTTCTGAAATAATTTTTTGTCCTTTGTAAGCCACCAAGACACTTCCTGAAAACCCGTTTTCCTCTTACATTTCTAGGTACTTTTCTATTTTCTTTTGTGCCTCATTGGGAGTTACATGCTGTCCCAAACAACATACATGCATCAAAAGCAAACATACAATTACTAGTAGTTTTTTCATAATGTTCGTATTTAAATTCTCTACGAATGTATTTGGATCAATCAGCGTTTACAATAAAAAGGTACCACAACACTTATTAATGGTATATATAGCTTGTAATATGCATTTCCTACCATTTCACGATACATTATCACATATTGTGTTTTAGAGAAAGCTATCTACTTTTTTAAACTTATTTTTGAATATGAAAAAAATCATTTCTACAGGATTAAATGTAGTTCTTTGGGCTATTTGCTCCTGTGTTATTTTTTTGATTTTTAGTCCTGTGAATCGTGAAGTTGAAATTATTGACGGTGTTGAAACTGTAGAAATTCACTATGATTCTTTGGCTATTTATGGTACGAGTATCGGCTTACTTATCAAAATGATTCTGTACTATGTAAATGTCTATTTTCTATCCAAATTTATAAATCAGAAAGCTTTTGGAAAGTATTAGTTTTTTCTAGTAATAGCTGTTCTTATAGATTTTCTGTTAGATTATCTTAAGTCAGGATTTATTTATGGTTTTGAATTTTATGTGTTTGAAACATTTTTAATTAATGTGTGGCTTTACATTTTTTTTGCAGGAACTTCTTTTGTGCATTTGATGATTTTGCGTTGGCAAAAAGAAGAAAATCTAAAACAACAATTGAAAGAAGATCGACTGGCAGCTGAACTGAAACTTTTAAAGTCGCAGATAAACCAGCATTTTTTGTTTAATGCATTAAACAATATGCTATCTATCGCAGAGAAACACCAACAGACAGAAGTTTCCAGTAGCATTCCACAGTTGTCTGACATGCTTCGTTTTTTGTTATATTCTACTGGAGACGATCGTATTCCTGTGGAAAAAGAGGTACATTTAATAGAAAATTATATTGAACTTAATAAACTCCGTTTCGATAGCAACGATCCAATAGATATCAAATATACAGTAGATTCTACAATCCTAGACAAAACAATTACGCCTGCTGTTTTTATTCCTTTTGTTGAAAACGCCTTCAAACACGGAGTTTCCATTTATGAACCTTCGTATGTTCATATTTCTATAGCGATAAAAGATGGAGAATTGGTTTTTGAATGTCGGAATTCTATAGTTTCGACAATTAAAAAGGATGATTTTTCTAAAGAAGATTCAGGTGTTGGATTGCAAAATGTAAAAAGAAGATTGGCTATTTTGTACCCAAATAAACATTCATTAGCTATAACAGAAACACAAAATATGTATGATGTTATTTTAAAACTATACCTGTGATTTTAAAAGCGATTATTATTGATGATGAGTCAAAAGCCATTGATTTACTTGAGAATTACTGTGAGCGAATTCCAACCATTCAATACATGAAGTCTTTTCGGAATCCTATTGAAGCATACAATATAAAGATAAACAACAACCTGATGTTGTATTTTTAGATATCAACATGCCAAATTTATGAGGAATACAAGCTGCTAAAATTATTCCAACCAAGACACATATTATTTTTACAACCGCGTATGCAGAATAAGCTTCAGAAAGCTATGCGTTAAATGCTAGTGATTATTTATTAAAACCCATTACTTTTCAACGTTTTGTAAAAGCAATTGACAAGTTGAAACCACATGCAATTACGAAAGAAACATCGAGTGCAAAGAAAATTATCATTAAAAGTGGTTATCAAACATTTCAAATAGCGCCAAACACGATTCTATTTTTAGAAAAAGAAGGGAATTATATGACCTATCATACCACTTCAAAGAAAATTTTAGCTAGAGAAAGCATCGCAGAAGCACTGAAGAAGCTACCCGAAAATTTTATTCAAGTACACAAATCCTATATTGTACGTTTGGAAAGTATTGAGCTTTTTGATCAAAATCATGTTGAAATTAATACAATAAAGATTCCTGTAAGCAAAAGCTATAAAACCATTTTAAAAGAAAAACTACACTGAATTAGGTTGGGAATCCTAACATTGCGCCCATTCCTACCGTAAACAACCAACTTCCATAAATGGCGTGTTCTATTGAAACTAGCAAAGTAGAACGTGTTCGCTGAAACGTCCAAGCGAATAAGATCCCTCCTAAAAATGTTAAGATTAATACCAGCGTGCTCTTAAAAAGCAAATGGGCAAGACAGAAAACTATAGCATTGATAAATGTGAACATTTTTGGATCTTTAAATAAGGATTCATACCGTAAAAAGAAAAATGTACGATAAATCAATTCTTGTGGATATACTGATAATAGGCTGTACACTAACACAATTATAATCCACATAAAAGGTTTGGTACGTACTACTATAAACAGATTAGAAGCATCTGTAAAATAGACATATGCAGTGGTTAGTATACTAATAATGATTAACAAAACCAGTGTTCGTTGCCAAAATAGTTTCCAATTTAATAGCTTGTTGATTTTAAATTCTTGTTTTTCTACTTTTAGCAATATCCAAATAATATATATAAAACCTGTAAGCACTAGTCCCGCTTTTACATACGGCGAATACTCCAACACCAAACTTACAGGCAATGCAACAAATAGCAGGAAGAATTCTGTAAGTTTATATGAAGTACGTTGTAACTGCATTTATGCTGCTTTTTCTTTGATTTCTTGTTGAATTTGTTTGGATGTTTTTCGAGAACCATCATGACTCCAACCTGGCGGATAAAAAATGTACTTGAGTCGTTGTTTCCAATTGATATCTGGTCGTTTCACATCTTTCCAAATCGATTTCCATTCATGAAAAACAATATTGACAGGTCCTTTATCATCCAATTTTGAAGTCAAACCATATTTAATAGGTTCATAATCATCTTCTTCTTTTTGGAAAGTTCCAAACAAACGATCCCAAATAATTAAAAACATCCCCATGTTTTTATCTAAATATTTTCCATTTGATGCATGATGCACTCTGTGGTGCGATGGCGTGACTAAAATCCATTCTAAAAAGCCCATCTTCTTAACAGATTCAGTATGTACCAAAGTTCCATAGATTTGTAAAATAGCATACGCAGCCATAATATGCAAAGGATGAAATCCTAAGAATGCTAAGGGACAAAAGAATAAATAACGGTATAAAGGTTGAAAAACCGAAGCTCTAAATCCTGTAGAAATATTAAAGTATTCCGAATTGTGATGTGTTACATGCATTGCCCAAAAGAAACGACTGTAATGATCTACATAATGTTGCATGTAATACGCAAAATCTTGTAAAATAAAGACACCAATCCAATACCAAAGCGTAAATTCTAAATCAAATACACGATAGTAATAAAAGAATAACATGATGGCAAATGAAATTCCTTTCATCAACAAGTCTAATCCAAAATTACAAAGCGCAACATAAAAATTTGTTGCGGTATCGCCAACAGTATATAGTTTTCGCTTTACAGAATATGAATATAGCATTTCCCCTATAATTGCAGTAGCGTGAATAGGAACGCTCAACATATATATAAATTCTTGCGATAAATAATTTTCCATGTACTCTTAAAAAAATAAAAATAAGAAAATTCTGTATTATACGGAAATTGCGGTTGTGTGTTTTACTTCTCCAATGACAAATATACTATGTGTGTTCCCAATATTAGGTATTGCCGTTAATTTTGTTACCATAAAGTATCTGTAAGCTTCCATGTCTTTGACCAAAATTTTTAAAATATAGTCATAATCGCCACTCACATGATAGCATTCTAATACTTCTTCAAGTTTGATGATTTCTCGTTCAAATTTCATCACAAACTCTTTTGAATGCTGCGTTAAACGTACATGACAATACGCCATAAAACTTTTTGCAATCGGTTTTTTATCAAGCAAAGCCACATACTTTTTAATAATACCTTCTTTTTCAAGTTTCTTAATTCGTTCGTATACGGCAGTTACGGAAAGGTTCAGTTTGTTCGAAAGTTCTTTGTTTGTTTGCTTACTATCATTTTGCAATAGCGCTAATAATGTTTTATCGGTTTGATCGAGTTTTAACATGTAAAAAAATCTATAATTCTAACTTTTAATAAATCTAATCAGATATATTTTCATATAAATTATAAATATATAGTTTTATTTTCTTTTATATTAAATTTTAATTGATTTTTAATCTAATAAATCTGAATTTTGATTGTCAATAAAAAGTAAAATTATGAAATTTAATCCCGCAAATAACATTCAAGATTTACAATATTTTGGGGAATTTGGAGGAGTCAATCCTTCGATCTCTGACTCATCCACCTACACATTTTTGTCAGCAAAAACAATGTTTGATACGTTTGAAGGCAATGCGGATGGTTGCTATTTATATTCACGACATACATCTCCAAGCAATTTGTATTTAGGAGAAGCACTGGCGGCTATGGAAGGTACAGAAACTGCTAACGTTTCTGCTTCCGGAATGGGCGCTATTACTCCTGTATTATTACAATTGTGTAAAAGTGGCGATCATATTGTCTCTAGCAGAACAATTTACGGAGGAACCTATGCTTTTTTAAAGAATTTTATACCACGATTCAACATTGAAACTTCTTTTGTAGATATTACTAAATTGGACTTAGTAGAAGCTGCTATTACACCAACTACTAAAGTATTGTATTGTGAAGCTGTGAGTAATCCACTATTGGAAGTTGCAGATATTGCAGCACTTTCCAAATTGGCAAAAAAATATAACCTTCAGCTAGTCGTAGACAACACCTTTTCTCCTCTGTCGATTGCACCTGCAAAGTTAGGAGCTGATATCGTGATTCATAGTTTAACTAAGTTTATTAATGGCGCGAGTGATACTGTCGGTGGTGTTGTGTGTGCTTCACAAGCATTTATTGATCAATTGCGCAATGTAAATGATGGTGCTGGTATGTTGCTAGGTTCAACAATGGATAGTTTGCGTGCTGCTTCCGTATTAAAAAATTTACGAACGCTACATATTCGCATGAAGTTACATAGTACTAATGCTATGTATTTGGCAAAAATGTTTGAAGCAGATGGATTAAAAACGGTATATCCAGGATTGCCATCGCATCCATCCCATAAAGTATTTAAAAACATGATGAATGTCGATTATGGTTTCGGGGGTATGTTAACCATTGATGTTGGTTCTATTGACAAAGCCAATGATTTGATGGAATTAATGCAACAAAAAAATTTAGGGTACCTAGCAGTGAGTTTAGGTTTTTATAAGACACTATTTAGTGCGCCAGGCACTTCAACTTCTTCGGAAATTCCAGAAGATGAACAAGCAGCAATGGGTTTAACAGATGGCTTAATTCGTTTTTCTGTCGGATTGGATAACGATATCCAACGAACGTATACCATCATGCGTGAATGTATGGAAGAGCTCGGCATACTAAATCCTATTTTGAGCTAAGCAAGCTCCCTTTGAACTTACCTTCATAAAAGGAAACTGTTAGAAAGCAGTTTCCTTTTTTATTTTCTGACATATTGAAAGCAAAGAAATAATTCATACGCTTATGAACGTGTTTGCACACATTTGTCAATTTTGTAAATCTTTGTCTCGATTGAAAGAGAATTACAACTATTTTTTTAGGACTTCTAGAATATGCTCTATACGTTTTTGTTGATCTTTGAGTTGTTGTTTTAATAACTCTATTTCTTGTGATTGTTTTTGAATGATCTCAGTTTGTTCTTGGGTAGCCTTTATCAAATGTGGAACCAATCCTGTATAATTTACCGCTTTAAACAATACTTCGCTGTGTGGTTTTTCAACTCCCGTTTTTACCATATCTTCCTCAGCCTCGGGTTGTATGGCTTTTTTTACCAATTCTGGAAAAACAGTTTCCAATTCTTCTGCAATGACTCCTACCTGTTCGCCCTCAGGCAACTGCATGTAGGCATAGGTATCGGTATTATACCTGTAGGTCTTGATGTCTAATTGATTCAATTTATCTAAAGAAGAATAAGAAATATCCTGTATCTTGTTTTTAAGCAATCGTGCAGAAGGTAAGTACGCACCCGTGGCATAGACGTCTCCTGAAAAAAATCCTGCATAATTGACAGAAGCACCTGAGGCTCTTGCATATATCCCGTATGCTGTAGCAGCAGCATTATTTTGTGCAATATTATAAGAACCATAAGCTACACCACTGGTTCCTGTATATTTTAATCCAACATTGTAAGCACCATAAACCGAAGAAGTCAATGCGCCACTATACCTATTCACTCCAACATTATAAGTTCCATATACAACTCCATTACTAGTGGAGCCCGAAACTTTTTCCACTCTTCCATAGATTCCATAAATTGGTGATACTCCTGAACCTGTATATCTATGATCAAAAAAGAGTCCAGCTCCTCCACTAGATCCTGCATTGTCATGATCTATAAATATGGAATTTTGATATGAATCATTGTCAATATAAAGTGGATATGGCGTAATGTTCGCTCCAATTGTGACATTTCCTGAAGTTTTAAATACATTATTTCCTGAAATATTCCAATCGTTATCATTCGTGACAGGTATTTGCCATGATGCATTTCCGAAAGTATCTGAGGTAAGCACCCTGCCTGAACCGGGATTACCTCCTCGAATTCGAACACGTCCATTGACATCAAGGGTTTGGGTTGGATTAGCAATATCAATCCCCACACTATTTAAACTCGCATCTACAGAAAGAGTGGACCCGTCTACTAATAGATCCCCATTATTATCAGCTTGCAACTCCAAAGTTGTGTTGGTATTCGTAATAATTTCATCTCCATCTATTCGCAATGAACCGCCTATTTGTAAAGCTCCACTATTGGTCACTGGAGTAGCATCAGCAACATTAGGAACATCTATATAGTTTTTCACAGTCATTCTACCATCGGTCGTAAGTGACATCGCACCATCACTTTGAAGATCATTTGCATCTCTAAATACCCAACCTCTGTCATCATCTTCATTCATCGTAAACGTAGTTGCCCAATCATTTAAAAAACCGAAAGTCATAGCTTCATGCATTCCAATGGTGTATAAGTTTGAATCGAATACACGTAGCTTATCATATGTACTGGTTGCAGTAGTGGCTAAGTATTCCACATTTGTGATTAGATTGTTATTTAAATCTAGTGATGTAGTTGCCGTATGATTACCTAAATTATCTGCAAAAGTATTACTATTTACCCAACTCAATGTTCCTGCTCCATTGGTTTGTAATACATGATTTGCTGGACCATCAAAGGTTGGAAATTGATATTGATTGTTGATGTCAAATGTACCGTTTACCCGTAATAAGTTGGTGTCAAATTCTCCATAAATCAATGGAGAACTAGAACTTGTATTTTCAATATAAAGTCGATTGCTATTTAGCTCAGAATACCCAGCATCGGCACCAATAAATACATTTCCTGATTTTGAATGCAATATACTTCCGTGACCTGCATTATATCCAATGAAGACATTATTATCTCCGCCTATTACATTATATGCACTTCGCCTTCCTATGGAAATATTAGCGTCACCAGTTACCAAGTTAATCAAAGCTGCTGATCCAAGAGCAGTATTATAGTTTCCCGTAGTGTTATATTGTAAAGCTGATAAACCAATAGCTGTATTTTCAACTCCTGTGGTATTTACGGAAGCCGCAGCTCTTCCCAATGCTGTATTAAAATTCCCTGTGGTATTTAATTGTAAAGCTCCAACACCAATAGCTGTATTAGAGATTCCAGTGGTATTATTTACAAGTGTCTGCCCTCCTAAAGCGGCATTAAATTGTCCCGTAGTATTATCTTCTAATGACAAATAACCGATGGCTGTATTAAAAGAGCCTGTATTGGCATATAAAGATCGGTATCCTATGGATGTATTTTCGGTATTTGCCACACCACTATGACCAGCATTATCTCCAATGTAGATATTAAAATTGGATGTTAAGTCATCATTTTCTCCCGCGTTAGTTCCGATAAATACCGAATTACCTGTGTTTGAAACTTCTATTTGTCCTTTTGTAGTTATTCGTACTTTTTCAGTATTGTTAGTTCTTATAGCCAAATCATTTGCATCGGAAGTTCCTACAAAATTAATTGCTGGATTAGTTCCGGAATTACCAGTAACAGACCAATCATTTGAAGAAGAAAGAGTTTCCCAAGTCAAAGTTCCACTTCCATCGGTTTGCAACACTTGATTGGCGATACCATCAGTAGTCGGAAATTGATATTGATTGTTAATATCTAGTGTACCGTATATCCGTAATAAGTTGGTGTCAAATTCTCCATAAATCAAGGGAGAACTAGAATTTGTATTTTCAATATAAAGGCGATTGCTATTTTGTTCATAATACCCAGCATCTGTACCAATAAAGACACTTCCCGATTTTGAATGCAGTGTCCCTCCGTGACCTGCATTATTTCCAATGAATACATTATTATCACCGCCTGTTACATTAAATGCACTTCGTCTTCCTATCGAAACATTTGCATTCCCAGTTCCTAAAGAAAGTAAAGAAAAAGATCCGATCACAGTATTAAAATTTCCCGCGGTATTAGACTGTAAAGCAGATGAACCAATAGCTGTATTAGATTGCCCAAGGGTATTATTTAAAAGTGCTTGTACTCCCACAGCAACATTTAATTGTCCTGTTGTATTATCTTCTAATGACAAATAACCGATGGCTGTATTAAAAGAGGCTGTATTGGCAAATAAAGATCGGTATCCTGTCGCTGTATTTCCAAAATTTGAAATGCCAGTTCGCCCTGCAAAACTCCCAATGTAAGTATTGAAATTAGATGATAAATCATCATTTTCCCCAGCATTGGTTCCTATAAATACTGAACTCCCTGTATTTGAAATTTCTATTTGTCCTTTTGTGGTTATTCGTACTTTTTCAGTATTGTTGGTTCTGATAGCCAAATCGTTTGCATCGGTAGTTCCGATAAAATTTGTTGTTGGATTGGTTCCTGAATTACCCGTAACAGACCAATCATTTGAAGAAGATAAAGTTTCCCAAGTCACTGTTCCACTTCCATCAGTTCGTAAAACTTGATTTGCGATACCATCACTATTTGGAAAACTATAGGCATCATTGATATTAATAGTTCCATTTTTAAAGACTGTTAGTGCATTACTTCTAGCAGAAGCAGTTCCATTCCCCAAAACAAACAAACGATCAGCGCCATCAACTGCTGTTGCAGAATTTGGAACATAGTCTGTGTTATAAGCTCCTAACACGACCTCTCCATAGGAACGTGTAATGACATGATCCCCAAATCCAAGAGAATAATCACCGTAGGTGTCAACTGTTCTTCCAAAAGCCATAGAATAGGCTGCACGTGTTTCGGCGCTATTTCCAAAAGCAAAAGAATAATCGGCTCCTGAAAAACTATTAGAATTCAATCCTGATGACCATGAGTAGGGTGCTATAGTTCCTGAATTGAGTCCCATTGCAAAAGAGTAATTTCCACTTGCCTCATTGTCACGTCCAAAAACAGTAGTCGCTTCTCCTGATGCTTGATTTCGTCTTCCTCCTGCAAATGAATAAATACCTACATTCGCATCATCCCAACGTGTTCCTTCTGCATAACCCGCACGAAAAGCAGCTTTATTTGGATTGAAAAACATCCGTGTTCCTTCTCCTGTAATTTCACTATCAATCGCAATTCCATCACCAAAAGTTCCTGTGACCACAAAACCGTCAGTTCCATCAATTCTGACGGCGCCACTATCTGCGGTTATATTTTTACCATTACCGCCTCCGCCTTGATCATAGGCACTATCCAAAGTATTTGGTGAAACAGAGGCTCCCAAGACGATGGTCCAAGAAGTACTGTTATTATTCCAAAAATAAAATCCCCTTGGTTCAGAACCATTCCCAGTCACAAAGACCATCATTCCATCTTGATCTACACCCGGATTTGTACTAGGAAACTCATCGATTCTTGGTATAAGAATCCCATCGATTGTAGAAGGAGCGGCACTGTTACTCGCAGATATATCTAATTGTGCCTTAGGATCTGTGTTCCCTATACCAACTTGCGCACATAAAGTGTAGCAGAAAAAGAACATGAATATTAAACTAAATTTTGATGTTTTCATTGTAAATTATTTTAGTTAAATATTTAACTAAAATATAATAACCCAATCAGCTAGATACAAAATTTTGTATAATTCAGTCATATTACTGTATAGTTAGTATCACTTTCCTTTAACACGTTCCCAAAAAATTTTTAAAACATCCCATATAGTTGTATCATTATCAAATCTTGGTCTTCGCATAGTGTTCATGTTAAGCCGATTACCATCTTCATAAATTGTAAACGAGAATACTGCTGAATTTCCGTTTCCAGTATCAATCGATGGGTAACGCAAATCACTATACGTATATGTTCCATCTTCTTGTTTCTCTAAATTGTAATAATAATTACTAAACCAAGCTAAGCTTGCCAAGTCTGAATTTGATTTCGAAATTAAATCGTGATTCTTAGGAATCGTTTTCCAATCAGTAAATACATCTTTTGTATCAAATAAAGAATAATAAGCTACATGATAATCGGTTTCTGTTTCAGCAATTCCGTACCATAAAATATTGTTTAAAATACTGGCTTCTGTATTGTATCTTTTATATTCTATTCTTTGTTCCGCCATCGATTTTTCAAATACCGAATTGATATAGAATTTATTTCCAATCGTAAACAGCATATATACCGAACTAATTCCAAGACCTAATTTTAACCAGAATTTACGTTTTGGATTTCTTCGTTTGTAAAACATCATCACAATCAAACAGATCAAAAAAGGCAATGTATACGCAGGATCTGCTACTGAAATATTACTAAACGCTACACGATAATCTGTAAATGGTAAAAATAATTGTGTTCCGTATCCTGTAAAGCAATCTAAAAGTGGATGTGTAAAAATGGACAAGAAAAACAACCATGTCCATTCTTTTCGTGTTGTAGTTCCGTTTCGTTTCCCTCGATCATACATCTTATGTACTAACCAACCCAACAAAAAAGCCGCTAAAATTGAAAAAAGTATGGAATGCATAAATCCTCTGTGAAATAAAAATGCATCAATTTTATTGCCGTACAACCAATTTCCAATAAAAACATCCAAATCAGGAATGGTTCCTCCTAGAGCACCAAATAACAATGCTTTATTTCCTATTTTCTTTCCCATGGCAGCTTCTCCACAGGCAGCTCCAAGTACAACTTGCGTTAACGAATCCATAAATTCATACTATTTCTAAGTTTGCAAAGGTACGCAACCAAAATGATTTGCATACTTGTGTACAAAATCGTAACATTACGCTAGGAAACTAACCTTATAATTATGCAAGAAGAAAACAACATTTCTAAAACTCAGGCAAACGATCAAACAATCATTAATAACAAAGAATTAAACATCTGGGAAGCATTGGTTCCCGTTGTTATTTTGATGGGACTATTGGCATACAACATCTTTTTCGTAGAAGATCAAGAATGGTTTGGTGGTTACACAAACCAGATTATTTTATTGATTGGTGGTGGAGTTGCCATGATTGGAGGTTTTTTAAACAAAGTTTCTATTGGATTAATGTTGAAAGAAATTTGGGAAAATCTACGCAGTGTATTTGTCCCAATAATGATTTTATTTTTGGTAGGAGCACTTGCAGGGACATGGCTTATTAGTGGAATAATTCCCGCCATGGTGTATTATGGATTACAAGTGTTGAGTCCTGAGATATTTTTGCCGGCTTCTGTTATAATTGCTGCTATTATTTCAATTGCTACAGGAAGTAGTTGGACAACTTCTGCTACGGTTGGTATTGCCTTGATAGGAATTGGAAGCACTCTAGGAATTCCTGCAGGTATGATTGCTGGAGCGGTAATTTCGGGAGCATATTTTGGTGATAAAATGTCTCCTTTGAGTGATACTACAAACCTAGCGCCTGCAATGGCTGGAACGGATTTGTTTACGCATATCCGTTATATGACATTTACTACTGTTCCAACAATTGTAATCACATTGATTGTTTTTGCCATTTTAAGTGCCACCATTAACACCAACGGAGAAGCAGACACTACATTTATACTGGACACCATCAATAATAATTTTAATATTACGCCTTGGTTATTTATTGTTCCATTGGCAGTAATCGCATTAATTCTTTTAAAAGTTAAGCCTTTAATCGCGTTAGGAACAGGTGTTGTTTTAGCAGCTGTTTTTGCATTGATATTTCAACCAGATGTTTTAAATAAAATTTCTACTTCGAAAACAGAAGTCATTACGAATGCAGTTTTAACCGATACTAATATTGAAATTCCTAACGAAGAATATGTTGCCACGTTTAGTGAAGCAGAACTAGCAACTATTAATGCTACTAAAGATTTAAAAAATATTTTTACTGATGATGAGGTTAAAAAGATATATACAAAAGAAGATTTAGCAGCTGTTTTTGCAGGACATTCATTATCTAAAGAAGTGTTAGCTTCAAAAGCAGGCAATTTAGAAAAATTAATTACCATAAAAAGACTTAAAAAGCTCTTTGGTTCTGGAGGAATGAATGGAATGTTATGGACCATTTATTTGATTATTTGTGCCATGGTTTTTGGTGGTGTGATGGATGCCATTGGAGCATTGGCAAGAATTACACAATCATTGTTAAAACTGGCGACAAGCATGTTTGGTTTGTTTGCTAGTACAGTAGCTAGCTGTTTAGGGTTAAACGTTATCGCTTCAGATCAATACTTAGCTTTAGTGATACCTGGAAAGATGTTTAAAAAGGCGTATAAAGATCGTGGTTTAGCTCCAGAAAATTTAAGTAGAACCTTAGAAGATTCAGGAACGGTAACTTCGGTACTAATTCCGTGGAATACTTGCGGAGCCTATCAATCTGGTGTATTAGGTGTTGGTGTTGGCGAATATTTTATGTATGCTATCTTTAACTGGTTGAGTCCGTTTACTACACTTTTATTTGCTGCGTTTAAAATTAAAATTAGACAGTTACAAGGAAAAACAGCGTAATTGTTTATAACATATAAAAAAAGCCTCTGATTATACTCAGAGGCTTTTTATTTATAACAATCGATGCTTTCGTGCTTTCTCTACTGCTTCTATTTTGTTGTGGACTTGTAGTTTTTTATATATATTTTCAATATGTTTTCGAATGGTAGAAGGTGATACAAATAACTTTTCTGCGATTATTTGATACCCCAAACCTTTACTCAATTGTTCTAAGACTTCTTTTTCACGCTTACTGAGTTTAATGTTTTCATTTTCTTCATATTGTGGTACTTCTGCAGTTTGTAATATCTTCAGGGTTTTCATGGCAATACTTGGCGTCATGGTGGCTCCTCCTTTCATTACATCCAAAATTCCTTTATGAAGTTCATCGGCAGTAGCTTCTTTCAACAAATAACCATTTGCACCAGATTGAATGGATTGTAAAATATTTTCATCGTCGTCAAATACTGTAATCATGACAATTTTAATGTTTGGAAAACGCTTTTTTATGAGTTGTGTTGCTTCAATACCATTCATATTAGGCATTTTTATATCCATCAAAATCAAATCGATTTCCTCCTTCTTTTCAAGTTTCTCCAACAATTCTTTCCCATCTCTAGCGCGAAACATATATTGTAAATCCTCTTTAAAGAATGATAATTTTTCTACCAAAGCATTCGCCAAGAAAGTATTGTCTTCCGCTATCACAATTTTATAACTCATACCAAATCAAATTTTATCTGCAACCATTTTATCAATACTCAATTGTACTGTTGTTCCTTTATTTTTCTGAGAAATAATATGTAGCTTCCCGTAGATTTCTTGTGCGCGTAACTGCATGTTTTCCAATCCATTTCCATCATCATTTTCATGCATATCAAAACCTTTTCCATCATCTATAATGGCCAATACATATTGCTCCTTTTTTTCCTGAAAATGAATGGAAATTGTTTTTGAATCTGCATGTTTTATAGCATTGTTGATTGCTTCTTGCATGATTCTAAAGATATTAATTCCAACTAGCGAAGAAAAGGTTGAGTTTTCAGAAACTTCATTGCTAAATTCAATTTCAGCACCTGTTAATACTTTGGCTTGTCCGATATGGTTCATCATACGTTGCTCTAAATCTTCGAAGTGAATTTCGTCCATATTCATTGCCCAAATCGTATCCCGCAATTGATTAATTGTATTTCGAGTAAAGAAATTAATATTTGACAAACGATCTAGAAAATCAGGATTTGCATCTTTGAGTCCGTATTTCAAATTGTCTATCGAAGAGATAATAAACGTTAGTTGCGAACCGATATTATCATGTAAATCGCGTGAGATTTTTAAACGTTGTTCATGCAATTTATTTTGCGTTTCTACTTTGATTAAAGCATCTTTTAATTCGTTCTCCTTCTGTAATTGTCTGTTTTTTAGTTTTTGTTGATTGTACAACAAATACCCTAACGCCAAGAATACCAAAACGCCTGCAATCATTCCATAAATAGTGGTATTCTTTTTAGATATGCTCGCATTTTTCTCCGCTATTTCTGCACGCTGCAAGAGTATTTCTTTTTCTTTTTCTGCAGATTGATATTTTTCAAAAATTTCATTCGTAGCAATGGTTTCTTTTTCTTTTTGAATGGTATCTTGAAGTTTGATTGTTTCTTGATAGTAATGCGATGCATTTTCAAAATCGCCCAATTCTCGGTATGCATTTGCCATTCTGCGAAGCGCTTTACTTTTTATCATCATTTGTGAATCGCTCAAGTTTTCCAAAGCAATCGTATAAGCATCAATAGCAGCTTTGTAATTCCCTTGATTGTAATAGGAAATTCCCAATAATTGGATGTTTTTAGCGCGATGCTTTCGAGAATTGAATCGTTGGTAAATTTCATCTGCTTTTTTCAAATAGTAAACCGCAGAATCGTTTTGCTGCAACTGCTGATAAGTTTTTCCTAAGCTATTATAACTTGTTGCCAAACCTCTGATATCGTTGATTTTCTGTTTTGAAACAATTGACTTTTGTGCATAATACACACATGAATCTAGTTGTTTCAAAGCAGAAAAATTCATCACCATATTGGTATATGAAGCGCCAATTCCGTAGGTATCTTTGATTCCTTTTCTGATGACTAAACTATGTTTGTGATAGCTGTTTGATTCTTTATGTCGTTTCAATTTAGACAATAACAATCCTATATTATTCAAACTGTTTGCCTGTCCTCTTTGCTGCCCAAGATCTTTGAATATTTCATACGAACTCAGGTAATAATCCATAGCGGTTTTATACTGTTCTTTTCCCCAATAAATCAACCCTTTGTTATTATACACAGAAGCCATTGCATCTTTGTCGTCAGCTGCTTTGGCAATTTCATAAGCTTTGTCGTACCAAAGTAACGAGTTATCTTTTTTTCCTACAATATCATAGTATACACCTTTTCGCAAAAACGAACGTGTTTTTAAAAAGTTATTCTGGAGTATTTCACTTTTTTGGATTGCGATTTCAGAGAGTTCTCGAGAAATTTCAGGTTTTGAATACGCATATTTAAAAAATACTTTGTGCAAATATTGTACACGCAAAGAATCGTTTTCCATTGCTTGTGCAACTGAACCAATACTATCTATAATAGCTTGATTAGTTTGTGCAATTACTTCTAAGAAAGAACTCTGAAAAAACAGTAATAAAATAACTGTCTGCCATCTATATTTGGTGAATATATTCATAAGTTGGTGTTGGTTCGCTATAAAAAAATAAGGTACAGGCTTTTAGTTACAATTCCAAAAAAATGATTCTTACACAAATTTCCAATGATTGTATGATTTAAAGAATAAGGCACCTGCCCTATTTTTGAAATTATTTACATAAAAATAATAATGATTTCGCTAGACATATATATCCTCAAAGCATTGTATAACAACATCTTAAAACCTATTATAAACAGTTCTTATGGATGGATAGGAAAATCAAATTTTCTTTGAATAAATCTCTTTGTTACTTATCTATATTTGCAGCGGTTAATAACATAAATTTTAAACAAATAATAATATGGCATTCGTAGGAAAAAAATTCCCAAACTTGGACGTTGACGCAATGAACGAAATGGGAGATACTTTCAAATTAAACATCTTTGATGAAGCGGTAAATAACAAGAAAAAAGTATTGTTATTCTGGTATCCAAAAGATTTTACATTTGTTTGCCCAACAGAATTACACGCATTTCAAGCTGCTTTAGGTGAATTTGAAAAAAGAAACACAATTTTAGTTGGAGCTTCTTGTGATACTCCAGAAGTACACTTTGCTTGGTTAAACACGGAAAAAGATAACGGTGGAATTGAAGGAGTAACATATCCTTTATTAGCTGATAGCAACCGTAACTTATCTAGCATCTTAGGTATTTTAGATATTACAAACGAACTATATGACGAAGAAACTGGAACTGTACAAGTTGAAGGTGACAACGTAACTTACAGAGCTACGTATTTAATCGACGAAGAAGGAACAGTTTTCCATGAAGGAATCAACCACATGCCAGTTGGAAGAAACGTAAATGAGTACATCCGTTTAATTGACGCTTACACGCACGTTCAAGAAAAAGGAGAAGTTTGTCCTGCAAACTGGGAAGAAGGTAAAGATGCAATGAACGCTGACAGAAAAGGTGTTGCTGAATATTTAGCTGCAAACGTATAAATTGTATAAAAATGGTTCAAGAATTAAATCAAGATAACTTACAAGAATTGGTTGCTAGCAACGATACTGTTGTAGTACAATATTCTGCTTCTTGGTGCGGAAATTGCCGTATTATGAAACCAAAAGTTAAGAAACTGGCACGTGAACTAGAAGATGTGACTTTTGTTATTGCTGATGCGGAAAAATTCCCTGAATCAAGACAATTGGCTACGGTAGACAATTTACCAACATTCGCTACTTTTAAGAATGGAGCGTTTGTAAATCAAGTTCAAACTAACAAATTTGACGTGTTAAAAGAACTCGTTGATGAAGTTGCACTTAATTAACAAAAACAATTTTCAATGAAATTACCTGTAATTAAGCACTTAACACAGTTTATTGCTGAAAATGACGAAGATTATGTAGTGGAAACTATTGATACCTTAGAAGCACTAACGGAAGTTCCATCTTTAAAAGATGAAGAATTAGATGTTATTGGTGAGCTTATTTCTAATATGTACGGCGCTATTGAAGTACATAAAATGGAAAAAGCTGGGACACCAAGAAAAGAAGCATTGAATAGTTTTATGCAACGTGTTATGGGTTCTATTGATAAGTAATAAAATTGTATAATTCTAAAAGAAATCGTCTGTAAATTAAAATTTATAGACGATTTTTTTTATGCATCAATTTATATTATGAGCATAAAAAAAGGAGCTATCTAAAAAGACAGCTCCTTGTATATGAATGAATTTATATTTTATTATACATCATATCTATCTAAGTTCATTACTTTCGACCATGCAGCTGCAAAGTCTTGTACAAACTTATCTTTAGCATCATCACATGCATATACTTCTGCAATGGCTCTTAATTCTGTATTTGAACCAAAAATTAAATCTGCTCGTGAACCGATAAATTTAATTTGTCCCGTTCTTCTATCACGTCCTTCAAATACTTGATCATCATCAGAAGTTGCAGACCAAGTATACGTAAAGTCCAATACATTTCTAAAGAAATCATTGGTCAAACTTCCTTCATTATCTGTGAATACACCGTGATTTGATCCGTTGTAATTAGCGCCCATCACACGTAATCCACCAACTAAAATGGTCATTTCTGGAATAGATAATGTCAATAAGTTAGCACGATCTACCAAAGCATCTTCTGCCGATACTTTCAACCCAGATTTTAGATAATTTCTGAAACCATCAGAAACAGGTTTTAAGTTATTGAATGATTCTACATCTGTTTGTTCTTGTGAAGCATCTCCTCTACCTTGTGTAAAGTCTACAGAAACAGCTACTCCTGCATTTCTAGCAGCTTCTTCTACTCCTGCATTTCCTGCCAATACAATTAAATCTGCCATCGAAATAGTTCCACTAAAATCGTTTTGAATTCCTTCAAGTACACTTAATACTTTTCCTAATTCTACTGGATTATTCACTTCCCAACTTCTTTGTGGTTCTAAGCGGATACGCGCACCATTAGCACCACCACGCATATCTGAACCTCTAAAGGTTGAGGCAGAAGACCAAGCTGTTCTTACCAATTGTGCAACTGATAAACCAGAAGCTAAAATCATTTTCTTTAGACTTTCAATATCTCCGTCACTTAAGTTGTAATCTACTTTTGGAATTGGATCTTGCCAAATTAATTCTTCTCCAGGAACTTCTGGACCTAAATAACGATCTTTTGGTCCCATGTCACGGTGTGTTAACTTGAACCATGCACGTGCAAAAGCATCTTCAAATGCTGCATGATCTTCATGGAAACGTTGTGAAATCTTTAAAAACTCTGGATCCTTTTTTAATGCCATATCTGCAGTAGTCATCATCAAGGCTTGACGCTCATTATCATCTCCAGCTGTAGGAGCTGTGCGTGCATTTGATGCGGCAGTGGGCGTCCATTGGTGTGCTCCTGCTGGACTCTTTGTTAATTCCCAATCATAATTTAATAATACATCAAAATAATCGGCATCCCATTGGATTGGATTTGGTGTCCAAGGACCTTCAATTCCACTAGTAATAGTGTCATTTAGCACCCCTGTTTTAAATGTATTTTTCCATCCAGTACTCATTTCTTCTATTGGAGCACCATGTGGTTCTGCTCCTACATATTCATCTGGATTTGCAGCTCCGTGCGCTTTCCCAAATGTATGTCCTCCAGCAACTAAGGCAACTGTTTCTTCATCATTCATTGCCATTCTCTTGAAAGTAACTCTAATATCATGTGCTGATTTTAAAGGATCAGGTTCTCCGTTTGGCCCTTCAGGATTCACATAAATAAGTCCCATGTGTACTGCTCCTAAATGATCTTCTAACTCACCTGTTTCGTAACGTTGCTCATTTCCGAGCCATTCATTTTCCATTCCCCAGTATATATCTTGCTCAGGTTCCCAAACATCTTCACGTCCTCCAGCAAAACCAAATGTTTTAAAGCCCATAGATTCTAAAGCGCAATTTCCTGCCAAAATCATTAAATCTGCCCAAGAAATCTTACGTCCATATTTTTGCTTCACAGGCCATAGTAATAAACGTGCCTTATCTAAATTTCCGTTATCTGGCCAACTATTCAATGGTGCAAAACGATGTGTTCCTGTTCCAGCGCCTCCACGTCCGTCTCCTACTCTGTAGGTTCCTGCACTGTGCCATGCCATACGAATCATTAAACCTCCGTAATGTCCATAATCTGCTGGCCACCAATCTTGAGAATCTGTCATTAAATTAATTACATCTTGTTTCAATTCTGCATAGTCTATACTATTAAAAGCTTCTGCATAATCAAAATTTTCTCCCATAGGATCTGATTTTGCTGCATGTTGACGTAAAATATTTAGCTTTAGCTCATTTGGCCACCAATCTCTATTTGTAGTACCACCGCCAGCTACTTTTTTTGTAGTTCCATGTCCAAATGGACACTTACCTTCGTTATTCATAATTTTCTGGATGTTTGATTAATTTATACTGTGTTTTTAAGTATTCTAAAATTACTCAATAAAATGGATACTTTTCATAAAACAAATTGATTGTTTTTATTTTAAGATAGATTTTTACTATTCTATGGTTATTAAAAAATTAACGATTATTTACCATTTTTGGACTAGAAATTAGCTATTTTTAGAAACTAAAAAAACAAATTAACCATGGCATCAGTAACCCTACAAGGAAACGAATTTCATACTTCTGGAAATTTACCAGAAGTTGGAGCTGCAGCTCCTGATTTTGCATTAACAGCAACAGATTTATCTACAAAAACTTTAGCCGACTATAAAGGATCAAAAGTTGTGTTAAATATTTTCCCAAGTATTGACACAGGAACATGCGCAACTTCTGTGCGTACATTTAATAGAGAAGCAAGTGAATTAGAAAACACAAAGGTTTTGTGTATTTCTCACGATTTACCATTTGCACAAGCGCGTTTTTGTGGTGCTGAAGATTTAGACAATGTGATCAACCTTTCTGATTATAAAAATGGAAGCTTTGGAAAAGATTACGGTTTAGATTTTGTGGACGGTCCATTAGAGACATTACATTCTCGTGTAGTTGTTGTGATTGATGAAAACGGAACTGTAAAACATACTGAACAAGTTGCAGAAATTGTAGATGAACCTAATTATAAAGCAGCTTTAGAAGCGTTATTGGATGATTAAATTCATTAAAGGAAGAATAAAAGGAGTTGGATATGCGTTTAAAGGCGCATATCTGCTCATTACTACTGAAGCTAGTGTAAAAGCACAGTTTTTTATCGGAGTTTTAGTTACTATTGCTGGATTTTATTTTGAAATCTCCAGAAGCGAATGGATTCTACAAATTTTAACTATTGGATTAATTATGAGCCTAGAAGGTCTCAACACTGCTATTGAAGAGATTGCTGATTTCATACATCCAGAACATCACAAAAAAATAGGCCTTATTAAAGATTTAGCTGCTGGAGCAGTATTTATCTTTGCCATTGCTGCAGTTATCATTGGTTGTTTTATTTACCTACCCAAAATGATTTAGCAGACAATCGAATTCTCCCATATTAAAAAACTACCAAATACTACATCTGTTTTCTTTTTTTTACCTTGATACTATCATTCAATCAAAAAACATGTATCATTATGAAAAAAAGAGCATTAAAAACACTCGCTCTAAACAAGAAATCTATTTCTAATTTATAAAACTTATTAAAAGGTGGAGCTTTACCAACACTCAACAAAGGACGTCATAACGATACTGGATGTGTAGGACCAATACAAGAAACTTGCGGTATTATTAACTGTGAATTACCAAGTGTATTAATTCCTTGTGAAACCTAGCAAAACCATAGCGGGAGCAATCCCGCTTTTTCTTTTTTACAATTAATTACATAAAACATCCCTAGTATTCCTCTTCTTTCCTAAAAAAATCTATTGTTATCTTAACTTATTTTTTCATCAAATAAATCCTCTGTAGGTACTCATAACGTGATAGTTATTCAAAAAAAATAATGGTCATGATTCATAAATCTCGATTATATTATTCTTATTCCTACTTTTCTAATGACTAACTTAGTTAGATAATTTATTACAAAAACATATTTAAATCATGAAAAAAAGATCAATTAAAAGTTTATCATTAAAAAAGACAACTGTTAGTAAACTAGACACAAACACGTTAAAAGGAGGAAAAGAAGCTTCTAGAACCTTATGGCATTCTATCATTATTTGTGTTACAAGAATAACAAACGAAGATTGCCCTTCATTAACATGTCCACAAGAATAAACTAACATAAAAGGGTTTGTTTCCAAATATAGTGGAAACAAGCCCTTTTATTCCTTAATTTTTTTTTCGGGTACAGATATTTTTAAATATCTTGCGCATTAAGCGTAATTTGCATTTTTTGCAGTAAATAGCAATCCCTGAATGGCAAGGAAAAAAACCGAAAAAAAATCAAAAACAACAAAAAAGACTTCTAAAGGTTCTAAATTCAAAAAACCTGATTTCACGTTTACCCGACAGCATCAAATTATATTGGGCAGCTTACTCATGTTATTTGCTATTGCTTTGTTTGTTGCTTTTGCTTCGTATTTTTTTACAGGTGAAGTAGATCAGAGCGCTTTGAGTAATACCGATGGTACTGCTACTACACAAAATTGGATGCAGAAATTTGGAGCAAGTATTAGTAATTTCTTTATCTACAGAGGATTCGGAATTGCTTCTTTTATTTTTGCAAGTTTATTATTTGTTACAGGATTGTATTTGTTGATGGACATCAAAAAGAAGTTGTTTAACAAATGGTTTTGGGGAAGCGTTATTGTCATTTGGCTTTCTGTCTTTTTAGGCTTCTTTTTTAATTCGGCTCCAATTTTAGGTGGAACTATTGGTTTTGAAATCAACTCCTACTTGCAATCATATGTTGGTAAAATTGGTGTTGGATTGTTGTTAGTTTTTGGTGCTATCATATATGCTGTATTGCGTTTAAAACTTACACCTGAACATGTCGCTGAATATATCAATAAGCGTAAATCTGATATCAAAGAAGATTTTGCTGAAGAGCAGACAACGACTGAAACTACTCAAGATACAGAAACTCCAACTGATAGTACTCCAACAGAAGAAATTCCAGAAGTAAAAGAAGAAACAACTCCTACACAACCAGAAAAGTCTGAGTTTGAATTATCGGTTGAAAACCTACAGCCAACCATCCAAAATCATTCTGTAACGGATACCTCAAAAAAAGATACAGAAATAAAAGACACTTCATTTGAAGTAGAAATTCCAAAAGAAGAGGAAGAAACAACGATTGAAGTTGAAAAGATTATTGAAGAGAAAACGGTTACTGAAAATTTATCAGACAAGCTTGTTAAAGAGCATGGAGAATTTGACCCAACACTAGAATTGGGGAATTTCCGTTTTCCATCCATTGAGCTCTTAAAAGATTATACCAACGGAAGTTCTATCACTATTAATCAGGAAGAACTTGAAGAAAATAAAAACCAAATTGTAACCACGCTTCGCAATTACAAAATAGAAATTGCCAGTATCAAAGCAACAGTTGGACCTACGGTAACACTCTACGAAATCATACCCGAAGCTGGTGTACGTATTTCCAAGATTAAAAACTTAGAAGACGATATTGCACTCTCTCTAGCTGCCTTAGGTATTCGTATTATTGCGCCAATGCCCGGGAAAGGAACCATTGGTATTGAAGTTCCAAATAAAAAACCTGCCATCGTTTCTATGCGTTCTGCCATTGCTTCAAAGAAGTTTCAAGAAGCAGAAATGCAGTTACCAATTGCTTTTGGTAAAACGATTAGCAACGAAACTTTAGTGGTCGATTTGGCAAAAATGCCACACTTACTAATGGCGGGAGCAACTGGACAGGGTAAATCGGTTGGATTGAACTGTATTTTAACTTCTATCCTATACAAAAAACATCCTGCAGAAGTAAAGTTTGTACTGGTAGACCCGAAGAAAGTAGAATTGACATTATTCAACAAGATTGAACGTCACTATTTGGCAAAACTTCCAGATTCTGAAGAAGCTATTATTACTGACAATTCTAAAGTAATTAATACGCTAAATTCGCTCTGTATTGAAATGGATCAGCGTTACGATTTATTGAAAAACGCCATGTGTCGTAATATTGTGGAATACAATACAAAATTTAAAGCTAGAAAACTGAACCCGAATGACGGACATAAGTTTTTACCATATATCGTCTTAGTTGTGGACGAATTTGCTGATTTGATCATGACGGCTGGAAAAGAAGTAGAAACACCAATTGCACGTTTGGCACAATTAGCTCGTGCAATCGGAATTCACTTGATCATTGCCACGCAACGACCTTCTGTAAATGTTATTACAGGAATGATTAAAGCTAATTTCCCTGCCAGAGTTGCGTTCCGTGTAATGTCAAAGATAGATTCGCGTACGATTTTAGACAATGCTGGAGCCGATCAATTGATTGGTCGTGGTGATATGCTATATACGCAAGGAAACGATTTAATTCGTATCCAATGTGCTTTTGTAGATACGCCAGAAGTAGAAAAAATTACAGATTTTATCGGAGCTCAAAAAGCATATCCTGATGCATTTATGTTACCAGAATTTGTTGGTGAAGAAAGTGGCACAAGTCTTGATATAGAGATTTCAGACAGAGACAAACTATTCCGTCAAGCTGCAGAAATTATTGTAATTGCACAGCAAGGTTCCGCCTCGTTATTACAACGAAAGTTAAAACTTGGCTACAACCGTGCAGGACGACTTATTGATCAATTAGAAGCAGCTGGGATTGTAGGTCAGTTTGAAGGAAGCAAAGCGCGCCAAGTGCTTGTCCCAGATATTTTAGCTTTAGAACAATTATTAGAAAACGAAAAAAATGGATAAAATGAAAAAATTAGTTTTAGTGTTGGTATTAGGAGTATTTGCATTCAATGTAAGTGCACAAAATGCAGAAAAAGCAAAAAAACTATTAGATGAAGTTTCTGCCAAAGTAAATAGTTATGAAAATATTCAGATCGAATTTAAATATGAATTGAATAATAAAGAAGCAAAAACAAAGCAAGAATCCAACGGAAATGTAACACTTGAAGGTGATAAGTATTTATTAAACTTTTTAGGCTTTACTAAAATCTACGATACTAAAAAAGTATACACAATTGTACCTGCAAACGAAGAAGTAACCATTTCTGATGCAGAAGATGATGAAACAGGATTATCTCCATCTGATATGCTTACATTTTACAAAAAAGGATATTCGTATGCTTGGGATATTTTACAAAATGTGCGTGGTAGAAAGATTCAATATATCAAATTAACGCCAACTAACTTAGAATCAGACATCAAAAGTGTTTTGCTTGGAATTGACATAAAAACAAAGCATATCTACAACTTAATAGAAACAGGAAAAAATGGTACAAATACCACTTTAACTGTTAATTCTTTTAAAACGAATCAGCCTTTATCAAAAAGCTTATTTATATTTGACGAATCGAAATACGAGGACTATTATATAGATAAAAACTAGGCTACTTGAAAATACTAGATAGATACATACTCAAGAGTTATCTCTTAACATTCCTTACCGTGTTTGTAATATTTATGTTCATATTTATATTACAAACCGTATGGCTTTTTATAGGAGAATTGGCTGGAAAAGGTTTAGACGTAGGAATCATTTTCAAATTCCTGCTCTACACAGCACCTAAGTTAATTCCTCTGGTACTTCCGTTAAGTATCTTAGTATCTTCTATCATGACCTTTGGTCGCTTTGCAGAAAGCTACGAGTTTGCTGCAATGAAATCTACTGGTATTTCGTTACAACGTGCCATGCGAAGTCTAATCGTATTTATTGTATTACTCGGTATTGGAACATTTTTCTTTAATAACAATGTCATTCCTTGGTCAGAATTTAAACAATACAATCTTCGTAAAAATTTAGCCAAGAAAAAGCCTGCACTAGCTATAGGTGAAGGTGTTTTTAATGATATTGGAAACATCAATATTAAGGTCGATAGAAAGCACGGTGATAATGATCAGCTTCTAGAGAAAGTAATCATTCATGAGAAATCGAATGACAAGAAAAATAGAGTTGTATTAAAATCGAAAAGTGGTGAACTGAAAAGTAGTCCTGATTCTGATATCCTGCAAATGGTATTGTTTGATGGAAATCGCTATGAAGATGTAAAATCGACAGATCCAAAGGAAATTTTGCGCATGCAACATGCCAAAGTATCCTTTGAAAAATACACCATGAATATTGATTTGCGTGAAATGAACAAAGTAGATCTGGATGCCACAGATTACAACACGTATAAAATGCTCTCGGTAAGACAACTGATCGATTCTACTGCATCGGATCAACACAAATACGATCAAGCAAAAATAGGTTTTGGTAACAACATGTATAAACGAACTGGAGTTATAATCATAGAAAAAGATTCTACCAATAGAGTCCCGCTAGATTCTATCAAAACTACAGATAACATTTTAGACCTGCTTTCTTTAAAAAATAAAAAACGTGCATTGGATGTTTCTATAACCAGTATAAAAGGACGTCGTACCACACTTGAAAACAACGAGAACCGTTTTAAACGCATGGAGAAAAAAATAAATCATCATAAGATATTTATGCATGATAAATTTGCCGTTGCCATTGCGTGTATCATTCTATTCTTTGTGGGTGCGCCCTTAGGAGCCATTATCCGTAAAGGTGGGATTGGACTGCCAATGGTAATCGCTATATGTTTATTCTTAGCGTATCACTTTATTGGAATTTTTGGAAAAAACAGTGCTGAAGACGGTAGTATTCCTCCTTGGCTCGGCACATGGTTGTCCACAATGATTATGTTCCCTTTGAGTATTTACTTTACACGTAGAGCAACTTCTGATCAAGGATTGTTTAGTTTCTCACTAAAAGAATTGTTTGTAAAACTTAAAGATGAAGATGAAGAAGGTGAAAAAGAGGTTCAATTAGCAGAAATTACTGAAGCTGACAGACAAAGTACTCAGAAATTTAATGCCTTAAGCGATCCTCAATTAATGGATGTTGTAAAAAATTATCGTCAATATAACTATTCAGAAGGAGAACGAAGTTTGGCAATCAACCTATTGGAAGATCGTGGAATTTCTCAACGTCGTCTAAAAGTATTAGGCTTTTTTGAAAACAAAAAATACAATAATGCCAAAGAAGCGCAAGATACGTTTAAGAAAAACTCAAAAAAGGCATTTTTCTATTACATTCCAACTATTATTATTGGCTTAGCACTTCCTATTTTAAATAATAATATAGAAATGCCTATCTGGATCTTCATAAGTTTACTAATTATAAGTATACTTTGTTCATTAGTATATACGTATTACTTTATAAAATCTCTTTTCAATTATCAATCAATACATGATGCATTGAATGAAAAATTAAGTGGAGGAAGTATTTTGGGACTTATTTTAATAGGAATCCCTCTGTACTTTTTAATCTACTTTTACACACTACAAAACACAAAAGAGAAAATGAAGCAATTAAACTGAAAAAAATCTAATTTATTTACTTATTGGGTAACAGTACTATGGTTTTCCAACGTCACTTCACAACCAAAACTTTACATCATGATAAAAAAGACTGAGGCGCATGAAGCCTAACAGGAAATCGATAAAGAAACTAAAAAGATGCAAGTAGCTATTTAATTTGAACTTGTCTTTATTTTAATGGAGAAAAGTGGGTTTACTGCTAAAAATCTTCTAGCGTAAGCGCAAAATTGCAAACTTTTATTGTACATATCCAATACACATATAATAGAAGTTTTTCTCACTATACCTTTTATACTTTGGTAAAATACTTACATCAATCTTTACGATCTTTTTATAAAGCAGATTGAATAAGAATCCTTATTTTTGTAAGCAAATTAGATTCAAAAATGACAACAACTACAAAAGTGAAAACCGATACACAATTACATAGCATCCACGAAGCTATTGAAGACATTAGACAAGGAAAAGTAATTATTGTAGTTGACGATGAAAATCGTGAAAATGAAGGTGATTTTTTAGCTGCTGCTGAAAAAGTGACGCCCGAAATGATCAACTTTATGGCAACACATGGTCGTGGACTTATCTGCGCTCCTCTAACAGAAAATCGTTGTAAAGAGTTACAACTCGGAATGATGGTGAGTAATAATACCGATCCGATGGAAACGGCTTTTACCATTTCTGTAGATTTGAAAGGAAATGGCGTTACAACTGGAATTTCTGCTTCCGATCGTTCCAAAACCATTCAAGCATTAATTGATAAAAACACGAGACCGTTTGACTTAGCGCGTCCTGGGCATATTTTTCCATTAAAAGCAAAAGAAGGTGGCGTGCTGCGCAGAACTGGTCATACGGAGGCTGCGATTGATTTTGCACGTTTGGCTGGTTTACAACCTGCAGGTGTGATAGTAGAAATCATGAATGAAGATGGTACTATGGCACGTTTGCCACAATTGCTAGAAGTTGCTAAGAATTTTGATCTAAAGATCGTTTCTATTGAAGACTTGGTTGCCTACCGAATGGAGCACGATTCTTTGATTGAAAAGAAAGAAGATTTTAATGTACAAACACGTTTTGGAGATTTTCGTATGCGAGCGTATTTACAAACAACCAATAATCGTGTACATATTGCCCTAACAAAAGGAAGTTGGTCTACAGACGAACCTGTATTGACACGTATCAATTCTACTTTAGTGAACGACGACATCTTAGGAACGTTGACTAACAACGCAGATAAAAAGTTAGATGATATGTTCCGTTTGATTAATGAAGAAGGAAAAGGTGCAATCATCTTTATCAACCAAGATCATAGTTCGCTGAATTTACTACACCGAATCAAAGAATTAAAAGCATTACAAAACGATGGTGAATACAAAGCACCAAAGATTAAAATGGACTCGAAAGACTTTGGAATTGGTGCGCAAATTCTACATGATATCAATATTAGCAAAATCCGATTGGTGACGAATACACATCAAGAAAAACGTGTAGGTATGATTGGGTATGGTTTGGAGATTGTGGATTACGTATCTTACTAGACTTACTATTACTGATACGGCTTTGCCTTGGGAAAGCTTCGCTTTAGATCATTAGACTTGCTTTGCTGTTAGGGAATGGGACAAGTCTACATTTTTGTTTTTTTGACTTCCTTTTTTTGAATCAAAAACTACTGATAACGAATTTATTAACTCTAACACACTGTTGACTCTTGTGGTTCGACACCTATCATTTTCTTTACTATATAAGATTCCATTAGGAAACAATAGGTTTTGTAATTTTTGTTTTTCTGAATGATTCCCTAACTCCCATATATTATGCAAATTACATGCTAATTCTAACGATTTATCGATGTAAGAATCAAGGTTCGACTTTTCAAAACTCGTTTTGTTTATTTCTACAGTGATTTCCTCTATTTGTTCTTGATACTTCTTTGAATACTTTTCATATATAGTAAGGTCTATTTTACCTATTGCGTATCTTTCCTCAACCTGTTCCAAATTTGCTTTGACAGTCTTCAAATTATATTTTAAACTAGCTGTGTTATCCTCATTTGATTTAGAGAAGTATTCAAAAGTATTTTTTAGTTGCAATTTTAATGGTGCTACTAACTTTTTGTCTATTTTGTAGCTACTTAATAATTCTATAAACTGATTGTTTAATGCATTTGCGTTTTTATTACAACGACACCCTTTGGTTCTACATTTGTAATAATGGACATTTTTCTTTTTTACAACATACCCTGTCAATGCTTTTTCGCACTTTTCACATCTTAAGAATCCACCTCTTAATGGTAAATTGTCATTTACTTTAGTTTGCTTGTAACCATGCGGATTTTTAGCTTGTAAATCATTTGCTTTTAAGAATAATTCTTTAGAAACTATAGCAGGATGTTTTCCTTGTATAATTTCACCATCCAATAAATTATGTGCTACGAGTCCACAGTAGATGGGATTTCTAAAAATCTTTGTAATGGCTTGCCTAAGTATTTTAAAACCTTGTTTTTGTAAACGTTCTACGATTTGTATATTGGATAGTCCTTCATTTACTTTCCATAAAAATATATTGCGAATAATTCTTGCATTTTCATCCAGTGCAATCACAGGAACATTATTTTCATTTCGGGTATTCTTATAGCCAAGAGGTGCTCTACCTATCCAATATCCGTTTAAAAGGCGTTGACGCATTCCCATGACTACTTTATCGCGTCTTTGGTCATTGTCATATTTACTAAATAATAGATTTAGGTTTTGGAAAAACATTCCTGTTGACGTTTCCACATCTACTGGTTGTGTTACCGACAGAACATTGATTCCAGTTCTTTTTAACTCTTCAACAATGGTAATTGCACTTGCTCCAGCACGAGAAAAACGATCAATACTATAGACGATGATAAATGAAATTTTATTTCGCTTAACATAACTTATCATTTTAGAAAATTCTTTTCGATCATCCGTTTTAGCACTTTCATAAGTTCCTCCAAAATAGGCTGCAATATTTAATTTCAAACGAGATGCATAGGAAGTGCACTGTATTTTTTGACTTTCTAAACTTGTATTATCTTCTTGTTTTGCCCCTGAAACTCTCGTGTAAATAACAGCATTACTAGTGCGAATTATTTTCTGTTTATTCTGCTTGGCGAAGTTTTGAAATTGACTTAAGTTGCTCATGCTCGGTAATAATTTGATGTGTGATAAGTGATAATTCTTTTAATGTGTGGATGATACGCTCTGCTTCTTTTATAGATATATCAGCAAAACCATCAAAGCTTTTTAATTGCTCAATAGTTATGGTTTGTAATGTTTGTATATCTTTTTTGTTTTTCATTGAAAGGAACTATCGTATAATTACCTACTATAACTACTGTATAGTAAGTCTTGATTCCTTTTCCTGAGATTGTAAGATTGCTCAAAACCATACTTCAATGTTACAAAGATTTGTAACAAATTCAAAGGGATTTGCTGAAAATTAATAGTTAAAATCTTACAATAATAGTGCAAGGAATAGTGTTTGTACGATATGTTTACTTAATTATTTCTTGATACGTTTTTAGTTTTAATATTATTATTTCTGTTTCTGACCTTGTGGGTATTCAATTTTACATTGAATTCGATGTTGTTTTTTTAATGGTTATTACTATTTTAATCTTTGAAAATTTACTTCTATGAATTACGATGACTTGAGTAACTAATGACAACCTTATCAAAAGTATATTAGCCTCATTTACATTCGTTACGACAAAGATGAATTGTATAACCTGATAATCATTTGCACACTTTTGTCGCCTGCGACAATCGTAACGATTTATCTGTCTTTGATTGTTTTCTTTGATCTACATTTTATTATTTTAAAATTATTGTTATTCAATTTTTGTTGGTCTGATAAGAACACATACGGACGCATTAAGACAGATTATGACGGATTATGACGGATTATGTCAAATAAATTTTGCAATCAAATATTGAAAAGATAATTGAAGAATCATTTGTTCAGTTTTGTAACTTGAACCTAAAAGTGTAGCTAAAGTGCCTACACATGATAAGCTTTTAATTAAAATGCTTTTTAGCTTCCAAAAAATATGGCAAAAGAAATCTTGGTCGCTTACCAGAGCAACTTTGTAATTATGCTATAAGTTTTGAGTTGACTACAGCTACTATTGGGTAGCTAGTTGGACAAACTTAAGAAGTTGGTAACTTGTTTATATTAACAAAGGTTTTTTAATGTTTTCTACAATCATAAATGATTATATGGATGCTGCAATTTTGTTTTTCTATTACTATTTACTTTAAAAGGGTTTATATAATATTTTCTGATGGTAAGCAGCTTTTTCTATTTTTTTACTACTTACTGGGTTATTAATTCTTTGTATGGGACTTGAAGTAAATTTAACTAATTTTTCTTTTAAAAACTATAGTGAAATTGGAAAAACGGTGTTTTTAAAAGAATGTAAAGTGCTGTTTTACAAAAAGTTATATGAAACCTAAATAAAACTTAGATAAAAGTTTTATAAATTTTTATAGAAAGTTTATAATAAGTTTTATTGAAGTTAAAAGAAACTTTCAAACAAATTTCATCTTTTTTTATCTCCAAAAAAAATACATCGTTGATTTACAGTATTTTATTCTTAAAAACATTAAAAAGAGTCATTTATGTCGTTTTTTTTCACATACTTAAGAAGTAATTTTATTCATGATATTTTACAGATGAAAATATCCAAAAGAGATTTTTTTCTATTTTTTTTCAAAAATTGGAAGAAATCAAACTAAAAAGAAGTTTATATCTTACTTTTTTAAAAGTAAATTAATATGAAACAAAATAGTAAAACGCGAGTTTTGGAAAATTAGCTTGAAAAAGCGAGCAGTTTTGAAGTAAATGCAATTGTTTTAATGGAAGACAAACTTCTTTTTACTGTTGTTCTTATTGCTAGCTACTGTTTTTTATACTACTAAGCAATAATTCGATATCTAAAAAACGACACTGATGTCATTTTTTAGATGCAAATGATTTTGGAGGAATATTTCAATTAATTGTTAATTAGAGTATTCTTAAAAAGCTTATTATTAAAACTTTAGATAAGTTTAGGTATTATCTTCTTTTTACTAAGCTCATTGTATAATCAAAGCAAATAGAAATCCATCTATTTTCTTAACTATTCATTAACTGATGAGTAAATATTTTGAACTTTTCATTAAATGATGAGCTGAATCAAAAAAGGTACTATTCAAACTATTTGCTTAGCGATGAATTTATGCTTTCCATTTCTTAAAAAGAATCTGTTTTGAAAGGATCTCAAACTTGCTATTTGCTTAGCAGAAATTACTTTTTTCTGATTCTGATTTAATTATACCATCAACAGTTTGCAACAAGAAGCAACAATATGCAACAACTATTATTGCAAACTGTTGCATTTCGTTGTGGGTATCGTCCTAAAATTTCAAAAATTGAGAATACAATTCGCTTCTCGTATTGATTTTACTAATCAACTAAGACTACTTATACATCTAAAAAGTGTTTTTAAGTCATTCACTAATAACTTATAAGGAAGTGTCTAATACTAAGACACTTTACATTTAAGGATAACAGAAAAAAGGACAATCTACCTAAATTGAGCAACAAAAAAGCAACGATTAAAAACAAAACGAAACACTTTTGCAACAGATTGAAACAACTTGGATAAACTCGGAACGAATTGCACCCATTTTTTTGATTGATAAAAAATTAATTAAAGTAACAAAAAAAAAAAATTGAACTTATGGTAAACAGTAAGGTAGAAAAGTTTTTTTACAATAATATTCCTTTAAATAAACCGTATTTATTTTACTGTAAAACCATAACGTAATATTTATTACTAACCTATCTTTGTGTGACAAATTTCACATTTTATATAGTGGAAAACTTAAAGTTACAAGAGCTTAATTCGTAATTCTTTATTAGTATTTTACTTATTGTAAAATCATTAATTTAATTTATTATGAAAAAAGTTTTCCTAGCTACTTTGACAATATTGTCAATAACAGTTTTTATGAGTTGTACAGATGTAGAATTAACAAATGAAGATTATACAGATACATTTGTTGTTGATCCTTCTGACGACGGAACAATAGATAATGAAGATTACCGAGAAGGGGAATAACAAATTATACGAAATTTTTAAAGGCATCATTCTATGTTTATGTATAGTGATGTCTTTATTTCATAGTTACTTTGATAATAAAGCACCCGAATTAAAAGCAAATTATGTTGAATATAAACGACTGCTTAAACAGAGAGATAGTACAGAAAATCACCTAATAACTCAGCTCAATAGCAAAGAAATTTCCAATTCAGAATTTACTAAAAAGTTTTATTCGAATAAGCTACTTTACAAAGATAAGATTAAGAAATGTAACAATGATAAGAGAAATATTTCTCAAAACTTTTCCTTTAATGGTCGAAAAAGCTTTCACTTTTGGCTTTTTGTCTTTGGTTTATCATTTTCGTTTTTTGTATTGTCATTACGTTTTTCATATAAACAAATAGTAGATTCAAAAAATACTAATAGGTTATTGAGAAAAGCACAAATTATGGAATCCAGTGCATGGATTGCAATTTCATTATTTTGGGTTATACATAGTATTTTTGTAAAAAATGCTGATCTCCCCAAACCTGTTTATGGAGCTACTTTACTTTTAATATGCTTACCTATTGGACTTTCTATTTTTTACCTGATAAGATATTTTGTAAAGTATAAGCTCAATAAAATAGAAAAATTAAAAAAGTCAATTACTAAACTAGTCACACTAATATCTGACATAAGAATAAATCATTATTTCCTGATGGCTGCTAAAGCTCAATCTACTCATGGAAAAGAAGAAATAGAAAAGGATGTAGAAATAGTTGAAGAAAAAATATTTTCTACAATTGAAAATGTAGCAGATGAAAGCTAGTAAAAAAGAAGAAATATTAAAGAAATTTAGATCAAAAGGCTATCAATTAGATTTAAAAACTGAACAGGATTTCTATGTGAATTTTCGATCATTTGTAAATCAGCTTATTGAAGATGAAGTTATACTTTTAGAAGAATTGTATAGAATTAATGAAAAAAAAGAAAAAGGAGAAAAATTGTCCGTAATTGAACAAAAATTTCATTCTTATTTAATAAAAAAAACAAACTTAAAATAATTACTTCTTATTAATAATATCACTAATCTTATTTGAGACTTTTATTTTATCAATCAATGATTGAAATGCAGGAATTTTAAGAAACTCTGATTCTTTTAGTAGTATGTAAGCTATAATCTTTTCTTTATCAAATTTATCAAGTGCTTCAAGAGTATTTTGCTCAATCATTCTCTTTATGACATTTTCTTTTGAATCTACAAAAATAGGCTCAAAACCATCTTTTAACCACTTTCTTGAAATCCCACAGTTTTGTTCAATAAGTATTAAATATCCATCGTTAAGGCTCCCTCTCAATAAAGCTTTTCTTAAAGTATTGGCTTTTAAACCTATTGATTCTGCGACTTTTTGTGTTGATAAGTCACTATTTTTTATTGCTATTTTAAAACGTTCATTCATGTATTTGTGAAAAATGTCACTTTTTGTTTTGTTTAAAGTGAAAAATGTCATTTATTTGTATTCGTATTAAACAAATGTACTAAAAAACGTTTGTGAAAAGCTTTATTCATAATAATAAGTAATTGGTTTAACAACGTGTAGAAATCACCTATTTCCCTAAAACTGTATTGCAATTCAATTTTAGAAAATGGGCGTAGCCGAAAACCCTCTAAGAGTAGGCACAAAATTTCAAGCTTATGAAAATTACATTATGTTTATTTTATGATGATGATTAATTCATTTATTTGACACCTTTTATGGAACTTACAGAGACAGATACTACATCATTCCCTCTTTTATATATGTATCTTATGACCTCAAAACAACTGGTAATTTTGTAAAATAAATAACTTAAAAAAACCGTAATCAATGAAAAGTTTTTATCAAATAAATATCACTTCTTAACAGCTAGAGGCTACAATGGATTAATGGGCATACTATAAAAAATCTAATATTAGCTTAGAAAAAATGAGAACTAACAATTTAGAAGGTTTACAATTGGGATCAGATGTATTTTCCACATGGCAGCTCATAATGATTATTATTGGAGCTGGGTGCTTTTGCATTTTACTATTTATATCGATAGTAATTTATAAGTATGTGCACCGTTTTGATTTAGATGATACACTACACAGATAAGAATGATACGCCTTTATTCAAGTCATTTTTTCAAATTTAGGTACTTTTCTGATAAGCGCTTTTCCTTTGTTTAGTGCTTTCAAGTTCAAAAGGTGTATTTAATATGTAGAATAATGGTCAGTTCTACTCTTTAGAGCAAGGTGATCTGATCTATGCTAAACTTTAAAAGTATCACCTTGCTATTTAGATAAAACCGAAACAGCAAACAAAATATCCTTTAATTAGTATAGGCATGAGTTTACAAAAGTTAGAACGTTTTCGTTGGTTTATTATAGGCTTCTTTGCTGCTATACTTTCTATGGTAATTATTCTTGTATTAACATTAGTATTCTATCTGTAATTAACATAATAAACTACTTATTATCATATCAAATTTTCATGTGAATAAAATTATACTGCAACTATAGAATTGAGATTTAAAATAGAGTCAAAAAACTCTTTTTGTTTTAGATGTTTGCAGAAGAAAAAAATAATGGAATCAAAAAAGGTAGTTGGTTAAGATAAGTAAAATAGTGTTCGTTAAAAAGTAGTAAATTATCGACAAAACAGCACATAATTACGCTTATATATTATTTTCTAATGACATAGAAAAAAGAATTTACTTTGTAAATGACAACCACCAACCAAGTACGCCACCACCAAAGAATTTATTAATCTCAAAAACTAATATTGCATGCTTGGAGTAAATAAAATAAAGAATGTAAAAAAAGCTCTTAAAAACAATAAAAACTATCTTCTTATAGGGACGGTACATAAAGGTGATTATATTCAAAAATCACAAATTCTCTATATAGAAGCCTGTGAATGCTACTCATGGATACATATAAGAGGTGGATCAAAATTTCTTGGTTGTAAGCCTATTGGTTATTATCAAGAATTACTTTCGGTGGATAATTTTCTAAGAATTCACCGCTCGTACCTTATAAATCCTTCACATGTAAAGTATTACGAACCTCGATACAGGCTTATTCATCTAAAAGGAGAGTGTACCCTGCCTGTGAGTTACCGAAAAAATCGAATGATCTCAAAGAAGGTAAATACTATAACATCAAATATGTCCTTTAAAATAGCAGTATAACAACATACATCTTCAAAAAACAAAAACTAGTAAATAATTTAAAAAATCAAAACTTTATGAAAAATTGTATCGCATTTCTATGCCTTTTTTTATGTAGTATGATGGGGGTATCACAGAATCAAGCATCGCCTTATGATCTTCCTACGGTAATCCCCTCTTCTCCTGAGGTGAGTTCTATACTACGCTATAGTGAAGTCCCAGTTTCATATTATAATGGAATTCCAAACATCACTGTTCCTATTTACAAATTACAAGGTCGTGATTTGAATAATGTAGTTAGTTTATCTTATCATGCTGGTGGTCATAGAGTAAATGAAGAATCTAGCCGTGTTGGACTTGGTTGGTCACTCTCAGCAGGAGGTCAAATCAGTCGTGTGGTGAAAGGGCTACCTGATGACTACATAAATGGGTTTATTCATAATAGCACAACAGTTGCAAATATATCATGGGCTTGTAGCGGAGGAGATCCACAGCTCTGTAAACAAATTCGAGAATCCTCTAATCAATATGATCCAGAACCTGATGATTTTAATTATAGTATGTTAGGACTTTCAGGACGTTTTATGTTCAATCAAAAAAGAGATGCAAATCCAAAAGGAGAAATTGTCCAATTCCCTGAACAAAATGTGAAAATTGTTCCATTGTTTAATGGAGATGCCATAGAATCTTGGGAAATTACTGATACAAATGGAACACTTTATGAGTTTTCTGCAGGTAATAAATTTATACGAAGTCAATCGTATCAGAAACAGAATGGTCAATTTTCTATCCCTTCAGATGGAGGAACAAGTTTATCTTATATCGAAACATGGAACCTAACGAAAGTTACCAGTATCAATGGTGACGAACTTACCTTTGAGTATACACATGACTTGCTTCCTAACGATACAGCAACACGATGGGAATTTAGCCACGGAGGACAAAGTTTAATATTAAACCCTCTTGATGTGTGGACAACAGATTCTGAAGGATATCATCATTACACTATTGATGATCCTTACACAACCGAATCATTTAGCACATCGTACCGTTACATAGAGGAGTTATCAAAAATAACTAGCAGTAATGGATATGTAAAATTTATACAAGCACCTGAACAGCGTTTAGATATGCGTTCTAATGCAAAACGATTACAGTTTATCGAGGTTTATAACAACCAAAATGAAAAATTGCAAGAGATCGAACTCTTTCATAACTATTTTGAAAGTACACCAAGAACAGGGATGCTATTAGATCATGCCAATAGTGCACCACATAATGCTCAAAGTATTGTAACAAGACGTTTATATTTAGAAAAGATTCAATTCAGAGGAGGTTACAATAGTAGTACGCAAGAGGATCATTATGAGTATAGTTTTAATTATAATACTTCACAGATGCTTCCAGATAAACAATCTTACGCACAAGATCATTGGGGTTATTATAATGGCGCTACAGGTAATACAAGTTTAATTGCCATTCCAAACGGGGTACAAATCTCTAATGGAGCCAACAGAGAGGTGAATCCTGAGTATAGTTCAGCATGTATGTTAGAACGTATAACATATCCTGAAGGTGGAGTAACCAGACTCTTGTATGAAAATAACAAAGGAGATGTTAAAAGTAGAAACCTTCCGCCATATATAGAAAAAGAGATCACTGTAAAAGCATTAAGTTCTCATCAAAATACTATTATTCAAAATGGAAATACAACGATGTATCGTTTTTACTCTAATGATTTCACTATTACATCTGATGCAAAATCAGCTCCAAATGATACCAATAAAACACAAGCAAGTTACACTGGGTTTTCTAATCGATGTGATAATGTAGCATCTATATTCAATAATGAAGACTTGGTATGTAATAATATGTTCATTAAACTTTTTAAAGTTGGAAGTAACGAACCTCCAATTACATTAGCAATATGGGAATCAGGACATGTACTACTAGAGAAAGGAGCTACATATAGACTGGAGATAGAAATCACCAGTTCAAATAATGCTTATAGCATGATAGATCATTACAGTGAAGTAAATTTGAGTTGGTTTGAAGAAAATCCAAATACTAGTGTTGAAACAGTAGATTATTTTGGAGGAATACGTGTACAAGGGATCAAAACTTATAATGAGTCAGGATTAATATCTTATAAAAGTTATGAATATTCAGGAGGTTCTATTGTAAGTGCCCCAATATACTTATCAAAGGATCTCTCTTTACAAGACGCAGCAGGGCAATTCAGCAATGGGTTTTATTTCCCAATCTACCGCATTACCTCAAATAGTTCAGTGCCATTGCTCACTACTCAATCTGGGTATGTAGGATACTCTAAAGTAATTGTAAACACCCATGATGTAGCATCATCAAGTAGGTTTTCAAATTCTAATGACTCAGATGTAAAAACTATTATTAGGAATTACTCAAAAGCAGATAACTATACACACATTCGACAAGGAGGTGTACATGTATATGATTGGCGAGATGGTAACTTACTTAAAGAAGATATACAAAATAAACAAATCTCAAGTACTGAATATGTAACCTTATATGGGATTAATGATACCAAAGGAGTAAATCTATACCCTCCGATACAATCAGTAAGTGGCGCAACTATCAGTAGAGTATTTCGTTCTCCTATTCCAACTTTTGGGCAATTAGAATCGGCTATTGATAGAGGTGTTCTATTGGATGAACTTGGTATTGAGGGAAATCCGACTTTTGATCCCTACAATCCTACTCCAATTCCAATGTATGAATATACTCTGTTACCAGGGAAAATGTTACCTAACAAAAATACAGTAACTACCAGAGAAAATAATATCTATTTAACAGAAGTGACAGACACTTACTATGAAAGTTCTCCTGACCATTACAACCCAACGAAAACGATAACAACTGATAGCAAGGGAGATGTATACGAGACAATAATGCAATATCCCTACGAAGAAAATCATACAATACTACTAAGTGAAAATAGAATTAATATCCCACTAGTAACTACAAGTTCAACTGCTGGAACTATAATTTCAAAAATGAAAAGTGAGTATAGCGTATTTGAAGGAAAAAATCAGGTAGCTCGTATTCTAGGAATTAAAGGGAATGAAGCTCTCGAAGAGCGACTTACTTATCATGCATACACACCTTATGGGCAACTTAGAGAAATTTCAAAGGCAGAGGGTACGCCTACCACATATATTTGGGGTTACAATTATTCTTACCCTGTAGCAAAGATTGAAAATGCAACATATTCACAGGTGTCAGCATTAGTAAATGAAGTCGCTATTCAAAACCTTACAGGAACTGCTCTTGAAAATGCACTCGCACCTCTTAGGACGGGATTACCTAATGCAATGGTAAATACTTATGAGTTTGAGCCAATGATTGGCATGATTAAAAATAGTGATCCTAGAGGAAGAGATACTTTCTATAAATACGATATCATGGGACGCTTGGAATTCATTCTTGATCATGATGGAAATGTCCTGAGTCAAAACATGTATCACTACAAAAACAACTAACAATGAAAACAATACAAAAATATATTTTACTACTTATATGTGTTAGTGTTTTTTTCACTAATACCAAAGTTCAATCTCAAACAATACAGGCAGATTGTACAGTAATTCAATACTATGATTGGGATGGTGATGGTTTTGGAGACATTAATTATCCATATAATCCTCAAAATCCAACTCAATACCAATATACTGTACCCTCATATGCCATACTACAAAAAAATAATAGAGTATGTAATGCTAGTGATTGTGATGATAGCAATTCACTTATTAACCCTGAAACTTATTGGGCAGAGATTATTGATGGAGATAATGATGGACATTACACTATTATTTCAGTAATACAAGGTTGTGATAATATTCCACAAGACATGATAATGATTAATGTTAATAACACAGCAGACCTTCTTATTGATTGTAATGATTCTAATCCAAATTTAACATCTTTCAAAGCATACTACAGAGATATTGAAGGTGATGGTTTTGGAGATATTGAAGATGTGGTGTATTCATGTTCAGGAAGTACCCCAAATGGATATGTAGAAAACGGGGGAGATAGTTGTCCTAATACTTTTGGACTTTATAATGGCTGTCCTGATATTACTAGTCAAACAGATATCAATCAAAATAAAAACTATGTACATTTAGTAACATATCAAACACCTGTACAAATACAAAACATTGGAAATACTCCTTCAAAAGATAAGGTAGAGCAGATTACCTATTTTGATGGTTTAGGACGATCTCAAATGCAAATAGCAATTGGGCAGTCTCCTAAAGATAACAGAGATATTAAGTCGTTTGTAACTTATGATGGATATGGTCGCCGAGCTAATACATTCTTACCTTATGTAACCAATGAACGAGGAGGAAATTTTACAGATTCTTATTTAAACGATATATCTGATAAGGTTATAGGTGATGGAGAAGTTAGAAAACAACAACAATTCTATCATAATAAATTTAATGAAGATGTAATTAGCACCAACAATAACAATGGTTTCATAACCGTCCTAGATGGATTACAAAACTTACCTTCAGATTTAAGAACTCTTATAGATGAGATGGAATTCAAAGGTTCACTTGCTCCTTCTTATAAAGCAAAGGTTTTTGATGATTTAGACAGAATTACTGAACAAGCTGCTCCTGGAGATGATTGGTCACTAGCTAATGACCACACTAAGAAAGTAACATATGAGTTAAATGATTCTATTGCTGATGCAGTTAAACGTTACGATGTAATTCACTCAGGGGGTAACCTAGAAAGTATATCATTGTTCTATACAGGCAGTTACTATTCTACAGGAGAATTACATAAGACTAAAAGTACTAATGAAAATTGGAAAGAAAATCAAATTTTTCTAAATGATAATACTGTTGAAGAGTTCAAAAATAAATCAGGAGAAATAGTACTTTCAAGAACATATAATAAGGGAATACCTCATGATACATACTATGTCCATGATAAATTTGGAAACATAACTTATATATTGCCACCAATGGCGTCTTCTCAAGGAGACATTGATGTTGATATATTAAATCAATACTGTTATCAATATAAATATGATCATAGAAATAGATTGATTGAAAAACGAATTCCAGGGAAAGGATGGGAATATATTGTTTATGATAAATTGGATCGTCCAATTCTAAGGCAGGATGCAAATCAAAGAAATAACGAAAAATGGCTATTTACAAAATACGATGCGTTAGGACGAGTAGTATATACGGGTAGATTTGGAGATAAAAGAACTCGAAGTATTTTACAAGGAATTGCAGACACATATCCTTTGCATGAAATAAAAACTAACACTCCAACTATAATAGATGGAACTAATCTATACTACACAAATAATAGTTACCCAAATGATCCAACAGTAGAAATATATACAATTAACTATTACGATAATTATTTATGGGATGTTGGTATTTCTTTTGAAGCAAACTATGATATTAATGATGATGGGGTTACTACTAATAACTCTCTACATAGCAAATCTACAGGGCTTCAAGCTTCTTGGACAAATTCTGGTTTTACTTCTGAGGGATTAATAAAAGGAGATGGGTATATTCAGTACACCATTACTCAGACGGATAATAAACGTGTCATGGTTGGACTTACTGATGAAGTTACAGCTGAAGATCTAAATTATACTTCTATTAACTATGCCATCTATACAGGATACGGAACTGATAAGCGAGTGCGCGTATACAGAAATGGTGTTTTAGAATCCTTTCCTATTACTTACTGTGAGATTGGGGATACCTTCAGAATAGAGCGATCAGGTAATCAAATTCTCTTTAAAAAGAACGGGGCTACCTTTCACGGTGTAACTACAGATTTTACAGGAACACTAGTGGGAGACGCATCTTTTTATGATCCGGGAGCGGCTATAGAAAATGTCTATATTGGATATTCTGTTATGGGGCAAGATTTTGCTCAAAATGTCAAAGGGCTTACAACTGGAGGAAAAGTACGTATATTAAATACAAGTGATTGGATTACTACAATATCATATTATGATGAGAAAGGACGTAAAATACATACCAATACTAATAATGATTATCTAGACACCAATGATACAACTAGTGATTTATTAAATTTTAAAGGGAAAATACTTAAGTCATACACTACACATAAACAAGTTAATAATGATCCTATTGTAACTAAAGATGAATATGTATACGACACTAACAACAGATTATTGTATCAAACGAAACAAATCAACAATGAAAATAAAGAGCTCATTGCCAGAAACCATTATGATGAACTAGGGCAACTTGTTCAAAAGCAAGTTGGAGGAAGTCTACAGGAAATTAGTGGTTATGATAATATCATTAGTATCTCTCAAGATGCGGATAAACTGACTAAAACTTCTGCAAATGGATGGAATGCAGGTCTTACTACAACTACAACTATTACTGGTGATGGATATCTAGAATATATACTACCTCAATCGAATAAAACAATGATTGTTGGATTATCTGATGTTATAGGTAATGATAGTTATCAAAGTATCAAATATGGTATTTATGCTAGCTCTTTAGGAGATATTCATGTACGAGATAATGGTGTCACTATTTGGAACGTATCAACTTATATTGGGGGAGATCATTTCAAATTAGAACGAAGAGGAAATTTTATTTATTACTTAAAGAATAATATAGTTTTTTATATTTCAGACACCGTTGAAAATGGAACAACACTTCTTGGAGACGTATCTATGTTTCATTCAAATGGAAATATAAAAGACTTAGTACTTATTGATCTTGAAAAAGAGTTACAAGAAATCGATTATACTTATGATGTTAGAGGAAGGCTAAAAGAAATCAATGACATAAATAATCTAGGAGATGACTTATTTAGCTTTACCATGAAACGCAATGACATTGCTGACTCAACTAAGAAATTATTTAATGAAAATGTTAGTAGTACGCTATGGAGAACAAAAGGACAAGATAATTCATTGAAAAGTTATGTGTATGAGTATGATGCGCTTCACAGGATTACAAGTGCTGTAGACAATACAGGAAACTACAGCGTGGATTTAGTAGACTATGATATGAGTGGAAACATTATTAATTTGATAAGGAAAGGTCATGCAAATTCATCCGCAACTACTTTTGATATCATGGATAACCTCACTTATGACTATCACGCTAACCAATTAATAAATGTTACAGACAACTCAAATATTTCCTTTGGATTTAACGATAGAAATATAAATAGTGGTACTGATCCAACAGATGTAAATAATGATTTTTTGTATGATGACAATGGGAATGTTGTCAGAGACAAAAATAAAAGTATTGCTAGTATAAGCTATAACTTTTTAAATTTGCCAATACAGATAATATTTGATGATGGAAATAGCATTTCTTATGTTTATGATGCAACTCGTAAAAAGCAAAAAAAGATTGTAGAAAATGTAAATAATGAAAGTGTAGAGGACACATATTATGCAGGAAACTATATCTATAAAAAGCTGAGCACTCAATCTTTACCATTATTAACTTTATTTAATACCTCAGAAGGGTATATTGAGCCACAATTTGACCCAAATAAACTAGGGAAAATAATACGCTTTAACTATACTTATCAATATGTAGATAATATCGGAAATATTAGGTTATCTTATGAAGATATAGATGGTGACGGTATAATTAAACCTGAGACTGAAATTAAAGAAGAAAACCATTATTATCCATTTGGTTTAAAACACAAAGGCTACAATAATGTAATAATTGGACAAGACTATAGTTTTAAAGAATTTCAAGGACAAGAACTGACAAAGGATTTTGGAATAAATATCCATGAATGGAAGTATCGAGTTAGTGACCCTACAATAGGAAGGTTCTGGCAAATTGATCCTCTTACAGAAAATTACGAATGGATGACAACTTATCAGTTTGCTTCAAATCAACCGATACATGCATCAGAGTTAGAAGGATTGGAAAACTCTTATGAGGTATATTCTAATCACAGAGCCTTAAATAATGGATATGGAGCTACAAAGGAAGGAAGAGCACGCTTCCACCAAGGTCAAAATCAGGCTTTGGTAGTGACTACTGTTGCTGCTGTAGACATTTTCGTTACTAGAGGCGCTATACTTGAAAACTTAGGAGCTCAAGCTTTTGTACAATTTTCATTTAATATGGTAGAGCAGGCTTTTTCTGATGAGCCTTTTGATATATCCAAAGCTACACTTAATGCACTTGGATCTGTAGATATATTTGACGCGGGAGTAGAAAGTTTGCAGGATAGACTACTTCCTGGGTCAAGTCTTTTAAATAAGGCTATGACAAAAATTTCATTATCATCAATTGATATGACTTATAACGACGGAACTCAAATTGCTGGTATCAATAAAGACCCTTATGACATAATTACAGATGCAACATTCTCAAGTATTGGAGAGCGTGCTAAAAATATTAAATTATTCAAAGGATTGAAACTCCCTAATATTAAATTTTCTGGGAACAAGCTAGGAAAACGTCTTTCTAAGGGCTTAAAAAATGGATCAGAATATATAATGGATTTCTTTATTTATGAAGGAAGTGAAATCGTTAAAGAAAAAACTAATGAACCAATACCAACAGAACCTCCTCCTAACTTTTCACCTAACCTTGATGTTAGTAATTCCGACTATAAAACAAGAGTAAGAATAAAAAGTCAACAACAAAGAATTAATACAAGAACAAGAAGACCAAGAGAGCAGACTAATGGTCAGTTTAAAAACTAAAATACCTTTATAAATAATGAAATTTATTAATCAGATTAATTTTTGGCATTAAGATCATTAAACATTACTTTTGATAAGTAATATTCAAATCTACTTAAAAAAACTGGCATTGATATCATTGCCAATGCCAGTTATATAAAAAAGTATTTATTACTATTAAGTATGTTGTTAAAATGTGTTTCATATCTCTTTAGGTTGGTTTTATTCATAGATTTTTTTGCATTATTGTTAATTTTAATGAAAAATTTTGATCCAGAATATACTCCAAGCGGGACAAAACGCGGTATTATATTTATGTCTGTAACAACAATCTCTCTATTTTTATTAGAAAAAATATTAATCTTTTTTCAATCCAAAAAATAATTATTACATAAATAATATGAGACTATTATTAATATTAACCTTTATTTTACTATTTACCAGCTGTAAGACTACCAAGCAAAGTTTTACTGGAAGTATTAAGTTTTCAACTCAGATTCTACCTTCTGGAAAGACAACTAAAGATCTTACTATTTTGAAAGAAATTTATGGAGATAGTATGATTATGATTTATAAAAAAAATGGGGATTTTACGAGAACATATCTCAATAATATTAATAGTGACCAACACTCGCAATCCTATGATGCGTATAGTGGTAAATTATTTATCAAAAATAAAGATTTAGAAACCATAGATTCTTTAGACACTACAATTAACGGTCTGACACTAAAAAGCAGAAAAAAAATAGATAACGAATTAATAATGAATTATGATTGTGAGTGTTACGAATACATAACTTTCAATGACAATATTAATCAAGAAGTAATTCTAAATTTTTGCTTTAGCCCTGAAACACCATACTTAAATTACAACTTGTTCAAAAAACATAAGGACTTTTTCTTAAGCGATTTTTACGAAAAAACGAATAGACCATATCTTAAATTTTCTATGAAAACTGAAGAATATAAACTTATATATACGGCTTCTTCTATAAAAACTAATTAAATAATACCTTCTCTATTAATTCAATAATCAACATAATTTTATAGTTAATTTTGGAATATTAACGTTCTTTTATTGAATCATTATACTCATTTATATATTTTCTATATCGTTTTAACATCTCTAAACGATCTTCACTTGAGATATACTTTGGAATTTAATCTTTAATGATGATTAACCTACTACCATTTTGACTTGCTGTTGTTAAGTGATCTTGTTGCATTATTGGTAGTTTTAACAAGCGGTTAATCATGCAGCATGCTCTTCAACAAACAGGCTAATTTTCTGTAAATCCTCAATCAAAAAGTTCGACTTTAGAAACTTTGCCTTTACCACTCGCAACTTTTCTACATTATCTATGTTTGCATCAACACTGATTTGATTGTAACTATTTGATAATTTTTTGTTACTTCCAAAATTGGATTGATTTCAAAACTTAGACTTTTCAATACTACTATTTTCAATTTCTTTAAGTATTTCTGTTTCTTCTAATTTTAATTTGTTGATGAATTTGTTATGTAATTCTAGGTTAATTTCGCCATATACAAAACGCTCCTCGACTTTTTCAATCTTTTCCTTAATAGTTATTTAGATTGTATTTTAAATACTCTAAAACATCCTTATTTGATTCGTTGAAATAATCAAAAGTGAATTTCATTTGTAGCTTTAATGGAGCGATTAATTTTTCATCTATTTGAAATGTAGCTAAAAAGGTTATGAACTTTTCATTTAGCTTTTCAGCACGATTGTACCCGCAACAACCTTTTGTATGACCTCTGTAATATGCTAGGTTGTATTTTTTTCTATATATCCCGTAATTGGTTTACCGCAGGCATCACACTTTACAAATCCCCTCATTGGTAAGTTTGGATTGTTCTTACGTTGTTTACTTCTTATCCCGTTTTTCTCGGTGTTGATATTATTTACTTAAGAGAACAATTCTTTTGAAACAATAGGCTTGTGATTTCCTTTGATAATTTTACCATCAAGTAAACGGTTTGCAAGTAATCCGCAATAGATTGGATTTCTAAATATACGCGTCATGTATTGTCTTTGTATAGTTAACTCACATTTCTTTTGGCGTTTGATAATCTCAACATTTGATATACTTTCGTTTGCTTTCCATTCAAAAGCTTTGCGTATAAGTTTTGCTTTGTCACTATGTATCAAACTGTGCACTTCCAGCTGCAACCACCGCAATTTCTGGTTGATACTTCTTTAGAACTTCATCTACTGCATCAATATAAATTGTATCTGAACTGATGTAGATAGAAGGTACATTTGGCAATTCAATACAAAAACCCATTACATTCCCCATAGGTTCTGCGATAGAACCATATCCGTGTTTAGCTGGAATTCCTTCTATAGTTCCTCCAAGAAATGAGGTTTTCTTTTTATATGAAAGCGCATTTACAATGTGTAAGAATTTCTTTTTCAGTATTTTTTCATCTTTACAACTACAAGTAACGGGAATTTCTTTTTCCTTTAAAAACGTAATTGCTGCGGTATCTAAATGATCTGGATGTCTATGTGTAATAAGACAATGTGTTACTTTTTGCAATATATACCGACTAACTTCTGGAAGCGTCACCATAGGATTTCTTTGCATTTTTGCTCTAAAAAAAGAAAGTTGTGGCATTAGTTCCTTTATCACCCAACATTGGATCGACTAAAATTACTTGTGAAGTCGTTTCTATAACTAACGTTACGTTTCTAATATGATGTATTTTTAACATGTGTATTTATTTTTACACAAAGAAATTGCATGCTAAAATGATACACATTGATTCAAATCAAGAAATACGTTTTCGTATTCTACTCAAGATTTCTGGTGTGATATTTAAATACGAAGCAATATGATATTGTGGTACTTTTTGTAGCCAAGTTGGTTTGTAAATCAATAGTTCTTTATAAAGATCTTCGGGTGTTTTTTGTAATTCTATTGTATTCTGGCAGTTCTCGTTACCTGAATAATTTTTGAAAGGCATCTTTCACAAAATCTTTTCCACAAGCATACTTTTCCAAATGCGCTCTGAATGTCGCTTTATCAATTGCCAACAATTCTACTTTAGACAAGCACTCTTGAAACTTTCGTGTTGGCAAGTCATCATTGAAAGCTAATAAGTCTGTAATAAACTGTGGTTTTGTATAAAAATTGATATTTGTCTCTTTGGTTTCTGAAGCATAGTACTCTCTGATGATTCCATGATTCAGAAAGCGCAAATACTTTTCTTGTTGAGCTTCTTCTAAAATAAGTACTCCTTTTTAATCAGTTTTCACAGAAAAAGCAGCAAATAACTCTTGCAATCCTTCTTGATTCAAAGGATGTTGCGTTTCAAAGAATTTTGCTATTTCAACAAGTGATGACATACATTTAGGAAACTGAAGCTAAGATTACCTCGCGCATTTTTTGAGCTCTTGCTTTGACTTCTTCATCTGTCCATGACATTTTAATCAAACAAGAAATATTACGTGCTATGTAATGATCTGACTGATCAAAGGTTTTGCTATCTAAATACTGCATTCCTTCCTTTACTTCTTGCGAAATTGGATAAAATGATTTTAGTTCTTTTAAATGTTCCCATTTACGAATGTAGTGCCAATTATTATCATAATAATGAAAACATACATCGATACCATTTTCTTTGAATCCTGCCATGACTTTACGTGCAGTTTCTAAATCAGGCATAAAGAAATTTAAGAAGGCATAACTTTCTTCTCCGCCTGCTGGAACTGTTCTAAATGTGACTTCAGAAATATCCGCTAACGCCTCTCTTAAAACCGTATAGTTCTTCTTTTGAATACTCAAAAATTCTGGCAAACGGCGTACTTGTGCTAAACCAACTGCGGCATTTAATTCAGAGATTCTAAAATTATATCCTAAAAACGGATGTGTTTCGGCTCCTCTATCATTTCCGACATGATCGTGCCCATGATCACTATAATGATCGGCATTTACAGAATACTTACTATTGTTTGTAATGATAGCTCCACCTTCTCCACAAGTCATTGTTTTTACAAAATCGAACGAAAAACAACCTACATCACCAATGCTTCCTAAAGCTTTTCCTTTATAGGTTCCGCCAATTGCCTGACAAGCATCTTCTACCAAGATTAGATGATGTTCATCACAAATCGCTTTGATAGCATCTAAATTTGCCATACTTCCGCACATGTGTACTGGCATGATTGCTTTTGTTTTTGGCGTAATAGCTTTTCGAATCGCTGCTGGATCTAACGTAAGTGTATCATCAATATCTACTAACACAGGAATAGCGCCTAACATCATAATAGCCTCAAAACTTGCTACAAATGTAAACGTTGGCATAATTACCTCATCTCCTGCTCCAATACCTGTAATTGCTAGTGCTACAGAAACTGCTGCGGTTCCACTAGAAACCAATTGTGCATGTTGTACATTAAACTGCGCTTCTAAGGCATGTTCTAGTTCTTTTGCTTTCCAGTGTCCGTTACGCATTCCATCAAATCCGTAACGCATCAATACGCCGCTATCTAATACATCGTGTACTTCTTTGCGTTCTGCATCGCTAAACAATTCAAATCCAGGCATAATATTTTTAGTTTTTATTTAGAGGAGATTTTTGAACATTAAAAAACCTCTTTTCTGGCTACAAAAGTATAGAAAAGAGGTTATTTTTTACGTGAATCTTATTAATAGTTTTTTAAAACTTTTTCAATAAACTTGTAATGTCTATCTGTATTTCGCATCATATTATACGACATGATATTATCCAATTCTTTTCCTTTGTGATTTACGGCTACAATATTTGGAAATTTATTTTTGGTATTGTATTTCCTGGCTAGCTTTTGGTTTTGTTGACGTTGTTCGTCGGTAATGATATCGATACGTCTAGGAAAATCAGCCATGACTAACACAAAATCCTTTGATTTTTCTTTGAATTTTTCTGTGTAAAAGAAATCCTCTTTAAGCATTTTACATGGTGGACACCAATCGCTTCCTGTAAAATAGATTAAAATTGGTTTTTTCTCCTTCTTTGCAATTTTCTTTGCTTCTTCAAAATCTGTCAGCCAATCTAACTTTACCTCTTCTTGCGCTACGGCAGAAAATCCAATAAAAAATGTGGCTAAAAAAAGTAATTTCTTCATGTGTGTTTTGTATTACGGCGGTAAATATATATATATGTTTATGGTATTAAAACAAGAATCTTGCCAAAATATTACAATTCTAACACACTTTCTGCAACGGTTTTGCGTACTTTCTTAAAATCAGAAAACATATCATCTTCAGCTCTATATCCAACTGGCAATACTAAAACGGAGGAAAGTCCATGCGCTTCCAAACCTAAAATTTCATTGTACTTTTCAGGAACAAAGCCTTCCATCGGACATGAATCAATCTTTTCCATACCACAGACTGTCAACAAATTCCCTAGAGCTATATATGCTTGTTTTGACGACCATGTTTGTAATTCTTCTTGTGTTTTATCTTTAAAAGAATTTTTCATGAAGTCCTTAAAAGGGTTCAAAATATCATCTGGCGTATTTCTGATGGCTTTAACACGATCAAAATACGAATCGACATACGCTTCGTCTACCGTATTTTCAATGCAAATCACCAATAAATGAGAGGCATCTGCTACTTGACGTTGGTTCCAAGAGTGAGCTACTAATTGTTCTTGCAGCTCTTTATTTTTAATCACTACCAAACGAATTGGTTGTAAACCATACGAAGTTGCCGTTAAATTAAAAGCTTCTTTAAGTGTATCTATCTGTGCATCATCTAAAAAACGATTTGCATCAAACTTTTTCGTTGCATATCTCCATTTTAGACCATCTATTATCTGCATATATCCTATCTTTGATTTTTAAATATTTACAGCAAATGTAACGATATCTTCCTAGGAATATTGATGATTCGTTATAAATTAAACCAATTGCTCAATAACAAAATACTTTAGTCATGGATGCAGAGATCAAAGAGCGCATAAAACGATCAGAAACAAGAATATTTAAAGCCATATTTCCAAACACTACCAATCATTATAATACCTTATTTGGAGGAACTGCCTTGCAGCTTATGGATGAGGTTTCGTTTATCTGTGCCACGCGTTTTAGCCGTAAAAAAGTAGTCACCGTTTCTTCAGACAAAGTTGACTTCAAGAAATCTATTCCAGAAGGGTCTATTGTTGAACTTGTTGCCACTGTGACCAAAGTAGGAAATACAAGCTGTGAAGTAACCGTCGATATCTTTAAAGAAAAGATGTATGATTATTCCCGTGAAAAAGCCGTGACAGGAAAGTTTACCTTTGTAGCTTTAGATGATGATAAAAAAGCAATTTCTATTGTTTAGAAAAACCACAGCTTTATAGCCATCACCATTACCATAATAACAACAATTATTTTAATGACTCCGTCACCTTTTTTGACCGACCATCTACTTGCTATCCATGCGCCTGAGGCATTTCCGATAGCAAGTACGAATCCGTAAAACCAATTGATTTTATCGTGATATGCAAACATGATTACTGCGGAAATCGTGTATAAACATACTACAAATACTTTAGTGGCATTGGCGCGAACTAAGGACATTCTATTTATGTAAGGCAGCCATAACAGCATTAAAAAACCGATGCCTGCATTGATAAAGCCGCCATATATGCCTAAAAAGAAAAATACAATGATGGACATCCATAGATACTTTCCTAGAAGTCGTTCCTGCAATTGGTTAATATTTAATTTGGGTTGAATGGCAATTAAAGCCACTACGACTATCATAATAATTGCTAGAATCTTATTAAAGAGTTCTCCTTTAATATCTACTGCAATACGAGCACCAATAAAAGACCCCAAAAAAGCGGCAATTCCAAGATATAAGCTAAATGGATAGGTAGACACTTGCTTACTCTTAAACCCTCTAATGGCAAAAAATGTTTGTATCAATATTGCTACACGATTGGTTCCGTTGGCTACCGCAGGAGGCAAACCAATAAAGATCAGTGTGGGTAAAGTCAATAAAGTACCTCCACCTGCTATGGTATTGATAAACCCAGCTCCAAAACCGGCAATAATTAAAATTAGATAATCTAGATAGTGCATCGCGTTACATTTTAAAAGCAAAAATAGTGCATTCGTAAAGAATCATGATACTACAAAACCAAAGATCAGGCTAGGTTGTATTTCTAAAATAAAAAGTTATGGCCACTTAGTTTTTTGAACAACAATAGATTAGAAAAAATGAGTTGAAGGATTCAATATTTTTTTCAAAAAAACCTTAAAATTTGTTTTAAGAATTAAAAAAGGTTTCTATATTTGCATCCGCAATCAGGAAATACCTGATGAGACACTCGGAGAAATGGCAGAGTGGTCGAATGCGGCAGTCTTGAAAACTGTTGACTGTAACAGGTCCGGGGGTTCGAATCCCTCTTTCTCCGCTAAAACCCTTGTAATCAATTGATTTTCAAGGGTTTGTTTTTTTAGGTGTAAAAATAGGTGTAAGTACGCCCGTTTTTATTTTCCCTTTTTAGCTTTGTACACCTCATTATTGTTATCGTATAAGTATTGTAATGGATTAAGATAAATTTTCAATCAAATATTCTAAGGATTTGATATGATAATCTTCTTTTTGATAGTCATTCGTTCTGCTGAATGTTACCAATTGCTTATAAAGCTTGTTTGTGAGAATGAAAAAGTATAAACCGTTTTTGATATTCTTTTCAGTTTCAAAATCACGTTTGTACTTTTCCAGTTCCGACTTTTTTTGCTTCAATTCTTTTAATAAAGCCCTGTTTACTTCTTTTTGATTTGTCATATACGATAATTTTAATGTTACAAAACATCACAAATATAGTTATATATAACTACTGATAAAAATTATTTTTAGTCTTTAATCACTACGATTTATATTTTATGTAGCTTTGAAACACTAAAAGAGTAATTTGTTATGTTAAGAATTAAAGAAGTTGCCAAAAGTAAAAATATCAACTTGGAACAATTAGCCGCTATTCTGCAAATCAATAGAGTAACATTAAGTAGAACCATAAGCGGCAACCCCACCGTTGAAACATTGACGAAAATAGCCAATGCACTTGATGTTGAAATTAGTGAATTATTTAGTTCCTCTAAGGGTAATACGAAGCTTAACGGCTATGTAGAGTACCAAAATGAAGTGTATCGTATTAATTCTAAAAAGGATTTGGAAGACTTATTAGACCTAGTAAATAAGTTTTAATAACAAAGAGAAATTTTTTATAATAAAATTAGTTTTCTAAGCAAAGAAAAATTTCTTTTTTAGCTGGTGTTTGAATATCATTAAGTTTGAATTATATCATTAAGTTTATTTAACAATATTTTAAAGTTCTCCATCTGAACGGGTGTCGAAGCATTGCAATAATCTTTTAATATTTTCTGTTTCAACTCTTTACCCACATTTGGAAATTTTGAAAATGCCACATTATCTAGAAAAGTATTATCAATATGATTTTTTGCTAAATTTTTTACTACTGTATTTTGAAAATAGTTTTCAATTTGAAAATCACTGCTTACATTAGCAGGATTAATCGGAGGAATCATTAAAAAGAAAATATTATCCTTTCCATTATATTTTTCAAAATCTATATCTTGCTTAGCTCTTGAAGAAGTTGGAAATAATGATTTATAGACTTTGTAACCTGCTTCATCTCTATCAACCATGATAATTATCTTTTTATCTTCTTCTGTACTAAACTTATCTAAAACATGTTTTATATTATCTGCATCAGTTCCTCCGACTCTCATGAAATCAAAATTTAACAATGGGTATTCTGTTTGAAAATGACTTAATGCTTTTGAAATATATAAATCATCTGTTTTTCCTTCACAAATGATTATATCCTTAGAGGAAAACATAGTTTTTAAAACATCATCCTCATCTACCAAATATTCAATCCCTTCATAGAGAGTATTGAGTCCTGATACTTCTCCATCATCTAACTGGTAAACATTCTCTCTTCTACAATACTTGCATATTGTAGGGGAATGTGTTGTAAATAAGCTTGTATGAGAATTGTTTCTTATTGAATCAAGTATCTCTTTTTTCTTCTCTAAGTGAACGTGAGAATCTGGTTCATCTAATAGAACCAGAGCATTGTCATTGGCTAAAACATTATTGATTAAGTTAATTAATATCAGCTTCTTTTCTCCTTCACTTAACTTTCTAACGTCTTTATCATCAAATTCAATTTTAATATCCGTAATGAGTTTTTTGATCTTTGGCATTGTTGCCAAAAAAAGGTATTCAAAAAACTGACGACACCATTTGTTATTTTCGTTTTGGTGCTCAATATTACTCAAGTCAATTCCTGTGATTTCACTTAGCGTTAGATACTGATCTGCTTCTGCTTTTAATGTTCTTTCCGTATCTGGCAAAACTTGTTCAGTTTCATCACCTGTTACAGTGGTTGTAGCTGGATTTCTTTCTTGTTCCGTTTTTAGTCGGTCTGTAAGTTGAGGTATCGTAAAAGCTGTGGTAATACCTAATGAGAATTTATCTTTTCTGTCTTCGTATTTATCTGAGTAAACAAATTTGATTTTTACATCTGTTTGAATGTCAGTAATACCTAAAAGCTCCTTTACAAAGTCTTGACTATCTGTGTGGCAAAGTAATGTTAGTAAGGCACTTGACCAATTGAACTTATTGATATATAAAAAGCGTAGCTTTTGAGATTGATAGTTGAGCTTTATTCTGTTGAAATATTTTAAATATGGTTTTTGAAATACATCTTCCCAAAGGCGAGTTTCTTCACCACTATAGCAGGCAATTATTTGAGGTGGTAAAAAATCTTTAATATTGTTTTTCCGTTCTCTATTATTTACATAGACTTTATTGTTTTCAAGCTTTACTTCTTTGCTATCCAACTCATAAACCATCTTATAAGTAAAATCGGTGATTGGTTCTTTCTTAGAATAATGAGAATGAATGATTCTACTAATGGCTTCCAAAACATTACTTTTTCCTGAACCATTTAGCCCAATAAGAGCCACATAGTTTGTGCAGTTCACAAAATTAAACACTGTTTTGTCCTTTAGGTTTTTATACCCATTGATATGTAACTCCTTTAACTTCATTCTTGGGTTTGGAATATGGTGCTTTCAAACTCTATTAGTGACTGTTCTTTTAGTAAAGAAGCATTCTTTTTATTTTTTTTGATTTCCTCTTTAATCTTAAAAAAGAAATCTAAAATTTCCGCTTGTATTGGAATAGGTGGTAATACAACTGGGTAATTCTTTATCATATCAGCATTTAGATTAGGTTGATTATTACCACTTGCTAATTCACGTATTCTATCATATTCATTCATTAAGTATACCCACAAATAATCAGTTAGCACTAAATCATTTTTAATATCATACAAAACTGCACAGGCTTGATTAGTTGTAGCATCAATACCAAGTTTGGCAGTCCTTCCTCTTGTTTTACCTTGACCGTACATTGCCATTAGTAAACTACCCTTTGGATAAATTTTTGCACTTGAATTAGATACAGCTTCTTTTGTTATTTTCTCTTCAGTATCATAAATAATGTCGTCTAATACTTCGCCTGTTTTAACCCAAGGAATATCACCCTTATAATATCTCGAAATACTTCTTCTTGGCGTACCACCGCTACCAATATTACATAACAATTTGACTGTGGTTACGGTATAAAGAGCGTCATATTTTGTTACTGTCTTAAATATTTGGTCAAGCCCCCATTGTTCTATTTTTTCAAAATCTATAAATGATAATTTTCCAGAAACAATTCTTTTACCCTCTATTGATTTTATACCTAAGCTCTCATCCAATTTATTGTCAAGCGTCTTAGAATCTTCAATCAATTGTTTCGCCTGATTAAGTTTGTTTCTATATGCAGATAATATTTCTTTTTGCTCTTGTAAAGTGGGTAGGGGAATTTTTTCGTTTAGAAATAAATTCTCTTGTAAATAGTGTCGATTGGTTGTTCCAGCACTACTTCGCTGACAGAAGCCTATGAACTGAGTTGTAGTAGTAATAAGCGATAAAAATTCTGGTATTACTTTAGTATTATCAACATCATAAGTCCAAAAATTACCTGTAATTATAGCTTCATCAACCTCTTCTGGGACAACGCCAAAAGCCCCATTCCTGGCATCTATCTTTGATAAAAGAAATTGATTTTTTGATATTTTGAATTGTTTTTTTGTGCCAATCTGAATTCCCTTTTTTGTATCTCTAAGGAAAATCCCTCCGTTATTTATTTTAATGGTGACCCTTTTATAAATTTCATTGTCTTGAACTTGTATTTGAGTCTTATTTCGGCTTAAAATATCACCTATTTTAACGAGACTATAATCTTTGTTATATTCAATTTCCCCTTCAAGTAAATACTTGACACTCCAATTTGAAAGACCAATAAGGTCTATAAAATCTAAATGTTTATATGTTGACACATCCTTAGTTTTCATAGAATACCTCCTCTATTTTAGTGCCGTCTTTACTAGTTCTGATTCGTACAATATTATTCTTTTTGATTTCATAATCTGCTGAATAAGCAGTATCTACTATCCATAGATTTTCTTTCTTTCTGTATGGTGTAAACTCTTTAGTAAGTTCTGGTAGCTGATTACGTATTCTTGCACCCTTTGAATCTATGCCTGCTTGTTCTATTTCAGCCAAAGGAATTTGATAATTGAACCGCTGTTTTACCAATACTTTGATTTCAGCATCTATTTGAGTTTGTAAAGATTTAAGGTCAGCTCTCAATTTCTTCTTTACTTCTGCAGAAGGTGCTTCTTTGCCTCTTAGTTTGAGTTTGGCTTTTATTGGGTCAACTAGCTCTGCATACTTAGCATTGATTTCTGATTTAGCATCTTCATTTATTTTTTCCCAATCTTCATCCTCCTGCTCTGTAAACCGTTTCATAAATACCAAACTTGGTTTTACAGTTGCACCAGAGGCAATGAAAACGTCTTGAGGTATAGAGGTAATTAAAACCAACTTTGCTCTACCTTCAAAATAGTCTCTTGCTTTTTGCAAGTTTGACGTATTTAATACACCTTCTGGAAGAACTACAGCCATTCTACCGCCTTTTCGTAATAAACGAATACAGCGTTCCATAAACATTATTTCAGTAAGGGTACTGATTTTGCCGACATCGAACTTATCAACGATCTTTTTCTTATCCTTTATGTCTTTTTCTCGTTGGTCAGCAATTTTTATGTAGTCGTCATAATTTTCTAACCAGTCCTTAAAGTGTGGTTTGTTCTTTAAACTATCTTCTGACGTTATTTTAAGCTCCTTATCCACTCTTGCTCCAAAAGGTGGATTGGTGAGAATTACGTCAAAACGTTCTTCATAAATACCGTTTATATTGAGAAGTCCGTCATTGTGGTGAACACCACCGTGACCATCACCGTGCATAATCATATTCATTTTAGATACTCTTGCCATTCGAGGATTAGCATCTGTACCAAATATGCACTTATGTGATAGGTGATATAATCTACTTTGATCGTTGTCTAAGTTCAACTCTTCATTGAGCTGTTTAAACAGTTTATCTACAATGGTATCTGTTTTTTCCTTTTCCTTATCAGAAGCTTCGATATATTTTTCATTAAAGTACTTTTCTTTGATTTTCTCCTTTTGTCTTTCAATGTCTTGAATAATGCCTTCACGCACATACTCAAAAGCATTGATTAAAAAACCACCACTACCGCTACAAGGGTCGCATATTCTTTCGCCTTCTTGTGGGTCGAGTATTTCGGTCATAAACTCAACTATTGTACGAGGTGTAAAGAACTGTCCTAATTCGCCCCTAAAGGTTGTTCCTAAGAATTTTTCAAATGCTATGCCTTTTACATCATCTGAGGTTTTAGATAGATTATAAACTTGAAGTTTTTCGACAATTGATAAGAAACTTTCTCTGCGGATTCTGATACGGTCATTTTCTGAGAAAAGAGCATCTTTTGCAAACTCTGCTTTAGTTAGTTCAAACCAATAGTCAAGATAAGGAATGTCAGCTTTTGCACCGTGAAGTTTCTTATTAACAGGTCTGTCATTTTTATTGTAGTAATTTTCTTTTTTAATGAACTGCTCTTTAGTGAATATATTGTCTTCATCAGGGTTTCTTTCATACCTGATTTTCATAAAAAGAATTTTACTTATTTCATCAAAAGCTGCTTCGGGTGAGAGCTTATCATTATTCCGGATTACATTATGACATTGGTGTAATAGTTTAGCAAATTCATCTTTTTCAAAAACCTTCTGATCCTGAAAGAGTTTAGCTTTCTTTTTATCATCCAGTAGTTCTTCGGCTGATGGTATTCTTGACAACTCCTTACCTAAGTTCTTAGGTATCTTTTCTTTAAAGACTTGAAAACATCTTGTTTCTTTGGAATTATGTGTAACAAAAAAGTCAGCACTTACCCAAGTGGCATAATTAAGTCCTTGATAGTAATCGGCAGGTTGTATGGTGACATTATCTGATTTACACTCTATAACTATTGAAGCCAAGTTATTCTCGTCTTTATCCTCTTTAGTCTTCCAGATAACAATATCTGCACTTGCTCTTCCTGTTCCTCTCTGTGAGTTGGTTACTTTTAGCTCTTGAGCCATTTGATTAAGTGAATAACCTAATTCATTCACTAAATAAGCTATAAAATTTTGTCTAACAATCTCTTCGGGTGTAGCTTCTAATGTAGTATTCTCACCATTTAAAGGTGTATTAATCCTTCCTTTTTCTATCTTTACTTTTATCATTTTATAACTTCTCTTAGTTTCCAAATGTAATAATCTTTTTTATTAATAAATAGTAGTATCAATACATTCTTTAAGTAAATATTGTAAATCAATTGGTATATTATACCCTGTTAAGCATTCGCCCGTATCAGTATTAATCCAGTCGGTTGCGTTGGGTGCAAACTCCCATAATTTATAATTTTCGACCGTGCGTACATTCGCTTCTTTTTCTTCTTGTTGAGGTAAGTTAAACCCAAAGCGATCAAAGATGCGTTTTCCTTTCATAGCGGCGTTTATATTATCCATTGCACGCGCATATATTTTTAAGTCCTTTTTTAATTGCTTCTTATCTTCTGGGTTTGGTTCTGTGAAAACTTTTGTACCGTATTTTATCGTTTCTATTAAGTCACGCTCTAAGTTTTCAACCGCTCTAAAATGTTGTGCTTTTTTAGTACAATGAAATTGCCCGTTTCTGTTCCATTGCTTGCGCCATTCCTGTATCAAATAAAGCGCGGTTTCTCTATTGGGTACAATTACGTGATAATGTGGATTGTATGTGTTTTTACTTGGGTTGAAATTACATTCGAGTGACTTAATACCTATTAACCTCATCTTTGCGCCGCGTTGGTGTCGTTTTCTGCATCTGTCATTTATTTTGGAGAAAGCTTTTTTCATTCCAAAAATCCACCGTTGCAATTTATCTGCCTTTACAGCTTTTACAGTTAAGGTGACGAAATACGGATTTTCCCAGTTTTTCAATACAGGATAATATTTATTGATCTTATCTGCTTTACGGATGGCATTGCAAATGGTGCAAAAGCGAGTTTTGCAGTAATTGGCGTGAAGCCTGTTATTATGTTCTATATACTTGGTACAGCAATGATACGCATTCCAATATGATTGCGCACGCTCGGTTGCTCCTTTTTCTTTTGCTACATCTACAAGGCTTAATAACATTGAGTTAGAAATTGTTTTTCGCTTCGCTCTATTTATGAGTGATTCGTTACCTATCATTTCCGTGCCGTTGCCCGCTATTTGTACGTGTTGAGGTTTTTTGCACTTATTAGCTGTCACGCTTTGTGCTAATGTATTGAATTGCTTCGCTGAATGTTCCATATCATTTGGTTTTTTCAGCGATTAACTGCGCTTATACTTTAGCGATTTTACTTCATTCAAAGCATCGTATAACTCAGAATGTAAAATATAGGTTTTACGTGTTCCGAGTTGATAAGCTTTGATGTTTCCTTTTTTGATGTGATTGCGAATGGTTAACTCTGTTACGTCCAATATTTCAGCCGCTTGTTTTACTGAGTAACGTTTTTCTTTGTGTTCTTTTTTTGTTTGTAGTTCGGTGTGTACATCTTTTATCCATTTCTTGAATATCGGTTCAAGTTTAGATAATGGCACATTAAAAAATACCTGCTCCATTATATTTTATTTTGTATTAATAATGGATGCAAGTATGTAATGAGTAACTTGTTACGTAATAGTTACTTTTTGTAAAAAATATTTTAACTTATTGATTATCTGACACATATTCTTTTAAAATAAATATATCATTCTCAACTTTGGTTACAGTTTGTTTATAATGTTCTTTTAAGAACGGTAATATTAATTCAAGCTTTTCAATAGGATAATCATTCTTTTTATTTATGCGTCTTTTGGCAATACTATACTGGTTTTTGAAGCTTTCAAATGTGGTAATAATATCATGAGTATTGATAAATACTTTCATACGATCTTTAACATACTTCTTTTGAAGTAATAATTTGGATTCATCAGCATAATAAAATATAGTCGCCCATTCTAAAACACTAAATAACTTTTCTTCTTCTACTCTTGATGATTTTTGTGTCTTTTCTTCTTTTTCGATTAACACTTTTGTTTCGTAGATTCCTTTCTTATTTTTAAAGAATTCTATTTGTAAATCTAAATAATTATGATCTTCTTTTTCAAATAGTCTATTTTCAATTTCTTCATCCTGTATGCTATCTAAAGTATCATTAATAACTGTAAGACTATATAATGCACTAGATTTAGAAAACATATCTGATAAGGATAAAAATCCAGCATTTAATGAAAATTTAATCATCTTATCCAAATCAAAATACATTAGACCCTTATTCATTATAAAAGAAAAACAATTAAAAAAATTAATAGTCAATTTAAACAGTTGTTTTTTGTTATTGTAAATGAATTTATGCCTTAAAACTATATCAATAAATTCGTAAGAAGCCATCACGAAAGTGATTGACATTTGATCGTAATACCTACCACAATCCTTGTCGTTTTCTTCTTGGCTTTCCCCAGTACAAAATTTGCATTTAGTTTTTATGTCTTTGGGTAATGACTTCTTTTTATACTCATTAAAAGACTCCATTACTTTATTGTAGTTCTTTTCAGTTAGAAGAAATTCTCTTAGGTAATCATAGTATTTTTTCTCGGGTAACAATTCGTCGGTATCAAAATCAACTTTTATAAAAGCTCTATTTTTATAATCTTCTTCACTCAATTCAACACCAATAATTTTTCGTTCTTTCATTTAATCAACTTTCTTTAAGGGGGTATTTTCCATTTTCCAAACTGTCTGCATAAAATCTACCTTTTCATCATTATTAGGCTTATAATATTGATTAAAGACCTCTAAGCTTTTATGTCCAGTATAACTCATTATTACCTTGTCGGGTATCTTCTTATTCTTCATAATAGTTATAAAGCTTCTGCGGGCGGTATGGCTCGAAATTCTATCGTAAAAAGGTGTAATGTTCTCGATTACTTCTTTTCCGATCTTATATGTTTTCTTTACCTCATCAGTATATCCGACTTTTTCGATAACTTCTTTTATATATTTATTGAATTTTTGATTTGTAATTTTTGGAAGTTTATAATCGTATTTTTTCAATATGAATTTTGAATAATCATTCAAAGGAATCGAAAGCGTTTTTGAATTGTTTTTTTGATCTCTAACATTGATGAAATTGTCTGAAATATCATTTTCTTTGACTTTAGAATAGTTGCTATAACGCATTCCAGTAACGCAACCAAATACGAATAAATCACGTACACGTTCCAATCGTTGATTTTTAGAAAAGTCGTAATCGAATATTTCCGTGACTTGCTCCATTGTCAAAGCAACCTCATCCGTAGTCTCTTTTTTAATGTTCTTAAATTCTTTGAAATTTGAATTGTATTTGTAGTTATTATCAAACGCCCATTTCAAAAAAGTTTTTAATAATCCTGCATTTCGACTGAGTGTGTTAGTTGAATGCTTTTTTTCAGAAATACAATAAGAAATAAATTCTTTGTACAATTTTTGGTTAATTGTTCTAAGATGTAATTTTTTATTTCTGTGCTTCTCAAAACTTTCTAATAGTGTTTTATTGTAGGTGTATCTTTTGATAGTTGAGGTAGAATTTCCTGTATCAGTTTTATCGTTTTCCATTTCATTGAGAAACCTATCATAAACCATAAAAAAGCTATTTCCTTTATTTTTTGCTCGCTTGAATTCTTTATTGAATTCTTTGCGTATATTTTCGATTGTGAGTTCCTGTCCTGTATTTTGGTATAAGTCTGTAATTTTTCTAAAAAAGTTAGCATATCTGTCTAACTGTATTTTAATTGATCGTTGTGTATCTGCAAAAGCAGTTCGTCCTGTTAGTCCTTTTGGCTGTCTATTTTTAAAATCCCAGTCTTTAGGGTGTATGTTTTCGCCAGTAGAATACACAAATTTTTTGCCCTCATTATTAAAATGTGCAATTAAGTAGATTAATGTTTTGCCTTGCTTCTTTTTTACCTTTAGATTAAAAGTACTTCTCATTATTTAGCGGGTGTAAAAAAAGGTGTAAGTAAAGGTATGTTTTAATAGTATTTACACCTTATAATTAGGTATAGAGTTCTGAATCACTACCATCTGGAAGATGGTAGGTTCGGAATCACGACTAGAAGTCGGTTATCACTCTAAAGAGATGTTTGCCTCATTCTCTGGCTTATCGCCATCAAAGTGATTATTTATATACTC